>Ga0316205_10000126_pt1 | contig 169555 bp, 159 predicted proteins | sample 3monthpyrite_MG_FD_204941 | JGI IMG/M metagenome (GOLD analysis project Ga0316205, IMG submission 204941) | Microbial mat bacterial communities from mineral coupon in-situ incubated in ocean water Damariscotta River, Maine, United States -... | ecosystem: Environmental > Aquatic > Marine >...
TTCCGAACAGAGAAGTTAAGCCCATTTGCGCCGATGGTACTACTATTGTGGAAGAGTAGGTCACCGCCTTTTTTAAAACACCCTTCATAGGAATATGAAGGGTTTTTTTGTGACTTAATTTGTTTTTATGTAAGGGTGAAATATTTCAGAGACTAATAAAGCAATAATTTTTTTATTCCACCTAATTAGCTATTTTAGTTACATGAATATTATTGTTCAATCTTCAATACAAACACTCGATAAATCTAAACTTTTATTAAAGAATCTGTCAGATGAAGAATTAAGTGATCATTCAATTTCACCATATTATTCATGTATAGGTTCTCATTTAAGGCATATTTTGGATTTCTATGATTGCATCTTAGATGGGATTACTCAGAATTCTATTAATTTGATAGAAAGAAAGAGGGATGAGCGCATGCATTGTGATTCTGATTATGCATATTTAAACGTTGAGAGAATTGTAAAGGCATTACAAAATATAGAAAAAATTGACTTGTCTGATACTTATATGGTTAAGGATGACCTTGGATTAGGTCAAGTGGAAATTAAGTATACTTTAGGTGCAATTCTAGCACAGGCTAACAGCCATGCTATTCATCATTATGCAATAATAAGTTATATTCTTGATAGATTAGAAATTCCAATGAAAGATGTAAGTTTTGGATACAACCCAACAACTCCTAGGCAAGTAGCTAATTAGATTTGTTGCTTTCGAACATACTATTCATAATGGTTTGAAGCCCTTTAAAAGCAAAGAATATTGCTCCTCCACAAATTAAAAAACTGATGATTAACAACGGAATGTAAAGTGGTTTTTCTTTGTTGGTTGTGGCAATATAAAAAAGGGATGGTCCTGCAAACATCATGACCAAGGAAAGGGCCATTTTTTTAAGTCCTTTTACAAGTAAATTCTTGTTTGTTCTTTTAGTTTCCATTTTTATAGGCTTTTACAGAGGCTCTTACACTTTGATGTTTATTTAATAGTAATTTTGCTTCAGCTTCAGTAATTTGCAATTCATTCATTACCATTTTCACACCTCGATCAACCAATTTATTATTGCTCAGTTGCATATCGACCATTTTGTTTCCTTTTACTTTACCAAGTTGAATCATCGTTGAAGTCGTTAGCATATTGAGGACTAATTTTTGTGCTGTTCCTGCTTTCATCCTTGAGCTTCCAGTTACAAATTCTGGCCCTACAATCACTTCAATAGGGTATTTAGCTGTTATTGATAAAGGACTATTATGATTACAAGTTATGCATCCTGTTACAATGTTGTTTTCATTACATTTTTCTAATGCAGAAATCACATAAGGTGTTGTTCCAGAAGCAGCAATTCCAACAACAACGTCGTTGTTGGAAATTGAATGTTCTTGTAAATCTTTCCAACCTTGAGTTGTTGAATCTTCGGCAAATTCTACCGCTTTTCTAATAGCTGAATCTCCGCCAGCAATCAAGCCAACAACCAGTTCATGAGGCACTCCAAAAGTTGGAGGACACTCAGAAGCATCCAAAATGCCTAATCTACCACTTGTACCTGCTCCAATATAAAACAAACGACCTCCAGATTTCAGTTTTATAATAACTTGTTCAATTAAAAGTTCAATTTGAGGTATAGCTTTTTCAACAGCAAACGGAACGGTTTTATCTTCGTTATTGATATTGATAAGTAATTCTGATACGCTCATCTTTTCTAGATGATAATAGTTAGAATCTTGTTCGGTAGTTTTTGTAAAATCCATTACTCAAAAATAAACAATTTCAATTGAGTTATTCAACTATATACGTAATTTCATCAACTTCTGATAATCGGAAATAACCAAAAGGAAAATTATCAGGATTGGTTTCATTGATACAATTTCCTCTAACGGTTGCAGGAATTGTTTCAAATGGACCACCACCTTCTTCGCTATTTTGTTGCAATAGAATATGCATATATTCATAAAATGATTTGGAAATTCCATTATTTCTTATGACGACTTCGTGTCCAGACGTTAAATCTTCTTCTGTATAAAAACCGAAAATTTGGTTGCCATCTGTAAACTCATCCTTATAAACTTCTAGAGTAGTTATGGCAGTGAGATTATTTCTAAATTCGAAAAAATAGTAATTTTCAATGTTAGCAGGATCTGTGTAATAGGCTTTCAGCTCAGTTTCTTCACCAGAAAACCCACCATCATCTTTTTGCTCAACATAATCTATAGAAACTACAGGTTTTAAAGTTTCTGAAGCAGAATAAGTTTCGCCATCATAATTAATGATTAAGCTATATGTTGTATTTAGGACTGGAATAAATGAGTTATTCTTATAGATACCTGTTGAGCCATCTTCAGTAAAAATGTATTCATTATTATTAGTGTCAAATATTGAAACAAATGCATTGCTGGCTGGTGGTGTTTCTAAATCATAGTAAGGTGCAGAAAGAGACAATTTTATTTCTTGCTCATTTCCGCTAGTACCTTTTATCCAGTTTATTGACGCTTCAATAATTAGTTTAGGTTCAGATGAGTTTAAATTTAATTCTATTGGATCTTCGCAAGAATAAATTGTAATGCTTAACACTAATAATAGTAACTTTTTCATGTTTTAAAATTTAAAGTTATAAGATATAGAGGGAATGATGCCAAAAATCGATTGCTTGAATGATTCATTAACTCCACTTGTTCGGTTTTCCCTAAAACTTATTGATGATGCATTGTTACGGTTATAGGCATTATAAATTCCAAAAACCCACTCTGTTTTCCAATTTTTATCTGAATTTGGTTTCGGAATATATTTTGCCGAAACATCTAACCTATGATAGGTTGGAATCCTGCTTGAGTTTCGAGCTTCATAAACAGGAATTGATATGTCATTATACTCATATTGTCCATTTGGAAATGTTGCTGGTAATCCTGTTTGAAATAAAAAATTAGCGTTAAAACTCCACTTATCATTAAATTTATAAGAACTAGTTACAGAAATATCATGTGTTTTGTCATATGGCGTATTATACCATAATCCATCGTTGATTCCAGTTTCTTCAGGAGTTCTACCTTTTGTTTGCTGTTCTGATTTTGATAGCGTATAAGCAATCCAACCTTGTAAATCTCCTTCGTTTTTTCTAAACAACACTTCAAGACCATAAGCTCTGGCCTTGCCATTAAGAATTACTTGCTCAATGGCATTATTGGCAATCAAATCTGCACCATCAATATAGTCAATTCTATTTTTAATGGTTTTGTAATATGTTTCTATTTCTAAGTTATATGCCTTATTATTTAAAGTTTTAAAGTAACCTAATGCGAATTGATGCAGTATTTGAGGTTTTATATATTTACCACTTGGAGTCCAAACATCCAAAGGAGTAGGAGAGCTGGTATTTGAAAGCAAATGTAAATATTGACTCATTTTGTTATAGCTAGCTTTAACAGAAGTATTTTCATTTAACAGATATGCTAGCGCTACACGAGGTTCAAAATTTGAGAATGATTTAATTACCTTACTACGTTTAGACCTTTCTGTGCCATTAGGTTCTGCCTTTTCGTAAATTTTAAGTTCGTGATTGAAAATTAATGGGTTATCATTTTCATACACATTCAGTTCGTCTTGACCTAACCTTAAAAAAGAACTAAATCGCAAACCATAGCTCATTGCAAGTTTATCAGTAATTTGATGTTCAGCATCAATATAAACCGCATTTTCAAAAGCATATTTATCAATTAACTTAAACGGATTAATTCCTGATGCCTCAGTTGTTGGCTTAATATCTCCAGGATTAAACTTGTAGTAAATACTGTTTAAACCATATTGCAATTTGAAATTATTTGAAATATAATGTTTCAGGTCATATTTAACATTAAAGTTTCTAATTCCTGATGTCCAATCAAATTCGACAAAATTCAACTTTAAATCATAGTCATAGTCAGAATAAATAAGTGATAAGTTGGAGAATAATTTATCTGAGAATAAGTGATTCCATCTAAAGTTTATAACGGCATTTCCATAGGAATTTTCAAAGCTATCTGCAATAGAAAACACATCCCTACCAAAATAACCAGATAGATAAATGCTGTTTCTGTCATTGAGCTTGTAACTTAATTTAGTGTTTAAATCGTAGAAATAGGCAATACTACTAATATCAAATAAGGGCAAAAATAAATGTGCATAACTACTTCTGCCTCCAAATAAAAAAGACCCTTTTTCTTTTTTAATTGGCCCTTCAGCTAACAACCTACTTGTTACTAAACCAATCCCTCCATTCATTTCAAATTCATTACTATTACCTTCTTTTTGATAGATGTCCAATACAGAAGACACTCGTCCTCCATATTTTGCAGGAATACCACCTTTATAAAGTTTTATGTCTTTTATGGCATCAGGATTAAACACCGAAAACAGACCAAACAAATGTGAGGAATTGAAAATGGTGGCTTCGTCCAATAAAATTAAATTCTGATCTGCTGCTCCACCACGAACATTAAACCCTGAAGCACCTTCGCCAGCAGTTGTGACACCTGGAAGTAAGGTAATGGACTTGATTAAATCCACCTCGCCCAACACCACAGGAATTTGTTTGATTGTGCTTATGGATAAGGAATTCAAACTCATTTGTGGTTTTCTGATGTTGAGTTTTTCAACATCTTCGGTAATCACTATTTCATCTAAACTTTGGCTATCCTCCATAAGCTTAAAGTTCAAAGTTTGATCTCTATCAAGATTAATAGTTTGAACAATACTTTTAAAACCTAAATAGCTAATTTGAAATTCATACTCACCTTTATCCAAAGTAATAGAGTAGAAGCCATATTCGTTACTCGTTGTTCCAGATTGTAAAGAAGGAATAATAATGTTTGCGCCAATGAGTGTTTCATTGCTGCTCTGGTCTGTAATAATTCCACTTAATGTATATTTCTCTTGAGATATTACACCAATAGGTAATATTAACAATAGAAATAAAATATTTTTATAGATTGAATTCATTAGCAATTTTGATTAAAACATAAAAGCTCCTTAAAATTAAAGAGCTTTAAAAATGTTTAATATAAATTTAAAAACATTAAACAAATATAATTGTTATATTTGAATAATAATTACTAAGTTTTAATAATTTTATTAAGAGTGCTACTTGGTCTCATGGCTTGAGACACCAATGCTTCATTTGGTTCGTAATAACCATCAATATTCACTGGAGCACCTTGAATTTTATTCAATTCATCTATAATGGAAGCTTCACTTTTAGTTAGTTCCTCTGCCATTGTTGTAAACTCATTTTTTAATTCTACATCATCAATTTGAGTAGCAAGCTCTTGAGCCCAATACATGGCTAAATAAAAATGACTACCTCTATTATCTAATTCTCCAGCTTTACGTGAAGGGCCTTTTTTGTTTTCTAAGAGTTTTTCAGTTGCGCTATCAAGTGAGTCTGCCAAAACTTTGGCTTTTTTATTGTTTGTAGTTTCCGATAAATGTTCAAGCGAAACGGCTAAAGCTAAAAATTCGCCTAACGAATCCCAACGTAAATGGTTTTCTTCTACAAATTGCTGTACATGTTTAGGAGCAGATCCTCCAGCTCCAGTTTCAAATAACCCTCCACCATTCATTAATGGTACAATGGACAGCATTTTTGCACTCGTTCCTAATTCTAAAATAGGAAATAAATCGGTTAAATAATCACGTAGTACATTTCCAGAAACCGAAATGGTGTCTTTTCCATTTTTCACTCTTTTTAACGTGAATTGTGTCGCTTTAATTGGTGATAAAATCTGTATATCTAAACCACTAGTATTGTGGTTTGGTAAATACATATTTACCTTTTTAATAATTTCAGCGTCATGAGCTCTTTCTTCATCTAGCCAAAATACAGCAGGAACACCAGTTGCCCTGGCTCTTGAAACTGCTAGTTTAATCCAATCTTGAATAGGAGCATCTTTTACTTGGCACATGCGCCAAATGTCTCCAGTTTCAACAATATGTTCTATTAATACATTATTATCTTTATCAATAACTCGCACTGAACCTTTCGATTCAATTTCAAATGTTTTATCATGTGAACCATATTCTTCAGCTTTTTGTGCCATTAAACCAACGTTAGGAACTGTTCCCATAGTGGTTGGATCAAACGCTCCATGTTCTCTACAAAAATCTATAGTTGCTGTGTATATTCCAGCATAACTACTATCAGGAATCACTGCTTTGGTATCTTGAGCCTTTCCTTTAGCATTCCACATTTGTCCAGAATTCCTAATCATTGCTGGCATTGAAGCATCAATAATAACATCACTTGGTACATGTAAATTGGTAATGCCTTTATCGGAATTTACCATGGCTAAATCTGGATTATTTCTATAACAAGTATCAATATCTGAAAGAATTTCGCTTCGTTTTTCTTCTGATACTTCAGATAGGTTAGCTAGTAAATTTCCGAAACCATTATTGACATCAACTCCAATCTCATCAAAGGTTTCAGCATGTTTATCAAATACATCTTTAAAGAACACACGTACAGCATGACCAAAAATAATTGGGTCAGACACCTTCATCATGGTTGCTTTCATGTGTAACGAAAACAGCACCCCCTTATCTTTAGCATCTTGTACTTGCGCTTCTAAAAAACGTAACAATGCGTTTTTTTGCATCACAGTGGCATCAATGATTTCACCTTTTAATAAGGCTAAATTTTCTTTTAGAACAGTTACATTTCCGTTTGCATCTGTATGTTCAATATTTACTGTTGTTGCTTCAGAAAGCGTTACAGATTTTTCGTTATGACAAAAGTCACCTTCAGTCATTGTTGATACATGCGATTTAGAGTTTGAACTCCATTTCCCCATGGAATGCGGATTCTTTTTTGCGTAATTCTTAACGGCTTTTGGAGCACGTCTATCAGAATTTCCTTCTCTAAGCACTGGATTTACTGCACTTCCTTTTATTTTATCGTATCTAACTTTAATTGATTTCTCATTGTCATTTTCTGGATCATCTGGATAATCTGGTAAGTTGTAACCTTTTGATTGCAGTTCTTTAATTGCTCCTTTTAATTGAGGAATTGAAGCACTAATATTTGGTAATTTAATGATGTTTGCTTCTGGTAGTTTTACCAAGCCACCTAGCTCAGCTAAAGCATCATTTTGTTTTTGATCCTCAGATAGAAAATCAGGAAAGCTAGCTAGAATTCTTGCTGCTAATGAAATATCTTTTGTTTCTATAGAAATACCTGACGTTTTTGTAAATGCTTTTACAATTGGCAAAAATGAATAGGTTGCTAATGCTGGAGCTTCGTCAGTTTTAGTATAAATTATTTTAGACATTGAGTTCTAGTTTTTTTAGTTATTGAAGATGAAAAACTTAACGTATTAACCTTAAATTTTTCGGTAAGCGAATATACAAAAAATTGATGCTGAATGTAGTATATTCAATGTTTAACTCTTATTACTAGTTAAGATTTAATACTTATATAAAACAGCTACATTTTTTTGAAGATTTCGAAAAAAATAGCCTTGAAAATTATTCAATTATTATTTTATGAGCATCTAAAAGTCCAATAATGTTAGATTGTGAAAATTTAGCACCTTTTATTTTATTGTTATTCGGATTGAAACTAAAGTTATTTGCAGTTCTAAAATCGGTACCTTCTAGTATTGAATTATCAAAAACTACATTCTTTAAATTACAATTATCAAACTGTGCTTTTGATAAATCTGTTTCTGTAAAATCAGTTTGTTGCAAGCTACAATCATTAAACACAGTTGTAGTTATTTTTAAATTAGTAAAAGCAGCCAAGCCTAGATTGCAATTTTTAAAATCAAATGAAAGTAAAAATGTATTGCACTCATAAAAAGGCATGCCAACCATTTTACAGTCATTAAATGATACATCTTTAAAAGTCGTTTCTTTTAGCTTGGTGTTAGTGAGATTGCAATCAATGAATTCACATTCCAAAAAACTAATGGTTGAGAGGTAGCTTTCTTCAAAATTACAATCCTCAAACTTACAATTGTCGTATTCAGCTTTTGGTAAGCCTGTTTTTGAATAATCTTTGTTTTTGAATGTTTTGTCTAGAACTACTGGAAGCATATATAATAAAATCTGAAGCTAAGATATGTTTTTACTAAAGCAAATAAAAAACAAAAGCCATATCACTGTAGACTAATCTACTCTGACATGGCTTTCTTTGAAACAGTAATCATCATGGCCTATTTAACATTGCTGTTAACTTCAGTTAATTTCGAAATACATCTCAATCAACCTTTTCAACTCAAGCATTTGCTGCTCAAACGAAACATCTTTGTAACTTTCAAAATGTATTGACGTGTTACGCTAAATGTTTCAGGTTTTAACTGTTTTCCTTGATCCTTCATCTACCAGCACCTCATTTGCATGATTTACTACTTCCGAAGCATTGCTCTTTCTATTAGATTTCACTTTCGATCCTCCTAACTTCCTGAACTTTCCGTCTTATTCGGTTTCTGTCTGAATTAACATACAGTTCGTCTTAAGGCTTCATGGTTTCTCAACTTACACATGCATACACATGGTGCTTCGTAACCTCAAAAAACAATTATATAAAGAACGTTACTTTATGAAGTCAAAGTCGTTGTCCGAAAACAACATAAAATCAATTTTCATGATTTCTTTCCTTAACTCTTCTGCTAATTTATAATAAGATTTTAAATTTGCAAACTTTTCAAGGCATTAGTTATCAACCTGTTATGAATCACAGTTATTAACAATTGTTAACAACGAAAAAGCCATGGAATTACGATGCTTCGGAACCAAGGCTTTTTTATTCGTTATAAAGTAAAGATGACTACTAGTGTCTACTTTCTTTAATTCTTGCTTTTTTACCAGTAAGACCTCTGAAGTAGAATATTCTAGCTCTACGAACACTACCTTTTTTGTTTATTTCAATTTTTTGCAATGCTGGTAAGTTTACTGGGAAGATACGCTCTACACCAATTGATCCAGACATTTTTCTAATTGTAAACGTTTCAGAACTTCCTGTTCCTCTACGTTGTAATACAACGCCTCTAAAAAACTGAGTACGTGTTTTACTTCCTTCCTTAATTTCGTAGAATACTGTAATTGTATCACCAGCCGAAAATTCAGGTAAGTCTTTTCTTGTTACAAATTCGTCTTGTACAAATTTTACTAAAGATTCCATTTTGTTTTTTTAAATGGTTCATCCGAAACAACGTTCACGATTCTCGCCAGAGGTTAACCCGAAATTGGCTGCAAAGATAATTAATAATTGATAATGCGCAATTAATATTTAAAAAAGTATTTACTAGGCAGTAGGCGGTAGTTAAACTTTTACCTTTTGCCTGATGACTATTCATCTAAAAGGTCTGGACGTCTGTCTTTAGTACGCTCGTAAGCTTGTTCTTCACGCCACTTTTCTATTTCAGGAAAATTACCACTAAATAATACAGGAGGAACTGTCCAACCTTTATACTCGCGTGGCTTTGTGTAAATAGGAGGAGCTAATAAATTATCTTGAAAACTATCAGTCAAAGCAGACGTTTCATTACCTAACACTCCAGGGATTAATCGTATTACTGCATCACATAACACAGCTGCTCCTAACTCACCTCCAGACAATACATAATCGCCAATAGAGATTTCTCTAGTAATGAAGTTATCTCGAACACGCTGATCTACACCTTTATAATGACCACATAGTATAATGATGTTTTCTTTTAATGAGATTTGGTTAGCAATACTTTGGTTTAAGGTTTCACCATCTGGTGTCATATAGATGACCTCGTCATAATCACGTTCTGCTTTTAGTTTGCTTATGCATTTATCAATAGGCTCAACCATCATTACCATTCCTGCACCTCCACCAAACTGCGTATCGTCTATTGATTTGTAATTATCTGTTGTATAATCTCGTAAATTATGAAAATGTACGCTTACCAAACCGGCTTCAATAGCACGCTTTAATATTGAAGCCTCAAATGGGCTTTTTAATAATTCTGGTAATACAGTGATAATGTCTATTCGCATAGTGCAAAGATGCAACTATTCACGTAAAAAGAAAAGTACCAATTTTGGAGTTTTGTGCTAAATAAATAATTCAAACCAATAGGCAATAAAGGATAGAAAAATAACAACAACAATTATATATGCAATAGTTAGTCGCTTTGTTCTTTTACGAGCTTCTTGTCTAATTTGAGTTTTGATTTTTGCTAATTCAAGAGAACTAACCTGTTTAAATTCAAGCTTCGTTTTTCCAGATTTTTTAATTAGAAGCCCTTTAGTCTCTTTAAACTTACGTTTGCCAATAAGAGATCTATTATATTTTAGGCCAGAATTAGCCATTGACATTGCACCACCACCTCCCATAATATTAAGTCTTTAATATATAAGTAATAATTAATTGATAAAAGTTACAAGTAATAATAGAAAATCAGAAGCAATGAACTATACACGAAGTTAACTTTTTTTAAGGAGTAAGTCAATATGTAAGTCTTAGTAAATAATGTATACAATGGTTCAAATAAAATTCTAGCTGTAGAGTCTTAAAACTGAACAAAATGTTATATTTTTAAAACCGCTTCCAAATTTTGTATATTATTATTGGCCTTTAAAATATTAATATCTTAATCCTTAAATAGTTATCATGAAAACATTAATTACAAGAAATATTACAATATCGGTTGCACTTGTTTTTCTATTCGTTTCTTATTGCAAAGAAGCTCCAAAAGAAGAAGTTGTTGTCAATCAAACAGAAGCACTTAACAAATGGTTTGATGATAAATATGAGGAGTTGCTACAAATGAGTCCTCTAGGACTTACAGCTCAGGGACGAAAAGATCAGTATGACAAAATTGATGATTTGAGTAAGGCAGCCGAGGACAAACAATTAGCTTGGTATACGGAAACCACCAATGAACTCAAAGAAAAATTTGATTATGGTAGCCTTAATGATCAAGATAAAACATCTTATGATTTATGGGTATATCAATACGAAGCTTTAAAAGAAAGTCATGCATATAGAGATATGGATTATGTTTTTGATCAAATGCGAGGCTTACATGCTGGACTCCCAACGTATTTAATCAATTTTCATAAAGTAGATAGTCTTGCAGATATGAACGCTTATATTTCTAGGATTCAAGAATCAGGAAGAGCTATGAATCAATTGGTTGATAGAGCAAAAGAACAAGCTGCTTTGGGTATTCTGCCTCCAGAATTTACGTTTGAAACAGTGATTAAACAAACGAAGTCATTAGTAGATGGTACACCTTTACTGAATGACATGAACGGAAAAATTGATGAGCTTGTGGCATCTGAAGATATAAATTCTGAGCAGGCTGATGCTCTTAAGGAAGAATCAGAAAAAGCGATTTCTTCTTATTTTAAACCTTCTTATGAGAATCTTTTAACGTGGTTAGAAACTGAAATTCACAATGCTGAAGAAACACCAACAGGAGTTAGTCGTCATCCTAATGGCAAAGATTTTTATAATCACAGATTAAAGGTGTTTACAACTACAGATCTTACTGCAGACGAAATTCATGAAATAGGACTTAGTGAAGTTGCTAGAATAAAGGGAGAAATGCTAGCTATTAAAGACAAGGTAGGTTTTGAAGGTGATTTAGATGCCTTCTTTAATTTTGTAAATACTGATGAGCAGTTTTTCTTTCCCAATACTGATGAAGGACGCCAAGCATATCTTGATGAGTCCACTAAATATTTAGATGAATTAACCAAAAAATTACCAGATTATTTCGGGATTCTACCTAAAGCTAAATTAGAGGTTAGGCGAGTAGAGGCTTTTAGAGAGCAAGATGGCGCTCCACAACACTATTCAGCAGGAGCACCAGATGGATCTAGATCAGGAACTTATTATGCGCATCTATCTGATATGAATGCGATGCCTAAAACTACGATGGAAGGTGTTGCTTATCATGAAGGTAATCCTGGACATCATATGCAAATTTCCATAGCACAAGAGCTGGAGTCTGTTCCTAAGTTTAGAACGCAAGCAGGATTTAGTGTGTACAGCGAGGGTTGGGGATTATACTCAGAAACTCTGGCAAAAGAAATGGGAGGTTACCAAAACCCATATTACGATTTTGGTCGTTTGGTAAACGAAATATGGAGAGCCATTAGATTGGTAGTTGATACAGGATTACATTCTAAAGGATGGACCGAAGCTGAAGCTATAAAGTATTTCTCTGAGAATTCCTCGATTGCAGATGGAGCAATAAAAGCAGAAGTGCAGCGCTATATGGTAATGCCAGGACAGGCTACATCTTATAAAATAGGAATGCTTAAAATTCAGGAATTGCGACAAAAGTCGGAAGATGAATTGGGAGATAAATTTGATATTAAAGGATTCCATGATACCATTCTTGGAAGTGGTGCTTTGCCTTTGGAACTATTAGAACGCAGAGTCAATGCTTGGATAAACTCCCAAAAAGAAATGGAAGGATTAAAGCTGTAATTACAAGGAAACATTTTAGTCACAGTGTTTTTTAAGGGTTAAATAAATACAGTGTTCTGCCTACACCATTTATTAAGTATTTCAGTCTTTGAATATTTATAAACCATAATCACTGAAACGGCCATAGTAGATATGAAAAAGAACAATCCAACAAACAGGAGTTTTTTTGCCTCTGCGTTAAAAGTGGGAAATTCATTGAATTCAGACATTAATGCTAGCGGCATAAATAAGTAGATTACAATCAAAAGCGTTGGGATTATTAATCTCACAATCCGGTTTTTATAAATAATTTGAAGAATTAAAACTATAAACAATCCAAAAGCTATTGGATTAAATACAATTGCTGCAGACAGCCAATAGAAGATTACTGCGGCAATTAATAAATTATTCAGGTAGTTTTAGTAAGATTTATTTTTTCATTTTATAGTTGTCCAAAAGAAATGCAAATCAGGATCCTTTATAAAGCCCAAACGTTCGTATAAATGTTGTGCAGGATTGTCACTTGCTGTTTGTATGGCTAAACCTTTGTAATTAAGGTTTTGACATAACTTTTTTGCTTCATCTATGAGCAACTTACCAATCCCTTGGTTTCTGTAATTGTCTTCAATAAATAAATCATTAAGCAAATACATTGGTTGCATTGATACTGACGAAAACAATGGGTACAATTGTGTAAAGCCAATGGCATGTTCTTCATCATAAGCAATGTAAATAACCGATTGATTATTCCGAATACGTTCAGTTAAAAAGGTTTTAGCATTTGTATAATCTGATGTTTGTTTGTAAAACATACGATAACCATCAAATAAAGGTATTAAATCTGGAATCTGCTGAAGTTCTGCTTTTATAATATGCATTGGTATAAATAAAAAATCCGTAAGGAATTTACGGATTTTATATTACACTTCGACAAGCTCAGTGAGACATTTCGATATTTTATTAACTATATTTTAGTTAACTCCTTTTTGTTTGTTTAATTCGTCTTGTAATTGACGTCTTACTTTTTGTTCGCGCTCAAGTGCTGAACGTCTGTGTTCTTCAAATTCTTCTTCAGTTTCAGTCAAAGCTTTTTTAGCAGCTTTTGTCACAGCGTTACTATTTTTAAATCTAAATATAAAAATTAAAAGTAAGGTTAATAAACCAGCAATGATTGACCACATCAAGATGTTATAACTCGCTTTGCTCATTTGCAAACCAAGTAAAGACATATTGTTTTTTTCCAAATTAGTAGCATCAAGTGTAGATTGTGTAGTTCCTAAATTGGCTTTTAACGTATTGATTTCAGTTTGTTGTGTTTCAACAGTACTTCTAGTATTGTCTAATTTTTCTTGAATGGTTTTTAAAGAATCAATGGTGTGTGCCTGCAAAGCAAGGAACATACGTCTGCTTACTGCTTCATAGGCTTGTCCATTTGTTCCTTTGAAATTACCAGATTTTCTAAGGATATATTCAAATTGATCGTTTATAGATCCATCGTTTATAGTTTGAGTTTCGTTGGTTTGCGCATAAATAGAATTAGTGCTCAAAACCACGATAAGGGTGAAAGCTAAAAATTTAAGAGTTTTCATTTTTTGGAGGTCAATTTGTTAGGTTTGTAAAAAATGTACAGCAATATAATTATTAAATTCAAAGCCTCGTAATTTACGAGGCTAAAATATATACGGAAAATATTTTTTTTTAGATGTTTAAAGTTTACTAGTAATAAGTAAATCGTCTCACCTTAGCAATATACTTGGCTAATCTAATAACTTGATGGCTATAACCATACTCATTATCATACCATATATATAACACAACATTTTTACCATCTTGTCTTACAATGGTTGCTTTACTGTCATAAATAGCAGGAGCAGAACTACCAACAATATCACTAGATACAAGCTCATCGTTTAGTTCATATTTAATTTGCTCAACCAAATCACCTTCAAGCGCATATTTTTTCATTACTGAATTAATACCATCAACAGATGTTTTGTTATCTAAGTTGAGATTTAGAATTGCTAAAGAACCATTTGGTACAGGAACACGAATAGCATTTGATGTTAATTTACCTTCAAATGATGGCAAGGCTTTAGTAACAGCACTTCCAGCTCCAGTTTCGGTAATCACCATATTTAAAGCAGCAGCCCTACCTCGTCTGTATTTTTTATGGAAATTATCAACTAAGTTTTGATCGTTAGTATATGCATGTATGGTTTCTAAGTGACCACTATTTACACCAAATGAATCTTCCATTGCTTTTAAGATAGGAGTAATGGCATTTGTTGTACATGAAGCAGCTGAGAAAATATCTATTTCATCAGGATTATTATCGAATTGGTTAACACCATGAACAATATTTGGAACACCCTTTCCAGGAGCAGTCAGCAATACTTTATCAGCTCCTTTTGAAACTAAATGTCTACTCAAGGCTTCTTTATCTCTAAAGGCTCCAGTATTATCAATAACTAAAGCATTGTCAATTCCATAAATAGTATAATCAATATCTTCAGGAGCATTAGCTGAAATGATATTAACCGTTGTGCCATTAATAATAAGTGCACTGTTTTTTACATCAGCAGTTACTGTTCCAGAAAAATCACCATGAACAGAATCGTTGCGTAAAAGAGAAGCTCTTTTTTCTAATACGGTTTGATTTATTTCACCTCTGGTAACAATGGCACGTAAACGTAACTGACTTCCCTTACCAGTTCTAGTCATTAATTCTCTGGCTACCAAACGACCAATTCTACCAAAACCATATAGAACAACATCTTTTGGTTCTATATTTCCGTTGGCATTAGCTCCATGTAATTTATCAGCAACGAAAGAAGTAGCATTACTATACTTATCATCTTCTAAATGATACTCGTACGTTAATTTTCCGATATCTAATTTTGCTGGTGGAAGATCAGCATCTTTAATTGCTTGAGCAATTTCGACAGAGTCAAAAATAGAAATAGGTTTCTGAACAAATTCGCCAGCGTATTCATGTAAGTTTAAAATTTCGCTTACATTTCGGTCGATTAGTTGATTTCTGAAAAGCACTAACTCGATAGACTTGTCATACCAAAGATCACTGATAATTTTGATGAATTCTACAGTAGCTCTACGTCTGTCTGCTTGAAAGGCTAATTCCTTTTCATAAGTTTCGTTAAAACTCATTGTTTTTAATTTAGTGTGTGTTGTTAAATTTTTTGCAAAAGTAATATATTTCAATCGTTTTCGTAGCTAAATTTGAAAAAAAGAAAACCCTCAAATTCAATTTCTTGAATGAGGGTTTCACACTAAAAAAAACTAATTTATTTAAATCTATAGTTTACTTTTTCACCGTTCTCTTTTACAATTTCTATACGTATTGGTTCATAATCTGAACGCTTTTCAATAAGTTGTTCCGCTTGTTCAACAGATTTTAATTTAATACCATTAATAGCTGTAACGATACTTCCTTTATTAATGCCGTCTGCAATCCATTCATCTTTATATCGATTACTCAATTCTGAAATTACAAGACCATGGTTTAAATCATATTTCTTCAATTCTGCCTTAGTGGCTTTTTTGAGTGTACCAATCACAGAAATATTAACTGTCATATTTTTATATAAGGTTACAGGAAGTACTTTTTCTTCACCATTTCTCAAAACAACTACATTAACAACATCATTAGGTCGTTTTGTACTTAAAAAACCTTTTAAATCTGCAAACTTTGTAATTTCAGTATTATCAATTCTTTTGATGATATCACCACTTTGAATGCCTGCTTTATCAGCACCAGATTCGTCTTGCACTTCACTAACAAAGAATCCTTCTGTTTCATTAACTCCTAAATCTTCTGCATTTTTTCCATTAAGTGCTCCACCAATAACACCTAATATTCCGTTCTGTACATTACCAAACTCCATAATGTCAGCAATAACTTTTCTGGCAATATTACTTGGTACAGCAAAAGAATAACCAACATAAGAACCAGTTTGTGATGTAATAGCTGTATTGATTCCTATGAGTTCACCTCGTGTATTTACTAAGGCACCACCAGAATTTCCTGGATTAACTGCTGCATCAGTTTGAAGAAATGATTGTGTATTATTTCCAGTTTTATCTAAATTTCTAGATTTAGCACTAATAATTCCTGCTGTAACTGTTGAGGTTAAATTAAAAGGATTTCCAACTGCAAGAACCCATTCACCAATTTGAGTTGTATCACTATCACCAAAAGTTGAATATGCTAGTTTTTCGTCTGCATCAATTTTTAGCAAAGCGATATCTGTTTTAGGGTCAGTACCAATAAGTTCAGCATCATAAGTTTTATTATCGTTAGTAGTAATCATTAAAGACTGTGCACCATCAATTACGTGATTATTGGTAATAATGTAGCCATCGGCTGAAATGATAACTCCTGAACCAGTTCCAATTTGTGGATGTTGGGAACGTCTTCCAAAAAACAAATCTTCAATAGTCATTTGCCTTGAACCAACTGCTGTATTCTGAACATGCACAACGGTATGAATAGTATTTTCAGCAGCTGCTACAAAATCTGGACTTAATAATGCTAAATTATTTTTTGTTGCGCTGTAATTTGTTGGAATTGTTGAAGGTAATTCCGTTAATTGATGATTTGCAACAGCATCAGTGTTACCTTCTAAAAAGTATTTGTAACTACCTAATGTTAAGGCACCACCTAATGCTGAAACTAAAACAAGTGTTAAAATCTTTTTCATGGTATAAATCTTTTAGTTTAAATGTTTAACGATTAAATTTAAAAAATTATTGAATTTCAAAATCAACTTTAACGATTTTTAACGTCATTATTAACGCTGTTTTAACAACACATATTAAAGTTTAATATTTATATCTTTGTGACACAAAATGAAACACACTTTTTTTAAATATCAAGGAACTGGGAACGATTTTGTGATGATTGATAATCGTCATGATATTTTTGACAAAAACAATACTGAAGTTATAGTACATTTGTGTGACAGAAGATTTGGTATTGGTGCAGATGGATTGATATTACTTGAAAATGATGAAATGTCAGATTTTAAGATGATATATTTTAATTCTGATGGAAATAAAAGTTCTATGTGTGGCAATGGAGGACGATGTATCACTCATTTTGCCAATTATTTAGGAATCATTAATAATGAAGCCACTTTTACGGCTATTGATGGTTTACATAATGCCAAGATAGTTGGTGATGAAATTTATTTACAGATGCAAGATGTTTCAGTGATTAAGAATAATAATAACTTTGTGTTTTTAGATACAGGTTCTCCACATCATGTTGAAACTTGTAGTAACGTGAGTGCTGTAAATGTAAAAGAAGAAGGCTCAAAGATTAGATATAGTAAGTTATATAATGAAGCAGGCTCTAACATTAATTTTGTTGAAAAAATTAATGTTTCATCATTCAAAGTTAGAACTTATGAGCGTGGTGTTGAAGACGAAACTCTTTCGTGTGGGACAGGAGTTACAGCTGTAGCCTTAGCAATGCACTATATAGGAGAAACAGAAAAGAATTTGTTAGAAATTGATACTAAAGGTGGAACATTGAGTGTTTCATTTAATAGTGTTAATGGCATCTATAATGATATCTGGCTTATTGGACCTGCAACACAAGTATATAAAGGAGATATTGAATGGTAACTTTAAAAGGAGAACATATTTATTTGCGTGCTCTAGAACCAGAAGATTTGGAGTTTGTACACACCATTGAAAATGATGAGAATATCTGGTATTTAAGCAATACTCAAACTCCTTATTCTAGGTTTTTGATAAAACAATATCTTGAATCAGCACATAAAGACGTTTATGAAGCCAAACAGTTGCGATTGGTAATTTCAAATTATGAGAATGAAGCGCTTGGGATGATTGATATATTTGACTTCGATTTTTTAAATAAACGCGCAGGAGTAGGTATTTTGATAAAGAATGAAAAGGATAGAGGTAAAGGTATTGGAGCTGAAGCTTTAGAACTTCTTGTTAAGTATAGTTTCACGCATTTACAATTACATCAATTGTTTTGTAATATTTCTGAAGCTAATAAAGCTAGCTTGAAGTTGTTTACTAAACAAGGGTTTAAAAAAATTGGTCTGAAAAAAGATTGGACCTTCACAAATAACAAATACAACGACGAATATTTATTACAACTAATTAATTCAGATGTACTTTAAAAAGATACTTTATGCTGTAGCATTAATAGGACTGATTGTCTGTGCCTATTTTGCATACTTTGTTTATAATGCAATGTTAGCGCCAAATACTAACTTTAGTAATAACGAAGCTTACGTTTATATTTCGGTAAATGATACGTATGATAATGTTAGGGAACAATTAAATCCTTTATTGGAAGATATTAAAACTTTTGACGCTTTGGCTAAGCAAAAAAAGTATTCTGAAAATGTTAAGCCTGGAAAATACAGAATTGCAAAGGGCATGACCAATAATGATATTATCAATTCCATTAGAAGTAATAATATACCTATTAAACTGTCATTTAATAATCAAAACTCCATAGAAGAGTTAGCAAGACGTATTGCTTTTCAAATTGATACTGATAGTGTATCGTTAGTAACAGCAATGAAAGATGCAGCGTTTAGTGAGCAAAATGGTTTTTCAGAAGCTACACGCTTAGGAATGTATCTTCCTAATAGTTATGAAGTGTTTTGGAATACAACAGCTGAAGGGTTTAGAGACAGAATGCTAAAAGAATACAATAGATTCTGGAACAATGGCAGAATTGAGAAAGCAAAAGCAATTGGAATGAATAGAGATGAAGTAATGGCATTAGCTTCGATTGTTTATGAAGAATCTAAACAGAAAGAGGAACAACCAAGAATTGCAGGTGTATATATAAATAGGTTAAAAAATAAATGGCCTTTAGATGCTGATCCAACATTAAAATTTGCTGCATATAAATTACCAAAGTATAAGAACACGATAATTAAACGTGTTCTTAATGTTCACAAAGAAATAGAATCTCCTTATAATACTTATAAAAATCTAGGTTTACCACCAGGATTAATTGCAATGCCAGATATTTCAGCCATTGATGCTGTTCTTAATTATGAGAAGCATTCATATTTTTTCTTTGTTGTTGATGCAAAAAAGCCAGGATATCATAAATTTTCTAAAACATTAGCGCAACATAATCAATATGCTAGAGAGTATCATCGTTATTTGTCTCAACAAGGCATAAGACGTTAATTGGTGAATAGAAAAGCAGCATATTGTGTTATTTTTTGGTTGCTTAGTATCACATGCTTTTCACAATCTAATTTAAATCAGTTTTTAAAACCTAGCGATTCTTTAAATATTCCAAGGCGCAATGCGCTCGTAATTTCGGAGGCTTCTATAGCTGGATTATCACTTATAGGATTGAACTCACTATGGTATAATGATTATCCACGTTCTAAATTTCACACTATTAACGATGGTAATGAATGGCAACAAATGGATAAACTTGGCCATACATTTACAGCGTATAATATAGGTAGAGTAGGCGCAGACCTGTTAAATTGGAGTGGTGTAAGCAAAAATAACCAATTAATATATGGAGCAACTTTGGGTTTTGCATTTTTATCAACGGTTGAGGTTTTTGATGGTTTTTCTGAAGAATGGGGATTTTCATGGTCAGATATTGGAGCCAATGCATTAGGAACTGGGCTATATGTTGGCCAGGAACTACTTTGGGATGAGCAACGAGTTGTTTTAAAATATTCTTTTAGCAGAACTAATTATGCTTTGCAAAGGCCAAACACCCTAGGAAACGGATTATTGGAAGAAGTTCTAAAAGATTATAATGGACAAACCTATTGGTTAAGTGCTAATTTACATTCATTTTTTAAAGAAAGTAAGCTTCCTAAATGGCTTAATGTAGCTTTTGGCTATGGCGCAGATGGGATGCTTACTGGGAATAATGATAGTGTTGATAATATGTTTACAAATCAGAACCAAATAAGGCAGTATTATTTGAGTTTTGATGTAGATTTGACCAGAATTAAGACAGATTCATATGTTTTAAAAACTATATTTTCAGTCTTAAATATTATAAAAGTCCCACTTCCTACCGTTGAATTTAACAGCCAAAATAGGCTTGTATTTCGTCTATTCTACTTCTAAAAGGAACATTTAAACGATTAATTTTGAATTATTTAGAAAATCTTGTAATTTTGCACGCTGAAATTTGATACCAATTTAGTTTCTATTTTGATATCTAAAATTCAAAAAAATGAATAGTAGATTAGTAGTATATTCGATTATTCCAGTTGTTATTTTTGCAACTGTTTTTGGCACACTTAATAGAAGTGAATCACTTGATTTCACTGCATATTCAGTTGATGGTCTAGATTTGAACTTTAATGTTTCAGAAGATAGTGCAATACACGATTCTGAGACAATTTCTATTGATTTTAACGATTGTTTTTTAAGCCCTAAACTTAATAAATCTTTTATTGGTTTTAAGGAAGCATTAGCGTTTAAAGAGTCGCGTGGCAACTATTTTTCAGTAAATACATATGGATATTTAGGCAAATATCAGTTCGGAAAGAGCACATTGAAATTAATTGGTGTTTATAATACAAATCAGTTCCTAAAGAGCCCTGAATTACAAGAAAAAGCATTTATAGCAAATGCTGCTCGTAACAAATGGATTTTAAGGCGTGATATTAAACGTTTTGTTGGTAAATATATTGATGGTGTTTTAGTAACTGAATCTGGTATATTGGCTGCTGCACACTTGGCAGGACCTGGAAGCGTAAAGAAATATTTACGTAGTTATGGAGCTATTGGTTTTGCGGATGCTTATGGTACTACCATTAGAAACTACATGAAGAAGTTTTCTGGATACGATACTTCCTTTGTTGTTGGCGATAGAAAAGCGAAGGCTACTTTAATGTAATCAACCCTTTTGAATAATAAATATTGCTGGTCGCTTATGTAAGTCAACAGTAATGTGTTTCCACTCTGCAACAGTCTTTGTTTTAATATATTCTGTAGGTAGTGTAATATCACAAGCGATGCATACACGAGTTTGATTCTGTAATATTGCACAAATATCTTCTAGCATTTTATTGTTTCTGTATGGTGTTTCAATAAAAATTTGTGACTGATTCTGTTCTGTTGATATTCGTTCTAGCTGTTTTAACTTATTTTTTCTCTCACTTCTATCAATTGGCAAATAACCATTAAAAGTAAAACTCTGTCCATTCATACCTGAACTCATAAGAGCTAGTAAAATGGAAGATGGTCCAACTAAAGGAATTACTCTAATATTATTTTCATGTGCAATCTTAACAACATCTGCACCTGGGTCAGCAATTCCTGGGCAACCAGCTTCAGATAATAATCCAACTGATTTACCTTGTTTACAGGCATTTAAAAAAGTAGGTAACTCACTGGCTTCTGTATATTTGTTAAGAATGTGAATTATCAACGAGGACTGAGACTTTCCTGAACTTATTTTCTTAATAAACCGTCTAGCTGTTTTTTCATTTTCAACAATGTACTCATCTATGGATTCTATAATTTTTTTTATTGAAATAGGTAAGACCTCTAGGGGAGCATTGTCGCCTAAACGTGTTGGGATTAAATATAGACTTCCTTTGTGATCCTGCATTAATGTGTTACTAATTTTTTATAAATCACTTCTCCATGGTTATTGGATATTCGAAGTAAATATAAACCTTTTGATAAGTTTTTAGTAGATAGTTGTATTGAATTGCCTGAAAATTCATTGAATGTTTTTATCATTTTCCCATGAATATCAAGAATTGATATTTCCTGAGGTAAACTAGTATTTTCAAAACTGAAATTCACAATATTGTTTGCGGGATTAGGATACATTTTTACTGATAGAGTCTCAAACACATCTGTCCCTAGGTTTCCAGGAATAATTTTGTAAATATTTCCAGACGTAGTACCAGCTATATATAATTCACCATTGATATCTTGGCCAAAAGCTGTCCAATTATTTCCGATAAATTGGTTTGAGTAGGAAATTGTAAAATCCCCACCATCAAAATCAATAGTTCCAATTTCATTACTACAATAATCTGCAAAAAAATAATAGCCGTTAAAACCAGTGTTTATTGTTCCTCTGTGTACATAACCACCAGTTATGGAACACTTAAAGTTTCCACTTGTATTATGTGTGTACTCTGCAATTGGGAAAGTCAAGGTATTCATAGCTGGGCAATCTGTTAGGTCAAATTCAATTGAGCCTTCATAGCAGCGCCATCCAAAATTGACGCCTGAAGTAGAGCTACTTATCATATTTATTTCTTCAACTTTTTGAGCGCCAACATCAGCAATCCAAAGATTATTGTTTAAACTGTCAAAAGAAAATTTCCAAGGGTTCCTTAAGCCATAAGCCCAAATTTCGTCTAATGCATTACCATTTGACACAAAAGGATTGTCAAGTGGGATAGCGTAATTATTTCCACCTGATGTGTTATCAACGTCAATTCGCAAAATTGTACCTAGTAAATTTCCTAAATTTTGCGAATTATCATCAGGATCTCCAAAATCTCCACCATCTCCTGAGCTTATGTATAAATATCCATCGGCACCAAAATGCATATCACCACCATTATGGTTTAGATAAGGCTGTGTATATGTTAGTATTATTTGTTCTGAAGTATTATCAGCAATATCAGGATTGGCAGTAACTGTAAATCTGGAAATCACAGTATCACCTGACAAATTGATGTAATTTACGTAGAGGAAGCCATTGATATCATAATCTGGATGAAAGACTAAGCCTAAAAAGCCTCTTTCATCACCAGTAGTAACATTAATTACTAACGAATCAATGTTTAAAAAAGGGATTGCGTTTTTAGTTCCGTCTGAATTTAGAATTTGAATGTAGCCTTGTTGTTCAACAATAAATAATCTGCTGTCACCAGCATTTTTTATACCAACAGGAGCATTAAATCCAGTTCCGAAATTTTCAATAGTAATATCTAATTGAGCGAAAATATTGAGAGAATAAAGCACACTCATTGTAAGTAGGCAAATCTTTTTCATACAATTAGTTTTTTGGGTAATACTGATTGTAAATTACAAAAAAAATATAACTCGAAGATTTATTGAAAGTTAATGCTGGTTTGAAGTGATCTTTTCGACAATTTTATTACAAGCTAAATCGAGCATTTGAAAAACGTTTGAAAAACCATTTTCGCCACCATAATAAGGATCTGGAACATCTTTCAATTTAAAATCTTGAATTTCATCAAGTATGAGATTTACTTTGGAAATATCTTCTGTAGTTCTGGCTAGTTTTATAATATTTTGGTAGTTTGAGCTATCCATAGCATAGATTAAATCGAAGGTATCAAAATCTTCTAGTTTAAATTGACGACCACGTTGACTACTAATATCAATATCGTGATGTCTGGCTATATTAATTGACCTAATATCTGGATAATCACCAATATGGTAGTTACTAGTTCCTGCTGAATCTATTGTGAAAGAATTCTCAGGTAATTTAGATTTTAAAATGCCTTCTGCTAATGGTGAGCGACAGATATTTCCTAAGCAAACCATTAATATTTTCATTTCAGAAAATAATTAGAGTGATAATTTTTTGGTAAGGTCTTCAACATACTTTCTAAATTGTTTATCTGTTGAAGATAAATTGTCTACAGTTTTACATGCATGAAGTACAGTAGCATGGTCACGTTTTCCAATTTGTGAGCCAATACTGGCTAAAGAAGCTTTGGTGAATTTTTTAGCAAAGAACATAGCTAATTGTCTAGCTTGAACGATATGACGTTTCCTAGTCTTAGATTGCAATGTGTCAACATCCATTTGGAAGTAATCTGATACAACCTTTTGAATATAATCTATAGAGACTTCGCGTTTTGTGTTTTTTACAAATTTTTCAACAATATCTTTTGCAAGATTAATTGTGATTTCTTTTTTATTAAAAGAAGATTGTGCAATTAATGAAATAATAGCACCTTCTAATTCTCGAACATTGGTTTTTATATGTTTTGCAACATAATCAATAACATCATCATCCATTTCAACACCATCACGATATAATTTATTTTTCAGAATAGAAACCCTAGTTTCAAAATCTGGGTTTTGCAGTTCAGCAGAAAGTCCCCATTTAAATCTGGATAATAAGCGTTGCTCAATGTCTTGCATGTCAACAGGAGCTTTATCACTTGTTAAAATAACTTGCTTGCCATTTTGATGTAAATGATTGAAAATATGGAAGAATACATCTTGAGTTCCAGATTTTCCGGATAAGAACTGAACATCGTCAATAATTAAAACATCGATAATTTGATAAAAATGAATAAAATCATTTCTATTGTTCTTTTTAACGGAGTCAATATATTGTTGTGTGAATTTTTCAGCAGATATATAAAGAACTGTTTTTTCAGGATATTTATCTTTTATATCAACACCTATAGCATGTGCCAAGTGTGTTTTTCCTAAACCAACACCACCAAAAATAAGTAATGGGTTAAAAGATGTGCCTCCAGGCTTATTCGCAACAGCAATTCCTGCATTTCTTGCCAGTCTATTTGAATCTCCTTCTAGGAAGTTTTCAAAATTATAACTTGGATTTAATTGAGATTCAATTTTTACATTTCTGATTCCAGGAATTACAAATGGATTTCTGAGTTCTGGATTTTTATTGTTAAATGGAATATCAACGTCTTGAGCTTTTACAGAGCTTCTATTAGAGCTTGGAATTTTTTCAGTAAATGGCTGTTTGTTGCCATATGTGTTTTCCATTTTAATAATGTAAACCAGTTTGGCAGTTTCACCAAGTTCTTTAGTTAAAGAGACTTTTAAAATTTTTACATAATGTTCTTCTAACCATTCGTAGAAAAATTTACTCGGAACTTGAATGCTCAAAGCATTCTCTGTGAGTTTCACTGCTACAATTGGTTCAAACCAAGTTTTATATGCTTGCGGCTGAATATTATCCTTTATAAACCCTAGACAGTTATTCCATACCGATTGCGCAGTTATATTCATTTCGCTTTGTAAAATTTTAAGTTAGTTAGCAAGTAAAAACAAAGAGAAATTGGGTAATTCCCTGAGTGTTTTTATCTCTGACAAATATGTGAACAAAATTCTAAAAAAAAAAATTCAAAACCATTGAATTTTAAGTTTTTTTTTCGCATGTTTAAATCCTGATGAATGTACAAAAATATTTTTAATACTATACTACAAATTTGATGAACTACAATGAAACACAGATTAGAGTGAGATATGGTGAAACAGACCAAATGGGAGTTGTGTACCATGGAAACTATGCACAGTACTGTGAGGTTGGTCGTTTAGAATGGTTGAGAACCTTAAATATATCTTATAAAAAAATGGAAGAAGATGGTGTGATGTTACCTGTTGTTTCATTGTCGATAAAATACAAAAAGTCAGCTTGTTATGATGATGTAATTAATGTAAAAACACAACTAGTAAAAACGCCAACTGCCTCAATTGAATTTGAGTACGAAATTACAAATGAAAGAGGTGAGGTTTTGGCTACTGCAAATACTATTTTGGCATTTATAAATATGACAACAAATAGACCAATGCGTTGTCCTCAATTTATTTTAGACAGATTGATTTAACTTATTTGTTTTATTTCAACTTCAAATAACTTCTGAAAAATCTCAAAAATTGATTCAGCATCTTTTTTTCTAACTGAAATATGAATTTGGCAATTCAGTTCTAATTTCTGATTAACAATGTTTAGTTGTTTTTCTTTTATTATACGCATCACCTTATTCATGTTTTTGTAATCAAACTTAATTAGGTAATCTATATTGATGGTTTTTTTTATAATTTTTGAACTTTCCAAAGCAAGTTGAGCAGTTGTTTTGTAAGCATTAATTAAACCACCAACACCAAGTTTTACACCACCAAAATATCTGACCACAACGATTAATACATTTGTAACATCAAAGGATTGTATTTGCCCATAAATAGGCATTCCTGCACTGTTATTAGGTTCGCCATCATCATTAGCTCTATAACTAATTTTTTCAGTTCCTAGTTGATAGGCATAGCACCAATGTCTTGCAGAATGGTGTTGCTTTTTTAAGCTTTCTATTAAGGATTTTATGTGTTCTTCAGAGGTAACAGGATAAGCATAACCAAAAAACTTACTGTTCTTGTCTTTGAAGAGTGCTTCTTCAGATGGTTTTGTAATAGTTTTATATGTATCGTTGATTTCCAAATTATGCCAAAGTTACTAATAGAATTGAGACAATTGCTAAACAAATCCCTAACCAATTCTTTTTTGAAATAGATTCTTTAAATAAAAATAATCCAACAAGTGTTGAAACCATAACTATGGCAACATTATTAACAGTGAATAAGGTTGAACTTTCTAAACCTTCAAATTGCAAAGCTTTCAATAAGTAGAAGATTGAATAGTAATTTATAATCCCTAAAACGATTCCTCCAATTACATTTTGTATTTTGAAATTAAATGATTTGTTAATTGCTTTGAGCATTAAGATGATGATTCCAATAATGGCAGAGCACCCAAATATTGTGGCAGAAAATATTGGAATATCGTTTTTAGCAACATAAGTGGTTTCAAGATATTTTATAGATGCATCTATAATTCCAGATCCTAAGAATAATATAAAAGGAAGAAATAATCCGTGTCTTATGCTTATTGATGATTTTGCTTTTATTGCAGTTAGATATACTGCTACGAGTGCTAAAATGATTCCAAAAACTTTTTGAAAACCTAAACTTTCATTATAAGCATATAGCCCAAAAACAACTGGAATAACGACACTCATTTTACTCGCAACTGAAGCTACAGATAATCCATTACGTTGTGCAGTTAATGCCATTAAGTTAAAAACAGCTATGAACAGAAACCCTAGTGCTATTGCACCATAAAACCATTTGTAGTCAATAATTTTTGTTATTCTAACTATTGGAGTGTAGTTTAAAAGACCACAAATACTAGCTGTTATATAATTAACTACAATTGCTTGAAGCGTATTTATTTTATAACGTTCAAATAGTTTGAATACAATAAAAATTGCCGTTGAAGCAAGAATACTAAGTAGAAGATATATCAAAACAAATCCTTCTTAGTAGTGAATAAATTGGTAATGTCTTCTTTTCCGGGAGTTAAGTTCCATGTATGCAATCCAAGTTTGGAAGCCGCCTCAGTGTTTTCTTTTAAATCATCAATAAATATGCATTCGTTTGGAAGCAAGTTGTTTTCGTTTAATATAAATTCATAAATAGCAGAACTTGGTTTGCTCAAATGAATTTCTTGAGACAAATAAAACTTATCAAAACAGTTTTTAAATCTTTCATACCGATTTAAACTCATGTTTTCTATTACTTGTTCTATATGTAAATCATTAGTGTTACTCAGTAGAATAAGTTTATATGTTTTTTCAGAAGCAAGTTGTTCAATAAATTGAAGACGATACTCAGGAAAATCTAGTATAATAGCGTTCCAAGCTTTAATAAAATCTTTTGTGGCAATATTTGGAAATTTCTTGTTAAAATACTCAGTTAATTCTTCAGTGGAAATTAAGCCTTTTTCATATTCAGAAACAATGTGAAGCATATCTAATGATATAGTTTCTGGAACTCCTAATTTAAATAAGTCTCTTTCAATTGCAAGTTTATCTAAGTTTATAAAGATATCACCAAAGTCAAATATGATGGTTTTAATTGTTGCCATAAATTTTTAAAGTATCATCTATAATTTTTTCTTCGGAAATTAATTGACCTCTATGTTTAGGGGCTTTTACACCTTCTTTAAATATAGTATTTCCAACAAAAACTCTTGCTTCATCCCAAAGACTAGAATCAATGAATAGTTGTAAAGTTTTGGAACCACCTTCAATAATAACAGAACTGATATTTGCTTCATACAACTTATTGCAAATAGTTTTAGCTGTAGTTTCTTTAATTAAAAGCGTTTCAACTGTATTATCAAACACTTTAAAGTCTTTAGAAAGGTTTTCGTGTTTATCTAAAACAACACGTATTGCATTTTTTCCTTTCCAATCCCTCGTTGTTAAACTTGGGTTGTCTTTTAAAACAGTATTTGCACCAACTAAAATTGCTTGTTCCTCACCACGCCATTTATGAACTAACTGCCGAGAATATTCATTGGTTATCCAAACAGGCTTTTGCTCGCTCTTACTTTTTGGAGCAATAAACCCATCAACAGTTTCTGCCCATTTTAAAATAATATAAGGACGCTTTTTATTATGAAACATAAAAAATCGTTTGTGATGTTGCTTGCATTCTTTTTCTAAAACACCAACAGTCACGTTGCGGCCAGCTTTTCGTAGTTTAGCAATCCCTTGACCTGCAACTTTTTTATTGTCATCTAAGCAACCAATGACAATATTTGGAATATTATGCTCAATAATTAGATTACTGCAAGGAGGCGTTTTTCCAAAATGCGAACAAGGCTCTAAGGTTACATAAAGTGTTGATTCTTTTAGTAATGATTTATCCTTAACCGAATTAATTGCGTTAACTTCAGCATGAGCTTTACCATAAGGACTCGTAAAGCCTTTACCAATGATTTTGCTATCATGAATAATTACGCAACCAACCATAGGATTTGGGGCAGTTGTTCCCAATCCATTTTTGCCAATTTCTATGCAACGAGATATGTATTTTTCATGTATCTTCACACCACAAAAGTAAGATTAAAAAATTGGTAATTAAACATGATTATAAGGGAAATCAAACCTGAAGATAATGCGCAAATTGAATCCATTATAACATTGTGCTTTGACGAGTTTGAGTTGCCAACCGCTGGTTCGTCTCTTGAAGACTATGATGTAAAAAAAATGTATGAAGGATTTCAAACTGAAAATGCTATTTTTTATGTTTTAGAAGAGAACGGAAGAGTATTAGGAGGAGGAGGGATTAAACAGTTAAAAGGATACAAAAGAGATACTTGCGAGCTACAAAAAATGTATTTTCACCCTGATGCTCGTGGTAAAGGATTTGGAAAAAAATTATTTGATAAATGTATTCAAGCTGCTAAGGATTTTGATTATAAATTCTGTTATCTAGAGTCTGCATCACAGCTCAAAACAGCTATAAAAATATATGAAATGAATGGATTTAAGCATTTGGAAAAACCACTTGGTAATACAGGACACACTATTTGCGGTGTTTATATGACAAAAAAGTTAGTATGATATTAAAATCATTAAAAGCACATTTTAGCAATACACTTTTAGGATATTATCCTGATACTGAAATACAATCTTTTTTTAATCTACTTTCTGAGCAGATATTAAACATGAAGCGTGTTGATATTTCACAGAATTTGTATGCAGTTGTTTCAGGTAAAAAGTATGACAAATTTCAAAATGCCCTTGAAGGGCTTAAAAAATATGAGCCTATTCAGTATATTCTTGGAGACACTGAATTTTATGGGCTTGTTTTTAAGGTCACACCTTCTGTGTTAATTCCCAGACCAGAAACTGAAGAGTTGGTCGCTTGGATTATTAAAGAGTGCAAAGAAAAACAAAATTTCAACATACTTGATATTGGCACAGGAAGTGGTTGCATTGCAATTTCATTAGCTAAAAGTTTACCAAAGGCAAAAGTGTTTGCATTAGATGTGTCAGAAGAAGCATTAAAAGTTGCGAAACAAAATGCTACGATTAATGATATTGATGTAGAATTTATAGAAGCTGATATTTTAGATTGGGATTTTGGAGATTTACAGTTTGACGTTATTGTGTCTAATCCACCCTATATTAGGGAGTTAGAAAGAGAAGCCATGAGTGCTAATGTGGTAGACCATGAACCTCATTTAGCACTGTTTGTGGAAGATGATGATGCCTTATTGTTTTACAAAACGATTACTGAGGTTTCTAATAAGATTCTAAAGTCAGAAGGACAATTGTATTTTGAAGTCAACGAAAATTTAGGAGAAGACACTAAGCAATTATTGTTAGATTCTAGTTATAATAGTATTGAACTAAGAAAAGACGTTTTTGATAAAAACAGAATGTTAAAAGCTATTAAAGCATGAATAAATTAAAGGCAATTGCTGTGTTTTGTGGAAGTAGTGATGGAAATGATACCATTATTATTTCTCAAGCTGAAGCATTAGGTAAATCGTTAGCAAAGGAGAACATTACATTAGTTTATGGTGCTGCTAAAATTGGCATCATGGGAAAAGTAGCTAAGGCAGCACTAGATAATCATGGAAACGTTATTGGTGTAATCCCTGAGTTTTTAAAGTTAAAAGAAGTGGTGCATTTGGGATTACATGAATTGATTACTACAAATAACATGCATGAGCGTAAATTGAAAATGCATGATCTGTCTGATGGGTTTATTACACTTCCTGGTGGTTTTGGAACACTTGAAGAATTATTTGAAATTATTACTTGGGCACAACTAGGCTTACACCAAAAACCAATTGGGTTACTAAACATCAATGGGTTTTATAACGATTTGATTAGTATGTTGGAAACTATGGTCTCTAAAGGACTTTTAAAAATGGTAAACCTAGAGTTGCTAATTGTTGAAGATGACATTAACAGATTACTAGATAAAATGAGGAACTATAAACCAAAACCAGTTCCTAAATGGTTGAAGGAAGATAGGACTTAGTCTATAAAATCATTCAAGGTTTTAATCTTCAAATCATTTAAAGTTTCTGCTTCAGTTTCAAATTCAATTTCCACAGCCTCATTAGGAAGTAAATCGAAGAAATTGTCACTGAAATGTCCTTTATTTTTCGTAAAAAGAAAAACATCTTTTTGTAAAGTTGTACTTGACAAGGTAATGCTAAATCCAGAAGACGTTTTTGTAATTTCTTTAGTAATTTCAGCCCTTTTTAGTTTTAAATCTTTAGGTTTTGCTAAATAATGTGTTGTGGTTGTATTGTTGAAATTCGATACGAGAATAGCATTCCTTTTGTCAATGCCTTCTAGATTCTGTTCATGCATCAATTCGCTACTACTTTTTGACGCTGTTATGTCTTTTGAAAATGACCACAATTCTTTTCCAGAGAAATCAATCAATTTTAAATGAAGCGTATCAGTTACAGCCTCTAGATTATCATTGATAACAAATGTTTTAAGTACATTGTCTTCTGTTTTTGAAGACACCAAAACATTCTCAAAACTCTTCTTAGCTTTATAATGCAACGCTTTCCAATTTCCAAAAAAGTCAATGCTTGACCAAGAAACTGATGGCCAACAATCGTTCAATTGCCAATATAAAGTTCCCATGTTTTTTGGTTTTACTCGTCGTTGTGCTTCGAGTCCTTTAGTAATGCCATACGCTTGCAATAGCTGACTCATATACATATAATCTTCCGCTTTAGTTGGTCCCGAACCGTCGGGAGGAAAATCACGTTGCATATACTCTTCAATCAATTGAAAACCTCGAACATGCTTTTGGTGATTTTTAAATCCGCCTGAAGTAATCTCCAATGAATCACTTTGATTGATATAATTAATCACTTCATAACTTGGAAACGACTGAAATCCAAACTCACTCATAAATCTCGGCACATGCTCTTCTAAATGCTCAAAAGGATAGGTATCATGCCAAACCCACCAATCGTGAGCATCGCCTTCAAATTCATAGTTTGGGTTGCCACGACCAAATTTTGGTGACGTTTCCCAATAATTAGTAGTTGTTAAACTTGCTACAGTATTTGGTAAAATAGAATCGAAAACTTTTAAATAGTTGTTCCAAATTTCGTCCTTCTCAGATTCCGAACGTACATCTTGCCAACCCCATTTATGCCAACCCTCACTATTTTCGTTATTGCCACACCATAAGGCAATACTTGCATGATTACGTAACCGTTTTACATTATCAATCGCTTCTTGTTGCACATTTTCCAAATAGTCTTTATCTCCAGGGTACATGGCGCCAGCAAACATAAAATCTTGCCAAACGAGGATGCCTTTTTCGTCGCATAAGTCATAAAAAATATCATTCTCATAAATGCCTCCTCCCCAAACACGTAGCATATTCATATTGGCAGCAACAACATCATCAAGTAGTTTTTCGTAATGAGCATCTGTTACTTTATTCTGCATGCTATTTTGCGGAATGTAATTAGCACCTTTGGCATAGACAGGGACATCATTGACTTTAAAATAAAAAGATTCACCAATACTGTCTTTTTCTGTAACCAACTCAATAGTTCGAAGGCCTATTTTTGTCGAGATACTATCTAAAATAGTTTGGTCTTTTCTAACAACCACTTTAATATCATATAAATAAGGATCGCCTAAATTATGAGGCCACCAAGGTTTTGGATTTTTGATTTCAAAATTGATTTCTGATTTCTGATTGTTGATTTCTGATTGCTGAACTACTAAAGAATCATTGACATAAACATTGTAAACCAATTCGTTATTAAGCAATGTTTTGTTTTGAAGTTGAATTTGAAGTTTAGCCTTGGAATTGGTGAGCTCTTTTTGTTTAATATAGATGTCTTCAATTTTAGAGTCATTCCATGCATTAAGCGTTATTGGTCGCCAAATCCCTAAAGTGTTGAGTTTTGGTCCCCAATCCCAGCCATATTGAAATTGTGCTTTTCTTGTAAAAATCCGATTGCCTTCAGGAAGTGTGTAATTTAGTTTTGCTTTTTCTTGTTCTTCGTATTTTGATGTGTTTTCAAATACTATTCTTAGTTCATTATTATCTTTTAATTGTGACTTTACATGCACTTGATATTCACGAAATGCATTATTGGTTTTTAAAATTAAACTATCATTTAAAAATACAGAAGCATAAGTATCTAAACCTTCAAAGTTAAGTTCGATGTGTTTCTTTTGGAGTATTTTTTTATCAATTGAAAAGGAGGTTTTGTATTCCCAATCGGTTTCTGAAATCCATTGCAAATCGTGTTCGTTATTTCCAATAAAAGGATCTTTAATGAGTTCATTTTCCAATAAATCGGAATGTACATTCCCTGGTACTGTTGCAGGTTTCCAAACTGAATCTGGTACCTTTTTGAATTCCCAATTACTATGAAGCTCAATAGTTTCAGGTACATCATGTTTAGATTGACAACTAAGGCAGACGAGTATTAAAAGTACAATACTATATCGCATCTAAAATGGCTTTTATTTTTTCTGGATCAGAATAGGTCAATGGTTCTGAAAATAATGCGTCATCAGGTCCAATTTTTGAAGACGCCGAAGCATGAATTTCGTTGAAGCTAGCTTTTTTGAACTTTATAGCGTTTTCAGCAGATATTCCTCCACCTGCTAAAATTGTAATTCTTTCGTTAGCTTGGTTTTTTAATTGTTTCAATAAGTCTAAACCTTTTTCTGCCGAAGTTTCTAATCCAGAGGTTAGTACTCTTTCGATGCCTAAATCAATCAATTGTTCTAAGGCTTCAGAAGGATTAGGAACACAATCAAAAGCACGATGGAAAGTAAACTTTAAAGGTTTTGCAAGTTCTATTATTTCTTTTGTGCGTTTAATGTCTATGGTATTGTTGCTGTTTAAAATACCCGAAACAATGCCTTCACATCCTAAATTTTTGCAAATCTGAATATCTTGCTTTATAATATCAATTTCAGCATCTGAATAGGAAAAATTACCACTTCTTGGCCTTATGAGAACAAATACAGGAATGGAAAGTGCGTCAACGACTTGTTTTAGTAATCCATAACTAGGAGTCAAACCTCCAACAGAAAGTTCTTGGCATAATTCGATGCGATGAGCGCCTGCTTCTTCAGCATTTATGGCTGATTGGTATGAGTTGGCACAGATTTCCAATAACATATTTAATGGTCTTAATGTTAAAAACGGCTCTTTGTTTTTATTTTTAAAAGACCTCACAGGTTTCTAAAACCTGTGAGGTCTCAATAATTCTAATGTACTATTATTTCATCAATAAACGTCCAAGCTTTATTACCAGCACCTTGTTTGCCTTCTGGAATGATGCCATAGTTTGGAACTTTTATAGTTATAATTCTTGATTTAGGTGCATTCAAGATTTGAATAGGAATTAATAGTTCTTCAGAGCTTGGAATATCTATTAGAGATTCTTCATTGTTATCATAACTTATTGCTATTTGTTTAGGCGCATAAATCCATTGTCCATTACCATTGTGAAATCTAGTTATGATTGAGTTAACCTCAGTTTTTTCTCCTAAATCAATGGTAATTTCAAAATCTTCTCCCGAAAAACCTAGCCATTCTTTATCGCCATAACGTGTATCACTTCCAGAAATGCCATTAATCAATCCTGCTGCACCACTTCCTGGATAAGATTTATTTAATTCTTTATTGATGGTTATTTGTTTTCCAACCGCTTTATGTAAATTAATGCGCTGTGAAAATGTGTCTCCTAATTTACCTTCCGAATTAAAAACTGCTGCTTTTAAATTAACACTTTCAGTGATAGGAATAGGGTTTTTATAAGCTTCAGAGTTTATTGTTGGCTCTGAGCCATCCAAGGTAAACCGAATGGTTTTTCCTTTTGAAGATGTTTGTAATTGATAGAATACATTGTTCTCATTTGAAACTAATTCACCTTCTATTTCGTACAAATGATTCGCATAATTAATATCTAAAGCATCTAAGCGATTATGAAAATGTTCAACTCTTGACACAAAGTCTTCATAATTTTTCTGTTCAGGATTTGACCAAACCACTTCGCTCAGAGCTAATATTCTTGGAAATACCATGTACTCAACTTGTTCAGATGTTGGGATGTACTCTGTCCAAACATTCCCTTGAGCACCCAATACATATTTGGCTTCTTCTTGAGTTAGTTCTTCTGGAATAGGATTAAGGCTATAGACTTTTTCTAATGGTAAGAAACCACCAATGGCAAGTGGTTCGTCTTTGTTTTCAGATTGATAATGGTCAAAATAGCAATGAGAACCTGGCGTTAAAATAACATAATGATGTTGTTTGGCAGCTTCTATGGCGCCATTAAATCCACGCCACGACATGACAGTAGCGTTTGGAGCTAATCCGCCTTCTAAAATTTCGTCCCAGCCAATAATTTGTCGGCCTTTGCTGTTTAAGTATTTTTCTATTCTAGAAATGAAATAGCTTTGTAATTCGTGCTCATCTTTTAAACCTTCTGTTTTAATTAAGGCTTGACAATGCTCGCAATTTTTCCATCTAGTTTTTGGTGCTTCATCGCCACCTATGTGAATATACTCGCTTGGGAATAAGGCTAAAATTTCATCTAAAACATCTTCTAAAAAAGCGAAGGTCTCTTCTTTTGGGCAATAAATGTTTTCAAAAACGCCCCATTTTGTTGCTACTTCAACTTGCTCTCCTGTACATCCTAATTCTGGATATGCTGCAATAGCAGCTTGTGAGTGTCCAGGTAACTCGATTTCAGGAATTACAGTTACAAAACGTGCTTGAGCGTAGGCTACAACTTCTTTTATGTCTTCCTGTGTGTAATAACCTCCATATTTTTCACCATCAAATTGATGTGGTTGATCACTATAATGACCAATTAAGGTTTCATTTCTATAAGCAGCAACTTCTTGCAATTTTGGATATTTTTTAATTTCTATGCGCCAGCCTTGGTCTTCGGTTAAATGCCAATGAAATGTGTTCAATTTTAACATGGCTAAAGCATCAATGTATTTTTTAATAAAATCGACTGAAAACATATGACGACCAACATCCAAATGCATGCCTCGATATGTAAATTGTGGTTGGTCTTTAATGGTAACACAAGGAATTGCAACTGAAAGCCCCTTTTGTCCTTCGGACATTTTCCCCAAAGGGGAAATATTTGGATTTTCAAAATGGACAGGTAGGAGTTGTCTTAATGTTTGAACAGCGTAAAAAGCACCTTGGTCTGTTTTTGCTTTTATTTCGATGTTGTTTGGAAGAATTTCCAACGAATAGCCTTCATCAGCCAAGGTTTCATCTTTAATAAACGAAATCATATTATCGCCTTCGAGTTTTATATTACTACCTTCTTCTATATAAGATTTTAGAAATTTAGCAGAAATTTTAAAAGTGTCATCATATTGAATTCCAGTTTCAGCATTTAAAATAAACTGGCCTTCATTTATTATCTGTTTTGAGGGTTGTGGAATGATTAATACCTCTGAAGTAGAAATTTCAGTCTCTTTACAGTTGAATAAAAAGCTCATAAAAACCAGAGCTAAGAGTATTTTCTTGTAATGCATTTTAGTATATTAGAAGCTTTAAATATAGCCTAAAAAGATAACTTTTTCTGAAATTATTTCATGGATATTCAGCAGCAAATAAAAACGCTAAGCGAAGAACTTCGTCAGCATAACTATAATTATTACGTATTAGATAATCCAACTATAAGTGATTATGAGTTTGATATAAAGTTAAAACAACTTCAGGAACTTGAAGCGAAACATCCTGAGTTTGCCGAATTGAATTCGCCGACGCAACGTGTTGGAGGTGCAATAACTAAAAATTTTGAGACCGTTGTTCATGAACACAGAATGTATTCGTTGGACAATTCATACTCCAAAGAAGATTTATTGGATTGGGAAACACGCATCAAAAAAATGGTTGATGGTGATGTAAAATACACTTGTGAATTAAAGTATGATGGCGCATCTATTAGTTTGACTTATGAAAATGGAAGCCTCATTAAAGCTGTAACTAGAGGCGATGGTACACAAGGTGATAATGTGACTGCAAACGTAAAAACCATTAAATCTGTACCTTTGCAGTTAAAAGGGAAGTATCCACCAAAATTTGTTATTCGTGGTGAAATTGTATTGCCTTTTGAAGGCTTTAATAAGATGAATGAAGAACGCATTGAAATAGGAGAAGAACCTTATAGGAATCCTAGAAACACAGCTTCTGGAAGTTTGAAACTGCAGGATAGTGCCGAAGTTGCCAAACGACCGTTAGAATGTTTACTTTATACTATTACTGGAATTAATTTAGGAATTAATACCCAGTTTGAAAGTCTTAAACTCGCTAGACAAATGGGATTTAAAGTTCCTAATGCAGCGAAGTTGGTTAATTCTATTGATGAGGTTTTGGAGTTTATTGATTATTGGGATATACACAGACACGATTTACCCTTTGAAACCGATGGTGTTGTTATTAAGGTCAACGATTTGCAGCAACAAGAAGAATTGGGCTATACAGCCAAATCACCACGTTGGGCAATGGCATATAAGTTTAAAGCAGAGCAAGTTTCTACACGATTAAATAACATAACGTATCAAGTTGGGAGAACTGGAGCTATAACACCTGTTGCAAACCTAGAACCAGTAGAATTAGCAGGAACGACAGTAAAGAGAGCTTCTTTGCACAATGCAGACCAAATTAAAAAACTAGATATTAGAGTAGGAGATACCGTGTTTGTTGAAAAAGGAGGCGAGATTATTCCTAAAATTATTGCTGTGGATTTAACAAAACGTCCTACAGATTCTAAACCAACACAATATATAACCCATTGTCCTGAATGCAACACTGAGTTGGTACGACAAGAAGGCGAAGCACAACATTATTGCCCTAATTATATTGGTTGTAAGCCTCAGATTATTGGAAGAATCCAGCACTTTATATCTAGAAAAGCGATGGATATTGAAGGATTAGGAGGAGAAACTGTTGCGCTTTTAGTTAATGAAGGATTAATTAATAATTATTCTGATTTATATGAATTAACTCAAGAGCAAGTAATGCCATTAGAAAGAATGGCTGAAAAAAGCGCAGAAAACTTGGTAAATGGTGTTGAAGCATCAAAACAAATCCCTTTTGAGCGTGTGCTGTTTGCTTTAGGAATACGTTATGTTGGCGAAACCATTGCAAAAAAACTAGCTAAACATTATAAAAACATAGATGCTTTATCACAGGCAGCTATTATTGATTTGGTAGCAGTTGATGAAATTGGAATAAGGATAGCTGAAAGTGTAGTAGATTTCTTTACTTCAGAAGAAAATAGATCTATTATAGATAGATTAAAGTCATTTGGAGTGCAATTAGCTCTTTCTGAGGAAATTTTATCAAATCAAACCGATAAGCTGAAAGGTCAAACCTTTGTGGTTTCAGGTGTATTTGAGTCTGTATCGCGAGATGAATTGAAAAAGCTCATCGAAGATAATGGAGGAAAAGTTTCTTCATCAATTTCATCTAAAACGTCTTATTTAATTGCAGGTTATAAAATGGGGCCTAGTAAGCGTGAAAAAGCTGAAACACTTAACATTTCAATAATATCTGAACAAGATTTCCTTACATCGATTATTTAGAACCATTCTATATTGACGTAAAACATCGATAAAATACATATATTATCGATTATATGTAATAATTTGTAGTATATTTGTTTCAAATACTGCGCTTATATGCAAAAAAGTAAATTACTTTCGGGGATAATAATCGCCTTGACAATAAGTTTTATTGGCTTTCAAATCTTCCAGTTAGATTTAATTGGAGGTATTGTTAGAGGTCTGATATTACCATTGTTAACTTTACTTTATTGTATCTCTGGGAAATCTAAAAGCAACTATTTCTTTTATTTCTTGTTGTTCTATTCATTAGCCGAGTTCACAGGAGTGTTTTCATATTTTGCTTATTATTCTGTTATCGTAGATAATATACTCTATTATGGAGGAAATTTTTGTTATGTAACTGCATACATATTTTTAATATTAGAGGTTTTCAAGTCCATTAATCTAAAAAGTGTAATTAACAGGTTTCCTGTACATATAATTATATTATTAGTGCTTGATATATATAGTGTGTATTTAGTATCTGAAATTGCCGTAAAGAGTGATTATCTGAATGGAATGTTAGATTATGTTATAGAGATTGTGTATAATATTGTTGTGATGTTATTGCTAACGGTTACGTTAATTAACTATATAAGTAGAGATTCTAAAAAAGCAATGAATTTGTTATTAGGAGCTTTATGTATTGTCTTCTCTGAAGTAATGCAAGTGGCATACTTTTATGTGTCTGATAAAAACATATTAAATGTTACTTACTCAGTTTTACTAATATTTGCCTTTTGTTTCTTCTACATTCAAGCTGGTATGACGTATTCACGTAATGCAGCTTATAATAGTAACTCTTCAGTAAATAATTTAGAGACTTAAAGTTTTTTACCAATTAAAGGAATGTCTTTCCTATATAGATAAAGAATTATTGCAGCCAGAACAAACGTCACTATCGCAGTAATAAATAGTACACCACCGTCATTTTGTACCTCTACACCTAATTGTGTTAAATGCATCATTATTGCACCTCCAATCAGTCCCAGAGTTAATAATGCTCCAGCCCAAACTGTTTTTGAAATTAAAAGCAAAATCCCTGCAATTAACTCCAAAACACCAATACTAATTCTACCAACAGGCTCAAGGCCAGTGGTTTCAAAAATATAAACGCTATCAAGGTGTGCCGTAAATTTAAAACGAAGTGTTTGAATTAAAATAAGTGCAACAATAATACGTAAGGTAAATGGGATGTGTTTTTTCATTTAGAATAATTGTTGATTTAAAAATTTAGACGAAAAACACATTAAACCTTACTAAACAATTATTGTAGTGCCTTCAGCTGCTTTTGTTTTGTCTCTATTAAAATAGAAATCAACTTTACCTAAATAAAGACCATAACAGCCAACTTGGTTTACCAAGACGTTCTCACCAACAGCATTTTTTTCAATAGTTGGTTTAGGTAAAAAAGTATGTGTATGACCACCAATGATTAAGTTGATGTCCTTAGTTGCTCTTGCCAAGACAAGGTCGGACACTATGTTCGGAGCATTTTTATAATTATAGCCAAGGTGTGACAAGCAAATAATCAAATCACACTTTTCTTCTTCTTTTAATATTCTGCTCATATCTTGGGCAATACTAATTGGATCTAAATATTCAGTTTCTTTATATAATTGTTTTATAACCAGACCATCCAATTCAATACCTAAGCCAAAGACTCCAATTTTAACGCCTTCTTTATTAAAGGTTTTATAAGGCTTTACATGAGTATCCATAATAGTATTTGAGAAGTCGTAATTTGCTGAAACAAATTCAAAATCAGCATGAGGCATTTGTTTATAAAGGCCTTCAATACCATTGTCAAAATCATGATTACCAATAGTTGCTAAATCATATTTTAGCATACTCATGAGCTTAAATTCTAATTCACCACCATAATAATTAAAATATGGAGTGCCTTGAAAAATATCACCAGCATCTAACAACAGCGTATTTGGGTTTTCTTTTCTTATAGATTCAACTAGACTAGCTCTTCGAGCGACTCCACCCTTGTTTGCATTTCTTCCATCTTCTGGTCCAAAAGGATCAATATGACTATGAACATCATTGGTGTGTAATATGGTTATTTTTCGTTGATCCGGAACAGTTGTTAATGATTGTAATGATAAGCTACCTAAACCTACCAATGCTGCGCCTGCCGCTGATTGTTGTAAAAATTCCCTTCTTCTCATGTTTGGTAGTTTAATTAGTTTTAATAAATCTGTTGTCAATAACAGGGTTAATAGTATCTTTTTTTGAAAAATAATCTATGAGCACATTTCTTATCTTATAATCTAAAATGTGTAATGTGTCACTTTTTTGAAAAAAAGCCATGCTATCTCCACCACTATATAAGTAATCATTGGTAGCTACATAATATGTCTTATTATCATCAATTAATTCTCCATTAACTTTGGCCTCTATAAGTTCATAATTGTTATCTAATTTAATGGTTAAGCCAGAAATAGGGTGCGCACGCTTAGCCTTTTGTAGATAAGCAACCAATTCTTTTACATGAGTACCTTTTAGTTCGGTGACAACCACACTGTTCTCAAAAGGCATAATTTCGTAAGCAGTTCGAGTTGTAATATTTCCTTTGGATAAGATAGCTCTAATGCCTCCATGATTTAAAAGTACAAGATCAATTTTGTTCCCCGTTCTAGATTCAAAAACAGGATTAGCTTCTTGTAAAACAGCATCAGCCATTAAGTTGCCAATAGCAGTATTTAGATCGCCATCAGTTTTTGAATAGGTATCAACAGAAAAGGCTAAAACACTATCTAAATTTTTATTGACATGCTCACGGAATGGCTTAATAAAATCTTCAATTTTTGAAACTCCAGCAATCGAATCATTAATTTCCAATCGTTTACCTTCAATTCTCTCTAAATGCATTTCCTCTCTACAAGACATAAAGCAGGCAATACAAATGCAAAAAATAAAATATTTATAGTTCATTAATATGTTGTTTTTCAATATCATTTTTCTCACTTGTTTCTTACATTTGTGCAAAGTATAAATTTAAATGTTTTTTAAACGATTAAAGAAAAAATCTAACCAAAAATATATTAACAATATATTAAATAGCAGAAGGTCGTCTGTAGATGATAGGCCAATAAAATCTGTTGGTGTGATTTTTAATAATGATGAATTTAAAAACTATGAACAAATTAGAAGCCTCTTTAAAAGTATTGGTATTAATGAAAACAGAGTGAAGTTTATTACTCTTATTGATGATGAAAAGTCAAGACCCAACAGTTGGGATGCATATTTTTATCCTGAAAACTTTGGATGGAAAGGAAAAATTGAAGGTGCAGATTTAGTTGATTTTGTTAACGAACCTTTTGATGCTTTAATAAGTTATTATCATAATGATAATCTAGAACTTAGTATGGCTACAACACTATCTAAAGCAAATTTTAAGATTGGAATTACCAATAAGGATGAAAGACTTTATGATTTTATCATAAATATTGACCCAAATCAAATAAGCATATTTAAAAATGAGTTAATAAAGTACTTGAAAGTATTTAATAAAATTTAAAATGAAAGAATTCATTGGGACTGGAGTTGCACTAGTTACACCATTTAAAAATGATTTAAGTGTTGACTATAATGCACTCAAAAATATTGTTAATTTCAATATAGAGAACGGAACTAACTATCTTGTAATTATGGGAACTACAGGAGAGAGTGTTACGGTTTCTAAATCTGAAAAAAAAGAAATTACCAAAACTATTTCAGAAGTAAATAATAGTAGATTACCATTGGTTTTGGGTATTGGAGGAAACAATACAGTTGATGTGATTAATGAAATTAGAAGTACAGATTTAATTGGTGTTTCTGCATTGTTATCAGTGTCCCCATATTACAGTAAGCCAACTCAAGAAGGAATATATCAGCACTTTAAAGCAATTTCTGAAGCTTCACCAATTCCAATAATATTGTACAATGTTCCAGGAAGAACTTCAAAAAACATGCTTCCTGAAACGGTACTCAGACTTGCTAGAGATTTTGAAAACATTATAGCTGTTAAAGAGGCAGGAAATAATACACAGCAATATTTAGAATTAATAAAAGATAAACCAGATGATTTTTTAGTGATTTCAGGAGATGATGATTTAGCCCTTGGAGTTGTTTTGGCTGGTGGAGCAGGAGTGATTTCAGTACTTGGTCAAGCATTTCCAAAGGATTTTTCCAAGATGATTCAATTAGGATTGGAAGGAAAAGCAAAAGAAGCATATAAACTGCATTTTAATTTTATGGATATAACGAGTATGATTTTTGAAGAAAATAATCCAGCAGGAATTAAATCTGTTTTTAACGGTTTAGGCTTGTGTAGTGATGCGGTAAGGTTACCATTGGTAAAGGCTTCAGATGATTTACAATCAAGGATAAATACTTACATCTCTAACTATAAAAGTTAAATATACCTTAAACGTTTTAGCGTCCTATAATCTCGTTATATTTTAGCGTTAAATAATTGTTTTAAAATTCGTTTGAAATACCTATTTTTGCAGTCTGTTTAAAATTATGAAGAAACTTTTTTACATCGCAATAGTTGTAATTGCATTTAGTTCGTGTAGTGAATATCAAAAAGCCCTTAAGTCTGAAGAAATTTCAGAGAAATTTACAATGGGAACAGAACTTTTTGATGCTGGTAAGTTTAACAAAGCAAATCGTTTGTTTGTTCAAATTGTACCAAAGTACAGAGGAAAGCCACAAGCTGAGAAATTAATGTATATGTACTCAAAAACATTTTACGAAATGAAAGATTACTATACTGCCAACTATCAAATGGAACGTTTTGTAAGTGCATATCCAGAAAGTGAAAAAGTGCGAGAAATAGCGTTTTTGGGAGCAAAAAGTTACTATCATTTGTCTCCAGTGTATTCAAAAGAGCAAAAAGAAACCGTTGATGCTCTTAACAAATTACAAGATTTCATTAATAGTTATCCTGATTCTGAATATTTATCTGAAGCTAACGTTTTGGTAAAAGAATTAGATTATAAATTAGAAAAAAAGGCATTTGAAATTGCTAAGGAATATAATAAAACAGGACCATATAGTAGAGACTATCAAGCTGCAATTTCAGCGTTTGATAATTTTATAATTGATTTTCCTGGAACATCTTTGAAAGAGGATGCGATGTATTACAGACTAGATTCTGCCTACAAAATGGCAGTGAATAGTGTTGAATGGAAAAAAGAACAACGTCTAAAAGATGCAATGACATACTATAAAGCATTTAAAAAATCTTTTCCGGAGTCAAAGTATGGTGATGAAGTTGATAAGATGAACGAAGAATTAAGTACATTATTACAAGGTTATAATTCAAAAAGTTAATTAATATAAAGATGGATTTAAAAAAAGTAAATGCTCCTGTGAATACTGTAACGTATGACAGAAATGAAATTGATGCTCCAACAGATAATATCTATGAAGCAATCTCGGTAATATCAAGAAGGGCAGAGCAAATTAACACAGAAATAAGAAAAGAACTTATTGACAAGTTAGAAGAATTTGCTACTTATAATGATAGTTTAGAAGAAATTTTTGAAAACAAAGAGCAGATTGAAGTTTCTAAGTTTTACGAAAAACTGCCTAAACCACATGCTTTAGCTGTTCAAGAATGGCTTAAAGATAAGATTTACTACAGAAATACTGAAGAAGATTCTCAAGTAGAATAATAAATCATGTCTATTTTAAGCGGCAAAAATATACTTCTAGGCATCACTGCTGGTATTGCTGCATACAAAACAGCCTCATTAGTGAGGCTTTTTATTAGAGCAGGTGCTAACGTCAAAGTTGTTATTACACCTGCTTCAAAAGACTTCATTACACCTTTAACATTATCAACACTATCCAAAAACCCAGTATTGTCTTCATTTACAGATGATGAAAATGAGAATGATACTTGGAATAATCATGTTGAACTTGGTCTTTGGGCCGATTTTTTTCTTATTGCTCCTGCAACAGCCAATACATTATCAAAAATGGCTACTGGAAACAGTGACAATTTGCTTTTGGCAACATATTTGTCTGCTAAGTGTCCAGTGTATTTTGCACCAGCAATGGATTTGGACATGTATAAACATGAATCCACCAAAAACTCGTTGAGTACTTTAGAAGGTTTTGGAAACATTATGATTCCTGCTGAATCTGGAGAACTTGCTAGTGGTTTGGTTGGAGAAGGAAGGATGGCTGAGCCTGAAAATATTGTTAAGTTTTTAGAAAATCATATCATAAAAGGATTACCACTTTATAATAAAAAAGTACTTATTACAGCTGGCCCAACTTATGAAGCCATTGACCCTATTCGTTTTATTGGAAATCATTCCAGTGGTAAAATGGGTTTTGAAATTGCAAAAGCAGCGGCTAATTTAGGAGCTGAGGTAATTTTAATTTCTGGACCAACACACCAAAAAGCTAATAATGACCTTATAAAAGTTATTCCTGTTGTTAGTGCAAAAGATATGTATGAAGCTGTACACAATCATTTTGAAAACTCAGATGTTGCTATTCTTTCGGCTGCGGTTGCAGATTATAAACCTAAATATGTTGCAGATAAAAAAATAAAAAAGAAAGATGTAACGTTAACATTAGAGTTGGAAAAAACGAAAGACATTTTGGCTTCTATTGGTAAAATTAAAAACAAGCAAATTCTTGTAGGTTTTGCATTAGAAACTGATAATGAAATAGAAAATGCAATTAAAAAGCTAAAAAATAAGAATTTAGATTTAATTGTTTTAAATTCGTTAAGCGACAAAGGAGCTGGTTTTGGCGGAAATACTAATAAAGTGACCCTAATTAATAGCGAAGATGATATTACTAATTATGACTTAAAATCTAAGGAGGAAGTGTCTCAAGATATTTTAAGTGAAATACTAAAACTAATCAATGCGTAATTGTTTATTTATACTCTCATTACTTTTTACCTTAACTGCTGTTTCACAGGAGTTAAACTGTAATTTGGTAGTGGATGCACAACAAACTGGAAATGAAAATGTACAAGTATTTAAAACCTTAGAGAAACAACTTCAAGAATTTGTTAGTAATACGAAATGGACAAATAAAACGGTTGCGCCTCAAGAGCGTATAAACGCTAGTATGGTTATCAATATAGAAGACTATAATAGTGATACTTTCCAAGCATCCATTCAAGTTCAGTCATCTCGACCAATTTTTAATTCATCTTATGAATCTCCTATATATAATTTTAATGATAGAGATTTTAATTTTCAATATTTAGAATTTCAAAATCTCAATTATAGTGCTACTCAATTTGAATCTAATTTAGTTTCAGTTATTGCATTTCATGTCTATATGATTTTAGGAATGGATGCAGATACCTTCAAACAAAATGGTGGTCAAGAATATTTTGAGCAAGCAAGAGCCATTGTAGGATATTCTCAACAGAATAATGGAAAAGGATGGGAGCCACCTAAAGGAGGTGATCAAACACGTAGCCAACTTTTAGACAATATCATGTCTCCAACTTATAAAGAATATAGAGACGTTCTTTACAACTACCATAGAATGGGTTTAGACAATATGCACGAAAATCCTAAAAAGGGAAAACAAACAATTTCCAATGCATTGGCAAGTTTTCAAACTATGAACTCCAGACGCCCAAATTCGTTTATTTTAAGAGTGTTCTTTGATGCCAAAGCTGACGAAATTGAACAGGTTTTTACAGATGGACCAAGTGTTGATATCACAAAACTCATTACCACGCTTTCAAAAATTGCTCCAATGCATGCAAGCAAGTGGAGAAATATAGATTTCTAAAAGTTGTATTATTTACTTTAGTATTCTTATTTTAGTAATCAATCTTTATCATTTAATTTACTACAACGTTGCTAAGTAAACTGACCATACAAAATTATGCTTTAATTGAAAATCTTCAGGTAGGTTTTAATAACGGATTATCTATTATTACTGGCGAAACTGGAGCTGGAAAATCTATTTTGTTGGGAGGTTTATCATTGGTTCTAGGTAAACGCGCTGATTTGACTGTTATAAACGATACATCAAAAAAATGTATCATTGAAGCAACTTTTGACATAGCGAACTATAATTTAAAGGAGCTTTTCAAGGAACAAGATCTGGATTATGATGCTGAAACTATCATTAGACGAGAAATCCTCCCTTCTGGTAAATCACGTGCATTTGTTAACGATTCGCCAGTGAATTTGAATGTGCTTTCACTTATAGGAGGGCATTTAATTGATATCCATTCACAGCATCAAACTTTAGAGCTTACCAGTAATGATATTCAGTTTGATATATTGGATGCTCTTGCCAATAACAAAAAAACACTTTCAGAATATCAAGTTAATCTCAATTTGTATAAAATTGCAAACAGAGAATTGGATGTATTAATAAAAAGAAAAAGTAAAGCTATTAAGGAGCATGATTATAATTCGTATTTACTAAATGAATTATTGGAGGCAGAACTCACAACAGTTAATATTGAGTCACTAGAAGATGAGCAGTCAACGCTGAGTAATGTGGAGTTTGTAATTGAAGAGCTAAACCTCTCAAATCAGTTATTAAATGATGAACAAATTGGAGTTTTAGAAAGCTTGTCTAATTTAAAAACTAGCTTTTCTAAGCTCTCTGGAATTTCCAAAAATTACGAGGCGCTTTATAATCGTATAGTAAGCAGTTATATTGAGATTGAAGATTTACAATCTGAAATTGGTAATCTTCAAGATGGTTTGGAACTAAATCCAAAACGTTTAGATGAGGTTAATGCAAAGCTCCAGATCATTAATAATTTATTAGTGAAACATGCATCTGAAAATGTAGAAAAACTCTTAGTTATCCAAAACGAATTGGATGAAAAAGTACAATCATTTGAAACTATAGATGAAGATATTGATAAAAAACAGCAGCATATTGAGTTGCAAACAAAAGAACTAAATGAGTTGGCACAAACAATTCATGATAGTAGGAAGAAAGTAATTCCAAAATTCATCTCTCAAATGGAATTAATTTTAAGTGATTTAGGAATGTTTAATGCGAAGTTTAAAATAGATTTAGAATTATCAAATGAGTTTTATTCAAACGGAAAGGACACCATTGAGTTGTTATTTAGTGCTAATAAAGGAAGTGAATTCTTACCGTTGAAAAAAGCTGCTTCTGGTGGAGAATTATCAAGAATCATGATAGCAATAAAATCGATTCTCACTAAGTACATAAATTTGCCAACCATCATGTTTGACGAAATTGACACAGGAGTTTCAGGAGAAATATCTAAAAAAATGGCTGATATTATGTATCAAATGAGTAGATCCATGCAAGTATTTTCTATAACACATCTACCTCAAATCGCTGCCAAAGGTGATAATCATTTTAAAGTTTATAAAGAAGATGTTAATAATAAAACAACAACGCATTTAATAAAATTAAATCAGAATGATCGTATTGTAGAAATTGCTCAAATGCTTGGTGGAAAAAAAATATCAACTTCCGCAATTGCGCATGCAAAGCAGTTGCTTAATTAATATTATCTTTGACTAAAGAATCAACTAACAACTAAACATATTAACAATGTCATATAATTTATTAAAAGGGAAAAGAGGAATTATTTTTGGAGCGCTGGATTCAAACTCAATTGCGTGGAAAACTGCAGAAAGAGTTCATGAAGAGGGAGGTGAGTTTGTGCTAACAAATGCTCCAATAGCAATGCGTATGGGACAAATTAATGAATTGGCTAAAAAAACTGGTTCTCAAATTATTCCTGCTGATGCAACTTCAGAAGAAGATTTGCAAAACCTTGTAGAGCAATCTATGGAGATTTTAGGCGGAAAATTAGATTTTGTTTTACATTCAATAGGCATGTCTATTAATGTTAGAAAAGGAAGAGCTTATACAGATCAAAAATATGATTGGACACAAAAAGGAACTGACGTTTCTGCAATGTCATTTCACAAAGTAATGCAATCATTATACAAAGCAGATGCCATGAATGAATGGGGAAGTATTGTTGCATTAACTTATATGGCTGCTCAACGTGTGTTCCCAGATTATAATGATATGGCAGATAACAAGGCTTATTTGGAGAGCATTGCACGTAGCTTTGGTTATTTCTTTGGTCGAGATAAAAAAGTAAGGGTAAATACCATTTCGCAATCGCCAACACCAACAACTGCAGGACAAGGTGTTAAAGGGTTTGATGGCTTTATTGCTTATGCTGAGAAAATGTCTCCATTAGGTAACGCTACAGCTATTGATTGTGCTAATTATACAGTAACCTTATTCAGTGATTTAACAAAACGTGTTACGCTTCAAAACCTATATAATGATGGTGGTTTTAGTAACATGGGAGTTAGTGATGCTGTGATGAATCATTTTGTTGGTGAATAACCTATTCTTAAAGGGCTTAGCGTTTTTTTTATCGGAAAAATACAACCATTCATTTTTTTTTATTAACAATTAATCGATATATTTGACTTGTTATCGATTAATATCTTAGCTGTCATATTATTATGATTTAATAGTATAAATTTAACATGTTAATAACCTTATTAATCTTAATATAAACATACCTATTATGAAAAAAATTACTTTATTATTATTGGCCATCGCATTTGGGTCATTCAGTTTAAATGCACAAACTTACCTTAGTGAAGGTTTTGAAAGCGGAGTACCACCAACTGGTTGGTTGGACGAAGCTGGAAGCCAAGATTTTGCAGGGAATTTATGGGCTCAAACAAATGCTCGTTCTAATTCTGGAGCTAATTCAGCTTTTTATGATGATTATAATGTTACTGATCCATTTAATAATGATAGATGGTTCATTACAGAAGTAATGGATTTGTCTACAGCTACTACGCCTGAATTAATTTATTTTGATAACGTTAACGATATTGGATTTGCTGGAATTCATGCGGTTAAATACTCGACCAATTATTCTGGATCTGGTGATCCAACAGCTGCTACATGGACTGATATAAATACTACAATTGGCACTGAAGATACATGGGTTCAAAATGGACCGTATGCTCTTCCAACTAATGCGACGGTTTATGTTGCGTTTCAATATGTGGGTGATTTTGCTGCTGAATGGTATATAGATGATATTGTTGTACGTGAGCCATTAACATGTACGCCTCCAACAGCGACTGCTGCAGTTATGGATGATTGTGCGAATAGTCAATTCAGTGTAGATGTTGTTGTTACTAATATGGGAGATGCTGCTGGATATACTTTGACAAATAATTATGACGCTGGTTCAGTTAGTGTAACTGGCAACGGAACTTGGACTGCAGGTCCTTTTCCTGCTGGAACAATTGTAGCAGTTACATTAGAGCATGATTCTGATTCTGATTGTAATTTAACTTTGAGTAATAATAAGGATTATTGTTTGGATGGCGCTTGTAATGCATTACCAGTCGCAATTGATTCTGGAACTTCTGGAGGGTTTTATTCAAATGTATCAGCAACGCCTGAAACATCTGAGGTGTTTGGTACTTGTTGGGTAGCTGGCGCAGCTTCTGAATCACTTTGGTTTAAGTTTGTCGCTCCTGCATCTGGTCAGGTTAGAATTAGCACCAAAATTGGTGATGGTACATTAACAGATACTCAAATTGCTTTATATAGTGTTGGAGATTGCAGTAATTTTGCTACTTATACTGAAATTGCATGTGATGATGACGATGATAATGATGTGTTAGGAGCTGGAGGTTTTGAAGCTTTGATTCAAGTTACTGGTTTGGTGGCAGCTGGAACATATTATGTTCAAGTTGATGGTTATCAAAATGATGTAGGAACATTTGATTTAAGTATTTTTGATTTGCAAACGTTATCTGTTGAAGACGTTAAGGTAGTAGAACCTACTGCTTTATCATATTTCCCTAACCCAGTTACCAATAAGTTAACTCTTAAAGCACGTCAAAATATTCAAAATGTATCTGTGTTTAATATGTTAGGTCAAGAAGTAATGCGTACAGAAATGAATTTACAGAGAGGTGAATTAGATATGTCTTCATTACAATCTGGCCCTTATTTTGTAAAAGTTAGTATTAATGATACAATAGAGACTATTAAAATAATTAAGAAATAATAATTTCTTTTATAAATATTAAAACCTCAAAACTTAGTTTTGAGGTTTTTTTTATGCGCTTTTTTAAATCTTGTTTAATTACCTTTGTTTGGTATGACAACAAAAGATATTTCTTTTATAATTCCAGTTTATAATAGACCTGAAGAAATCAAAGAACTTATTGAAAGTTTTTTATTACTTCATGGGAATAAGGATTTTGAAATTGTGATTGTTGAAGACGGATCAACTGTTAAATCTGATGAAGTCTTAAAGTCATACGAAGATAGATTAAATATCACTTATTTTTTTAAGCCAAATTCAGGGCCAGGCGATTCTAGAAATTATGGGATGAAACATGCTAAAGGAAGCTATTACATCATCTTAGATTCTGACTGTATTCTGCCAAAAGCTTATCTCACAGAAGTTCTTAAGAATTTAGACGAAAATTATGTAGATTGTTTTGGTGGTCCAGACGCTGCTCATATATCGTTTAGTAATATTCAGAAAGCAATTAACTTTGCTATGACGTCTTTTATTTCAACAGGCGGAATAAGAGGAAATAAGAACAGTGTTGATGTATTTCAACCTAGAAGTTTCAATATGGGGATTTCTAAAACTGCCTTTGATGCAACTGACGGTTTTGGAAATATTCACCCAGGAGAAGACCCAGATTTGTCTATTCGCTTGACAAAGCTAGGATTTAAAACAAAACTTATTGAGAGTGCATATGTATATCACAAACGTAGAATTTCATGGACGAAATTCTATAAGCAAGTCAATAAATTTGGCTTAGTTAGACCAATTCTTAATGCTTGGCATCCAGAAACAAAAAAAATCACCTATTGGTTTCCAAGTCTATTTTGTTTTGGCTTATTATTTAGCCTAGTGATGTTTTTATTTGACCTTTATTGGCCAATCATATTATATGGTGTGTATTTTTTTGTAGCTTTTGTTTTTGCTTTAATAATTACAAAAAACCTGATTGTTTCTTTGTTATCTTTATTTGCAATATGCATCCAATTTTTCGGATATGGTTTGGGATTTTTGAAATCAACATTACGATTAGTAATTTCAAGAACTGATATTGAAAAGCGTTTTCCAGAATTATTTTTTAAAACAAATTAATGTCAATTATTAAATCTAAAATAGCGAAGTTATTTAAAAGTAAGAAGGTCAATGTTTTAATGATGTTTGTTTTATTGGCATTATTGTTTTCATTATTAACTAAACTCTCAAAGGATTATACCAAAACTATTTCATTTAATGTTGTAATGCTTAATGTTCCTGATGAACATGTTATTTTAAAGGATTCGCTCCATAAAATTAGAGTCACATTAACTACTTATGGCTTTAACTTATTGAAATATTATTTTGTGAATCCAAAATTGAAAGTAGATTTCAGCAAACTTAAAAATGAACCAAATCAATATTTATGGACTAAGAATAGCGAATTTCAAAATATTGTCAATCAGTTTAATTTAGCTACAAAAATTAATGGAGTAAGCCCAGATACTATTAATTTTAGATATGATGCTCGTTTTGTAAAAAATATTCCGGTTGTGCTTAATCACGATGTTAAATTCGCTTCTGGTTTTGACATAGACGAAACATATCATTTGAAACCAGATTCCATAAAAGTAATAGGAGCAAAGATTGCAGTAGATTCAATAACAAAAGTAGAAACACAAACCTTGACCCTAAACGACGTAAATTCTGATATTAATGTGTCAGTAAAATTAAAATTACCAGAAAACAATCCTGATATAAAATTTTCCGAAAGTCAGGTTTTAGTGAATGGAATAATTGATAAATTTACAGAGGGCTCTGTTTTTGTCCCAATTATCATAACAAATTTACCTAAGGATATTGTAATTAAATATTTTCCAAAGGAAATTGAAGTAACATTTTATACTAGTTTAGATTATTATAAAAATATTTCTGCAAATAGTTTCAAGATTGAGTGTGATTATAGTAAGTTGGATGATGAAAATAATAGGCTGATTCCAATTATTACTAAAGCACCTGATAAGGTTAAAAATGTTAGGCTTGGTACAAAATCAATTGAATTTATTATACTGTAATGCACACAGAACCAATAATAGTAGGACTTACTGGAGGGATAGGAAGTGGTAAAACAACTGTTGCCAATTTCTTTAAAGAAATGGGTGTTCCAGTTTACATCGCTGATGATGAAGCTAAGGCGTTAATGAGTCGCTCAAAAATAATAAAGCGTAAGTTGATTAAATTATTTGGTAGTGAAGCATACCAAAATGGGGAGCTTAACAAACCATTTATAGCTAGTAAAATTTTCAACAATACTAAATTACTTGAAGAGATGAACAGTATTGTGCATCCTAAGGTGGCCTCTCATTTTAAGAGATGGTTAAAAAAACAAGATGCTATATATGTCATTAATGAAGCGGCAATATTTTTTGAAAATGGTTCCTATAAATCTTTAGATTTTATAATTACAGTTGTGGCTCCTGAAGAAATTAGAATTAGTCGTGTAATAAATCGTGACCAATCTTCACAAAAAAAAGTAAAAGCAATTATTAGTAGCCAATGGAACGATGATAGAAAGGTAAAATTATCAGATTTTGTTATTGAGAATATCAACTTGGAAAGCACTAAAAGTCAGGTAAAAAAAATTCACCAAAAAATTCTTAAAAAGCGCCAATAAGGCTTAAATTTTAACATTTTTGTTAAGGTAAGGTTAAATGGTAGATCTGCTAAATGTTAAAATGCTAATTTTGAGCAATGAGTAAGAAGTTATTTGTCTTGTTAGTTGTGCTAATGAGTTTGTCTCTCATAGGCATCATTTTTGTACAAGCTTATCATATTAACAATACTGTAAAAAATGAAGAGGAGCAATTTACTTTTAAGGTAAAACGCGTTTTAAGTTCAACTTCAACAACCATTGAAGAACGAGAATACAAAGAATATGCATTCAAGTTCAGAGAATTAATGGCAGAAAAGGGAGTTCAAGTTGATACCACAGATATTAGAAATCTTTGGATTATACAAGATGACTTAAATTCTAACGAAACACTCATTTATAGAAACGGAATCTTAGAAGAGAATTTTAAAATTCCATCGTTCATTGACATTGGTTTAGATAGTATTAATATTACTAGAATATCTAACGAACGTGAAACTAGAATCTCAAGAAAAAATGAATTGGAAAAGATTGATGGAAATAATATAAATCAATCTATGGATACATCACCAGAAGCCTTATTATTACAATCGGTTCAGATATCAAGAAGTAAAGAGGTGATGTTTGAAACTGCTTATAAAGACATGGCAAAGCGCTCACCTATACATAAGCGTGTTTCAAGAAGAGATTTATCAGAATTATTGTCAAAAAAATTAGTAGAAAATAATATTGACATAGATTTTGAGTATTCTATTTATCATAAAGATTTGGCTACTAAGGTACAAACAGAAAACTTTGAGTTGATTAAAGAGTCAACCTATGGTGTCCCTATATTTTTAGATAATAACAACGAAAGTGAATATTGGCTTTATGTCAATTTTCCTGAACGAAGTAGTTTCATATTATCATCTATTCTAGGAATGGCTTTATTGTCAATCATTTTTACGACAATTATAATTATTGCCTATACAAGTGCTATTTATCAATTAATAAAGCAGCGAAAAATATCGCAAATTAAAACTGATTTTATTAATAATATGACGCACGAGTTTAAAACTCCTATTGCGACTATTAACTTGGCATTGGATGCTATAAGGAATCCAAAAGTAATTGGAGATGAAGAAAAGGTGAAGCGATACCTTAAGATGATTAAGGATGAAAATAAGCGAATGCATGCTCAGGTTGAAAATGTATTGAGAATATCTAAGCTAGAAAAAAATGAACTTAACATAAGTAAAGACAAAGTTGATTTGCATGACATTATTGAAGATGCAATAACGCATATAGAACTCATTGTTGAAAGCAGAAATGGCTACATTAAAACAAGTTTAGATGCAAAAATATCTTCAGTGTTAGCAAACGAAACTCACTTTACAAACGTTATAGTAAATATATTGGATAATGCAGTAAAGTATTCAGATGACAAGCCAAAAATCCAAGTGGTTACTGAAAATGTTGGAAACAGTATATTATTAAAAATAAGCGACCAAGGTAATGGAATGCCAAAATCAGTGCAAAAAAGAGTGTTCGAAAAGTTTTACAGAGAACATACAGGTGATGTGCACAATGTAAAAGGCCATGGATTAGGGTTAGCTTATGTAAAAAGAATTGTAGATGATCATTCGGGTCATGTAAGTGTAGAAAGTGAAAAAGGAAAGGGTAGCACCTTTATTATAAAATTACCATTAATATCATAAGCAAGTTATGGAAGAAATAAACAAGAAAATACTATTAGTTGAAGATGATCCAAATTTTGGAACCGTTCTAAAAGATTATTTAATGATGAATGACTATGATGTTGTTCATGCAAAAAATGGAATGGAAGGTTTTGAAAAATTTAAGAAAGATGATTACGATTTATGCATATTAGATGTAATGATGCCTTATAAAGACGGATTTACACTTGCAAAAGAAATTCGTGAGAAAAACACAGATGTGCCTATTATTTTTCTTACTGCGAAAGCAATGAAAGAAGATGTTTTAAAAGGTTACAAGGTAGGAGCAGATGATTACCTTAACAAGCCGTTTGATAGCGAAGTGTTGTTAATGAAAATTAAAGCAATCATTCAACGTAAAGCTACAGATAGTGTTGCTGATAGCAAACAATTTGAATTTGAAATTGGTAACTTTCATTTAAACTCTAAACTTAGATTTTTAAAATATAAAGGAGGAGACCCAACGAAGCTTTCTCCAAAAGAGAATGAGCTTTTACGTTTGTTAGCATTACATGAAAATGATTTAATGCCACGTGAATTAGCATTGACAAAAATATGGAGAGATGATAATTATTTTACATCCAGAAGTATGGACGTATACATTGCTAAATTACGTAAGTATTTGAAAGTTGATGAAAACGTTGAAATCTTGAATATTCATGGTGAAGGTTTCAGGCTTGTAGTTAATCAAAAAGCTTAAAAATAATTGCCCTATTTAAGTAGTTAATTTTAAAAAATCCAGTTAGGCTATCCATCTAATTGGATTTTTTTGTTAATATAATTAGTGATTTCGTCTAATTTATATTGATAGTTAAACCATTTTATTTCATTATTTTTTTTGAACCATGTAGTTTGTCGTTTTGCAAAACGACGTGTATTTTTCTTTACCTCAGAAACAGCAAATTCTAAACCACACTCTTTATTTAAATATTTAAATAACTCTTTATAACCAACTGTATTTAAAGAATTTATATTTTTAAAATTTAATAATTTTTGCACTTCATCTAATAAGCCTTCTTTCATCATATTGTCTACTCGTTCATTAATTCGTTTATAAATAATTTCACGCTCAGCAGTAAGTCCAATTGAAACAGTTTTAAAGCTTCGTTTTGCTTTTTTGTTGTTTAAAAATGATGAATACGCTTGCCCAGAACCGATACAAATTTCTAAAGCTCTTATAACTCGATGCGGATTATCAATAGCAATTTTGTTATAAGAAACTTCATCCAATTCTTTGAGCTTATTTTGAAGAGATACGAGTCCATTATCCTCTAATTCCTTGTTAAGCGAATCTCTAATTGATTTATCTACTTCAGGAAATTTATCCAAGCCTTTTGTCAATGCATCAATATATAAACCTGAGCCACCAACCATAATAATAATATTGTTTGTTTTAAATAGTTTATCTAATAGTGACAATGCGTCTTTTTCAAAACTTCCAACATTATATGAATCGTGTATAGATTTATGATGAATAAAATGATGTTTAGCCTGACTTAGTTCTTCTTTAGTAGGAACAGCGGTACCAATTCGCATTTCCTTATAAAACTGACGAGAATCGGCAGATATTATTTCAGCTTTAAAAAATTGAGCCAATTTAATGCTCAGTGATGTTTTGCCAATTGCTGTTGGACCAACAACTGAAATAAGATACTTACTCATTTAGTATGTTTCCACATTTATAGCAAAACTCAGCATTATCTTTATGATTTTCAACTAAACAAGTTGGGCATGATTGTGTATTGGTTGGTATTTCTTTTCTATTTACCTTAGTCATTTCAGAAGATACTATTCCAGTAGGTATAGCTATTATTCCATAACCCATAATCATTATTATTGAGGCTATTAATTGCCCAAGAGCTGTTATTGGAGCAATATCACCATAACCAACAGTTGTAAGCGTTACTATAGCCCAATACACACTTCTTGGAATACTGTTGAATCCACTGTCTTGGTCACTTTCCACTAGGTACATAACTGTACCTAGAATAATACAAAGAATTAATACAAATGATATAAACACTAAAATTTTTGCCCTACTAGCTTTAAGTGCTCTAGCAAAATTAGTAGACTCTCCTATGTAACGAGCTAGCTTTAAAATTCTAAAAATTCGCATCAACCTTAAAGCTCTTAAAGCAACTAATGAATGAGATCCCACAAGGAAAAAGGATAAGTATTTTGGAATAGTAGATAAAAGGTCAATGATTCCGTAAAAGCTAAAAATGTATTTTATAGGTTTTTTTACAGAAATAATTCTTGCTATATATTCAATAGAGAATAAAATGGTAATTACCCATTCAGAAATATTTAGAAAATTATGATATTTAGTATCAAAACTTTCAACACTTTCAAGCATTACCAGAATAATACTAGCAATAATTGTGATAAATAGCACAAAGCTAAATACTCTTCCTTTAGTTGTGTCAGCTTCATAAATTATTTCATGAAGTTTTAACCTCCAGCCGCTAAAATTATTTTCTGAATTTTTAGAACTCATAATAACCAAATGTAAGAAAAGATTAAGAATTTAGGATGTTGTTGCTAATTTTATAATTTTAAGTCGCTTATTTCGTCTTATAAAACTCTGAATAATGTGTTGTGAGTCTCTATTATGCTCCATTGGAGTAATAATACTTTTTAGTATTTCAATATTGTTAATTTGATAATTTAAGTTATAAAAACCAAAGCCTCTGTAAATTCCGTTTTCAATCAAAATTGCACTGCGTTCATCAAGTTCACGACCATAATCAATAATAACCATGCTTTGATTTTCAAAACTATGATGATTTATTATTTTTGAAGTTCGTTCGTTATAAATTTCTGAATCTTCTTCATTGATGCAAGCTCCAAAACACTGTTTTATGGTATAATTGAAACAATTACTTTTTGTTTGATACTGTCCAGTTAACTTTTGGCAAAGATTATAGTCGTCAATCGTTTTTGACATAAAACTTTTAGCACTTTGTAAATTAGCAAACGTTGTAATTGGTTTTTCTTCACCATTTACCTTAGCTACTTTTAAGTTTAAATAGCCATTAGTGTCTTGAAAACTAAATAAGCCATGAGTAAAAATTGTACGACGCTGTGCTCTGTTAAATATTGGTTTGTTTCGCTTTATTTCCTCGCTTTCTTTTAATAGAGCAACAAGTTCGCTTCCTGTGGCTTCATAAGTGACAGTTGATACTTGCAACTGCATTCTTTTTGATTTTTGTGTAGTAGCTGTGAAATGTTGATTGATACGGTTTTTTATATTCTTGCTTTTGCCAATATAAATAATCGTTCCGTCAGCTTTATGAATATAATAAACTCCAGTAATTGAAGGAAGTTCATCAATAATATCTTTGAGTCGAGGTTCTATTTGAAATTTTGGTTCTAACCTAATAGATTCCTGAATAATGTTTTTTTCAGAATCTTTTGCAAGCAGCATTTTAAATAAGGTAATTGTTGCCAACGCATCACCTGAAGCGCGATGTCTGTCACTTACTGGAATACCTAAAGAACGTGTCAATTTCCCTAAACTATAAGATTGTTGGCCTGGAATTAGTTGTTTTGAGAGTTCAACTGTGCAAAGGGTCCTTTTTTTAAAATCAAAACCAAGACGTTTAAATTCTGTTTTAAGAATTCTGTTGTCAAATTTTGCATTATGCGCAACGACAATACAGTCTTCTGTGATTTCAACAATGCGTTTAGCAACTTCATAAAATTTTGGTGCATTTCTAAGCATACTGCTATTTATACCAGTAAGATTAACAACAAAAGGTTGAATTTCTCTTTCGGGATTTATGAGACTAATAAATTGATCAACAACTTTGTGTCCATCAAATTTATAGATAGCTATTTCCGTAATACCTTCTTCATTGTACTTTCCTCCAGTAGTTTCTATGTCTAAAATTGCGTAAATAACTTCTTTTTAATTTGTGTAATTTCTTGCTCCAAAAATAGTGCTTCCAATCCTTATCATATTACTTCCACATTCAATTGCTAGTTGAAAATCGCCACTCATTCCCATGGATAGAACTTCTGGATTAAAGTTAAAATAGTTTTGGGTACTTAAAGTGCTGAAAGTTGATTTCAATGAAGAAAATTCTTCTTTAATTTGATTTTGATTATCAGTAAAAGTAGCCATTCCCATAAGACCTACAATATTAATATTTTTCATTTCTGAGAATTCTGATGAATTAACAATTGCTACTATTTCCTGTTCTGTCATGCCAAATTTTGAGTCTTCTTCAGCAATTTTTAGTTGAAATAAACAATCAATTATTCTATTGTGTTTTTCAGCCTGTTTATTAATTTCCTTCAATAACTTAAAATTATCAACTCCATGAATTAGGCTAACAAAACTAGCCATATACTTAACTTTGTTGCGCTGTACATGACCAATCATATGCCACTGAATATTTTTTGGCATTTTCTCATGTTTATCAACCATTTCCTGGATTTTATTTTCACCAAAAACGCGTTGCCCAGCATTATAAGCTTCAAGAATATCTTCAATTGATTTTGTTTTAGAAACAGCAACTAATTTAACATGTTCTGGAATCTGAGATTTAATGTTATTTAAATTTGTAGAAATACTCATAAATTATGAGAATTGTTTTGCTACATTATCTGCTTTTCTACTTTCAGAATAATCATAAAAGCCTTCACCAGTTTTTATGCCTAATTTTCCTGCATTAACCATATTAATCAATAATGGGCAAGGAGCATATTTAGGATTTTTAAAGCCATTGTACATGACCTCTAAAATGGAAAGACAAACGTCCAATCCAATAAAATCTGCAAGTTGTAATGGACCCATTGGATGAGCCATGCCAAGTTTCATAACAGTATCAATTTCTGTTACTCCAGCAACACCATTATAGAGTGTTTCAATGGATTCGTTTAGCATTGGCATTAAAATCCTATTAGCAACAAAACCAGGATAATCATTTACCTCAACAGGAGTTTTGCCTAAAGCTTCAGATAAACCCATAATGAGTTTGGTAACTTCATCACTGGTATTGTAACCTCTTATGATTTCTACCAATTTCATAATTGGCACAGGATTCATAAAATGCATACCAATTACCATCTCTGGTCTAGAAGTAACAGCAGCGATTTGAGTAATTGAAATTGATGAAGTGTTAGTAGCTAAAATAGTGTCCTCAGGACAAGCTTCATCTAATTGTTTGAATATCTTTAATTTTAAATCTACATTTTCAGTAGCTGCTTCAACCACAAGACTAGCATACTCAACACCTTCATTGATGCTAGTGTAAACCGAAATATTGCTTAATGTTTCTTCCTTTTGAGCTTCAGTAATTTTTTCTTTAGCTACCATTCTATCAAGATTATTTGTAATGGTGTCAATGCCTTTTTTTAAGGAAGCTTCGCTAATATCAATAAGTTGGACTTTAAATCCGCTTTGAGCGAACGTGTGAGCAATTCCATTTCCCATCGTTCCAGCTCCAATTACTGCTACGTTTTTCATTTATTTTATTTTAAAAACTATTTATAATTTGTGTTGCAACACGTAATGCTTCTGTACCATCATGCAATGTTACTATTGGTGCAGTATTAGTGTTTATGGCATGAGCAAAAGTTTCTAACTCATCTAATATGGCATTGTTGTTTGAAATTGTTGGATTGTCAAAATAGATTTGCTTTTTGACGCCTTCAGCATTTTGAAGAATCATATCAAAATCTCCTGGAGTCTCTGGAGCATCTTTCATTTTAACTACTTCGCATTTTTTTTCTAAGAAATCAACAGAAATATAAGCGTCTTTCTGAAAGAATCTCGTTTTGCGCATATTCTTCAAAGAAATTCGGCTTGCTGTTAAATTAGCTACACATCCATTTTCAAACTCAAGTCTAGCATTAGCAATATCAGGAGTGTCACTTAGTACTGAAACTCCACTTGCTGAAACATGTTTCACTTTTGATTTTACAACACTTAATATAATGTCAATATCATGAATCATTAAATCTAAAACAACAGGAACATCAGTACCTCTAGGGTTAAACTCTGCCAAACGATGTGTCTCAATGAACATTGGACTTTCTAGCTTATCCTTTACTGCTATAAAAGCAGGATTAAAACGCTCCACATGACCAACTTGACCTCTTAAATTGTGTTTTGAAAGTAGTTCTCTAATTTCTTCAGCTTCTTCAACTGTATTAGTAATTGGCTTCTCTATAAAAATGTGTTTCCCTTTTGCGATAGCATTTATGGCGCAATCATAATGTGACAACGTTGGTGTTACAATATCAACCATATCAACAGCATCAATAAGAGCATCAATAGAGTTGAAGTATTTGAAGCCAAATTCAGCCTCTACTTTTTTTGCATTGGTTTCATCAGCATCGTAGAAACCTACCAATTCATAGCTGTCAGATTGATTGAGAAGTCTTAAATGAATTTTTCCAAGATGACCAGCACCAAGAACACCAGCTTTTAGCATAAGGTTTTGTTTTCAACAAAAATAGTTTTTTTGAAGCAGAAAAAAGAAAAAGAAAATATAAAAAACCGTTTGAACTTCTTCATGATTCTGTTACTTTTAGTTTTTTAAAATCCCAACTTTTCTTGAAAGATACATTTAAACATAAAGGACTTCGTCAACAACTAGTTAAAGTGCTAATAGATAAAGGCATAAAGGATGAGTCTGTATTGCAAGCCATTGCTAAAATACCACGACATTTATTTATGGATTCGAGTTTTCTTGACCATGCATATCAGGATAAAGCATTTCCTATTGCGGCAGATCAAACTATTTCTCAACCTTATACTGTAGCATTTCAGTCAGAATTGCTTCAAGTAAAAAATGAAGATAAAATTCTTGAAATAGGTACTGGAAGTGGTTATCAAGCTGCTGTACTTTGTGAGCTTGGTGCTAAGGTTTATAGTATTGAAAGACAACAGGAGCTATTTAAGAAAACAAGTAAATTTTTACCAAAATTAGGGTATCGACCTAAAAAACTTATTTTTGGAGATGGTTATAAAGGCTTACCTGAAGAAGCACCTTTTGATAGTATTATTGTCACTGCTGGAGCACCTTTTGTGCCGAAGCCATTATTGAGTCAGTTGAAAATTGGTGGTCGATTAGTAATTCCAGTTGGTGATGATGTGCAAGTGATGACCTTGATTATTAGAAAAGGACCTAAGGAATTTGAAAAACATGAATTTGGAGATTTCAGATTTGTACCTTTACTCGAAGACAAAAATTAGCTGAAATTTTATACCTTGTATCATTCAAATAACTAAACCCGTTGTGCATTATGATTTAAAAGAAAAAAGTTGTTCAGTTAAACTGGGCCACTACAAATATTAAAATTAGCATTATTTAAAATGAAACGCATAAATATTAGTATTGCACTTATTAGTTGAACTTAGTACTTAGAATTATTTTAATCATAAAATAAAATTATAGTTAAAATATACGTAGTATTAATTGTTTATCAATGATTTAAAGTTTATAATAAAAACATATTTAATTTAGAATTAAGATAAAATATGAAAAATGCGATGAAGATGTTAACATTATTATTCATTTTGGCTGGAATTATTGGTTGCAATAATGACACTTCCATAAGCGAACAGGATGAGTTACTTGGAACATGGGAATTAACTAAGTTTGAGAATCAAACATCCACTATAACCATAACTGATTTGGATAACTCAGGATCTATAGTTATCACTTTTAACGAAGATAATTTTGAAGGAAACACAGGAAGAAATACCTTCTTTGGGGATTATACAGAAGAAGAGGAAGTATTAATGTTAACTGAATATAATAGTACAGAGATTAATGAATCCGAGTGGGGGCAAAAGTTTACCAATGCAATTGTCTCTACATATAGCACCACTGATAATTATTATCATATACTCTATACAATTTATGGAACTAGCTTAAAAATTGAGTATGAACCAAATCGGTTTATGTTTTTTAAAAAACTTTAAACAGTTGTAATCGTTATCATCATTCAAATTGATCGTTAAGTGTTTTATAAAATATTAATCTATTGAAATGAATTTGGAGACTTCAGATTTGTTCCTTTACAAGAAGATAAAAATTAGTTAGAATTTTATACCTTGTATCATTACAATTACCAACTACTATGATACGACAAATTAGTTTTGCTTTTTTATTTATTTCTTCAATTTCTTTTTCACAAAATCTTGATGAATTGTCTTTGAAATATGCTAAATCCTCATTTGAGGAGTTGCATGAATTCTTTAGTTTACCAAATGATGCCTATCAACCAGAACAAATAGAGCCTAATGTAAAGTGGTGTGAAAGCGCTTTTGCAAAAAGAGGATTTAAAACACAGCGTTTAGAAACTGAAACGGTTCCTTTGTTATTAGCAACTAGAAATTATCCTAATGCTAAAAAAACCGTTTTAATTTATCTACAAGTTGATGGTCAACCTGTTGACACAACCAAATGGCATCAGCCAGACCCTTACATTCCAGCACTAAAAGAACAAGATGAAAATGGTGAATGGAATCCTATAGATTGGAATAACTTAAAAGGCGAAATAAATAGGGATTGGCGAATATTTTCTCGATCAGCATCAGATGCTCGTGGTCCAGATATGATGTTTTTAAAGGCAATGGATATTATTAATGATCTTAAGGTTCAGCCTAATTTTAATATTAAAGTCATTATGGACTTTGAAGAAGAATTAGGTTCTCCTCGTTTACCAAAAGCTGTTAATCAATATAAAAATAAACTTACTGCAGATATGTTGGTGATTTTTGATGGTCCACGACATTTGTCAAATGAACCAACATTAAGTTATGGAGCACGAGGTATTGCAACCATTTCATTAGAGGTTTTCGGACCTAGAGTGCCTTTGCATAGTGGTAATTATGGAAATTATTCGCCAAATCCAGCTATGAAACTTTCTAAGTTATTATCAAGTATGTGGCATGATGATGGACGAGTAGCTATTCCAAATTGGTATGATGGGATTACAATTTCAGATGAGGTAAAAGAAATTTTAAAACAAGTTCCAGATGATGAAACTCAAATTCAAAAGGGTTTTGGTATTGCAAACACTGAAAATATTGGAAATAATTTTCAGGAAGCTATTCAGTATCCAGCCTTAGGAATATTAGGATTGGAAGCAGCTTGGGTTGGCAACAAAAAGCGAACCATAATTCCATCTACTGCAATTGCAGAATTGAATATTAGATTGGTAAAGGAAACCAATGGAGATAAGATGGTAAAGTTGGTCAAAGATCATATTATTAGTCAAGGTTATTATCTAGTTGAAGACAAACCAACTGAAGAAGAGCGCATGACTCATGCTAAAATAGCACGTTTTAATGCTGAGGTTTCTTATGGAGCTTTTAGAACGGAATTTGATACTGAAGTAGGAGCGTGGCTTCGAAAAGGAATGAAAAAAGCTTTTGGAAAGAATCCGATTCAAATAAGAACTGCTGGTGGCTCTATACCCATTTCACCTTTTGTAATTACATTAGGACTTCCCGCTGTTGCTGTACCAACAGTTAATCCAGATAACAATCAACATAGCCCAAACGAAAATATTCGTTTAGGCAATTATGTTGATGGTATTAAAACTATTGCAGCCATATTAATGGGAAAATTATAACTACTCTTAGTTACTTCATTTTTAATGGGTTTTTTAGTAACGCATTTATTTTCGGTAAATCAGATTCATAAATTTTGTGTAATTTATTAAGATGCTCTTCTAATTCAGCAGAGAGTTCTTCAAACACTTTATAAGCTCCATCAGTTGGCTTTGCATCACCATTTTCCATACTACGCCTTAAAGAAGCTAGTCTGTTATTTAGTTTGATTGGGAAGTTTAATGGATCTTGACCTGATTGATTTTTAACTTGATATAAATCTTCTTCTATTGCTGAAATTTTTTGAATAAATGGTGTTATTTTGTTTTTGTAATTAGAATTAGAAATTTTGCCTTTAGAATCATTTATTTGAGATTTAATAAGTCTAATTTGTATTACAGCTTCATTAGCTTCAGTTGTTTTGTTCATTATTTTGGAAGCTAAATCAAATTGTTCTTGTAAGTCTGCTTCAGTAATGCCTTTTAAATTTGGGTCCATTTTTATTTTGAAATCATGGGTTTCAGAGTAGTCACCAGCAGTTATGCGTATCTTATAATTACCAATAGGTGCTTTTGGGCCTCTTGAAGGACGAGCACTCCAAATAATCATACCATCAAAAGTTGTAGCTCCAGGATATCGTAAATCCCAAGAGAAATTATTCATTCCTTTAGCTGTTGTTGGTTTTGTTGATCCTCCCCTTCGCCACCAAGGAATATTTGGATCAACTTCATATTTAGGTTTATCTCCAGTATGAGTTGATATAATGTTGTCATTTGCATCCAATATTTCAAAAGTAATTGATTCTGACTGCTCATTTAAATAATATTGGATATCAGCATCATAAACTCCTCTAATAGCATCAGCTGGTTTGAAAAGGATAGTTGATTGATTAGTCATTTCACTTTTAAATTGGCGTAATGGTTGAATGTTATCTAAAATCCAAAAGCCTCTACCATGTGAACCTATTACAACATCATTGTCTTTAATAACTAAATCACGAACTGGTGTGTCAGGAAGTTCTAATTGTAAGCTTTGCCATAATTTACCATCATTCATAGAAAAATACACACCATGTTCAGTTGCCAAAAACAATAAACCTGGTCGAACAGGATCTTCTCTTACAGCTCTGGCAAAATGACCTTTTTCGATTCCGTTGATTATTTTTGTCCATGTTTTTCCGTAGTCATGCGTTTTAAAAACATAAGGTTCTCTATCATCAACTTGATATCTATTAGCAGCAATGTATAAGGTTCCAGGATTGTGAATAGATTCGTCAATAATACTAATTCTAGAAAACTTAGGAAGGCCTTTAGGTGTAATGTCTTGCCAATTCTCACCACCATCTCTAGTGATATGCATTTTACCATCATCAGATCCAGCCCAAATAGTATTGATATCATGATTTGAAGGAGCTAAAGCAAAAACGGTTGCATAAATTTCAGGACCATTCATATCCATAGTGATTACACCTCCTGTTTTTCCTAAAGTTGAAGGATCAGCATAGGTTAAATCTGGACTTATCTTTTCCCATGATTGACCGTCATTAGTTGTTTTCCATACATGCTGCGAGCATGTGTACATAACATTTTCATCCTGTGGTGCAAACATTATAGGGAATGTCCATTGCCAGCGTTCAGGAAGTGCACTTGCAGGTTCTCCAGAGAAAAAACGAGGATACACCTGAATATCTCTATTTTGACCATTGCTTCGATCGTAACGTGTTAATAAAGCGCCTTGACTTCCTGCATAAAAAATGTCTGGTTTGGTAGGATGTTGAGTTATCCAACCACTTTCGCCACCACCAACAGCATAGTACCATCCATGATTTGGACCTCTACCTTGTTTATGACCCCAACCATCACTTGGTACAGCTACTGTACTATTGTCTTGTTGTGCACCAGCTACATGATATGGTACATCACTTGTGGTCATTACATGATATAATTGTGTTGTGATATAATCTTGTTCTGTCCAGCTTTCTCCTCCATTAATGGTTACGTTTCCACCTCCATCATTAGCATTAATCATTCTATCAGGATTGTTTGGATCTATCCATAAATCATGGTTGTCGCCATGAGGTACTTGAATAGTAATATCAAAGGTTTTTCCACCATCAGTTGATTTGTATAAGCCTGTGTTTAAACCGTAAACAATATCCTTGTTCCAAGGATCTGCATAAATCCTAGAATAATAAAAAGCGCGTTGTCTTAATTTGCGTTCATCATTAGTGCGAGTCCATGTTTTACCAGCATCATCAGATCTAAAAACACCTCCTTCATTTGCTTCAACAATTGCCCAAACTCTATTTGAATCAGCAGGTGAAACAGTTACTCCAATTTTTCCAATCGGTCCTTCTGGCATTCCAACATTTTGTGTTAAATCTGACCAAGTTTCTCCACCATCAGTACTTTTCCAAAGTTTACAATCTGGTCCTCCTCCCCACATTTTCCATGCTTTACGTTGAACTTGCCACGTACTTGCATATAAAACTTTTGGATTGTTTCTGTCTATAATCAAATCTACTGCGCCAGCTTTTTCGCTAACAAATAATGTTTTTTTCCAAGTGTTTCCTCCGTCAGTACTTTTAAAAACACCTCGTTCTGGATTATCACCATAAGGATGTCCTAATGCTGCTACATAAACAATATCAGGATTTGTTGGATGAATACGAATACGTGCAATAGCTTGAGTTTCTTCTAAACCTAAATGTCTCCAAGTTTTTCCGCCATCTATAGTTTTGTAAACACCATCACCTTGTGTGATACTCCCTCTAAGTTGTACTTCTCCCATTCCTATATAAACAATATCAGGATTGGTTTCGGCAACTGCAACTGCACCAACTGATGAACTAGTTACTTGGCCATCTGTAACAGGAAACCAGTCGTTTCCGCCATCAACGGTTTTCCATAAGCCACCACCAGTGGCTCCAAAATAGTATTCGTTCGTTCTTCCTGGACTTCCAGCAGCTCCTAAAGAGCGACCGCCTCTGTAAGGACCAATGTTTCTCCATTCCAGTTGATTGTAAAACTCTTCAGGAATTTGTGTGTCTTGATTTGGATTTTGTGCTGTAATTGAAAAAAAGCTAAATAGTAGTGATACTATACAAAGCAAACTTGTGTAGCGTTTCATAAGATAAAATTAATAGTTGAAAATGTTGGTTTTAAGTGTGTCCTAAAAATACCAAATTATACCCTTAAAACGAAAGCAATACTGTTAATTTATTAACGGTTTCTCCATTTTGTAGTCATCCATTACATAGCCATTGCCAATATCGATAATTAGTTCTTCAATTTTTTCGAACCCAATTTTTTGATATGCTTTTATGGAATTTGTGTTATATTTATTGACAGTTAGGTAGATTTTTTTGCAATTTAATGTTATGGCTTGTTCTTCTATAAAATTCATTGCGGCTTTACCAATTCCTTGACCTCTTGAGACTTTTTTAATATATATTTTACTTAGAAACAATGCAGTATCTTCTTTTTTTATTGATAGGTAACCGATGGGTGAACTATTGCTATAAATGATGTAGTATCTATAGTTGCTATCTGATGTTTGTTTTTCAATGGCTTTTTTAGACTGAAATTTTTTCAGCATATAATTTACTTGACCAATGCCAATAATTGGTGTATAATGTTCTGTCCAAATATCTTTTGCGAGCTCAGAAATAATCTTGAAGCTTGAAATGTTGGTTGCTGGTTTAAATTTTATCATTTGTGGCTAATCTTCAATACGGTTATCATCAAAAGCAGAAGGTAGTAATTTTGGTATTAATTTTACAAAGAGAGGAAGCAGTAATGCACCTCCAGGAAGCAAAAAAATTGCCAAGCTTGGAATAGTTTTTATAACATCTAACAGTTGCTCTTGTAGTTGCTTAGATTCCTCTTTAGATAAATCCCTAATAGTAGATTGGCTCAAGAGTACCATAAGCTCTTTGCTTTGTTGTAGTTCTTTTTGCAGTCGCTTTTTATTTCTTGAAACAAGTTTGCTTACCATTTTGCTAGAATTGTCATAAAAATTCTTCACAATGTTTCTAGAACTCAATAAATCTATGCTGTCTTTATTTTTTGTATAAAATGAATTAACTGAATTTATTGAATTTGTAATAAGCTCATCTTCAAGAATTAATTTTTGTCCTAAATTGTATAAAAATAACTGCTCTTTTTTGTCAATTATTTTGTCACTCCAAGTTGACATACAGGCAATATCAAATAGGTACCATTTTTCGTGCTCAGTGATTAAATTAGCAATTGCCTCATCATGACTTATATGACTATTATCTTGATAGCGCATTGATGATTCAAATAACTTTATTAAACTTTTATCATATTTAGTTTTTCCAATTTTAGAGTTTAAAACATCAATAACTATTTTTTCAATTGATGCTTCAAGTTTTTTCATGTAAATTGCAGATATTGAGCTTTTTATAATATATTTTTGGTATGCTAAGATATCAACATATAGCAATGCGTTTATTACAAAATAATTAAAGTTCTTAATTAATAAGTTATCGTCAATTTGAACACGCTTATGAATTATTTTTTCAAGTAGTGTATTGGATATTTTTGCAGAAAAGAATGAATTAAAAAATGATGATTTGTAAACATCAATGTCTTTATAAAAATTAATGATGCTAGTTAAAAACTCAGTATTACAATCAGATTTTTTATGTGTAAAATACAAGGCAAGGAATAAGTTCATTTTACTCATTTCCTCATCAGATAAATCTTGAGTTTCAACAAAATTTACAGCAATGCTTTTGCTGTTTCCATATATAAACCCAGCATTTTTTAAACTACAATAAAAAGAAACATCAGATTGAGTTAGAAATTCTGGATTTTCTCTTAACTTCTTTAAAAGTTTTGTAATCCATCCACTTGCCGAAGGATTCATAAAATATTGATTTTTACTACCATAAAGATAAATTTTATTCTTAGATCTAACTTAGAAATCAATTATAACTAGGCTTAAAAAAAGGCTGCTTTTTTAAAAGCAGCCTTTTTTTAGTGTTATATTTTTATTGAATAATACCTCCACAACTCACTCGACTTCCAGCAGCTCCTGATGGTTGCGAGGTAAAATCATCAGTACCTTGATGTACAATTACTGATTTATCAAGAATATCTTTAGTATCGTCTCCACAGCCAATACACCATTCTTCAGTAACAAAAGTTATGGTTCCTGTGCCATTTGCATTTACGGTAAAGTTTCCTATGTCTCCTTTATGATATCCAGCTTCGTTTCCCCATTCTCCATGTGGTTGTGCTGTGGGATTCCAATGTCCTCCTGCAGATGTACCATCATCTGATGAACAATCACTTTTTTCATGTAAATGGACAGCGTGCATGCCTTCTTCCAACCCTGAAAATACAGCTGTCATTGATACAGTGTTAGAGCGTTGTCTAAACACAACATTGCCTTTAGCAGTACTGCCACTTTTTGAATCTAACATTACAATAACTTTATCTGTAGCTTCGGTTCTACTAGTATCTGCAGGTTCTGATTTTTTTATTTCTTCTTGAGTTTCTGTTGTTGCTTCTTCTTCAGCATCTTTTTTGTCTTTTTTACAAGACGTTGTTAATGCAAGTGATAGAATTATCAATAAAATAAACGATTTTTTCATACTTAAATAGTGTTATTGAATTTTTATTGAAAGTTACTTCAATATTAAGCGAATTGCAAATTTCTTTTTTTTAATAAAAGGATTAATTTTAATTTAGAAGACGATATGACAAATATCATAATTAGGCTTAAAAAAATAGTTTAATTTGGGCTTATAATTATTGTAGAATATAGAATAAACTAATTTTTTTTACTTATGAAAAAAATAATTGTACCAATAGATTTCTCGGAACACTCTGAATATGCCTTAAAAACAGCAGCTCTAATGGCAAAAAAGTACAAGGCTAATTTGCTTGCATTGCACATGTTAGAGATGTCTGATATTATGCTAACTGCAACTGAAGGAGAGCAATACCAAAAAGCAATATTTTTCTTGAAATTAGCTGAGCAGAAATTTGAAACATTTTTGGATAAACCATACTTGGATGGTGTTAAAGTGATTCCTATTGTTAAACATTTTAAGGTGTTTAGTGAAGTTAATGATGTTGCAAAAAAAGAAGATGCAGACTTGATTGTAATGGGTTCACATGGAGTAAGTGGTTTTAAGGAGTTTTTTGTAGGCTCAAATACAGAACGTGTTGTTAGAAATGCTGAAATTCCTGTACTTGTAGTAAAACATGAATTAGCCAATGCAAATTTTGATCAAGTACTTTTTGCTACTAATTTTGATAATGAAAATGTTGAACCTTATTTGAAAGCATCTCGTTTATTTGAAAAAATGGGCTCTGAGCTTACATTACTATATGTTAATTTGCCAAATGAAAACTTTAAAAGTTCTGTAGAAATTGAAAATATAATTGCTGAGTTTTTAATGGCAGCTCATGGAAATTTAGATAAGCTAAACGCTGTAGCTTACCATGCTGATTATACTGTTGAGCAAGGTATTTTAAACTACGCCAATAAAATAGGTACAGACATAATTGCTATACCAACTCATGGTAGAAAAGGAGTGACTCATTTCTTTGCTGGAAGTATTGGTGAAGATATTGCAAACCATTCAGAACTTCCTGTTATTACCTTTAAAATTTAATCTTCAGCATATTAGTAAACATATACATTTATTGTATTTTCAAAAAAGAGTTAGGATTTAGCCTAACTCTTTTTTGTTGCTTGTTATAACCTAAATTAGGCAGTCTTTTTTAAAAAAAGACTTATTTGTCCTAAATATGATTTTTATCATATTTTTTTGCCTGTTATCGTCATAATTTTGCGCTATAAATAAACATATTATGAAATCAACACTAAAACTATTAATATTATTTTTATCACTTGCAATTGTAAGTTGTGGTGGTGAAGAAAAGAAAACAGAAAAGGCAAAAGTTCAACTTAAAAAACAAACAGCTACCAAAAAGGTTGAGCCATCTGTAGCAAACACCAAACCATCAGAAACCATAGATTTATCCAACAAAGGTGTTGGCCCAATAAAGAGCGTAACACTTCCAGCTGATATTGATCAAGCCTTGGCTACAAAAGGAAAAGATATATACGATAAAATGTGTACGGCTTGTCATAGAGCAGACAAGAAATTTATTGGCCCTCCTCCAACAGGAATTATGAGTAAAAGAACGCCTGAATGGGTTATGAATATGATTCTTAACCCTGAAGAGATGGTTAAGGAAGATCCTTTAGCTAAAAAATTACTAATGGAATTTAACGGCTCGCCAATGGCAAATCAAAATTTAACAGAAGACGAAGCTAGAGCTGTATTAGAATATTTCAGAACACTTAAATAATTATAAATGAAACATCCATAACTAAAAGTTCGATATCCAAGGACAATGATTATGTGGATGCTACGTGACAATTAAAAAACAATAAATATAAACACATGAAAACACTTAAACAACTATTTTTTATTTTTGCATTTGTAGCGTTAGTTTACTCATGCAAAAATGAAAACGAAGATGCCTCAACGACCTCTACAGATTCTAACACTGAAAATGCATCGACCAAAAAAACAGGTCAAGCATTTATTAAAGATGATGGATCTGCACCTAACGTATTACAAATAGCTATTGGATCAGAAGCACATAGCACTCTGGTAGCAGCAGTACAAGCAGCTGAGCTTGAAAATGCTTTGGTTAACGCAGGACCACTCATGGTTTTTGCTCCAACCAATGAAGCTTTTGCCGCTTTACCTGAAGGAACGGTTGAAAACTTACTAAAGCCAGAAAATAAAGACGCTTTAGCTAATATTTTAAAATACCATGTAACGCCTGGTAATTATTCAAAAGATTTTTTAAAGAAGTTTAAAAAATTAGGGCAAGCTAATAATGGCTATGTTCAAGTTGAAGTCGTTGATGGAGAACCAATTATTGGAGGAGCAAAGATACTGGCGAGTATTAAAGCTGGAAATGGAATCGTTCATGTTATCGACAAAGTTTTATTACCACCAGCACAAGAATAAAAATCACTAATCAAATTATAAAACAATGAAGAATTTATTAAAATCAACAATTGCAATGCTAAGTGTTCTAGTAGCGTTTACAAGTTGCAATAATCAAGGCTCCAATGGAAAATCTGGAGCATTGTCTAGTAGTGCAGCCGAAAAAGTTTACGTTGCTCCTGGAGAACACGATGAGTTTTATGCCTTTATTTCTGGAGGATTCAGCGGTCAATTAGCAGTTTATGGACTGCCTTCAGGCCGTTTGTTTAAAGTAATTCCTGTGTTCTCACAAGATGCCGAAAAAGCTTATGGCTATAATGAAGAAACTAAACCAATGCTTAACACGTCATATGGTTTTATACCTTGGGATGATGCACATCATCCAGACATATCACAAACAAATGGTGTCCTGGATGGTCGTTATGTTTTTATAAATGGAAATAATACACCGAGAATTGCCAAGATAGATTTGACAACATTTGAAACTACAGAAATTATTGAAATACCAAATAGTGCTGGTAATCATAGTTCGTCTTATGTAACAGATAATACTGAGTATGTAGTTGCAGGAACACGTTTTAGTATTCCTGTCCCTCAAAGAGATATGTCTATAAATGAATATAAAGGGAATTTTAAAGGAACTCTATCTTTTATAAAAGTAAATCCAGAAGATGGTGGAATGGACTTGAAATTTCAAGTTTTAATGCCAGGATTTGATTACGATAAAGCACATCCAGGAAGAGGAAAATCTCATGGCTGGTTCTTTTTCACAACGTATAACACAGAAGAGGCTAACTCTTTATTAGAAGTTAATGCATCACAAAATGATAAAGATTTCATTGCGGCTGTAAATTGGAAAAAGATTGAAGAGTATGTGAATAATGGAGGAGGAACAAAAACGGCAACAAACTATGCACATAATGTTTATAGTGAAGAAACGCATTCAGCAACTTCAACAATGAAAAAAGAAGTAGTTATGGTAGATCCATCAGAGGTTCCTGGAGCAATTTATTTCTTGCCAACGCCTAAATCACCACATGGTTGTGATGTTGATCCAACAGGAGAATACATAGTAGGTAGTGGAAAATTATCTGCAAACGTTACTGTGCATTCATTCACTAAAATGTTGGATGCTATCGAAAACGAAAAATTTGCTGGTGATGCCTATGGTATTCCAATCTTGAATTTTGAAGATGTTCTTGCAGGTGCTGTTGAGCAACCAGGATTAGGCCCCTTACATACAGAGTTTGACAATGAAGGGAATGCTTATACATCATTCTTTATTTCATCTGAAATAGTAAAATGGAAGTTAGGTACTTGGGAAGTATTAGACAGACAACCAAGTTTCTATTCAATAGGTCATTTAATGATTCCAGGAGGTAACTCTCAAAAACCTTTTGGTAAATATGTACTTGGTATGAACAAAATCACGAAAGACCGTTATTTGCCAACTGGCCCAGAAGTAACTCAATCAGCTCAATTATACGATATTTCAGGAGATAAAATGGAATTATTATTGGATTTCCCAACAGTTGGCGAGCCACATTATGCTGCAGGTATTCCAGCAGATTTAATTAAACCAAATTCTAAAAAATTATACAGACTTGAAGATAACAAGCATCCTTATGCTGCAAAAAGCGAGGCAGAAACTAAAGTTGTTAGAGATGGTAAAACAGTTCATATTTACATGACAACAATTCGTAGTCACTTTGCACCAGATAATATTGAAGGTATTAAAGTAGGTGATAAAGTCTATTTTCATGTCACTAATTTAGAGCAGGATTATGATGTTCCACATGGAATAAGTATGATTGGTGCTCAAACGTCTGAATTACTTATCATGCCTGGACAAACCGAAACGTTTGTTTGGGAACCTAAACAAGTTGGTGTTTGGCCATTCTACTGTACAGATTTCTGTTCAGCATTGCATCAAGAAATGCAAGGCTATATTAGAGTGTCACCTGCAAACTCTGAGATTGAACTTGATTGGTCACTTGGCGGAGATTTTTAATATTACAATTTAGGAGAATTTTGTTTTAGTGTTTATTTTCCTAAAAAAGGCGAGAGTAGTTTTTTCGCTCTCGCCTTTATTTTTAAAACACTAAAAAACACTAAAAGTCTTTGCGATGAAAAAATCAAATATCATCATGCTGTTTTCAGCTATTTTGCCATTGGGATTATTTCTGTTCCCACTTTGGAAAATAACACTTGAGGCACCTCAATATCCAACACCATTAGGTATGTACATTCATATTAATGATTTCTCGGATGTCAATCCCTATGATATCAAAAATATTAATTTGATGAATCATTATGTTGGTATGAAATACATTCCTGAAGCGATACCTGAATTTAAGATATTTCCTATTGGAATCATCATAACAACTATTATTGGATTAATTATTGCCTTTAAAGGAAACTACAAATGGTTTTTATATTGGTTTATTTTAATGGTTGTTTTAAGTGGAGCTGGATTGTATGATTTTTATCTTTGGGAATATGATTATGGACATGATTTGGATCCAAAGGCTATTATGAAATTTACTAATCCCGATGGAAGCGTCATGGGATTTCAACCACCACTTTTTGGTAGTAGAGACATCTTAAACTTCAAAGCACATTCATATCCAAGGTTAGGAGCTTACCTGTTAGGTATTGGAATTGCAATGTCATTTGTTGCTTATCTTGTAGGAAAGAAAAACAAACAAAAAACCACGACTATGTAGAGAGAGAATAGCTTACAAAACACTAAAAATGAAAACACTAAAACACTATTCAATTATTGCATTATTGTTGATACTTATCAGTTGTAATGTATCACCTAAAGCCATTGATTATGGTAATGATGGTTGTCACTTTTGTAAAATGACAATTGTTGATAAAGTTCATGGAGGTGAGATTGTAACTAACAAAGGAAAAATATACAAGTTTGATGCTTCAGAATGTATGATCAATTTTTTGAAAGAATTTGATACTTCAATAGTAGAGCTATATTTATCTAATAACTATTCAGAGCCTGAAGTTTTCATTGATGCAACTAAAGCAACTTTTATAATTAGTGAGAATATTCCAAGTCCAATGGGAGCTTTCCTTTCTGCTTTTAAAAATAAAGCCGATGCTGAAAAAGCAAAAGCTGAAAAAGGCGGAACATTATACACATGGAACGAGCTTCTTGAACATTTTAAAGACTAATTCATGAATAAATCTCTTGTTTATTTTTTAGTCATGATTATGACATTCACTAGTTATGCGCAAAATTTTGAAGTGTGCTCAACATGCTCAATTACTTCTATAAAAAAAGCAATTGCTCAAGCGAGTGCATTTGATACCATTACTGTTAAAAAAGGAACCTATAAAGAACATGATATAATAATTAATAAACCACTTACTATTATTGGTAAAAACCATCCAGTTATAGATGGTGAATTAAAAGGAGAAATCATTACAATTATTTCTGATAGTGTTACAATAGATGGCTTTTTCCTCATAAATGTTGGAACTAGTTACACTGAAGATTATGCAGCAATTCGAGTTAGAAGAAGTAAAAACTTTGTAATTCAGAATATTGTCCTAGAAAAACTATTTTTTGGTATCTATATAGAAAAGTCGAGTTATGGTAAAGTAGTTCATAATAAAATTACTGGTGATGCAGTTCAGGAATATAACTCAGGTAATGGTATCCAGCTGTGGTATAGCAACCATATACAAATTGAAAACAATTATATAGAGCACGTACGTGATGGTATTTATCTGGAGTTTTCAGATGACTGTATAATTAAAAATAACGTAAGCACTGAGAACTTGCGTTATGGATTGCATTTTATGTTTTCAAACAACGACATTTACCAAAACAATACTTTTGAAAACAATGGAGCTGGAGTCGCAGTAATGTTTTCTAAAAAGATAAAAATGCTCAACAATACGTTTAAAGAGAATTGGGGAACTGCATCTTATGGTATGCTATTAAAAGAAATTAATGATGCAGAAATTATTGGAAATACGTTTAAAGAAAATACCATTGGTATTAACATTGAAGGTTCCAATCGAATCATTTATAAAAATAACAATTTCATGAACAATGGTTGGGCAATTAAAGTTCGAGGTGCTTGTTATGCGAATAATTTTATTGAAAATAATTTTTTATATAACTCCTTTGATATTTCGTATAATAGCAAAGTGAATGATAATGTATTTGATAGAAATTATTGGAGTAATTATACTGGCTATGATTTAAACAAAGATGGTGTTGGTGATATTCCTTATAGGCCTGTAAAATTATTCTCTTACATTGTAAATAGAACTCCAGAAACTATTATTTTACTAAGAAGTTTATTTATAGATATCATAGATTTTTCTGAAAAAGTATCTCCAGTTTTTACTCCAGATAATTTACTTGACAATAATCCATTAATCAAAACAATCTCATGGTAGGTATTGAAAATTTGCATAAAACATTTGGTAAAAACAAAGTGCTTAAAGGTGTGGATTTGAATATTAACGAAGGAGGTATTTTTGCTGTTCTTGGCCCTAATGGTTCTGGAAAAACAACTTTGATTAAATCTATTCTAGGGATGGTAATTCCTAACAAAGGTAAAGTTTCAGTTCTTGGAGAAGATATTAAGAAGAGTTCAGATTACAGACATAAAATTGACTATTTACCGCAAATTGCAAATTTCCCGAGTAATTTAAAAGTAAAAGAATTAATTAGGATGATTAAGGATTTACGAAAACCCACAATCAAAGATGAACATTTAATAAAACTATTTAAACTTGAGCCTTTTTTAGATAAAAAATTAGGAAATCTCTCTGGCGGAACTAAACAAAAAGTAAATATTGTTTTAACTTTCATGTTTGATTCTCCACTAATTATTTTAGATGAGCCTACAACAGGATTAGATCCTATCTCACTTATAAGATTAAAAGAATTGATTCAGATTGAAAAAACAAAAGGAAAAACCATATTAATCACCTCTCATATCATGAGTTTTGTTGAAGAAGTATCTGATGAAATAGTATTTTTATTAGAAGGTCAAATTTACTTTAAAGGCTCCATTTTAGATTTAAAAACCAAGACCAAGCAACCAGATTTTGAGCATGCTATTGCGTCTATATTAACAGAGAACGATGCTTAAAATATTAAAATATAGTTTTTTTGATTTAATGCGTAGTCGTTGGAGTTACGTGTACTTCGCCTTTTATTTATTACTTGGTATTGTGCTTTTGTTTTTAAATAATGACTTGTCAAAAGCTGTTATTACTTTAATGAATGTTATTATAGTACTTGTGCCATTAATAGGAACCATTTTTGGAGTCATGTATTATTATAATTCTAAAGAGTTTACAGAACTTTTACTAGCTCAGCCACTAAAGCGTTCGTCCATTTTTTTAGGACAGTATTTAGGAGTTGCCTTATCCTTATCTATGAGTTTGATTTTAGGTTTAGGTATACCATTTGTGTTTTATGGTTTATTTGAAAGTAATGCCATTTGGGATTTTTCATTACTACTTATAACAGGAACATTTTTAACCTTAATATTTACCGCCTTAGCTTTTAACATTGCCCTCTCAAATGAGAATAAAATTAAAGGGTTTGGTTATGCCATTTTATTATGGCTATTTCTGGCAATAATTTATGATGGCCTCTTTTTACTGACACTAATTATGTTTGAAGATTATCCTTTAGATAAATTGTCTTTATTTGGAACGATGCTCAATCCTATTGATCTTTCTAGAACTCTTATTCTATTAAAGTTAGATATTTCAGCTTTATTGGGTTATACAGGAGCCGTTTTTAAGCAGTTTTTTGGAACTAATTTCGGGTTGATCATCTCTTTTATCATGTTATCTATTTGGGTAATTCTGCCAGTGATTCGAATAGTTTTCAAATCTAAAAGAAAGGATTTTTAAATTTCGTTTCAATTCTTAAATACATGATAAATGTCATGCTTTATGATTTCATTAACGTTTAAATTTGCTTTAATTAAGGACAATTTTGTCTTATTTTTTATGTAATTAATTAATTAAAGTATTTATGAAACTAGCAAGGACTAAACTAAAGGTAAATTTTCAATTGTTGCTATCAATAGCAGTCATATTTTTGATAACATCTTGTGGCAATAGTAATGAAGAGACACATGAAGAAGCAGCTGATATTCCAGCAACTCAAGAGATGATGGCTGAGTTAACCTCACCTCCAAATGTTCCAAGAGGTGTTGGAAAACGTAAAGCTAAAAAACTCATCGTCAATATGGAAATTTTAGAAAAAGAAGGAACCATGACTGATGGTACTACCTATAATTACTGGACATTTGGAGGTTCTGTTCCTGGTAGTTTTATACGAACAAGAGTAGGTGATGAAGTAGAGTTTACACTTTCAAATCATCCAGATAATAAACTGCCTCATAATATAGATTTACATGCAGTAACTGGGCCTGGAGGTGGAGCAACATCGTCTTTTGTAGCTCCAGGACATGAGAAAACATTTAATTTCAAAACCTTAAACCCTGGTTTATATGTATACCATTGCGCCACTGCGCCAGTAGGCATGCATATTGCAAATGGGATGTATGGCCTAATATTAGTTGAGCCAAAAGGAGGCTTACCAAAAGTTGACAAAGAATATTACATCATGCAAGGAGATTTTTATACTAAAGGTGAACATGGAGATCCAGGATTACAACCATTTGATATGCAGAAAGCAGTTGATGAAGATGCTGATTATGTTGTGTTCAATGGTAAAGTTGGTTCTTTAACTGGTGATAATGCAATAACAGCTAATGTTGGAGAAACGGTTCGCTTATATGTTGGTAATGGTGGTCCAAACTTAACGTCATCATTCCATGTTATTGGAGAAATTTTTGACAACGTCATGGTTGAAGGTGGTGATTTGATTAACACAAATGTTCAAACAACTTCTATTCCTGCTGGTGGTGCAGCTATTGTTGAATTTAAAGTAGATGTTCCTGGTACATTTATATTGGTAGATCATGCAATCTTCAGAGCCTTTAATAAAGGTGCTTTAGGAATGCTTAATGTAGAAGGTGAAGAGAATAAATCTATTTATTCAGGTGTTGTACAAGAAGGTATTTACCAACCTGAAGGAGGTGGTATACAAACAATGCCAGATGATGCCAAAGCAACAGTAGCTACTTCTACTTCTGAAAAAAGCTTAGCTGAGAAAATGGAATCCGGAAAGCAAATTTATATGCAAACTTGTTTTGCTTGTCATCAAGCAGAAGGACAAGGTATTCCAAGTGCATTTCCTCCTTTAGCTAATTCTGATTATTTAAATGCAGATGTTGATCGTTCAATTGGTATTATATTAAAAGGAAAAACAGGAGAGATCACTGTAAATGGTGAAAAATATAATAGTGTAATGACTAGACAAGCAATTAGTAATGATGAAATTGCTGATGTTATGACTTATATATACAACTCTTGGGGAAATAATAAAACGAATGTAACTAAAGCACGTGTTGATAAAGTAAAAAGCGGACACTAATTAATAGCAGGATGAAAACTATTTTGAGATTGACAATTTGCGTGTTATTACTTTGGGTTACCAAGGCAAATTGTCAATCTGAAATGGTTCCGATAAAAGGAGGAACATATATTCCTCTTTATGGAAGAGATTCAATGAAAGTAACAATTTCAGATTTTCAAATGGATGTTTATCCTGTCACTAATCAGCAGTTTTTAGAGTTCATTAATAAGTATCCGAAGTGGCAACGTTCTCAAATAATAAAGCTCTTTGCTGATGATAATTATCTAATGAATTGGAAATCAGATACTGAACTTAATGAAAGTATGTCTTTGAATGCACCAGTTACAAATATATCATGGTTTGTCGCTAATGATTATTGTGAGTGCCAAGGCAAACGTTTACCAACTGTAGATGAATGGGAATATGTCGCTATGTCTAATGAAACTAAAGCAGATGCAAGAACTTTGGAAAGCTATAACGAATACATTTTAGGGTGGTACGAAAAACCAAAAACCTTTAATAATGCGATTGGTTCCACTTTCAAAAATTATTGGAATGTTTATGATTTACATGGTTTGGTTTGGGAGTGGACATCTGATTTTAACTCGGTTTTAGTGTCTGGAGAATCTAGAAAAGACGTAGATAAAGACAATAATTTATTTTGTGGCAGCGCTGCAATAGGTGCTACCGATTTAATGAACTATGCCGCATTTATGCGATATGCCATTAGAGGAAGTCTAAAAGCAAAATACTCAATGAAAAACTTAGGTTTTAGGTGTGTAAAAGATATAAACGAATAAAAATGAAGCATGTAAAATCAGTTTTAATGTTGTTTGTAGTTGTCATGTTATTTGCGTCATGCAATACAAAAAAATCTGATAAGGATTTGGCTATTTATCAATGTCCGATGAAATGTGAAGGAGATAAAACCTACAATGAAAAAGGAAGCTGTCCTGTTTGTAAAATGGATTTGATGCCCATAGAAGTTAATGATTCAAAAGAATTAGATGAAGATGGTATTTCAGATGAATCAATTTTCAATTTAACATCAAAATGGAATACTGAAGAAGGAGAAATTATTCAACTTGAAGAGTTAAAAGGAAAGACCTTGGTAATGGTCATGATCTATACAACATGTAAAGCAGCTTGCCCACGATTGGTTGCAGATATGAGAAATATTGAAACAAAAATTCCTAAAAATAATATTGAAAATTTGCGTTTTGTTCTTGTTAGTATTGACCCTGAAACTGACACACCAACACGTTTAAAAGAATTTGCAAAAGAAAATTTAATGGATGGAGAACAGTGGGTCTTTTTACAAGGTACTGAAAATGGTGTCAGAGAGTTTGCGAATGTTTTGGCTGTTAAGTACAAACAAATTTCACCGATGGATTTTTCGCACTCTAATATTATAAGTGTCTTTAATGCTAAAGGAGAATTAATGCATCAACAAGAAGGCTTAGGTGTTGATAATAAAGAAACAGTTAAAGCCATAATTGATTTAACCAATAAATAGAATACTAATCAAAACTAAATAATATGTTATCAAAAAAACAAGCACGAGCCTTTTTTCTTGGAGGAACACTGGTTACTTTTCTTGTTTTTATTGGTCTTACCGTCTATTCACTAAGTAAACCACAAGACCAATCAAATTCAGAAAATATTACCGAAGCAGTTGTACGAGGAAAAGTCCTTTGGGAAGAAAATAATTGTATGGGTTGTCATACAATTTTAGGTGAAGGAGCCTATTATGCACCTGAACTTACTAAAGTAATTGATAGACGAGGTAAAGGCTATATCAAAGCAGTCTTAATGACACCAGTAGCCTGGGAGCCAAATGGAAGAAAAATGGTTGCTTATGGTTTTTCAGAACAAGAGTCACTTGATTTAATCGAGTTTTTTGATTGGATTGATGATGTAGATTTAAATGGATTTGACACCGTTGTTTCACCATTAGCAAAAGACAATAACTAAACTAAAAAATTATGAAATATAAATCACAAAAAGTAGCGTATTGGTTTTTTGCGCTTTCAATGTTATTGTTTGGGCTTCAAATAATTTACGGATTTATTATGGGATTTGCTCATGCAGGTTTTGATGGCCTTCACGATGTTATTCCCTTTAATACAGCAAGAGCAGTGCATACTAATTTATTGGTAGTATGGTTACTCTCTGGTTTTATGGGAGCTGCTTATTATATTATACCAGAGGAAGCACAACGCGAATTAGTTAGTGTAAAGCTAGCTTATGTACAATTAATTAGTTTAGCTCTTGTTGGAGTAACTGCAATTGTTGGCTATCATTTTAATTATTGGGAAGGACGTAAATTTTTAGAGATTCCGAGACCTTTGGATTATTTAGTAGTTGCTAACGTACTATTGTTTTTAGGCATTATTTTAACAACGTTATTTAAAGGAAAACGTAGAACCACAACCGCTTTGGTGCTTTCAATGGGACTACTTTTTGCAGCCTTATTATACTTACCAGGAATGCTTCCATTTGATAGTCAGGTGATGGATTCATTTTTTAGATGGTGGGTTGTTCATCTTTGGGTTGAAGGTGTTTGGGAGCTTATTATGGGAGGTATTCTTTCATTCTTATTAATCAAACTAACTGGTGTTGATAGAGAAGTTATTGAGAAATGGCTCTACGTCATTGTAGGTTTAACATTCTTGTCAGGAGTTTTAGGAACAGGTCATCACTACTATTATATTGGTGTAAATAAAATCTGGTTAATTGTAGGTGGTATTTTCTCAGCACTAGAGCCTTTGGCATTTCTAGCTATGGCATTGTTTGCGGTGAATATGTATAGAAAAGGAGAAAAGAAACATCCAAACAAACTAGCATTATATTGGACGCTTGGTGCTGCAATTGTATCATTTGTAGGTGCTGGATTGTTAGGATTTGCTCATACGTTACCACAAACAAACTTATATACTCATGGAACCTTAGTAACAGCAATGCATGGCCACCTTGCATTTTGGGGAGCTTATGCCATGATAGTGTTGGCTATTATTAGTTACAGTTTACCAAATATGACTGGTAGAAAGCTATATGAAAGCACAAGAGGACGGATGGCATTTTGGATGTCCAATATTGGAATGATAGGAATGACTGTTGCTTTTGGAGTCGCTGGTGTGGTTCAAGTATATTTAGAGCGCAAGCAGAAAATGGATTTTATGGAAGTTCAGAAGGAGATTGAAATTCATTTCGTTGTCTTAATTATTTGTGCAACATTATTTATGACAGGTATCATTCTATATTTTATTGATTTCTATAAACATGGTAGACCAACAGATGAAGCATTAGAAGCATCATCTATAGAATAAAAAACTTAAGACTAATGAAAAAACATATAGTTTGCTTCACCATTACGTTGTTAATGGCACTAAACACTTATGCTCAACAATTTAACTTATCAGCAGAGTTAAGACCACGTTATGAAAATAAACAAGGCTACGGTACATTGTTAAATACTGACGAAGATGGTACGGATTTTGTTTCTCAACGTACACGATTAAACTTTGGATTTGTTAATGAGAAAATGAATTTTAAAGTCGTTTTTCAAAATGTTAGGGTTTGGGGAGATGTGGGTACTTTGTCTAGTGACGATAAAGCAACAGCATTACATGAAGCTTGGGCAACATATAAGCTAAATAGTAAAGTGTCTTTTAAATTTGGACGCCAAGAAATAGTCTATGATGACCATAGAATTTTTGGAGACGTTGGTTGGACACAACAAGCAAGAAGCCATGACGCATTTTTGTTTAAATATGTGCCTAATGCTAATCATAAAATAGATGTTGGTTTAGCTTTAAATTCAGATTCACAATCTAATATAGATAACTTATACAGTAATGCTGCTGGATACAAATCATTCCAATATGCATGGTATCATGGAAGTTTCGAGAAATTAGGGCTAAGTGTTTTAGCTTTAAACACAGGAATTGAATATTTAGAGAATGAAGATTTATCTAATGAAAAGCAAACTATAGATTATATGCAAACAGTAGGCTCAAGAGTAACTTATTCATCCGGAAAGTTTAGTGTAAATGCAGCAGCCTACTTTCAAACTGGTAAATCTTTAGACACTGATGTTAGTGCCTCTTATTTTGCTGGTGATATTGGTTATAAAATAGATAGTAATTTTAGTATTGGTGTTGGAGTAGAACAACTTTCTGGTAAAGATATGGATGATTCAGATGCTGATATAAAATCGTTTGCACCACTTTTTGGTACTAATCATAAGTTTAATGGTTGGATGGATTATTTTTATGTTGGCAATCATGCCAATAATGTTGGATTAACTGATATCTATGGCTCCTTTGGGTTTAAGAAGAATAAATTTTCAGCCAAAATAATACCTCACTTCTTTTCTGCTGCAGCTAATGTGTTTGATGGTTCAGACAAAATGGATAACAATCTAGGAACAGAAATAGATTTAACGGTTGGTTATAAATTAACTAATGATGTTACCTTAAATGCTGGATATTCTCAAATGTATGCCACAAATACGATGGAAGTAATTAAAGGAGGAGATAAAGATGAAAACAATTCTTGGGCTTGGGTGATGATTACCTTTAAGCCAAAATTATTTTCTCATAAAATCGAATAAATATAGTTTTAAATTAAAGAAATAGACCAGAGTTAAAAATTTTTAAAAGAGATTAACACTGGTCTTTTTATATAAAAAGAAGTAATTAATATAAAAACATGAGTATACCATATTATCATGCCATAGGAAAAGAGATTGATGTTTTTAATCATGCCTATAAATGTAAAATTCCGTTTCTTTTAAAAGGCCCAACAGGAACAGGAAAGTCAAGATTTATTGAGTATATGGCTCATGATTTACAAACAAAATTAATTACTATTTCTTGTCATGAAGAAACATCATCTACAGATCTAATAGGACGGTTTATTATTAAAGGAGCAGAAACCGTATGGTTAGATGGTCCTTTAACAACAGCTGTCAAAGAAGGCCATATTTTATATTTAGATGAAATAGCTGAAGCAAGACCAGATGTTATTGTAGCCATCCATTCCTTAACCGACCATAGAAGAGAGCTATTTATAGATAAGTTAGGAGAAACAATAAAAGCCCATGAAAATTTCATGTTAGTCGCTTCCTTTAATCCTGGATATCAACGAGGTTTTAAAGAATTAAAACCATCTACAAGACAGCGTTTTGTAGCAATTTCATTCGCTTATCCTGAACCTAAAATTGAATCTGAAATCTTAGTTTCTGAAACAGGAATTGAAAAAAGTGATGCTAAAAAATTAGTGAATATTGCTACAAAAATTAGAAATCTAACAGAACTTGGATTAGCTGAAACGGTTTCAACAAGGCTATTGGTAGATGCTGCTCAATTAATTCATGTTGGTTTGCCAAAACGACTAGCAGTTCATGTTGCAGTTGTAGAACCTTTAACCGATGATTTAGAAGTGATTGCTGCACTAAAAGACTTGAGTGACTTAATGATATAATAGTATGTTTGAGTTCGAACCAGACGAATATATATTTACAAAATTCGCCTTCTTTTTTAAGAAACGTAAAAGAAAAAAAGAAGCTGAGCTCGAGTATACAGTTAATTTAAGTGATATAAAATCGAGATTAACCATTTTTGCCAGAGCGATTACTGGTGAATCTATTGAAATATTTGAGGCTAAACGCGAAGGAGGTTATAGAAATAATAGCTTTTTCTTACCAGCGAAGTTTCAAGATTTTCCAACTTCTGATGAAAATGTATCATTCTACTTATTCAGAATATTATATCTATCTATTCAAAAGAATTTAGGATTGAACTGGAAAGATAATCAAGAACATGATTTAGACGAATCTCAAAACAAAGCGATGGAATCATCAACTAAAGTTTTGAATCAGTTGCTTTTGCAATTTCCAATAACCAATGATTATTATGAAAAGTTCTATTCATTTTATAAAAGCAAATTAGATAAAAAAGGTGCTCCAGATTATTCATATTTATATGGTAAATGGATGCAAGATACACCTAATGAAGATTCAGAAAAACAGTTAGAGAATTTTACAGATAAGGTTAAAAAGGCTAATGAAGAGCAACCTAAAACTCTCATCAAATCTAAGGCCGTAGAAGAAATTATTTCCGTACAAATTGATCAAAAACAAATGGAGGATGCAGTATTGCAACATCAATTTGAAAAGGTAGAAACAGCTGAAGAATTTGGTGGTAATTTTAGAGACATGGATGGCGATGATGATTTAGATGACCATTCTAATGCATTAGATGAGGTTGATATGAAGTTTACCGTTCGTGTTGATGACACTGCGCATTCGGTTTATCAGGCAGATTTTATTGAGAATACTACAATTTCTGAAAGTGCTGAAAGTAATAATGCTAATGCTTATTTTGAAAGCTATGACGAATGGGATTTTTCAACCCGATCTTATAAAGAGGATTTTTGTAAAGTGTATCCGAAAACACAAATGGAATCTGATGGTTCCTATTATAAAAAAACTCTGAATGAAAATCGATCTACTTTAGTTGGCCTTAGAAAAATGTTAACTACGGTTAACAATAAATATCAGCAACAACGCAGACAAAGACAAGGTGAAGAGTTTGATATTGATGCAATAACAGATTTGTTCATTGATATAAAATCTGGCCATACACCATCTGAAAAGATATACCTATCAAAACGCAAAAAGGAAAAGGACTTAAGTATATTATTGCTTCTAGATATTAGTTTATCAAGTGATGGATATGCAGCGGGCAACAGAGTAATTGATGTGGAAAAGCAAGTCTCAATTCTATTTGGCGAAATTTTAGACGAGTTTAATATTGATTTTTCCATTGATTGTTTTTATTCAAAAACACGAAATCATTCTACATATTTAACATTAAAGGGATTTGATGAAGACTGGAATACCGCTAAATATAGAGTAGGTGCGATTGAACCAAATGGTTATACTAGAATTGGAGCTGCATTAAGGCATTCAGGAGCATTATTAGATAAGCGAGATACTAAAAATAAATGGGTTATTTTAATTTCTGATGGAAAGCCTAATGATTATGACAAGTATGAAGGCAAATATGGTGTCAATGATGTGAAACAAGCATTACGAGAACTAAATGAAAGGCAAATAAATTCTTATGCATTGGCTATTGAAGCAAACGCAAAATATTATCTGCCACAAATGTTTGGGCAAAACCATTATCAAATACTAACAACTCCTGTTGAACTGCTCCAGTCTTTGGTGAAGTTATATGAAAAAATTAAGCACCAAAGTTAATTGTATGCAGCACAATAAAACAAAAAATAATATTATAATTATTACAGTTTTAATTAGCATATTTTGCATATACAATTTTTTAATATATTCTTCAGAAGAAAGAGAAGTATCTATAAAATTATCTCCAAATGCTTTAAAGGGTCAAACATTATGGCAAAATAACAATTGTTGGTCATGTCATCAAGTATATGGTCTAGGAGGCTATTTAGGACCAGATTTGACAAACATTTTTTCAAATCCTAATAAAGGAGAAAAATATATTAAGGCATTTTTAAATAGTGGGATTAAGTCAATGCCTAAATTCAATTTCACTGAAGCAGAAAAAGATAATCTAGTTGCTTTTTTTCAGCAAATAGATAGCACTGGATATTATCCCAATATGGAGGCTGTTATAAAACCTAATGGTTGGGTAGAATTAAAATATAAAGATGAAAAATAAAACTGCTATAATATTTTTAATTGCATCTCTTTTAGTACTATTACTTGGTGTGTTTTTTGGGCTATTTGCTTCATTGCAATATGTTCTCCCAGATTTTTTAAAAGAGAGTATTCCATTTAATAAAATGCGACCACTTCATACTACCACTGTTATTTCGTGGATTATACTTGCAGCAACTGGAAGCATCTACTTTTTTATTTCTAAGGTGGAGAATTTATCATTGTTTTCGTTCAAATTGCAAAAAACACATTTAGTAATTTTCATATTAACTGGGATTGGGATTTATGGATCTTTATTCTTTGGAAAAATGGAAGGCAGAGAATATCTGGCGTATACTCCAATGTTAACTATTCCTATTCTTATAGGTTGGCTCCTATTTGGAATAAATTATTTTACTACTATTAGAAAAAGCGTTATCAATTGGCCAGTTTATTATTGGATGTGGGGAACTGGAATTGTTTTTATGATGTATCATTTAAGTGAAGCATATTTATGGTTAATTCCTTCGTTCAGAGCTCATTTTATTAAGGATACTATTGTGCAGTGGAAATCGTATGGCTCGTTTGTTGGCTCATGGAACATGCTCGTATACGGAATTGCAATTTATGTGATGTCAAAAATAAAAAAGGATGAGTCTTCAGCTAGAGGTAAGAAAGTATTTTTCTTTTACTTTTTGGGATTAACAAATTTAATGTTGGGTTGGGCTCATCATACTTATATTATTCCAACACAACCTTGGATTAGATACCTAGCTTATGGAGTTAGTATGGCAGAATGGGTGTTGTTAATCCATATTATTTATAACTGGAAAAAATCATTAACAAAAAAAGAAAAGAAAGACAATTCGATGGCATATAGATTTTTAATGGCCGCAGATTTTTGGGTGTTTTTAAATCTAATTGTTGCTTTGCTAATTTCTATTCCTGCCATCAATTTGTTTACTCACGGAACTCATATTACTGTAGCGCATTCTATGGGAACAACAATTGGAATTAATACGTCAATACTTTTTGCTTCTATATTTTTTATTATATCAAAATTGCAAGGAAAAAAAATAACATTTGATAAATTAAAAAAGAGCTATTATTTATTCAATGGTTCATTATTACTGTTTTTTGGCATTTTACTTTTTGCAGGTACAAAAAAAGGAAATTGGATGTATTTTACAAAAGACACCTCATTTTCTATGATGCAAGAATCTTTATATTTTACATATATAGCTTTTTTTGTTTTTGGAATCGTCCTAGTTACTGCTATTTCTATAATAGCTTTCACATTATTAAAATCACTTTTAAGAGCATTGAAGTAAACTTATAAAATTTTGATAATCCTAAATGAAAACAGTAATCATTAATTATAAAAATATATATTATCCGCCAGGTGGAATTTTAATTTGGATTATCATATTTCTAGAGCTAATTACATTTAGTGCAGCACTTCTAGCAATGGCCTATTATGGCAATCAAGAGCTTGAACTATTTCATAATTCAAGCTTAAAGCTGAATAAAACCTTTGGTATGCTAAATACCATATTTTTATTAACCAGTGGGTTTTTTATGGCAATTTCTGTAGCTGAATTAAAGAAGAGTGATAAAGAGAAGTTTAAAAAATACCTGATTTTAACCCTATTTTTTGGTATCCTCTTTTTAGGGTTAAAGAGTTTTGAATATTATGAAAAAATTATTGATGGTTTTGGTATTAGTTACAATATATTCTTCACTTTTTATTGGATGCTTACCTTATTTCATGTCATTCATGTTATTGTTGGCTTGGTGATTTTAACCTCTGTTTATATAGGAATAAGAAAAGAAAATTCAAATACTAGTTTAGAAGATGTTGAAGCAAGTGCTGGGTTTTGGCATATGTGTGATTTAATATGGTTGTTACTTTTTCCAGTTATTTATTTACTTTTTTGATATGAAGTTAAACACAACAATAACTTGGACACTTCTAATTGTACTTACCATAGCTTCAGCACTGGTTTCTAAAATGGATAGCACTTATGTTGTGCTGATAATTTTATTGTTTTCCTCAGTAAAATTCTTAGGAATAGCGTTTCAATTTATGGAGCTAAAAAAGGCACATGTATTTTGGAAAGGAATGATCATAGGCTTTTTAATGATTTTTGTTTCTACTCTTTTGCTCATTTTAGGTTGATGCGTTTATTATAATAACAGGACAATGCTTTTTGCTTAATAGTTGCTAGATTATATGGCGCTTTTGAGTTTTATACCTCATTATGTTTAATAGAATTAGGAATATACCAAAAGGTAATAAGATGCTAAAAAGGAATAATAATAGGTAATAATTGGGAAGCGTTCCACTTGTAAAGTAAAACTTATAACCTTGAATTAGCAACAGTGTTTCTGTTAATACAAAGCCTAAAATGAAACTTAAAATCCCTAGATATAATGTTCTTGAATATGTTACTAAATTACTTTTCAGAATAAATAAAAATAAGAATCCAGAAATAACACCTAGCATTAATAAATGAATAAAACCAATTACAAAGTTACGATGTTCATTAACCACTTGTGCAAATTCCGGCAAAATTGAAAGTAATTGAACAGAAATTTTTATAATGAAACAAAAAACAGAAAAATTAAAAAGATTGGTTAGAAGCTTAGGATGTTGTTTAAATGTTTTTTGAAATTTATGCTTAATTATTTTTATGAAAATAAAAAGAAAAAAAAACTGTAATATTACTCCAAATCCATTAATCCACAACAATAGTTTATTAGGAGCAAACCACTGAATTGGTAATGCTAGTGTGAGAACTGTTGAAGTTATAAGAAGTTTAAAAAAGAGCTTGAATTGCTTAGAATCTTCAATGTTCAGGATATGAAAAAGCACTGCAATAACAGCAATTAAAAACCAACCATTAAACTGAAAATGTAAAAAGAACTGTATGGCAATTTGATAAAATGCAGAGGCTTGACCATACATTGATACAGCTGGCCCTAAACACCAAACACCAATTGTTGATAGTAGCATAAATAGAAGAGACGATCTAAGTAAATATCGTGTTACTAGATTGTTGGTTTTACTATGCTTCCAAACAAGAAAAACAAAGTAATAACTGCAAAGTATGTGTAATGTTGAAAATGATATTGAAACTACAGCATAACCTTGAATTGGAAAGCTAATCATCATTCCTATGACTGAAAACTCTGTAAGCCAAAACAAACGATTATAAATTGATTTTTTTTCCGGAACGAAATAGTGAATAATGCATACGTACAACATTAAGTATATCCAACCTAACATGGCCACGTGTGAATGAGCATGAGTTAGAAAACGATAATTTATACCTATTGGGTTTATAAAAGAAAAGCGCAAAGCCAATCCCATTAAAGCAGCAATAAAAAAATTAATTAAACAGGTGATTACTAGCTTTTTCTGCATTTTATGGAAAAGATTGCAGTGGTAAAAATAAGAAAAACACTTCTCTAATTAGGGCAAAAAAACTTGAACTATTTGGTTTCTCTCACTATGATTCCAAAATTTTATAGTTTTAGAGAAGTGTTATCTATCTAAATGTATGTTATAATTAATGTTAGTTTACTCAAAAGCTTGCTCTAATTTTATAGCTTCTGGAAATAAGATATTGTTTTCTAAATGTATATGTAGGTGTAAATCTTTTTCAAATTCTTCTAGCATCGCAAAAGTGACTCTGTATGTGTTACAAGCATCAACTGGTGGATTGTAGTCATTGGTGAGTTTTGTAATCTGTCTAAAACGTTCGCCTTCATTATCGTGTTCTTGCATCATCATAGTAATTGGATTTTCAACCGTTACAAATGAAGGAGATTGTATGATGCCATTTTCCAGTTTTACTTTTACCATTTTTTTAATGAAAGGGAAGAGTATAAGCTCTTCTTTTTTCATATGTGCTGTCAACTCACCAGCAGAAGCAGTGAATAATTTGTTGATTTCAAGTAGCTCTGGATGACGTTCTCCATGTACACGACATAATTTATTTAAAAATTGAAGCAGCACAGGAATTTTTTCTTCTACATATCTATGATGTTTCTTTTCAATATATTCTACTAATAAATCAAGTGGCCAAGATTTGTAATCTATAGTTTGGGTAGTAGAAGTATTTAAAACAGAATAGAGCTCATCTAATATCATATTGGCATCTATTCCTTTTTTTTCACATGCTTCTTTTATAGTTCTACCTCCATTGCAACAGAAGTCAATCTTATGTTTTGAGAATATAGCAGCAGTCCTAAAGTCTTCAGCTACAAATTCTCCAATTTGTTTTTGTTCGTTTTTATGTAATGTTTCCATATTTTTATGTCGGATAAAATTATCCTCTTTGTGTTTAATTTTTTTAAAGCTTTAAGAAGGATGCTCCAGATTTAATATTTAAAGCTAGTTGTTCTAAATTGGTATTTTCTAGCATATCTTTAAGTTTTGTTCTTACAATTTTAAATTTGTCGTGTAAAGGACATGGATAATCTTCATCGCATGTATGCAGACCTAAGCCACAACCACTATATATTTTATCGCCATCTATGGCGTTTACTATCTCTGATAATTTTATTGATGAAATTTTTCGCTTGTTAATTTCAAATCCACCATAAGCTCCTTTTACAGAATCAATAATGTTATGCCTAACCAAGGCTTGTAAAATTTTTGCAGTGAAAGCGGTAGGAGAGTCAATTTCTTCAGAGATCTCCTTTGGACTTACACGCTTTTCTTCTCTCGAATTTATCGCGATGAAAATTGAAGCTTTAATACCATATTCACAGGCTTTTGAGAACATATTTAGATTTTGTTTTACAAAAATAGAAAATATTTTAATTAGGACAAAATTATCCTAATTAAAATATTACTTTTTTCGATTGAATTAGAATTGATCAACCAAATAATTTATTAAATCTGTTGTAGTAACAATTCCAACAAGTTCATTATTGTCAACTACTGGTAATGCATGAAACTCCTTTTTAGCTAATAATTCTGCAACGTCTTTTATAGTTGTTGTTGAAGGTATACTAATAAGGTTTTTAGCCATCACCTGCTCAATAGTAAACATGTTGTAAATTATTGTGTCTACTTCATAATCGTTTTCATCAGTTGCATCTGCAAAACTAATTCTAAGCAAGTCAGTATAGCTTAACATGCCTTTAATTTCTTTACCACTTACTACAGGTATATGCCGTATTTTTTTTGTCTTGAATAACCTTTCAGCAGTTTCTAAATCATCTGTATAGTTTAGCGTGATGACATCTGATGTCATAATTTCGGATATTGGTGTTCTTTTTTTCATGGTGTTAAGCTTTAAATTAATATTAAAAATAACGTGAAATAATACATAAAACTATGATAAAAGTCAGCGTATGTTAAAGTTAATCACATCCAATAGTACTCGTAGCCATTTCTATTACTGGAGCGGGAGAGAGGTAGGGAATACCTAATCCTAATCCTCGAAGAATAAATAATAAGCCAATGAAAACCACAAAAACTGGAATTGCTTTTTGTATACGTTGCTTGATTGATGTGTTTAAAAATTTACCTAGATAAATTGCAGTAGTCATTAATGGGATTGTTCCTAATCCAAACAGTACCATATATAAAATTCCTTGAAAAGTATTTGGCATTGTTAATGACGCAAAAACTGCCATGTATACTAAGCCACAAGGTAAAAACCCATTTAAAAAACCAATGGTTAAAAAGGTGTCTGCGGTTTTCATTTTTAAAGCTGAACCTAAAGCAGATTTTACTTTAGAAATTACCTTATAAATAGGTTTGGAAAAATTATATTTATTAAAGGTTTGTGCAGGTATTATGACAATGATAATCATTAAGACACCAATGACGATTGATAATTGTTGTTGTATTCCAAAAATATAAAGGCTTTTTCCAACTAACCCAAAAAACAGACCTATTAGGCTATAAGCTAATAATCTTCCAAAATGATAGGTGAGTATTTGAGTAACTTTTTTTATTGAATTACTTCTGTCTACTGGAAGCATAAAGGCAATAGGACCACACATGCCGACGCAGTGAAAGCTCCCTAATAAACCAAATATGAGTGCAGACCAAAGCATTTAGTAAATAATCTCTTTTTTGTAGAGATATGATTTTCCGTTATATTGCCAATCAACTTTAATGTTCCAACGACCATCTAACAAACGTTTGTCAGGTATGAGCAAATTATGGTTTGACAATGAAATTTTAGTTTCAAAGTCAAATTGTTTATTAGATGGTCTGTATAGGAACACTTTTCCTGTGATGTTGTCTGGTTTAAATGCTTTAGGAAAGTCTAATAACAATCCTTCCTTGGTCTTTTTCCAGTTGATATTTTCGACTAAACTTTTAGCATTTGATTCTTTGTCTATATCGTGTTGAAATTCTAATTCTTGTTTATAATAATCTTCTGTTACTAAATCGTGATTGTACTTTTCATTTATATTCATAGTAATAACAAAGTACAATATGAAGCTTATGAAAGCCACAAATGCTATTACAATTCCTGTTCCCCAATTTATTTTCATAATATTTTCTAATTATAGCTTCTAGGGCCTAAAAAGTTTACTGTTGTGGTTTCAATGAGTTCGTCGCCACTATAAACTTCAATCATTAATTTATTTTTATCATCAGTAAGTTCGATTTTATCTATTTCAATAAACAAAGTGCCTTCTGCTAAGCCTTGTTCTGGAATACTGAAATTTTCATTTGCAGAAACTAACTTAATTTCACCTTTATATTTTCGTAATTTGAAGTTTACGTTTTCAATAACTTCTGAAGTTTTATTAACTAATTTATAAGTAAACACATTACTGATAATATCACCTTCTTTATGCTCGTATAATTGACCAGGAAGCCTCAATACTCTTGCTTCAACATCATTTCTTAATAGTAACATACCACTTAGTACACTAAAGAGAATAATAAGTACAGCAATATAGCCTTTCATTCTGGCTGTTAACTTAAATTTTTCCTTCTTTTCAATTTCAGCTTCACTTGCATAACGTATTAATCCTTTTGGGAGTTTAATACTCTCCATAATATGATCGCATTCGTCAATACAGGCTGTACAGTTAACGCATTCTAACTGTGTACCATTTCTAATATCTATTCCTGTTGGACATACATGTACACATTGCAAGCAATCTATGCAATCTCCATGACCAAGTTCTTTTCTATCTTCATTTTTTCTAAACTTCTTTCTACCATTTTCTGCTTCACCCCGTTTATGGTCATAAGCTACAATGATAGATTTATTGTCAAGTAATACACCTTGTAACCTACCATAAGGACAAGCAATAATGCATACCTGCTCTCTGAACCAAGCAAAAACAAAATAAAAAACTGCTGTAAAAATGATAAGAGGAAACAAAGTGCCCAAATGCTCAAGTGGACCATCTTTTATGTACTTAAGTAATTTATCACTACCTATTAAATATGCAAGGAATACGTTTGCAATTAAAAAGGAAATAATTAGAAATATGAACCATTTAAAAAGGCGCTTTTTTATTTTCTTTTTATCCCACTTTTGTCTGTCTAGTTTACGTTGCTTGTTTCTGTCACCATCAATCCAATATTCAATTCTTCTGAAAACCATTTCCATAAAAATGGTTTGCGGACAGACCCAACCACAGAAAACACGTCCAAATCCAACCGTAAAAAGTGCGATAAAAACAACACCAATGATTAGGGAGATTACTATCAGGTGAAAATCTTGAGGCCAGAACGGAAACCCAAAAACATTAAAACGACGTTCCAAAATATTGAACATCAAGAACTGGTTGCCATTAACTTTTACAAAAGGTGCCGCAAATAGAAAAACCAATAAAAAATAACTAACTATTTTACGTTTTTCATAATATGTCCCACTAGGTTTTTTTGGAAAAACCCAAGCACGATTACCTTCTTTGTTAATGGTGCCAATAGAATCTCTAAACGATTCATTTTCAGGTGCTTCCAAGGTTAATTTGGATTATATTTATTGATTATTTTCATCTACCCAAACATCTCCTTCTGGAGCTTTTGGTTCTACAGGTGTTGTGCCTTGAAATTGCAGTACATAACTTGATACCTGAGCCATTTCTGCTGGTTTTAATAATTGTTTCCAGGCAATCATCCCTTTTCCATCGCGTCCACCTTCAGATACGGTTTTAAACACATTTTTGATACCTCCTCCTAAAATCCAGTTGTTATCTGTTAAGTTAGGGCCAATACTACCTCCACCATCGGCTTTGTGGCACGCAATACAATTCATTTCATAAATAGCCTGACCAGCTTTTAAGTCAGAAAGATCTGTCAATAGTTCCACAGTATTGATATCAACTAAATCTTTTGCAGTTTTCTTATAGTTTTCAATAGCAATTTTGGCTTCAGCATATTCAGTTTCTAATTCATCATACTGAGTCTCACCATTAAACACATGGTATCTTATTAGATAAAAAGCACCAAAAATAATTGTTCCGTAAAAGCCATATAGCCACCATGGTGGCAGACTATTATCAAGTTCTTTAATACCATCATAATTGTGATCTAGAATGATTTCGTGCTCTTCAATTATTGGTTTTGCACCTACTAATTTTTTATAAGTATTTGAAATCCAACTAATAAATTTTGGGGTACTTACTTTCTGAGCATCATATTTTATTTTTGCATCATCACTTAAACTCTGATATAAAATGTTATCCATAGACCCAACTATAGCTTCAATAGCAATGAGAATAAGTAGTACTAATAATAAGAATAACATTATTATTGGTTGTTCAATAAATGCTGGTTTATCACCAGAATCTATAAAAAATTCTACTAGTCCGACGATGATAAAGAATACTACAGGTACTCTTATCCAAGATGGAATAAATTGTCTCATAGTTTTGTTTGGTTTTGGTTATCTAATGGTATGTTACTTACGGTATTGATATAGTCTTTTTTGGCTGAGAAAACCCACCAAAACAGGACTACAAAAAAGATGAAAAAGATGAGCAATGAAATTATAGGATATATTTCAATTCCTGTGATGCTATCCATATGGTTTTTTACAAATTTTAGCATAATCTTAGTTTTGAACGGTTTCTAAATCTTTCACTTTAATATCTGTTCCTAATCGTTGTAAATAAGCAATAAGAGCTACTATTTCACGATTTCTCATCTCAATAAATTCTGACCCTCCAGCTTTTTTATCAGCTTCATAGGTTTCTGCAAAATCAGGATCTGTATATAGATTTTTCTCAATTTGAGTTCCTTGTTCTAACATCATTTGTTGTGCGTTAGCAATTTCTTCATCAGAATATGGTACGCCTAGTTTTGCCATAGTTCTCATTTTAGCTTCAGTGTCAGATTTGTCTAATTCATTTCTTACTAACCATTGATAAGCTGGCATTATTGAGCCAGAAGAAGTGCTTTGTGGATCATACATATGATTTAAGTGCCAACTATCAGAATATTTACCACCTATACGATGCAAATCGGGTCCAGTACGTTTACTTCCCCAAAGGAAAGGATGATCATATACAAATTCTCCGGCTTTTGAATATTCGCCATAACGTTCAACTTCACTTCTAAAAGGACGAATCATTTGTGAATGACAACCAACACATCCTTCACGTATGTAAATATCCCTACCTTCTAGTTCTAATGGTGTATATGGTTGAACACTACTTATAGTTGGAATATTAGATTTCACCATTATTGTTGGTACAATCTGAACGATACCACCAATTAAGATAGCAATAGTGGCAAAAATGGTAAGTTTAATTGGTTTACGTTCTAACCAAGTATGCCATCCTTCTCCAGCAACACGACGTTTTGATACATTTTGTAAAGCTGGAGCCTCAGCCAGCTCATCTGTAACTTTGCTTCCGTTTCTTATAGTAGCTATTACATTATAGACTAATACAAGCATACCTGTTATGTATAGTGTTCCACCAATTGCTCGCATCCAATACATTGGCATAATTTCAGAAACTGTTTCTAAGAAGTTACCATAAACAAGTGTACCATCTGGATTAAATTGTTTCCACATACTTGCTTGAGTGAATCCAGCAACATACATTGGTAAAGCATAAATGATGATTCCTAATGTTCCTATCCAGAAATGTAAATTGGCTAGTCCTAAGGAGTATAGTTTTGTTTTAAATAATCTGGGTATTAAATAATAAATGATACCAAAGGCCATAAATCCATTCCATGCTAAAGCACCAACGTGTACGTGAGCGATTATCCAGTCAGTAAAATGGGCAATTGCATTTACATTTTTTAATGATAAAGTGGGTCCTTCAAAGGTTGCCATACCATAACCAGTAATAGCTACAACCATAAATTTTAAAACAGGATCTGTACGTACTTTGTCCCAAGCACCACGTAATGTTAGTAAACCATTTATCATTCCTCCCCAAGAAGGCATTAAAAGCATTATAGAAAATGCAACACCTAAGTTTTGTGCCCATTCTGGTAAAGCAGTATATAATAAATGGTGTGGTCCTGCCCATATATATATGAAGATTAAAGACCAAAAGTGAACAATAGAAAGTCTATAGGAATAAACTGGCCTATTAGCTGCTTTTGGCACGAAATAGTACATTAACCCTAGAAATGGTGTTGTTAAAAAGAATGCAACAGCATTATGACCATACCACCATTGGACAAGTGCATCTTGAACTCCAGCATACACAGAGTAACTTTTCATTGCACTCACAGGAAGTTCTAAACTATTAAAAATATGAAGTACAGCAACTGTAATAAATGTGGCAATATAAAACCAAATTGCTACGTATAAATGACGCTGTCTTCTTTTTAGAATTGTCCAAATCATATTAACACCAAAGACTACCCAAATTAATGCGATAGCTATATCTATTGGCCATTCTAATTCGGCATATTCTTTTGATGTAGTAATACCTAATGGTAGTGTAATAGCAGCAGCAGCGATAATTGCTTGCCAACCCCAAAAATTAATATTACTTAAAAGGTCACTTGCCATACGGGCTTTAAGTAAACGCTGAAGAGAGTAATAAATACCTGCAAACATTGCGTTACCAACAAAGGCAAAAATAATGGCATTGGTGTGTAATGGTCGTAAACGTCCAAAACTAAGCCATGAAATACCATCAGTAAGATTTGGAAAAATAAACATAAATGCGAGTAGTAAGCCTACTACCATTCCTACCACTCCAAAAATTATTGTGGCATAAAGGAATTTTGTAACGATTTTATTATCGTAGTGAAACTGTTGTACTTCCATAATAATTAATTAGTCTTTTTTGTTTTAATAGATGGTTTGGTTTTTTCTTTTACAAGTTCGTCTTCAAAAAGCATTCTAACAGAAGGAGTATAGCTATCATCGTATTGGCCATTTCTGACAGCATAAATAAAGGCAATAAAAAATATGACAGCAACAAGAATACTGATACTTAATAAAATATATATAACACTCATACCTATTTGAAGTTATAGCTCAAATTTACATTTGAGCCATTTTATAAAACATGATTTTTATCATGTTTAGTTATTTGTAATCATTCTAATTTTCTTCCTAAAAGATTGGTGGCAATCGTTGTGAATACAACAATACTGATTGAACTTAAAGGCATTAATACAGCAGCAATTACTGGAGCTAATTGCCCAGTAACAGCAAAATATAGCCCTAAAATATTATATATAAATGAAAGCACAAAACTCCATTTCACAATTTTTATAGCTTGTTTTGATATTTTTATGTATTTATACAATTGATTGAATTTAGAAGCATCTAAAATTGCATCACAAGCAGGAGAAAATACATTGACATTTTCGGACAAAGCAATACCAACATTACTTTGAGCTAATGCTCCAGCATCATTTAATCCATCTCCAATCATAAGAATTTTTGAGCCTTCAGATTGATGATATTTAATGTATTCAAGTTTGTCATCTGGTTTCTGGTTGAAAATTAGTTTAGTTTTTGTTGGTAATAATTTTGTTAGATTTTCAAATTCTCCTTCATTGTCACCTGAGAGTATTACTAAATCATATTGCTTTTTTAGTTCATTGAAAAGTTTTGATAATCCTTTTCTATAACTATTGTAAAATATAAATTTTCCTTTATAATCATTATTTGTGCTTACATGAACAGTTGTATTTAATACAGAAGCTTCTTTAGCGCCAACAAAACTTGCAGAACCGATTTTAATATTATCATTATTATGTGACGCTTCAATACCTTTACCTAAATGTTCTTCAAAGTGATTTAAAGAAATGATATTATGTTCATCTAAGATGTCATAAAGTGTTCTGCTTAAAGGATGATTAGAGCCACGAAGTGTGTTTTTTAATAGTATTTCTTCTGAAACAGATAACGTTTCGCCTTCATAGGTTGCAGTACTTTTTTTGTTAGAGGTAATCGTTCCTGTTTTATCAAAAATAATAGTGTTGATAGCTGCTAATTGCTCAATAACTGAGGCATTTTTCACATAAAATTTGAGTTTTCCTAAGATTCGTAACAAGTTCCCAAACGTAAAAGGAGCAGAGAGAGCTATAGCACATGGGCAAGCAATTATTAATACTGCTGTAAATACATTCATAGCCTTGGACGCATCAATAAATAGCCAATAACTAGTTGATATTACGGCAATACTTAATACTGCAACAGTAAAGCGTTTACTGATTGTGTTGGTTAATGTCGTAAAACCATCTTCTTTGTTTTTGCCAAATATATCATTGCTCCACAACTGAGTGAGATAACTTTGTTCAACAGATTTAGTGGCTTCCATTTCAATAACACCAGAAGTCTGTTTGCCACCAGCAAAAAGTTTATCGCCAGATTGTTTACTAACTGTTTCTGATTCTCCAGTTACAAAACTGTAATCTATACGAGCTTTTCCATTGATGAGAATTCCATCTACAGGAATCAACTCTTCATTCCGAATAAGTAATCTATCTCCTTTTTTAATATCGTAAACTTGAATTGGATTTTCTTCGTCTTTATAAATTTTTGTAATGGCAATTGGGAAATATGATTTATAATCACGTTCAAACGATAAGAAAGAGTAGGTTTTTTGTTGAAAAAACTTTCCAAGTAGTAAAAAGAAAATCAAACCAGTTAAACTATCAAAAAAACCAGAGCCTAAATCGAAGATTATTTCAACTGTGCTTCTAATAAATAATACAACAATACCAAGTGCAATAGGCACATCAATATTTAATAATTTTGAGCGCAACCCTTTGTAAGCCGAAATAAAATAATCTTGACCAGCATAAAAAACTACTGGTAATGAAAAGGCAAACATTAACCAACGAAATAATGGTTTGTATTGTTCTATCCAGAAACCATCTACTTGAAAATATTCTGGAAATGATAAAAACATCACATTACCAAAGGCAAAACCTGCAATGCCAAGTTTATAAATAAGTGTTCGGTTAATATGCTCTTTACCTGTTTTAAAATCGTCTAAGGAGATATAAGGTTCATAGCCAATTGAGCTTAATAGAAGCACAATTTCTTTTAAAGAATAATTTTCAGAGTTATATGCAACACGAACCGTTTTCTTTTCAAAATTGACTTGTGATGACGATATGTCAGGATTTAGTTTGTTGAGGTTTTCTAAAATCCAAATGCATGAGCTACAATGTATATGCGGAATGTATAACGTGGCAATTTGAGTTTTCCCATCATTAAATTCAGTTAGTTTTTCAATGATACTTTCTTGCGATAGAAAATCGTATTTACCTTGAATTTCTTTAGGAATTGCACCAGGAGAAGCTTGCAAGTCGTAGTAGCAAGTTAAATCATTTTCAGAGAATATTTCGTACACAGTTTTGCAACCATTACAACAAAATGATTTTTCATCGTATTTGATAATTGAAGATTTACAATCATCACCACAGTGGAAACAAGAAACCTTGCCCATATTATTTGCTCATTTGTACCTCTTACAAAGCTAACAAATGATACAGATATAAATATGATATTTGTCATGTTTTCATTAGTTTTACAATTGGATAAAATATCAGGTATGAGTAAATGTGAACAATGTATCATTCGTCAATTTAATTCTCTTAAGTCCTTGACTAAAGATGAACTAATTAGAATTTCCGGATGTAAAACTACAAAAATTATTAAGAAAGGTGAGGTGATTTTCGATGAAGGCGATAAGCTTAATGGCGTGTTTTGTATAAAAGATGGCATCTGTAAATTATCAAAACTAAGCGCTAATGGTAAAGATCAAATTGTAAAATTAGTTGTTAAAGGAGAGCTTCTTGGACAACGTTCTTTAATTTCAGATGAGCGAGCTAATTTACAAGCAACTGCTTTAAATGATATGGAAGTGTGTTTTATTCCTAAAGAAGAAATAATAAACGACTTACAAAAGAATCCAAAATTTACTTATGATGTGTTACAGCAAATGGCACATGACTTAAAGGAAGCGGATGATATTATTGTAAATATGGCACAAAAATCTGTAAGAAAACGTATGGCTGATGTTTTGGTGAATATTCATGCAAGTTTTGGTACTAATTCTGATGGGACTTTAAGTGTTTTATTATCTCGTGAAGATTTTGCTAGCTTGGTTGGTACTGCAACAGAATCTGCAATACGTGTATTATCCCAGTTTAAAAAAGAAGATTTAATTTCTACAATTGGGAAGCAAATTAAAATTGAAAATCTCGAAGAACTTAAACATATAAAATAAAAAAGTGCTTATTTGAGCACTTTTTTTTCTAACTATATTATCTGTTAATTCAGTTTAAATGTTTTAACCTCTTTAAAAGGAGATAATTTTATATCTTCAATTTTATTTTTATAAGGATTCCATTCTTCAATAAAAAAGGTATTAGTTTTTCTAAAGCATTTTTTAATGCGTCCTTGGCATGTCTTATAAGTGTGAGCTCAGTTGACGTTAACCCTTTTGGTCGCGATGCGGAATAGTATCCTGCAGTACCAATACGATGATTTACATTAACTGTTGGGTTACTTGTTATGTTTTATCTGTCATCAACTTTATCTAAATAAAGAGCAATTATTCCATCAAGCTTTTCAATAATATCTTTTGAAGCTTTAATTTGGTCTTTATACTTTTTCTTATCCTGTTTAGCTAAATGTTTGCTACAGTTTAAACTATAGTTTTGCTTTCAACTAAATGTTTAACAGCATTAGCTGCAGTTTACCTAATACTTTGAATTTTTTTTAGGAGCATTATAGGTGTCATTTATAGCTTTTGCAGGGATTTCAATTTTTGAATCTGCTTCTACAGTTATCATTTTTTCTGAAGTTTGATTTCCAAAACTCATCACCACTTTATATGTTCCTTGTTTAACACTTACATCTCCTGATTCGCCTCTACCAGTACGAATTCTTCGGGATGGTAACGAAAAGGGCTGGTATATTTCTTAATGCAATGCTAATGCTTTGCTATTTTGTGCTTTTTCAATTGTTTTGGTTTTAGCCATAGCATGAAACCACTTATAGCCAATAAAATAAGTCCTAAAGAGGCTAAAGATGAATACAATAGCTTGGCATTTTCAGATTTACTTTTAAACAAAAAGTCAATGATAGAGCCATCATGAATCATTTCAATTAAATCTGCAGTTCGTTGTTTTACAGATACTATTTTTCCTGAATAGCAATCAATTTGAAGTTCGGTAAAATGCTCTTCAAAACGTATTTTAGCAATACCTTTTGATGGACGATAGTCAATACGATTGATGGTGTTATCAAGTTTAAGGGAGTCAATATATTCGATTGCATTTTCCTGTATTTTCGATAGTGAAATTAAACTTTGATTACTTATTGCAATTTGTGTTGGTGGAGAAAATTTAAGTTCAGATTTCCAAGTTAGAAGTAAACCAGTTGCTCCAAGTAATAACATAAAGAAACATAAAGGAATTGCCACAAATTTGTGTAAACGTCTGTAAAAACGTGTTTTTTTGGCTAAAGTTCTGGTTTGTTGGTTCAAGTAATCTTAATTCAAGATTCGAAAATAATAAAAATGAAAGACTATTCTCTTAAAGGGGTGTTAACTATTGTTTTGTTTTAATATTATTCTGACAAAATTCAATTATTTTTTCAACTCTATTTTGACGTGTATTCTCTCGCTTTGCTTGCTTTAACCAATACAAATAAGATTTTCTGTAACTAGGAGCAAAGTTTTGATAATTAGTAAAAGCTAGTTTATTTGAATTAAAAGCATTTTTTAAATCTTTAGGAATTATTAAGTTTTCTACATCATCTAAAAATGACCACATTCCATTTTGTTTTGCTACTTCAATTTTTTCAAAACCACTTGTATGAATCAAATTGTTTTTATCTAATTCAATGATGTAGCGTTTATTTAATGCACTCCATACACTTTTAGGGTTTCTTGGGCAGAAGTATTGGCTACGTTTTCCATTACCAAGACTTTTAACTGTAGAATCTATCCAACCAAAACAAAGTGCAACTTTTACAGCTTCTTCCCAACGCATTGTTGGTTGGTTTAATTCTAGTTTATAGAATATGAGATAAACTGCATCAGCTTTATCATGATTTTGAAGTAGCCAATCATACCAATCTACATCTCTATGGAAGTAAAGTTCAGGATATGGCATGTTAATTTAACCTTGAGGTTTTTACTAAGAAGTTTTCATCAACCTTTAGTTCTTCTCCATTAAATTTCATGGTCTGCCATTCAGCCTTTGGAAATATCCATTTTAAGCTACCATTCAGGTTGATTTTTATAGGCATATCAAAATTGTCAACAATATTACCATAGCGAAATTTTATTAAATCATTACCAATTTTATACTCTAAAGTTGGTATGCGAATATCTCTAAGGTATTGATTGAAAAATTCAGTTAAATCGATACCAGATTCTTGACTCAGATAATCTTCAATTTGCTTGGTTGTAACTGTTTGATGATAAAAGGTTTTGTTTAAGCCACGTAATGTCATTCGCCATTTTTCATCATCTTCAATAAGTTGTCTTAAGGTGTGAAGCATATATGCACCTTTATTATACATATCACTTGAGCCTTCTTTGTTTACATTATAATAGCCAATAATTGGCCTATCATTTTGAATGTTTTTTCCCTTACCTACTGCATATTCATCACCAGCAGTTTTACCATAATGATACTCAAGAAACAAGCTTTCTATATAAGCTGTAAATCCTTCATGAATCCACATGTCAGCGATGTCTTTGTAGGTTATATTATTGGCAAACCATTCGTGCCCAGCTTCATGAATAATTATGAAATCGAATTTTAATCCCCAACCAGTATTAGATAAATCTTTACCCAAATAGCCTTTCATATATTTGTTTCCGTAAGTAATAGAACTTTGATGTTCCATCCCTAAATACGGAACTTCCACGAGTTTAAAGCCATCTTCATAAAAAGGATAAGGACCAATCCAATGCTCAAAGGCTTTCATCATTTTTGGTGTATCTTTAAAATGCTCTTTTGCTTTATCAAGATTGTCACGTAACACATAATAATCTAAATCTAAATCACCTTTTTCGCCATCAAACACTTCTGAAAAAAGCACATAATCACCAATATTCACATTAACTCCATAATTATTTATCGGATTGTTTACAAACCAATGTGATGTTACTGTATTGTCTTTATGCTCTTCAATACTACGTAATCGTCCATTAGATATATTAGAAAGGCCTTTAGGAATGTTTATACTAATTAGCATACTATCAACTTCATCATACATGTGGTCTTTATTTGGCCACCATACACTTGCTCCTAAACCTTGACAAGAAGTTGCTGCAAAATGGTTTCCGTTGGTGTCTTTTTTCCAAGAAAACCCTCCATCCCAAGGTGCATTTTTAGCTTCTTGTGGTTTGCCTTCATAGTATACATCGATTGAGTTAATATCTCCAACATTTTGAGGTTTATTAAGTTTAACAAAGTGCGCATTTCCATCATGAATCACTTCTAATTCGTTACCATTATCAAGTACTTTGGTTATTTTTAAAGGTGCTTGTAAATCTATTTGCATGACAGACTGATTTTTCAATACCTTGTATTGAATTGTGTTTTTACCTGAAATAAATTTCTCATCAGGATTCACTTTTATATCTAAATGATAATAGGTTAAATCCCACCATTCACGTTCCGTTGTAATTGTACCACGCAAGGTGTCTTGCCTTGTGAAGGTATTTTTGTCTTCGAGTAATCCTTGAGCGTTAATTAATGATAATGGAGCAACTAAAAGAACTAATAATCCAATAAAAAAATTCTTGTTCATGTTTATTATAATTATCTGAATGTTTTACTTGGGAAAACCACCATACTTTCATATCCATCTTTTCCAACGGAAGCAACACCAAAAAAGAAATTATCTATGACTATTCCTTTTAATAGAAATTCTGACACATCACCAACAAACCTGCTATGGTCCCAAGTAGGAGACGTTGTATCTCTCCAATAAATTTTATAGCCAACAGATCCATCTACCTTATCCCATTTAAACTTAACAGAAGGTTGAACAATACCACCAATTCTAAGGTTTTGAGGTGGAGGAGGAGCACTTGCTAAACTAGCCAAATTAATAGCATTGACTGCTGTTAGCTTTTTGGCGTAAGGAAAATTAACGTGCTCAAAAGTATCTCCATAATTAATACCGTTTTCTGTTCTTATATCTTGATGTTGTTGCGTGTAATTTTCATGTGCTTCCATAATTCTAATACCTGCAAAACCAGCATCATTAAAAGGACGATGATGACCACCACGACCAAAACGATCCAATCTGTACACTAGCATAGGATTCATTTCTGGCATATATGTTTTTACATTTTTATGAATGTATCTTGCTAACTGACGAGAGATTCCATCAACTTCACCTCCATAAAATCGTCTAGAGCCACGTTCTCTTTCTGTTTCTGTTGGTGGTACTGGTTCTGAAAAAATCCTAAATGTTCTATTGTCTATAACACCATCTACACCTTTGATATTTCCGATCATGTCATTATTCATAATACCAATAATTTCCCAACCTTTTTCTTTGGCATAAGCTGCTAATCCTTTTCCTCCATAAAGTCCTTGTTCTTCTCCAGATAAGCCAACGTAAATGATACTGTTTTCAAATTTGTATTTACTCAATACACGAGCTGCTTCAATAGTTCCAGCCATACCAGATGCATTGTCATTTGCACCAGGAGAATCTGAAGTAAAGTCTGTAGGGTCAGAAACACGAGAATCAATATCTCCACTCATTATGATATAGCGATTTGAAAATTTAGTTCCTTTTTGGATGGCGACGACATTAACAATTTCTACATCATGTACTATACGTGCTCCATCACCTTTTTTTATTAAATCTTTCTGATAAAAAACGTCAAGACAGTTATTGCAATTAGAATCAATTTTTTCAAATTCAGACCTTATCCAACGTCTCGCTGCGCCAATACCACGTGTTTGTGAAATAGTGTCACTTAGGGTATGTCGTGTTCCAAAATCAGCTAAGGTTTTTACATCATTTTTAATACGTTCGTCTGAAAGAGCATCGATAATGTCATAAATTTTTTGATCTGTCTGCGCATTCAAAGCAAATGAGAACATAAAAATTAGACTGAAAAGAATTGATTTTTGCATTGTTGTGGTTTATTGGTTTGTTAATATGGTAAAGCTTCATAGGTTTTTCCTTGAATTAAACTTTTAGGATTTTCTGAAGTATTACTAAATGTTATTGGTAACGATTGATAAGGATTTGTACCATAAGGATTTACCCAATCCCAATTGGTGGCTACAAAATGCAAATGTGGATATCTTGCATTGCCAGAAGCACCACTATAGCCAATTGGATCGCCTTCATTTACAAATTGACCTTCTTCTACAAGTGCTCCATTAAGAGTAAGATTCTGATATTGCAAAAAATATCCATCCTCATCTCTTAAAACAACGACATTATTTAGTGGTTCAAAGTCGCGTCCAGATTCTTCAACGTACATAATTGTTCCTTTTCTTGAAGCTGTGACTAGTGTACCAATATCCATGTCAATATCAATAGCAAATTGATCTGGCTCACCTTCAGAGTGCTCTGCACCACTGCAGTGACTTAACCCGATAGAGTAGGATTGACCTACAGGATAAGGTAGTTTATGAGGAGATGATGCCCAATTCGGATAACCTACACCTTCGCAACCATTTGCCACCACTGGACCTCCACCACCTGAATTGTTGTTAACACCATCATCTTGACTACAAGAATATATAACGATTCCTATTAGCATTAAAATTTGAGGATAATATTTAAACAGTTGTTTTTGCATTAGTTTTTTTTATAGTTGAATTTAACGTTTTCAATAGAACCATCTTCATTATGAATGTCTACATAAACATTCATTTCCATATCGCTTATTTTTTCAAAAATCATACCTTCAAAGACAACTCTTTTTTGTGTTATTTCAATTAAAGGAAAATCAACCGTTTCATCTTTGGTCTCCCAACCTTTTAAGTCGTTATTAAAGTGTTTTAATTGCAAAATAAGTGAATTTTCTATTTCACGAATAATTTCAATTTCATAAAATGATACTTTACCATCATTAATAAGTTTAAAGGTTGCCATCATTGAATCTCCTGAAGGTTCACTCCATATCTCTTCTGTTTGTCCTCCAAATGCTTCACCATGCCAAGTACCAGATATCCAAGCAATATTTTCGAGTTTAGGTTCTAGTTGTTGTGATTGACATGACAAGCTACATAAGCATAATAATAGAAGTATATTTCTCATAAACTTAGTAAATAAAGGTAACACGAGTTATTTTGTTATTTTGTATTTCATAAATAGCTATGGCATTTAATATTTCACCATTTATTGTTACCTGAGCGTCATCAATTACTTTATTTCCACGAACAATTCTACTTTTTGCATAACCACTAAGATCAGGAGTGTTTTTGAAGAATTCAGTATAGCTTTCCCTTATTGCTTTTGAACCATCTGTTGATAGTTCATTAGGATAATTGTAAAGCTTAACATTATCACTATAGAATGACATATATTTATCTATGTCGCGCTTATTATAGGCTTCCATCATTTGTTGAACAAGTAGCTCAGCTGCTTCAGGTTTTGTAGTATTGGTTTCTTTAGTTGTATCTTCAGTTTTTTCTTTTGTTTTAGGTGTAGATTTAAGAGCTTCAACATCACCAGCTATTAAAAGTTTATTTGATTCTGGATTTGTTGCTAATCGTGTTATTTTATTAACTCCATTTGATTTTAAATTTGCAATTTCCTTCCAATTATTATCTTTTTGTAAAGTTAATTTATATAATATACTGCCTTTTCCGGAAAGAATAGTATTGTTATTTATCCAACAAATATCTTCAACACCTTGCATTGTGTTTGCTATTACCTTTATTGTTCCTGTTTTTGGATTTAAGGATTTAATTTGCCAATTATTTTCATTTTCTTTAGAAATAAAACTTACTAAATTTGAATTTGGAATTTTATGAAATGAACGACCTACATTAGTCTGTAGTTTTTTACTAGTTCCTTCTTTTACATTGATAACAAATAGGTTTAAACCATTATCTTCAATAACAGCCGAAACTATTGTATTTTCATCATACCAAGTATAATATGCAACGACTAAGTTTGCAATGAGCTCTGTAGATTCCCCATTACTCAAGCTGTAAGTATATAAACGTTGTTTCCCATCTGGATCTAAACGTACTGCAGAAACTTCATTTTTATTAGGTATTTTTAAAGGAGTATACTCTCCACCTTGACTAAAATTAATCCAAGATTTTGAATCATAATCTATATGATATTTTACAATATCTGTTTGTCCATTTCGTGTAGAGGCAAATAAAATATAACGATCATCTAAAAAAGAGGGTTGATTATCATAACCTTCATTGTTGGAAATATTTTTAAAATTTGATAATTCAAATGCTCCGTTTTTTGTATTAAGATTAAATAGAACAACTTCTGTATTTGGTTGTGCGAAAATTAATAACGGAAAAAATAAGAGAAGTAATTTAAAAAGATTTTTCATTTTCATTAAATTTTTATAAAGATAGTAAATAAAAAAAGCCAATTCTAAATTTAGAATTGGCTTTTTAAAAATGCTATTAATGGGTAATATTTTAAAAGCAGTATTTATTTTCTACTTTTACTTTTTCAGCTATTTCGTTTCTTAAGTCTACAATATCTGGATAGTTTTGATACTTGGTGAAACGCTTAAGTCCCATAAGCATCATACGTTGTTCGTCACCTTCAGCAAAAGAGATAATGCTTTCTTTTCCTTTTTCTTCAATAATATCTACTGCATGATATAAATATAATTTTGCCATTGCTATTTGAACCGATTGTACATCTTCTCCAAAACGCTTGGCATTCTTTTCAGTTCTTAAAATGGTAGATTCTGCCATGTATATTTCAATTAAAATATCTGCTGCAGCAATCAACAATTGTTGGTGTGCTTCAAGGTCTGGTCCAAATTTTTGAACAGCTCCTCCAGCAACCATTAAGAAGGTCTTTTTTAATTTCTTAATCATTTCTTTTTCTTCTGAAAATAGCTCAGAATAATCAGGTGTTTCAAATGATGGTATTCCCATTAATTCTTCTTGAACAGCTTGAGCTGGACCTAATAAATCTACATGACCTTTCATGGCCTTCTTTACCAACATACCAACGGAAAGCATTCTGTTTATTTCGTTGGTTCCTTCATAAATACGAGCAATACGAGCATCTCTCCAAGCAGCTTCCATAGGAGTATCTTCAGAGAATCCCATGCCACCATAAATTTGAATGCCTTCATCGGCACAATTTTGAACATCTTCAGAAACAGCTACTTTTAAAATAGAACATTCTATGGCATATTCTTCAACACCTTTAAGTTCCGCTTCTTGATGAGAATTACCAGCAGCCTCACGTAATGCAATACGATCTTCAATGTTTTTAGCTGCTCTATAGGTTGCAGATTCACCTGCATAAGTGCTTGTTGCCATTTCGGCTAGTTTAACTTTTATGGCTCCAAATTCTGATATTGGTGTTTTAAATTGTTTTCGTTCATTAGCATATTGTACTCCTAACGTTGTAATACGTCGTTGTGAGTCCAAACAGGCACCTGCTAATTTTATGCGACCAACATTAAGTGCATTCATAGCAATTTTAAAACCGTTACCTCTTTCTGATAGCATATTTTCAACAGGAACAACCGTATCGCTAAAGAATACCTGACGAGTAGAAGATGCACGAATACCTAATTTGTGTTCTTCTTCACCAAGTGTTATTCCATTAGGATTAGCTTTATCGAACTCAACAATAAATCCTGTAATATTTTTATCATCTTCAATTCTAGCAAAAACAATCATTAAGCGACAGAATCCAGCATTGGAAATCCACATTTTCTGGCCGTTTATTTTATAGCTTTTGCCATCTTCAGATAACGTTGCAGTAGTTTTTCCAGAATTGGCATCACTTCCAGCTCCAGGTTCTGTTAAGCAATAAGACCCAAACCATTCACCAGTTGCTAATTTTGGTACGTATTTTTGTTTTTGCTCTTCGGTTCCATATAACGTTATAGGTAAAGTCCCTATTCCTGTATGTGCCCCAAAAGCAGTACTGAAAGAGCCGGTTCCACTAGAAATGTAATCACATGTTAAAACAGTAGACACAAAACTCATTCCTAGTCCACCATAAGCTTCTGGAACAGCCACACTTAAAAACCCGAGATCACCAGCTTTTTTCATACATTCCTCGGTTAATGCATAGTCTTTTGCTTCAAAGCGCGCTTTATGTGGAATAATCTCACGATCGTTAAATTCCATCACAGCATCTTTCATCATTTTTTGTTCTTCTGAAAAATCTTCAGGAGTAAAAATGTCTTCACAGTTTGTTTCTTTTACCAGAAACTGTCCACCTCTTAATATATCTTTTTCCATATCCTATCCCTAATCCTTTCCAAAGGAAAGGAGGCTTGAAGGGTGCTTTTTTAGTTATACTTTATTTTATAGTTCTATTTTATTTTCAATTTGTATTCTTCCCTTTGGGAAAATGCCGAAGGCAGATGGGATTATTTTAAAAACTCAAATATTCCACAGGCACCTTGTCCTGTTCCAACACACATGGTAACTGCACCATATTTACCTGTCATATTACGTTTATACATTTCATCAAATAATTGAACTGATAATTTAGCTCCTGTGCAGCCTAATGGATGCCCTAATGCAATGGCACCTCCATTAACGTTAACAATCTCAGGATTTAGATTCAATTCTCTAATGACTGCTATAGATTGAGAAGCAAAGGCTTCGTTTAATTCAATAAGCGCTAAATCGTCTTGTTTTAAACCAGCAAGTTTTAAGGCTTTTGGAATGGCTTTTACTGGTCCAATTCCCATAATGCGAGGCTCCACACCAGAAGCTGCATAATTTACTAATCGCGCAATAGGTTCTAGACCTAATTCTTTAACCATATCTTCGCTCATAACCATCACAAAGGCTGCTCCATCACTCATTTGCGATGAGTTACCAGCTGTAACGCTTCCTCCAGCTGCAAATACAGCACGTAGTTTTGCTAAAGCTTCTTTGCTGGTTCCTGCTCGTGGGCCTTCATCTTTAGTTACTATATACGATTTGGTTGATTTCTTACCGTTTTCATCTACATAAGTTTGTTCAACATTTATAGGTACAATTTGATCTTGAAAACGATTTTCAGCTTGTGCTTTTAAAGCTTTCATGTGTGAATTGTAGGCAAATTCATCTTGGTCTTCACGAGATACTTTGAATTGTTTTGCAACGGCTTCAGCTGTATTTCCCATTCCCCAATAATAGTCCTCATGACCAGCTTTTACGATGTCGTAATTTAATTCTGGTTTAAAACCTGTCATTGGTACGGCACTCATGCTTTCGGCACCACCTGCAATAATACAATCTGCCATTCCAGCTTGAATTTTTGCCGAAGCTATAGCAACCGTTTCAACTCCTGAAGAGCAAAACCGATTGACAGTCACTCCTGGAACATCTACAATATCCAGTCCCATTAATGAGATTAAACGTGCCATGTTAAGTCCTTGTGAACCTTCTGGCATGGCATTTCCAACAATCACATCGTCAATGCGTTTTGGGTCTAGATTTGGCAATTCCTTCATCATATGCTTGATGGTTTCTGCTGCCAATTCATCTGTTCTTTTAAAACGGAATACGCCTTTTGGTGCTTTACCAACTGCTGTTCTGTATGCTTTTACTATATATGCTTGTTTCATTGTTTTAGTTTCTTAACGGTTTACCTGTTTTTAACATGTGTTGAATACGCTCAAGTGTTTTTCTTTCAGTACATAGTGAGAGAAATGCTTCGCGTTCTATATCTAATAAGTATTGTTCGCTTACAAAAGTTGGTTCAGATAAATCGCCACCAGCCATAACATAGGCTAGCTTATTAGCAATTTTTTGATCATGTTCACTTATATAGTGACTTGCTTCCATAGCATCAGTTCCCACTAAAAACATACCTAATGCTTGTTTTCCTAGTACTTTAACGTCTGTTCGTTTAACAGGTTGTGTATAGCCAGCTTCTGCCATTAATTTTGCATAAGCTTTTGCAGTTGCTATTTGTCGGTCTTTGTTAACCACAACAATATCTTTTCCTTTTTGTAGAATGCCTAAATCAAAAGCTTCGTATGCTGAAGTAGCTACTTTTGCCATTCCAATAGTTAGGAAATATTCTTGAAGCACATTTAATTCTACATCGCCTTTTCTGAATGTATCAGATGCTCTTAAAGCCATTTCTTTTGAACCTCCACCACCAGGAATCACACCAACACCAAACTCAACAAGTCCAATATAAGTTTCTGCTGCAGCAACCACTTTATCTGCATGCATGGAAAGTTCACAACCACCTCCTAGAGCCATTCCGTGAGGCGCAGCAACTGTTGGTATAGCCGAATAGCGCATACGCATCATTGTGTCTTGGAAGTATTTGATTGCCATATTAAGTTCATCATATTCTTGTTCAGCTGCCATCATAAAAATCATGCCTATGTTTGCACCAACAGAGAAGTTGGAAGCTTGGTTACCAATAACCAGCCCTTGAAAATCTTTTTCAGCTAAATCAACTGCTTTATTTAAACCAGCAAGGACATCGCCTCCAATGGTATTCATTTTAGATTGGAATTCACAGTTTAATATACCATCACCTAAATCTTCGATAACAACGCCTGAGTTTTTGAATACTTCAGATGTTTTTCTAATATTATCTAGTATGATAAAGCTGTCTTGACCAGGAATTTTCTCCTGTGCTTTTTTAGAAATGTCATATGCATAAGTTGCTCCATCTTTAATTGTATAGAAAGTGGAGCTTCCAGACGCTAGCATGTCTGTTACCCAAGCTGAAGGAGTTTTGCCTTCTGCTTTCATGATTTGAATACCTTTTTCAACTCCAATAGCATCCCAAATTTGGAAAGGACCATGTTCCCAACCAAATCCAGCTTTCATAGCATCGTCTATTTTATAAAAGTCTTCTGTTATTTCAGGAATTCTATTTGATACATATTCAAACATTGAAGAAAAGCTCTTTCTATAGAATTCTCCAGCTTTATCTTTTCCTCCAACTAAGATTTTAAATCTATCGATAACTTTATCAACTGTTTTAGTTAACTCTAACGTTGCAAATTGTGCTCTTTTTTTTGAACGATACTCTAAGGTGTCTAAATCAAGAGATAAAATTTCACTTTTGCCATTATCGTTTTTTGCTTTTTTATAAAAGCCTTGCCCAGTTTTACTTCCTAACCATTTATTTTCCATCATGGTATTGATGAAGCTAGGTAGTTTAAATAATTCATGTGCCTCATCATCAGGACAGTTGTCATAAATTCCATTTGCCACATGAACCAACGTATCTAAGCCAACTACATCAACGGTTCTAAACGTAGCCGATTTTGGACGACCAATTACTGGGCCAGTTAGTTTATCAACTTCTTCAATTGTTAATCCAAGTTCTTTTACTTGATGGAATAAACTTTGGATGCCAAATATTCCAATTCTATTTCCAATAAAAGCAGGCGTGTCTTTAGCAATCACAGAGGTTTTTCCAAGGAATTTTTCTCCATATTCATTTAAGAAATCCAAAACACTTTGAGATGTTTGTGGCCCTGGAATAATTTCAAATAATTTTAAGTAACGTGCAGGATTAAAAAAGTGAGTTCCACAGAAGTGTTTTTGAAAATCTTCACTTCTCCCATCACTCATAAATTTTATAGGAATGCCAGACGTATTTGATGTGATTAAGGTTCCTGGAGTTCTGTGTTTTTCGAGTTTTTCGAAGACTTGTTTTTTAATATCAAGACGCTCAACAACTACTTCCATAATCCAATCAACATCTTTTACTTTGGATATATCATCTTCTAAGTTACCTGTTGTAATACGATTTTTAAAAGATGTATGATATAAAGGAGCTGGTCTTGATTTAATAGATGCAGTCAGTGCATCATTAACCAAACGGTTTCTAACCATTTTATCTTCTAATGTTAAACCTTTTTCTTTTTCTTTATCATTAAGTTCTCTTGGTATGATGTCAAGTAATAAAACATCAACTCCAATATTTGCAAAATGACAAGCGATACCGCTTCCCATAATTCCCGAACCAATAATTGCGATTTTTTTAATTCTACGTTTGCTCATTTTATTTTATGCTATTATCTTTTTGATTATAAATTTTCTTGTTGGAAACTAATTCAGTGATGGTTTCGGCAACTTCGTAAAAGTGCTTTAGTTTTTCTTCACTAATATTTTCTCGTATCGTTTCGTTAAACGTTAATACTCGTTCTCGTGAATATTCTCTTTTTTCACGTCCAAATTCTGTTAAGTGAATAAGGACACCACGACCATCATTAGGGTTTGGTTTACGCTCAATTAAACCAAGTTCGTCCATAGTCTTTAAAATGCGTGAAAGACTCGTTGGTTCCATTCCCATTTTTGGACCGAGCGACGTTGAAGGCGTGCCATCTTCAGGGTCAATACTTAAAAGTGTAAACCCAGTAGCCATTGTGCTTCCAAATTTTGCGGCTTCTTCATTATACATTTTTTGAACTGCTAACCAAGTCGTTCTTAATAAGTAGTCTAATGTTTTATCTTTCATTTTATTGAATGTGATTTTCAAAGATATAAAAAAATACTATGCATGCATAGTATTTTTTTAAAATTCTTGTTAAGATTAAATTATGTAATTAAATAATTAGATTTTAAAGAGGGCGATAAATATTTTCAATGAGGTCTTTGTATCTTTCTTTAATTACTTTACGCTTCATTTTCATAGTAGGAGTAAGGTGGCCTGCATCTATTGACCAAACTTCAGGAGTTAATTCAAATTTTTTAATTTGTTCCCACTTTCCGAAATTTTCGTTTGCTTCATCAACTTCTTTTTGAACTCGTCGTTGAATAATTTCAGATGCACAAATTACTTTCATTGATTTATCAATGTTTTTATTTTTGCGTTCTATCCAATCATTTATAAATTCAAAATTAGGTTGAATTAAGGCTGCTGGCATTTTTTCACCCTCACCAATCACCATTATTTGTTCAATAAAACGAGATTGTTTTAACCGATTTTCTAATAATGATGGCACCACATATTTTCCACCAGAAGTTTTAAACATGTCTTTTTTGCGGTCTGTTATTTTTAAGAAACCATCTGAATCAATTTCTCCAATATCTCCGGTATGAAAATAGTCTCCAGACATGACTTCATTAGTTTTTTCAGAATCTTTAAAATAGCCTTTCATCACGTTTGGACCTTTAACTAAAATCTCACCATCTTCAGCTATTTTTACTTCTACATTATCAATAACTCTACCAACGGTTCCGACTCTAAACCCTCCATTACGTTGGTCGTTTACTGAAGTTACAGGTGATGTTTCGGTTAATCCATAACCTTCCATTATTGGCATCTCAGCTGCAGCAAAAATTCTTGTTAATCTTGGTTGTAAGGCTGCACTACCAGATACCATTAAGTCTAAATTGCCTCCCAGACCTTCTTTCCATTTGCTGAAAATTAATTTTCTAGCAAGCGCAAGCTTTTTTTCATATAACCATCCATTAGCTCCATAAGGTTCATATTTCAACCCAATATCTATTGCCCAAAAGAAAAGAGCCTTTTTTATTCCTGATAAGTCACTTCCTTTTGCTACAATTTTATCATATACTTTCTCATACAAGCGAGGTACTGCTGTCATTACATTAGGCTTAATCTCTTTGAGATTATCGCTCATCTTTTCAATAGATTCAGCAAAATAAACTTCTACACCACAATACTGATATAAGTAAAGAATCATTCTTTCGAATACATGGCAAACGGGTAAAAAACTCAATGATTTGGATTTTCCATAATCAAAAGGAACGCGTTTTTCACTGTCTATTACATTAGAAACTAAGTTATTGTGTGATAACATTACGCCTTTAGGCTTTCCTGTTGTTCCTGAAGTATAAATAAGTGTGGCTAAATCGTCTGGAGTTACTTTTTTCTTTCTATTGTCAACATCATCTTGGTTACTATCATCTTTCCCAAGTTCTAAAATATCTTTCCAGTTTTTTTCTCCTTTAATATCATCAAAAGTAAATACTTCTTTTAGTTTAGTATTTCCTTTTATAGCATTTAATTTAGAAATGATTTCTTTATCTGAAGTAAAACAATAGATGGCTTCTGAGTGATTTAAAATATATTCATAATCTTCTTTACAGATTGTTGGGTAAATTGGCACATTTTGTGCTCCAACTTGTAAAATTCCTATATCTACAATATTCCATTCTGTTCTATTGGTAGAAGATATAACAGCAATTTTATCATTGGGATTAACGCCTAACCTTAGTAAACCTCTACTTATGGTATTTGCTAAATCAATATATTCTTTAGTTGATGTAGATTTCCATTCACCATTATATTTTGTAGTAAATGCTTTTTCTAGATTATAAGTTTCTAGTTGATAATATGGAAAGTCAAATAATCGTGTAATCTCTGCCATTATTTCTTATGAAAGTTAGAAGATATGCAAAGTATGAAAATTCAGATGAATTTCAAATGTGAGTATAAAAAAAGGAATGGTAAAAACCATTCCTTTTTTTTGATTAATGTTAATTATATTAATTTTTACTATCTAATAAGTATTTATTAAAACCTTTGCCATTAATTTTTGTGTATTTTGAGTCAATATCATTAGATACTGTCATGTTTGATATATCAAATTCACCTTTTACCTTAGTGTATTTAATATCTAAATTATGTCTAAAGTTTGCTTTGTTAAAAGAGACACCACTTCTAAATTCTGTGTATTTAAAAATTGCATCTTCATCAAATGTAGTATTTGCAAAACTTACATTTTCGTCAAATTTAGCGTACTTAAATGTAGTTCTGTCGTTAAACTTTGAACCTTCAAAATCAGCATTGCGCTCAAAACCTGAATATTTAAATAACGCCTCGCCTTTAAAAGTACAATTCGCAAAACGCACGTCGTTTTCAAAATTTGCTACAAAAGTGTATTCTGTGTCTTCATCATGAAAGTATGCATATACATTATCTTCAAATGTACAATTGGTAAAAGATACTGAGCCTTCAATTTGTTCTTCTACTGAATTACTACCACCATTTTTCCACCAACTTCTTTTCTTTGGTAAATCTGGAAGTTTTTCATTCATATAAGTCATGTCTAATGTTCCTGTAATGGTAACATTGTCATAGGATACGGATTTTCCCATTTTAATGTCTCTCATTATATCACTCGCTTTTACTGTTTGCTGAGCAAATACATTAGTTGAAAGCAGGAAAGCGAATAAAATTAAGGATAGAACTGTTTGTTTTTTGATTGATTGATCAGTTTTCATATTATTAAGTTTAGTGTATAATATTATAGACTATACTTTTTTATGAATGTTACAGTTTAATCAAAAAAAAATATTAATTAATAGAGGTCAGTAGATAGTTACTTATGTAAATTCATAATTTATTAACTATTGTCTGGTTGAGCGCAGTCGAAACCTACACCAAGGAGGTCAATAGTTCTCGACTGCGCTCGAACAGACAAAAAGGAGTATTTCAAATATTTGACAATGAGGTTTTTGGAACTGTTTATTAATACGTATTTTGCTGCTGACCTCTATTAATTAATTGAAATTTTAATGATTTTCAATCCACTTTCTGGCATTCACAAAAGCTTCTAGCCAAGGAGATACTTCATCTTTTCTGCCATTTGGATAATGTGCCCAATTCCATTGGAACGTAGAGCGCTCAATATGTGGCATTGTTACCAAATGCCTTCCAGTTTTATCACACATCATAGCTGTATTAAAATCAGATCCATTTGGATTTGAAGGATAGCTTTCATAACCATATTTTGCCACAATACTGTATTTGTCTTCAGTATAAGGTAAACTAAACTTACCTTCTCCATGTGAAATCCATACACCTAAAGTAGTTCCTGCAAGTGTTGATAGCATTATAGAATTATTATCTTGGATTTTCACGGAAGTAAAAGAGCTTTCGTGTTTGTGCGAATCGTTATAAGTTAATTTACCATGAATTTCGTGTTCTGGATTAACTAAGTCTAACTCCATCCATAATTGTGCTCCATTACAAATCCCTACTGACAAAGTATCTTCTCGTTCAAAGAATTTTTTTAATGCAGTATTTGCTTTTTCATTGTATTTAAAAGCACCAGCCCAACCTTTGGCAGATCCTAACACATCAGAATTACTAAAACCACCAACAGCTCCAATAAACTGAATACTTTCTAAGGTTTCACGACCAGAAATCAAATCTGTCATGTGTACATCTTTAACATCAAAACCTGCTAAATACATGGCATTTGCCATTTCACGTTCAGAATTACTTCCTTTTTCACGTAGGATGGCTGCTTTTGGACGTCTTGTTTCCTTGAGCCTTTCGTCTTCGCTCAAGATAAACTCTGTCGAAAGGTTGTCAAGAGGTCTCGACTGCGCTCGACCTGACAATTGTAAGGTGTCTTGCAAATTCCCTGTAAAATGACTTGGGAATGCAAATTGTAAAGGTTGATTTTTATAATTATCAAATCTGTCTTTTGCCAAATCGTTAGCTGTTTGCTTTTGGTCGAATAGGAAAGAGGTTTTATACCACATATCACGAAGACGAGAAATAGTCATGGTGAAAACTTCAGCTTGATTGATAATACTCAAAACATCACTTTCAGTGACTTTACCAATATTGTGGAATTCAATATTTGCATCAGTTAAAACGGTTTCAACTGATGTATCTTTTGCTTGAAAAACGATTCCTGAATTTTCAGCAAACAGGACTTTAAATGAATCTTTTTGGTTCAACGCCGTAATATCCAATTCCGCTCCAAGATTATTGTCAGCGAAACACATTTCCAACAACGTTGTTATCAATCCACCAGAAGCTACATCATGTCCAGCAACAATTTGTTCGTCTTTGATTAATTGCTGAATCGTATTAAAAACAGTTTTAACGTAAGCTGCACTTTTTACATTAGGTGTATTGCTACCAATTTTGTTCATTATTTGAGCAAATGAACTTCCACCTAATTTAAAATTATCTTGTGATATATTGATATAATAAATATCACCAGAATTCTTTTGAAAAACTGGTTCAACCACTTTAGAAATATCATTACAGTTTGCTGCTGCAGAAATTATCACTGTTCCTGGAGAGATTACTTCTTCATTTGGATATTTTTGCTTCATCGATAAAGAATCCTTACCTGTAGGCACGTTGATTCCTAAATCGATAGCAAATTCTGAAATTGCCTGTACAGCTTCATATAATCGTGCATCTTCACCGTCGTTTTTACAAGGCCACATCCAGTTTGCAGATAATGAAACACTTTTTAAGCTATCTTTTAAAGGCGCCCAAATTATGTTGGTTAAGGCTTCTGTAATTGCATTTCTGCTACCAGCGACTGGATTTATTAAACCAGAAATAGGAGCGTGGCCAATTGACGTGGCGATACCTTCTTTTCCTTTATAATCTAAAGCCATAACACCAACATTGTTTAGTGGTAATTGCAAAGGCCCAGCACATTGTTGTTTCGCTACTTTTCCACCAACACATCTATCTACTTTGTTGGTAAGCCAATCTTTACAGGCAACGGCTTCTAACTGTAAAACTTGGTCTAGATACTCGTAAAATTTATTCGTATCATAAGAAATACCACCATAATTTCTTTTAATAGTAGAATCGGTCATTATGGTTTTTGGAGAGCTTCCAAACATATCTTCCAATGCCAAATCCATAGGTTTATCGCCTTTGGTTTTTGATTCAAACGTAAAACGATTATTCCCTGTAACATCACCAACAGTGTACATTGGTGAGCGCTCACGTTCTGCAATTTTATTGAGTGTGTCTATATGTTTTTTGGAAATCACTAATCCCATTCTTTCTTGAGACTCATTACCAATAATTTCTTTTGCCGAAAGTGTTGGGTCACCAACAGGCAATTTATCTAAGTCTATATTTCCGCCAGTTTCTTCTACCAATTCTGACAAACAGTTGAGATGTCCACCAGCACCATGATCGTGAATTGAAACTATGAAGTTTTCTTCGCTTTCAACCATTCCACGAATAGCATTAGCTGCACGTTTTTGCATTTCTGGGTTAGAACGTTGTACTGCATTTAACTCAATTCCTGAAGCAAACTCTCCAGTGTCAGCTGAAGATACAGCAGCTCCACCCATTCCAATACGATAATTTTCACCACCTAGAATAACAATTTTATCGCCTTCTTTTGGTGTATCTTTTAATGCTTGATCTGCTTTTCCATAACCAATACCTCCAGCTTGCATGATTACTTTGTCATAACCAAGTTTTCTAGGAGACCTTTCGACTGCGCTCAAGGTGACATTTTCGCTTTCTTGATGTTCAAAAGTTAATACAGAACCACAAATAAGTGGTTGCCCAAATTTGTTACCAAAATCAGATGCACCATTGGATGCTTTTATTAAGATATCTATAGGTGTTTGATATAACCAATCACGCGCTTCAAATTTCTGTTCCCATGGTCTGTTTTCTTCCAAGCGAGAGTAAGATGTCATGTAGACAGCTGTTCCTGCTAGTGGTAAAGAACCTTTTCCTCCAGCCAATCGATCTCTAATTTCACCACCAGAACCTGTTGCAGCACCATTGAAAGGTTCTACTGTTGTCGGGAAGTTATGAGTTTCAGCTTTTAATGAAATAACTGAATCAAATTCTTCTGTAGTATAGTAATCTGGAACATCAGCTCGTTTTGGTGCAAACTGTTCAACTTTTGGGCCTTTAATAAACGCAACATTATCTTTATATGCCGAAACAATATCGTTTGGATATTGTTTGGATGTTTCTTTAATCATTTTGAAAAGTGATGTTGACTTTTCCTCTCCATCAATAATAAAAGTTCCGTTAAATATTTTATGACGACAATGTTCAGAATTTACTTGTGAAAATCCAAACACTTCAGAGTCAGTTAATGGTCTGCCTATTTTGGTTGAAATATTTTCTAAATATTCAATTTCGTCATCATTTAATGCTAATCCTTCTTGTTGATTATATGCTGAAATATCATCAATATTAAGTATTGACTCTGGCTGAATGTTAATGGTAAACATATTTTGATTCAGTGTGTCAAATTTTTGAGAAATCATTGGGTCAAAATCAGAAAAATCTTCAAGGATATTTTGAAATTCTTCAATTCTTACAATACCTTGAATCCCCATGTTTTGAGTGATTTCTACGGCATTGGTACTCCAAGGGGTAATCATAGCAGCACGTGGGCCAACAAAAAAAGCATCGAGTGATGTTTGTTCTAGCTTAGGTTGGTTACCAAAAAGCCAGTTTAATTTTGAGATTGTTTCGGTTGATAATTCTTCTGCTGTTTGAACAGCAAAAATGGTGCTGTTTACGTTTCCAAAGAAGTGAATCATTAGCTCTTTTTTAGTGATGAAATTTAAAGATGCAAATTTAAACTAAATAAAATAATTCATGGATTGTTTTTATTAGCGAAATTTCAACTTATTAACAATATTTTAAACTTTTTAATAAAAGTCTTATCCTTGTAGAATTATTAATAAATCAACCAATATGAAAAAATCATTACTATTATTATTTTTTGCTACAATATGTACCACTATTTATGCACAACAGACCGAACCAACTTATCTAGCAAATGGTGTTTATTTAGGAGTGTCGCAGCCTTTAAAAGATTTACCAAAAATAGTTCCTACACATAATAATGATCCAGAGAATTTTAAGTATGGAAACAATGAAATGCGTTTTCCCAAAAAATTTAATCAAAATGCTTTGCCCTTAAATGGTGAATCAAAAGCTCAGCGAGATTATGGAGGAATCAATTCTTATGCATTAGAAGAAGATTTTGAAGGAACAAATATTGGAGAAACCCAAGGTTTTGTACCGCCAGATCCTACTGGAGCTGTAGGTCCTAATCACTACGTACATGCAGTAAATTCGATGTTTAAGATTTTTGATAAATCTGGAAATATATTAGCAGGCCCTTCGGCTTTAGGAACTCTTTTTCCAGGTAACGTAAATGATGGTGATCCAATAATTTTGTATGATCAATTTGCTGATAGATGGTTTATTAGTCAATTTAGCCAAGCATCAAATGGTTTGCTGATCGCAATCTCAACGACGCCAGATCCTACAGGCACTTATAATACTTGGGAATATGCACTAGATTCGTTTCCAGATTATCCACATTATACTATTTGGCATGATGCTTATTATTTGACAGCAAATAAAAATGGGAATCATACCTATGCTTTAGATAGACAAGCATTAATTGATGGAGACACAAGTCCTGCAATTGTAGGTTTTACTTTACCTGGAATTGTTGGGAATTCAAATACAGTTTTTAGTCCTGAACCAGCTAACTTACTTGGTTCTGTATATGACGCTGATACTCCTGGTTATATTATTTATTTGCAAGATGATGGATGGAGTGGAGCGATAGCTCAAGATCATTTGAAAATATGGGAAATTGAAATGGATTGGGTTACAACATCTAACTCAACAGTTTCTGCAGTGCCTTTAGAATTAAACACTGTTCCATTTGAGTCAACATTTGCTCCTTTTGGGACTGGTGATGTTGCTCAACCTGGAACTAGTCAAAAGATTGACATGATTGGTGGTGTTATATCTTATATGGTGAATTATAGAAAATTTGAAGGACACAATTCGATGATAGTTACTTTTAATGTTGATGTTGATGGTAATGATACCTCTGGAATTAGATGGTTTGAGCTCAGAAATGATGATTCCAATCCTTGGAGTATTTACCAAGAAGGTACTTATGCACCAAACGATGGATTAAGTAGATTTATGGGAAGTGCAGCTATAGATGCTCAAGGTAATATAGGAATGGCATTTAATGTTGCTAGTTCTGCTCTTCCAGTTGGTATAAGATATACAGGACGTTATAGTGATGATGACTTAGGTACCATGACTGTAGCAGAAACAACTATTATTGAAGGTATTGGAATTCAAGACTTCTCAAATCGTTTTGGAGATTATTCTCATTTGACCATGGATCCAAACGACTTTACATTTTGGAATACATCTGAGTATTTTTCAGCAAACAATTTTTGGTCAACACGCATAGCTTCATTTAGCTTGTCTGGAGGTTTTGAAAATGATTTAGGAATTGCTGATATAATTTCACCAGATGATGCAACCTTAGGAAGCTCAGAAACTGTACAAGTTAGAATTAAAAACTTTGGAGTGCTAGATCAAAGTATTTTTGATATTGAGTTGAGACTAGATGATGTATTAGTTGCAACTGAGACATATACAGGGACATTAGCTGCTGGAACTTCAGATACATTTACATTTTCACAAACTGTGGATTTATCAACAGCTGGTCAAATATATTCATTAAAGGCAAAAACTATTTTAGGTACGGATCAATTTGTGTTAAATGATGAATTTGAAAAAAATGTTAGAAATGTATTTGCAAATGACCTTGGAGTCACAGAAATAACGACTCCTGGCTCAGGAGAAGGATTAGGGTCTGAAACGGTTACTGTGATGATTGAGAATTTTGGAACATTGGACCAATCTGGTTTTCAAGTCAATTATATTATTAATGGAGAGACTCCTGTTGTAGAAACTGTTGGAGTAAATGTAGCTGCAGGAAGTTCAATTTCTTATTCATTTGCAACATTAGCTAATTTATCGAATGTAGGTAGTTATGGTTTCACTTCTTCAACATTATTGGGAGGAGATGGAGATGCATCTAATAATACAGCGTCAAGTACAGTGATTAATTTTGATTGCTCAACAGAGACTAATAGTAGCCCTTTTGGTATTGGACCAAATGCTGGTACAGTTACTGAATCAATAATTAATATTCCAGATAATAAAGTTATTGCAGATATAAATGTTACAATCAACCTAAATCATACTTGGGATGGGGATTTAGAAATCAAGTTAGTTGGCCCAGATAATACTGAGGTTATTCTTTCATTTGAAAACGGATCTAATGGCAGTAATTATACGGATACCGTTTTTGATGATGATGCTAGTGTAAATATTAGCTCAGGATCTGCGCCATTTACAGGGTCATTTATTCCTGATGGAGATTTAAACGATTTTAATGGATTGTCCTCTTTGGGTGATTGGAAACTAGTTATTACTGATAATTATGATGGTGATGGTGGAGCCCTTTTAGATTGGACTATTCAAATTTGCGCTGATAATGTATTATCTATTAGTGATTATTTAGTTGATTCTGGTTTGGTGGTGATTTATAAGGACAGTGACAAATATCTTGTTAAATTACCTACTACATCTATAAATGAAGATTTAAAACTTACAGTTATGAACTCTTTAGGGCAAATGATATACTTAAAGACTTTAAAGAATGAAACTGGTCAAGGATATGAATATACTCTTGATATGTCTGATGCGTCTTCTGGTGTTTATTTTGTTAGAATTGGGAATAATAGAGCAGGTAATATGAAACGTATAATAGTAAATTAATTTTAATCAAATACTTTACTTTATAAAAAAGCGCAATGAAAATTGCGCTTTTTTTATAAAGTGTTATTTATATGGTTCCACCATTTGTTAATTGTCCGTTTGGAGAATTTCGACTAAATAATTGAATAAATATAGCGATTAACATTACGATAGCACAGCCTACAAAATTTAACCATAAAAAAGGCAGATTAATAAACTCATATTCATTTAACAAGAATAAACCAATGACTATTACTTGAGTAATAAGCGCTGCTGTAAAAACAGCATTTCCTCTAATATGTTTAACGAAGAAAGCTAATAAAAAGATCCCTAATACGTTTCCGTAAAAAATAGAACCTATAATATTTACCAATTGAATTAAATTCTCAGCAAGATTAGCAACACATGCAATACCAATGGCTAAAATTCCCCAACCTAAGGTAAACCATTTGGATGCTTTTACCATTTCGGTTTCTGATTTTTCAGGAGTGTTCCGTTTGTATAAATCTATTGTAGTTGTTGATGCTAATGCATTTAACTCACTTGAAGTACTAGACATTGCAGCACTTAAAATAACAGCCAATAAAAGACCTATTAGCCCTCTTGGTAAATTATTGAGTATAAAGCTTATAAAAACATAGTCCTTGTCATTTTTCTCTACTTTTATTTGTTGAGCTATAGCTGCTTTTTCTATTAATAATTTGGCTTCATTTCTTAAGTCATCACTGGCTTCATTGGCTAATGCGATATAGTTGGCAGCTTTTTCGTTTTTATCATCAACGAAGCTAGAAATGATTTTTTGCTTATCATTAAAAATTTTAGTTTGTTCATTTTGTAATGCTTTGTATTCATCTGCATATTCTGAGTTTAAAACAGTTTTTGTGGCATCAGGATTAAAATTTAAAGGCGCTTCATTAAATTGATAAAAGACGAATACCATAATTCCAACAAGTAGTATGAAGAATTGCATTGGCACTTTAAATAGGCCATTAAACAACAAGCCTAACTGCATTTCTTTTACAGATTTACCTGAAAGATAGCGTTGTACTTGACTTTGGTCTGTTCCAAAATAGGACAACATTAAAAAAGTACCACCTATAATACCACTCCAAAACGTATAACGATTATTTAAACTAAAGGAAAAATCAAGAACTTGCATTTTTCCGCTAGCTCCAGCAATTTCGAGTGCTTTTGAGAATGTAATGTTTTCTGGAAGCTTATTAACTATTAGAATAAATGCAACAATCATTCCTGTGAAAATCACAATCATTTGATGCTTTTGGGTAACGTTTACGGCTTTGGTTCCACCAGAAACTGTATATATTATAACTAGAATTCCAATGATGATATTCAACAATAATAAGTTCCAACCTAGTACTACTGATAAAATAATCGCAGGTGCAAAAATAGTGATTCCTGCTGCTAGACCACGCTGTATTAGAAATAGAATCGCTGTTAAGGTTCTTGTTTTTAAATCGAATCTATTTTCTAAAAATTCATACGCAGTATATACTTTAAGACGATGATATAATGGAATAAATACCATGCAGATTACAACCATTGCAATAGGCAATCCAAAATAGAATTGCACAAAACCCATTCCATCATTGAAGGCTTGTCCAGGTGTAGATAGAAAAGTAATGGCACTTGCTTGTGTTGCCATTACTGATAAGCCAATTGTCCACCATTTTGAGGTATTGCCCCCTTTTAAATAATCTTCAACGTTTTTGTTTTTTCTGGTTTTATAAGTGCCATATAATACAATTGTAAGAAGTGTGACAATTAGTATTGTCCAGTCTATTGTGGCTAGTTTGTCAAAGTGATTCATATTAAGATAATGCTGATGTTATAAAATAGAAGATTATAAAATAAATAGCATTGGCTACCAACACTAAGGTATACCAGTTTTTCCACTCCGCTTTTTGATAATTGTGATCTTCCATATTAATCAGTTAATTTTTTATCTATGTTAATATTATATTTTCCAATAGAAAGCATATTCGCAAAGAGTCTATATGCTCCAGAAACACCAGCTGGAAATTCTCTAAAGAAACTCAAGCCTGTGTATATGTAATGTCCTTTACCGTGTTTTGCAACCAAAAGGCTTCCTGTTTTTGGAGATTCTCCTTTGTCATTAATTGATAAAAGAGGTGTGAATTCTTTACTCCATTCTCCAGGAAAGTAGAGTCCACGCTCTTGTGTCCAGCCTTTAAAGTCGTTTTGAGTTATTTTATTCGGGAAGTTTAATAATTCATGATCAGGATTTATGATGCGTACTTCAGCGTTTTCATCAGTGACTCTATCTCTTGATAGTTTTAAATCATATGGTGCTAATTGGTCTACTTTAATACCTCTACTTGTATTGTATTGCACAATCATGTTACCTCCTTGCTCAACAAAGTCGAATAATAGCTGCTGTTTAAATTTTAATTCTTCAACGATATTATAGGCTCTAATACCCACGACAACCGCATCAAACCCTGAGAGTGATTCAGTGGTTATATCTTCAGGTTTAATTTTTACCACGTTATAACCTATTTGTTGCAGGCTTTCTGGAACTACATCACCAGCTCCTTCAATATAAGCTATGTTTTCTCCACGTTTTTGAATATCCAATCGGACAATTTTACTTTCACTTGGCAGTAAAACTGTTTGAAAAGGGATATGAGCATAATCTATTTCCACAAGTTCTCTAGTATAAACTTTGTCACCAACATGAACCATAGGAGTTAAATAGCCTTCGCTTTGATTTTTAGGAGGAATAATAGTAAAGGTTAATAATTGTTCTTCATCTTTATTGGCAAGTGTAATCTTCTGCTTTTCTGGATACACATTCCAGTCTTTAGGATAAGCCATTTGTACATACCCTTCAAGATTACCTTTACCTGCTTTTACTTTTACTTGAATGTCGCGTTGTTTATCATTTTCAAAAATGATTACTTTTTCAGTGATGCTAGCTGCGGCTTCGGGAATAATTTCAAATGGCCTATAAAGCTCGCCTTTGTCAGGTTTAGAATACCTATAAACCACATCTTTTGTAAATGAAATAGGAATGTTATTTATGAGCAAGTTAAAATCTACAGAAATTTCTCGAAGCGTTTCAGGTAGCCCAATTAAGGTTCTGTCCTCTACTTTGTACATTCCTAAAGTTCCTTTTTTATCTAACCAATATGGTGACGTATATTTGGCATTGGTTAAATTTAAAGATTCTTCAAAATTGAATTTATTGTTGGAAGTTAATTCCATTTTTTTGCTAATACCTTCTTTTAGGTTTGGAATATTATATGATACAAGCTCTATTGGAATATCACTTCTGTTTAATACTTCAAGTTTCAGTTTAACATCACTTGCATTACTAGCAGTTGGAGTATTAGAAGAGGCTTCTAAGTACAAACCAGCACAGGCTTGAATGATTGCTTTTATTTCTTTAGTTTTTATGGTTTTCCAATGTGCATCTTCTAATTTAGTTATTAGTTGATATGCTTTCATTAAATCATTGATATGACTTGAAGGGTCTTTAAAATTATAATTTGCTTCAACTTTATTTAATATACTTCCTATTTCAGAACCACCTTTCACACGATTCCAAGAGGTATCAATTCCGGAAAACAAATTTGATGTGTCTTCAGGAAAATCACCTTTAAGAAATTGTATATACTCTTCCTGTGAGCCACGTTGAGTCAGTCTTCCAAACCCTTGACATAAATGTTGGCTACTTGCTAAGGAAGCTACTTCATTATTTGATAAACCTTTTAATGGATAATAAACACCAATATCAATCTTTAGCATACCAGTTTTATCAGCTTTAGCAAAATTTTCCTGACTTCCATAAAACCACCAACCTGTATTAAAGAACAAGCGCTTAGGTTGCCATGTGTCCACATATTTTAATTGATCTGAAAAAATCGTTTTATCATTTGCCAAGTCAAAAGCTTCCATGCTTAACAGTGCAGAACTAGTATGATGGCCATGTGTTTCACCAGCACTATTATGGTCAAATCTGTTTATAATTACATCTGGTTTGAATTTTCTTATTGCCCAAACAACATCGCTTAGTACTTCTTCCTTATCCCAAATTGCTAAAGTTTCATCTGGATGCTTTGAATAGCCAAAATCGTTTGCTCTAGTAAACATTTGTTCGCCGCCATCAATGCGTCTTGCAGCTAATAATTCTTGAGTACGAATAACACCAAGGAGTTCTCTTATTTCAGGGCCAATAAGGTTTTGTCCACCATCACCACGTGTTAATGACAAATAAGCTGTTCTGGCCTTTTCGTGATTTGCCATGTATGAGATTAGCCTGGTATTTTCATCATCTGGATGAGCAGCTACATATAATACAGAGCCTAAGAAATTTAATTTTTGAACAGATTCAAAAATTTCAGAGGAGTTTAATTTTTTTGGTTGTTGAGCGAAAGAAAATAAAATAAAAGTGACTGCAAAAAGTGAGGCTAGTATAGTCTTTTTCATTGTTTGACTGTTTGTTGGTAACCAAATATATAAAAGAATGATAGTGTAAAGGTTGGTTTTAGTGTTTCTTTAACGAATGATTAAGATCTATAACCATTTTTTTCGTTTAAAGTAGACTACCATACCAAGAACAATCAAAATAAAAATTCCCCAAAGTATGAAATAGCTGTATTTGAATTTTAATTCAGGAATGTAATCGAAGTTCATACCATAAATACCTGCAAAAAAAGTAAGTGGAATAAATATAGAAGCCATAATGGTTAATACTTTCATGACTTCGTTCATTTTGTTACTAATGGTTGTCATGTACATATCCATTAAACTCCAAATCATTTCACGATAAATATCAATATTTTCAGATACTTGGATGATATGATCATAGATATCTCGAAAAAATGTTGTGGTTTTGTCATTAATTAGAGGGCTTTCATGACGTTCAATTCTGCTAATGACTTCACGTAATGGAAAAATAGCTCGACGAACACGTAAGATTTCACGCTTTAAATCTTGTATTTGTTTAGGAATAGTATCTTCCTGAATACCATCAAAAACATCAGATTCTAGGTATTCAATTTTGTTTCCCAAAGTTTCAATAATAACAAAGTAATGATCTACTACAGCATCTATTAAAGCGTAAAGCAGATAATCAGCATCCATGGTTCGAATCCTGCCTTTTCCATGGCGAATACGTTCCCTTACATTATCAAAAACATCACCTTCAGATTCTTGAAAGCTAAGCACATAATTTTTGCCTAAAATAAAACTAACCTGCTCTGAAATTATTTTTTCACTGTCATCATAGTAGAGCATTTTTAAAACAATAAATAAATAGTCGTCGTACTCATCGATTTTTGGACGTTGAGCAGTGTTAACAATATCTTCAAGTACCAATGGATGAATGTCATAATAGTTTCCGATTTTTTCTATCTGATCTACATGATTTAAACCATTGACATTTAGCCATGACACAGGTAAAGAAACCTTGTATCCAAATGCTTCTTCTACATTTAGTAATTCTTTTTCCTGACAAGTATCTTTGTTGTAATTAAACGATTCTATGAAAAGTTTTTGTTCAAACTTTTTTCCAGTGTAAATCATTGAGCCTGGAGCTTGACCTACTTTCTTATTTTGGGCTTTGAAACGATTTTTTTTTGTCTTCGCCATAATGAATTCATTATCCAATAAATATACTATTTATAAAGCATCACTGTCATCATCAATAGCATCTTTTTCAACTAAAGTAACTGCTTTTTGCAATATTAAGTTGTTTGGATAGGTAACTAAATCACCATTATCTACTCTTAAATGCAGTTGGAATGCACGAATATCTTCTATAATAGCTTCGATTGGAAAGTCTTTATCATGTATTTTAATTTTGTCTCCAACCTTATAGGGAAAGGAAAAAAACATGATGATACCTGAAGTTATATTGCTAAGAATAGACCAAATAGCAAAAAGTGCAATACCAATAACGGCAAATACTGACGAAAATACTAGTGATAAATCCTTTGGTTCTGCACCAAAAATAAAGGCTTCAATAAGTAACGCTATTAGAAATAATGTTACAATGGTGTATCTATTGATAAGATTAATGCGCGCTTCGTTAATACCACTTTTCCGTCCTATTTTCCGCAATGCAGCATGTAGTATGTACCTAAGAACTAGTACTATGGAAAAAACTACTAAAGTGAGAATTAATTCATTTTGATAAGTAATAAAAAAATTAGACATTGAACAAGTGTTTTTGCAAAGATAGAAAGTTGCCAATCAAAAAAACTATTTGAGCTTCAGAGTTTCTCTTAAAGTGCTATCTCTATTTCTGTTTTTACTCCAATAAGGTGATTTAATGGTTTTTAGTTTTGTGGCTTTTGTTATTAGTATTTTTGTATTATTACCAAAACCACTTTTAACTGTTTCTGTCCAACTTATTATCTCATAAGGAGAAGTGTTATTAAAGTTAATAGTTAAGGTTCTTTCTAATTCAGGGTAGTTAATAGTGTATGAGTTTGATGTTAACTCTGCATTTGCTGGATATGGTTTTAACTCAACATGCTTTAAACTAATAAATTCAAAGGAAGGAATAATTTCTATGCTTCCAATTGGCAGTTGTTTGGGATTTACTCTAAGTTGTGTCCAAAGCTCGTTTTCTAAAAAGGTTTTTTTTAAATGAAAGTTTTTATCTGCTTCGCCTTCAAAGTATGAGTGTGAATTAATTTCAAAATTTTCTCTATTATTTAGCTGTGTATAAGTTTGTCCACACCATTCTTGTATAGAGCTTGTTATTTTTAAGGCATGTTGCTCTTTAGAAATAGGGTAGAAGGTGCTTTGCATTATGGAATATGGATAAATGCCTGTGTTGAACTTTTTGGTTGCATTTAGTTTTAAGACTGAGATATTTTCAGACTTTTGATTGTTTGCTTTTACCTGAACATTTGGTAAGAAATCTTCAGTGACATAAATCATTACAGCATGCCCTTTTCTAATTTCTCCATAGCGTGCTTGTTCAAGTTCATAAGAGGTTATTTCAGCTTCTCCAGCGTACCAATAATCTTTAAATTCATCACTTAATAATCGAATTTTTACGTTATCAACTGCTTTTGTTTCTTGCTTTTGTACTTCGTTATCTTTACAGGAAACGATTAATAGAACAAGAGTTGAAATTAGAGAGGCGAATATAATTTTATTAATATATTTTTTCATGTTGTTTTTTATTTTTATACAAATTCGCTTAAAGTTTGATAAACCAAATGTACAGGTAAACCCATAACGTTAAAATAAGAACCTTCAAGATTGGTGACTCCAATTTGTCCAATCCATTCTTGAATACCATAAGCACCAGCCTTATCCATTGGATTGAAATTATTGATGTAATACCAAATTTCGTCATCTGTAAATGCTTTAAAAGTTACTTTGGTAATATTGTGTACTGTTTTTTCTGAGGTAACAGTTTTGAAACAAACAGAAGTAATCACGTCATGTGTCATATCACTCATTGATTTTAGCATATCATAAGCTTCTTGGCTAGACCTTGGCTTACCTAATGCTTTGTCGTTATGCCAAACAATAGTGTCACTTGTAATAAGAATGTCCTTTGGTTTTAGCTCTTTTTCAAATGGAAGTGATTTTAATTGTGCTAAATAATTGCTTATTTCAAAATGCCGAAGACGTTTTGGATACTCTTCCTTTACAGGTTTTGGGCGCACTTCAAAATCAATGTTTAAATTTTTAAAAAACTCCTGCCGTCTTGGAGATCCAGAGGCCAAAATGATATGATAATTTTTAAGTTGTTCTCTAAGCATTATTTTAAAATAAATTGATATAGCAATAATGATAATACACCAAATAGCATTATTAATTTAAGTAAAACAGACAGAAAATTAACATCCTTTTTGGTTTCAGCACTAAACGATTTTATTGTAAAATAGAGTAGTGGAGCAATGATGAAAATTAAAAAGTAACCAACTGCAATATAATGTTTGTATAAATAAGTAATAATGTAGTAGGTGATTGTAAACAATGGAATTAATGATAATCCAAAGACCATTTTTAAAGCTCTTTCTCTACCAATAACGATTGGTAATGTTTTCATTTCTAATTTATAATCTCCATTAACGTCTTCAATGTCTTTTATCATTTCCCGTAATAGATTTATCATAAACGCGAAAATGGAATAATCAAATATTATTTTAAAGAACGTTAATTGGGTTTCTTGATTTTGCTTTGTAATAACAGGTAATAATTCAAATAGTCCAACAATAATTAAGCTCATCGTAACTAAGAAAGAAACTACAATATTTCCAATTAAAGTAGTTTGCTTTAAATAAGTTGCATATATGTAAAGGAGTGCTGAAATAATCACAAATATTGCTGAAAACCCACTTCGACCAACTAGGTTTGATAAATAAAAACCAGCACCAACACCAATAATGGTCAGGATTATATAAATACTGAAAGCAGTTTTTTCGGAGATACTATTTCCAACAATAACTTTATCTGGTTTGTTTACCAAATCTGTTTCAACATCATAAATATCATTAATTACATTTCCAGCTGCTGCAATACATAAAGTAGCTAATACCAATAAACCAAACCCAAAATCATTTAAGGTAAAACGGACTACTTCAAACGATTCTAAGAGCGCATATTTAATAAGTATTTGAACTAATGCAATGAGAAGTAAATTTTTCCAGCGAATGAGGTTAAAAAAACTAATCATACTTTGCATCAAAATTTTTGTTCCATTTCCCTTGAACTTTCATCACTTGCTCAATAACATCTCTTACTGCGCCTTTCCCACCATTTTTATGAGAAATGTAGAGACTCACAGCTTTTATTTCTGGAGCAGCATCTTGAGGGCAACATGGCAATCCAACTAGTTGCATGGCTTTTAAATCTGGAATATCATCTCCCATGTAAATAGCATTACTGGCAACAATACCATGATTGTTTATATACTCCTTTAAGGTCTCAATTTTATCATGAACTCCTAAATAAATATCTTTTACTCCTAGTCCTTGTAAGCGTATTCTAACCCCTAGATTACTTCCACCAGAAATTATACAAATATGGTACCCATTATCTATTGCAGTTTTTATAGCATAACCATCTTTAATATTCATTGTTCTTAGCATTTCTCCAGAGGTCGTAACTGTTACAGTTCCATCTGTAAGCACTCCATCCACATCAAAAATAAATGTCGTTATTTTATTGAGGCATTCTTTATAGCTTTTAGCTTCCATGTGTTTCTTTTATAGCTTTTGTTATTAATTCATAAATGTCTTTATGAATTTTCTTGTCTAAGGCTTGTAAATGTTTATTTATGGTTTTTTTATCATTTCTAATTGCAGGACCAGTTTGTGCAATGTATGGTGATAAAGTTTGCACTTTTTTAGCAGTTTCTTTAATAAGGGGTTTTAAAATATCAAATTCTACACTTTGAGCTTCAGTGATTTCATGAGCAACTCTATATAGTTGATTTGTAAAGTTGTTTACAAATACAGCGGCTAAATGTAAGGCAGCACGTTGGTCAGAATTTATGCGGTAACTTTTACTTCCAGTAGCAATAGCTAATTTTTTTACAATACTATAATCAGATTTTCGCTCAACTTCAATGCAAATAGGAACGTCTTCAAAATTTAAAACAGAACTTTTTGTAAAGGTTTGTAAAGGATAAAACACACCACGATGATTTTTTTTATCAAGATGATGCATATTTACACTTCCCGAAGTATGAAGTGTTAATTTATTGGAAAAAGGTAGTTTTTTAGAAATATTTGCCACGGCATCATCACTAATAGCAATGATGTAAATGTCTGCATCTTTCAAGCTAGAAATATCATCTGTAATTTTTACCTCATTTTTAAATTTTTGAATAGGATTCAGACTTCTATTAAACCATTGATTTACCTGTACTTTTTCAGAAGCTGAAAAAGCCTTATATAAATGTTGTGCAACATTACCAGCACCTATTATAGTTACAGTGATCATAACGCTAAAATAGGTAAGTAAAAGATGAATTAAAAACCTAAAGATGTATCTTTGTAAATAATGGAAAAAAAAGAGATTAAAAATAGAGATGACGTTAGTTTGTTGGTTGCTAAGTTTTATGAAAAAGTTCGAATTGATGGTACACTTGGGCCTTTTTTTGATCGTATTGAAGATTGGGATGAGCACCTTGACAGACTCACAACCTTTTGGGAATCTAGCTTGTTTTTGCAGACCAAATATTATGGAAACCCATTAGAAGCTCACTCGAAAGCAGATAGAGAGCATGGCAATAAAATAACAGAATTGCATTTTGGTGTTTGGTTAAATTTATGGTTTCAAACCATTGATGAATTGTTTGTAGGAGAAACCGCAGACAATGCAAAACGCAGAGCACGTAAAATGGGAACCTTTCTGTATCTCAAAATTTTTGAAGCGCGTCAATAATTTCATGTGTTAAAAGATTTAATTTTAAAGAATTTATACAACAAAAAGCATTAAATTTGCACGACTTAAAAATAGACGGTTTTCGCTATGCTAAAAAAACTCTCCAACATTCTCTTTTCAACCAGACTTACTGCTACTTTATTTATTGTTTTTGCTCTTGCTATGGGAATAGGAACTTTCATGGATGCAGGACAAGATACGTCGCCAACACCATATTCCAGAACACTTATATATAATGCTTGGTGGTTTGAAACTATTATGACAATTTTTGTTATCAACTTTATCGGAAATATGTTTAGATATAGATTATTCCGTAAAGAAAAATGGGCTACGCTAACGTTACATCTTGCGTTCATTTTTATTTTGTTAGGAGCATTTGTAACTCGTTATATTAGCTTTGAAGGAATGATGGCAATTAGAGAGGGTTCTACTGAAAACACCTTTTTGTCTCAAAAAACTTATGTTACAACATACATTGATGGAGATTACATGGTCGATGGTCAAACACAGCGTAGAGTGAGAAATGATGAGGTAGATTTCTCCAAAAGATTAAATAATAAATTCTCTTATACTACTGATTATAATAATCAGCCAATTCAAGTAGAATTAGTAGACTTTATCGCTGGAGCAGAAGAAGATATCATTCCAGATGAGTCTGGTGAAGAGTATTTAAAAATTGTTGAAGCAGGAGCAGGATCACCACATAATCATTTCTTAAAAGTAGGTCAAGTACAGAGTATACACAATGTATTGTATACTTTAAATAAGCCAACTGAAGGCGCTGTTAATGTTGTTGTTACAGATTCTAGTTTAACTATTCAATCACCTTATGAAGGAGAGTTTATGACCATGGCAACAGGTCAGCAAGGTCGTTTGATTAAAGATAGTATTCAACCGTTAATATTACGATCAAGATATATCATTGGTGAACAAACTTTGGTGTTTCCAAAACCAGTTGTTAGAGGGAAATTTGATATTGTTAAAAAATCCCAATTATTAAAAAATGATGAAGATGGTATTGCATTAAAAGTGACTGCAAATAACGAAACACAGATTGTAAAATTACTTGGAGGAAAAGGAACTAACAATGCTTTTAAGCAAGTAAACATTGGAGGCTTAGATTTTGCATTTAAATATGGATCTAAAGTAATGGAGCTTCCTTTTAGTATTAAACTCAATGATTTTATTGCTGAACGTTATCCTGGTACAGAAAATAGTTATTCATCTTTTGCAAGTGAAGTCACTCTTATTGATGAGCAAGAAGGTAGTTATGATTACCGTATTTTTATGAATAACATTCTGGACCATCGTGGTTATAGATTCTTTCAAGCGTCATTTGATCCAGATGAGTTAGGAACTATTCTTTCAGTAAATCATGATGCACTAGGAACAAATTTAACTTACTTAGGTTATTTTCTATTGTATTTTGGTTTGCTGGCTATTTTATTTGCGAAGCATACACGTTTTGATGATTTAAGAAAACAACTTAAAAAAATAAAAGCTAAAAAAGCAAAATTACTATCCATATTTCTTATTGCATTTTCTTTATCTGGTTTTGCACAAGTAGAACATTCTGAAGATGATGGTCATGATCACAGCAAACCAACAAAATTTCAAATAGATTCTATTTTAAAAGCTAACGTCACACCAAAATCTGAAACCGATAAATTTGGTAAAATGGTCATTCAGGATTTAGATGGACGTATGAAACCGGTAAACACTTATGCTTCTGAGTTGCTTCGTAAGTTGAGTAAACATGATACATATGAGGGATTAGATGCTAATCAAGTATTTTTATCTATTCATGAAAGCCCACTTTTGTGGTATAATGTTCCAGTAATTTATCTGAAACCTAAAAAAGCAGATTCTATTAGAAGTTTAATAGGAATTCCTACAACTCAAAAGTATGCTAGTTTGGCTGATTTCTTTACAGAACGAGGAGAGTATAAATTAGCACCTTATTTAGAAGAAGCGTATAAAGCGCAAGTGCCTACGTCGTATCAAAAAGAATTTAAAGAAGCAGATCAACGCGTCACTTTAATATATCGTGCAGTAAATGGAGAAGCCATAAAAATATTCCCAGTTCCAGAGAATGAAAATAATAAGTGGATTTCTCCTTTTGAATATAGAGAAGGAAATTATACAATTAAGGATTCTTTATACGGAAACTTTATAAATACAGGATTTAAGGCATACTTGTACATGCTTAATCAAGGTAAGCAAACAGGTGATTTTACTGAAAGTGATAAGTTATTGGATGCAATTAGGAAGTCTCAAGAAAAGTTAGGAGCAGAGGTAATGCTATCTGAAGATAAAATTGACACTGAAATTCTGTATAATAAATATGATGTATTCAAAAAACTATTCAGTTGGTACATGTATGCAGGAACCTTGATGTTTATTCTACTTATTGTTCAAATTTTTAAAGATAGAAGTAAGACCGTTGATGTTGCAATTAAGGTGTTCAAGTATATCATTATTGGATTATTTGTTCTGCATACTTTAGGGTTAATTGCACGTTGGTATATTTCTGGCCATGCACCTTGGAGTGACGCCTACGAGTCAATGATTTACGTTGCTTGGGCAACTATGTTATTCGGAGTATTATTTGGTAAGAAAAGTGATATTACATTTGCAGCAACTGCTTTTGTAACCTCAATGATACTTATGATTGCACACTGGAATTGGATGGATCCTGCTATAGCAAACCTCCAACCAGTGCTAGATAGTTATTGGCTTATGATTCACGTAGCTGTTATTGTTGGTAGTTATGGTCCTTTTACATTAGCCATGATTCTTGGTTTGGTGAGTTTATTGCTTATGATTTTGACCAACTCTAAAAACAAAGAGAAAATGGGACTAAACATTAAGGAGTTAACACTCGTTAATGAAATGGCAATGACAGTTGGTTTGGTGATGTTGACCATAGGAAATTTTCTTGGAGGTATGTGGGCAAATGAAAGTTGGGGACGATATTGGGGCTGGGATCCAAAAGAAACCTGGGCTCTCATCAGTATTATGATTTATGCCTTTGTACTTCACGTAAGATTGGTTCCAGGTTTAAGAGGTCGCTTCACGTTTAATTTACTTTCTGTTTATGCATTTGCTAGTATTTTAATGACTTATTTTGGAGTTAACTTTTACTTAGCAGGTTTACATAGTTATGCTAAAGATGATCAAGAAGTAAGTATTTATTTTATTCTAGGATCAGCGTTAGTGATAGCTTTATTTGCGTTTTTTGCAAAAAGAAATTATAACAAATTCTTTTCGAAGTAATTCATAAAGATTTTTCTTGTTATTTTTATAATATGAAAAATTTACTCTTACTCCTTTTAGTTTTTGTTTTTACAAGCTGTAATCAATACAATAAGCCAATAGAAAACAATTATATAACAATTGATACACTTCAAGGCACATCCTTTTTTAAGAAACCATTAATTCGCAGACAAGTTGATGCTCAACGAGATTCGCTTCAAATTTCCAATTATTTAGAAGCCCTAAAAGATTATGAAAGCAATTCAATGCTTGCGGATAATATTATTTGGTTAGGTCGAAGAATGGCGTATTTAGGAGATTATAAAAAAACCATTGCAATCTTTACTGAAGGGATTGAAAAATTTCCTGAAGATGCTCGTTTTTATAGACATCGTGGTCATCGTTATATAACAACACGTCAATTTGATAGAGCAATAGATGATTTTAAAAAAGCAGTAGAGCTCATTGATGGAAAAGAAGATATCGTTGAGCAAGATGGGATTCCTAATGCTCAAAACATTCCGTTAAGCACACTTCATAATAATATATGGTACCATTTAGGATTAGCCTATTATTTGCAAAATGATTTACCTAATGCGCTTGAGGCTTTTAAAGCTTGTCTTGAAAGTTCAAATAATGATGATATGCAAGTTTCTGATAGACATTGGCTGTATATGATTTTAAGAAGAATGAAATTACCAGAAGAGGCTGCTAAAGTATTGGAGCCAGTTAATAAAGATATGAACATTATTGAAAATCAAGCCTACTTTAATTTGCTGTTGTTTTATAAAGGCGAATTAAATATTGATGATGTTTCAGGCAATAACTCAACAGGTTCTAGTGAAGCAGCAAAATATGGCGTTGCCAATTGGTATCATTATAATGGTAATACTGAAGAAGCAAAAAAACTTTATCAAGAGCTTGTTGATACAGGAAATTGGGCTGGATTTGGTTATATCGCTGCTGAAGCTGATTTAAGCAGGATGGAGTAAGCAATCACTTTAACAGGAGCTAAAAACTTAAAACAACTTAGATACTTTAGAATACTCAATTTCTTTAAAATCACTAATGACTAAATCAGCTTTGCTGTAATCTTGATTTCTTGAGTGCGGACTTTTAAAACCAATACAATAAATTCCTGCAGCTTTTGCTGCATTTATACCATTAGTAGAATCTTCAATTACAAAACATTCAGATTTTTGATATCCTGAAGCTTGGGATGCTTTTATAAAAATTTCTGGATGAGGTTTTGAGGCCTTTAAATTTGCTCCACTTAATTTGGCAACAAAATATTGGTCAAGATCAAAACGAGTGAATACATTGTTAATGGTCATCATTGAAGCAGAAGAAGCCAGTACTAATGTCAATCCATTATTGTCATAATCTTTAATTAAGTCTAAAACACCATTAATAAGATGCAAATCTTCATCAGTTTCAAAAATCTCTTTAAAGAATTTACGTTTTAAAGTAACTAATGTTTCTGGAGTTTTTGAGAGATTAAAATGAGAAACTAAATTTCTGCAAATACTAATAGTGGATTGTCCAGTAAATGAGGCGTATAATTCATCAGAGACATCAATATTAACAGCATCGAACATAAGATGATAAGCTTTACTGTGCAATGGTTCAGTATCTACAATCACACCATCCATATCAAATAAAACCGCTTTGAGCATTTTCTTTTTTTTGTGAAGATAGATAATGCAAGTATGAATTACGAATGGTCAATTATGAATTGTAATTTTGCACAACAACTATTCTGATATGGCAAAACAGGGACGTGAAAAAAACACTAAGAATAAAGCAAAGCATGGTAAACTGATGGCTCGAAAAAAGAGTAAGCTTAAAACAGAAAAAGAATTGCGTAAAGAGCATTTAAAGGCTATTGTTGCTAAAGTAAAATCTCAGAGTTGAAAATCGTCTATTTCAATAACCTCACCAACTTTTAAATTAAGTTTAATAGTCCCAATTCTTACACGTACCAAACGTAAGGTAGGAAACTTAACAACAGCAGTCATTTTACGTACTTGCCTGAACTTGCCTTCAGTTAGTGTTATTGAAATCCAAGAAGTAGGACCATGTCGCTTATCTCTAACAAAACGTTCTTCAATAGGATAGTCGCCTAAATTATCAATTGCAAAAACCTTACAGTTTTTGGTAGTATAAGCTTTACCATGAATGCTAATATTGACACCATGTTGTAATTGTGTAATAGCATCTTGTATAATTAAACCATCCACCTGAACATAATACTCTTTTTCTATTTTATTACTTGTAATGTGAGAACTTATTTTGCCATCTGTAGTGAGTAGTAAAAGGCCTTCTGATGCTTCATCCAAGCGTCCAATAGCCATGGTTCTTTTTGCGAAATCATAAAGCTCTCCAAGTAATTTTTTATTCTTTCGCTTGTTTTGATTATTTATAAACTGACTTAAATAGCGAAAGGGCTTATGTAAAATATAATGATGATGTTTTTCTTGCTGCATTTAAAGAGCAATGTATAGCTTTTTTCGTAATTTAGGATCGTCTTAAACAACAAGAGTTATGTCTGAAAAAAAACTAGGAGAAAACACTATTTGCACACATGTTGGTGAAACTCCAGATAATCAATTTAAGGGTTCTGTGTCACCAATTTTTATGGCATCATCATATGAGTTTATGGAAGTTGATACAAAGCGGTACCCACGATACTTCAATACACCAAATCAAGAGTACTTGGCAAAAAAAATTGCTGCTCTGGAACATGCCGAATCAGCTATGATTTTTAGTTCTGGAATGGCAGCTGTTAGTACAACACTACTAGCATTTTTAAGTGCAGGAGATCATATAGTGTTACAAAAAGATATTTATGGAGGTACACGTAATTTGGTTGAAGAACAATTTGATAGATATCATATTGAATACACTTTCACTAATGGATTGCATGTTGATGATTTTAGAAACTGTATTCAGTCAAATACCAAACTTATTTATATAGAAACACCCTCAAACCCTTTATTGAAATTGGTGGATATTGAAGCGGTTGCTAACTTATCTAAGGCCAATGGCTTGTTGTCTGTTATTGATAACACGTTTGCAACTCCAATTATTCAAAAACCTATTGATTTTGGAATTGACATTGTTTTGCACAGTGCAACAAAATACTTTGGAGGTCATAGTGATATTAGTGCTGGAGTAGTAGCAACAAAACAAGAACATATTGATACCATTTGGAATTTAGCTAAAAACCTTGGAGGTAATTTAAGTGATTTTATGGTTTGGATGCTTGAACGTAGTATGAAAACCTTGAGTGTTCGTGTGAAGTCACAGCAAAAGAATGCTAAGAAAATTGCTAAAGCCCTCAATAAAAAGGAAGCTATCAGTCAGGTATATTATCCAGGATTAAAAAGTCATCCAGATTATAAGTTGGCAAAAAAACAAATGAAGGGCTTTGGAGCTATGTTATCATTTGACTTAGTTGAAGGACTAGAGGCGGAACAGTTTTTAAAATTGTTGAAACTTATTAAACCTTCTATGAGTTTAGCAGGCGTTGAAAGTACTATGATTTTACCAGCATTGACATCACACGCATTATTAACTCCTGAAGAACGTAAAGCACAAGGTATTGGTGATGGTTTGATTCGTTTTTCAGTAGGTCTGGAAGAAGTTAACGATTTAATGGATGATATTGAACAAGCACTGGATAGAATTATGAATTGAAAATTAGGAATTAAGAATTATGGAAAGTGATAATGTTATTCAAATTAAAAGCTATGCATTTGCAGTTAAAATTGTAAATTTATATAAGCATCCTTCTGAGGAGAAAAAAGAATACATATTATCTAAACAACTTTTGCGTTCTGCTACGTCAGTTGGTGTGAATATTGAAGAAGCTATTGGAGGGCAATCACGGAAAGATTTTTATGCTAAACTTACAATTTCTTATAAAGAAGCTAGAGAAACTAAATATTGGTTAAGATTGCTCACTGATACAGATTACTTGACAGAAGAAAAGAGCAAACCTTTACTTGAAGATGCAGAAGAATTATTACGAATTATTGGAAGTATTCAAAAAACCATTCGTAATTCATAACTCATAATTGAACATTCATAATTCATCAGAATTTGCATAAAAACAACAAGCATCAAAAAGGATACCATTTTAAAGCGTTAACTCAGAATGTTCCAGAGTTAGAACCTTTTGTTTTTGAAAATGATTATGGCACTCAGACTATTGATTTTGCTAATCCGAAAGGAGTAAAATTACTTAACAAAGCACTTTTAAAAACCTGTTATTCAATAGATTATTGGGAGTTCCCAGATGAGCATTTGTGTCCGCCAATTCCAGGAAGGGTTGATTATATTCATCATTTAGCCGATTTACTTAAGTCTAGCAATTTTAAAAATAGTCATGTGCTAGATATTGGAACAGGTGCAACTTGTATTTATCCTTTACTTGGTTATTCAGAATATAGGTGGAGTTTTGTTGCCACAGATATTGATGCTGGAGCTTTGAAAAATGCACAGAAAATTATTGATAAAAATAATTTAGCAACTAATATTAAACTACGATTACAGCCTAATAAAACTCAGATTTTAAAAGCAATAATAGAACCTTCAGATAGGTTTACAGTAAGTATGTGCAATCCACCTTTTTATAAAAGTGAAGAAGAAGCATATCAGGCAACAATGAGAAAGCTATCAGGATTAGGTAAGGAGCAAACACAACTAATAAGAAACTTTAGTGGCACAGCTAATGAACTCTCTTATCAAGGAGGTGAAAAGGCTTTTTTGCATAATTATTTGTATGAAAGCTCATTGTTTAAAACTAATTGCTTTTGGTATACAAGTTTAGTTTCAAATAAAGACTTGGTAAAAACGATGCAGAAATCGTTAAAAAAGTTAGGAGCAATTCAAGTGAAAGTCATTAACATGCAACTAGGGAATAAAATAAGTAGAGTAGTGGCCTGGACATTTTTAACTGAAGATCAGCAAAAAGATTGGCTAGCTTAATTAATGCGATTGCGTGATAATTTGTAATTTGCCGTTTATAATTAAAAATATGAAATTAGATATACTTGCCATAGGTGCTCATCCAGATGATGTAGAATTAGGTTGTGGAGCAACCATAGCCAAAGAAATTTCAATAGGTAAAAAAGTTGGAATTATAGATTTGACTAGAGGTGAACTTGGAACCCGAGGAACAGCCGAAACTAGAGATATAGAATCTGCTGAAGCTGCAAAAATTTTAAAAGTCGCTGTCAGGACGAATATGGAATTTGCCGATGGGTTTTTTATAAATGATAAGCAACATCAGTTGGAGCTTATTAAAATGATAAGAAAATATAGACCTGAAATTGTGCTTTGCAATGCTATTGATGATCGACATATTGATCATGGTAAAGGGAGTAAATTGGTTAGTGATGCCTGCTTCTTAAGTGGGTTAATGAAAATTGATACTAAATGTCCTGACGATGATGGATGGCAAGAGCCTTGGAGACCAAAACATGTTTATCATTACATACAATGGAAACATATTGATCCAGATTTTGTTGTTGATGTATCTAGTTATATTGACAAAAAAGTGGAAGCTATATTGGCTTATAGGACCCAATTTTTTGATAAAAATAGTAAAGAACCCGAGACACCAATATCTAGTAAAAATTTCACTGATAGTATTGAATATAGAGCACGTGATTTAGGAAGGTTAATTGGAGTAGAGCATGCTGAAGGCTTTACGGTTGAACGTTATCCAGCAGTTGATAGTTTATTTGATTTAAAGTAATAATATTCAAAAAAATCTTTGTTGGTAAATCCTAAATAAATTACATTTGCAGTCGCATTACAAAAATGTGTATACATGGTGATTGTAGCTCAGTTGGTTAGAGCATCGGTTTGTGGTACCGAGGGTCGCGGGTTCGAATCCCGTCTTTCACCCAAAAGCAAAAAGTCTCTCAAACACGAGAGGCTTTTTTTTATTGCTAGGGCAATTCTAGTTACCTGCGGTTTTATCTGTTGCTTTATCTGCTACAATTCTGGTTGGTCTGTTTGCCAGTTCCCAAGCAGTATAAAATACTAATCGTGTTCTATTTTCTAATAAATCATATTCAATTTTGTCTGGTGTGTCACCAATTTGATGATAGTCATCATGTGTTCCGTTAAAATAGAATATAATCGGAATGTTATTTTTAGCAAAGTTGTAATGATCAGACCTGTAATAAAAACGATTTGGATCATTTTCATCATTATACGTATAATCAAACTCTATGTTAGTGTACTTCTTGTTTACCTCTTCGGAAAGGTTATGTAATTCAGTACTTAACTTATCACTTCCAATTAAATAAAGGTAATTTCTGTCACCTTCACGTTTTGGGTCAATACGACCAATCATATCAATATTAAGGTTAGCTACTGTATTTGCTAATGGTACTAGTGGATCAATATCAGTATAATACTGAGATCCTAAAAGTCCTCTTTCTTCACCTGTAACATGTAAGAAGATTATTGAACGCTTCGGTGCTTGTCCTTTGTCTACTGCCATTTTAAAAGCTTCAGCTATTTCAAGCACAGCCATTGAGCCAGAACCATCATCATCAGCTCCATTAAAAACTTCACCTTTATCATTAACACCAACATGGTCTGAATGTGCACTTATAACAATATATTCATCTGGAAATTCACTTCCTTTTACAAAACCAGCTACATTTTTAGATATTAAAATTTTACTATTATTCTTTTGGTTTAAAACAATATTTACTGAAACTGTTTTTGGTACTTCAGAGCTCAATAAACTTTCATCAATAAACTTAATTGCAGCTTCACTAATAAGTATGAATAACATTTCATTAGATTTCTTTTTTCCGTCATCTAATGATAATCCTATTGAAGAATTTGCATCTGCACTTCTTTTATATCTAGCAGCATAAAATTTAAATGCAGTATCATCAACAAACAATAATGCTTTGGCACCTTTGTCTATTGCAGCATCACGTTTTAAGTTACGTCTTTGTCTGCCTGACCATTTAGATTTTTCAGAGGTTCCAGTCACTACATAAGTACCATCTTCATTTTTTGGCTCTCCTGCTTTAGCAATGATTATTTTTCCTTTAACGTCTAAATTCTTATAGTCGCTATATTTTTCATCATCTACGCCATAACCAACATAAACTATTTCATTTGTATTGATATTAGCTTCGGCTGATGCACTTAATGATACAAGGTCATCAAAATAAGTCATTGACTTTCCATTCACGCTAAAGCTTACCTCAGGCGAGTATCGTTGATCGAGTTTTACATCTTGAAAATAATTACCATTACTTTGTAAAGGCGAAATATTTCCAGCTGTATAAAAATCTTTGATATAACTTACTGCTGTTTCATGACCAGGTTCTCCAGTTTCTCTTCCTTGAAATTCGTCTGAAGCATAAGTGTAAAGCATTTCTTTTAATTCAGCTGAAGTAATTGTTTTTCCAAACTCTGCGGCATCTATTGGCGCTGCTTTTTCAACTGAATTGTTGGTGGTTTCTTTTGAAGGACCACAGGCTAGAATAAGTGTGAACACTCCAAATAATAAAAGTAGATTTTTCATATGATAAAAATTATTAAATAGTTGTGCGATATTACGAAAAACTAAGGCCTATTCTTAGTTTGAAAAGCTTCTTTTAACAAACTTTAACACAATTAATTACTGGCCTACTGCTAATCTTTTTTCTTGATTAGCCAATTGCCAAGCTGTTGCAAAAATAAGACGTGTTCGTGTCTCGAGTATTGGGTAGTTTATTTTGTCTGGTGTATCAGTTATTCTATGATAATCTTCATGTTCGCCATTAAAATAAAAAATAACAGGAATATTTCTACTTGCAAAATTATAGTGGTCAGATCTGTAATAATAACGATGATGATCATTTTCGTCATTGTATTTATAATCTAAATTTAGATTATAAAAAGTGTCATTAATTTTTTCAGAGATATAATGTAATTCCTTACTCAATCTATCATCTCCGATAATGTAAACATAATTTGGATTTTCATTGTGTATTTTATCTACGCGACCAATCATATCAATATTTAAGTTTGAAATAGTATTTTCAAGTGGGAAAATAGGATTATTGACATAATATCTTGAACCATGGAGACCGATTTCTTCTGCCGTTAAGTGCAAAAATAAAATTGATCGTTTTGGACCATAACCATCTTTTTTTGCTTGGTTAAAGGCTTGTGCCATTTCTAAAAGTGCTACAGTTCCGGAGCCATCGTCGTCTGCGCCGAAATAGATATTTCCATTATCATCAATACCTTCATGATCTAAGTGTGCGGAAACGATAAGAATTTCATTTGGTTTTTCACTTCCTTCAATAAATGCAACTACATTTTCGGAATTATTATAGTTTGAATCATACTCTTTTATATCAACCTCTTGATAATAGTCAGTATCACTTATTGGAGAGGGAATGTTTTCGGAAAGATAAAAGTCTTTTATATAACTGGCTGCCAATCTGTGACCTTTGGTGCCAACTTGTCTACCTTGAAATTCTTTAGAAGCAAATTTATAAAGATGTTCTTTTAATTCGTCGGATGTAATAGTATTTGCGTATTTCTGAATTCGTTGAGGTTGTTCAATTGAAATACCATCTTTAATATTTTGAATTCTTTCTTTGCTACTAAGTGTAGCACAAGAGCCAACAATTGATAACACAGAAACGCAGAAAAGAAACTTCATTAACTAAGAGTATTAATTATCAGACAAATAACGTAAAAAATTTGCTAATCTTCAATTTCAATATCTTCTAATTCCTCTAAAGTTTCTTTGTCACTTTGTTTTTGTTTTTCAATAGCTTCTTGATTTACAATAATTTCATTTGGTTTTAATGCATTGTAAATGGCTAAACCCAATGATATAATAATAACCGCAAAAACTACTTTGATAATTGTAGTATTTTTATTGTCATTCAGAGAAAGCTTGAAAGCAAGCAATCCTAAAATAAAGGCTATTATAATTGGTATTAAAGCAATATAACCAATTGGAAGGCTAGATAATACTAAACCAATAATGGCTAAAATAATACTTAAAGTTGTTACTAATACTCTCATAATTTTAGTGTTTTAAACCTGTTGCACTTTGTATTTTGAGTTCGCCATTTCCAACAGGAACTTTAAATTTTGCATATACTGGAATTTTATTTGCATCTGCGGTTAACCAAAGTAAATTACTATTAGAACCAGATAAGACATCATTATTATTGAGTGAAATAGATAGCTTGTAGCATTCTTTTTTTCCAATTTTAGTTGAAATTGTCTCTTTCCCTAATAATGTTATTTTCATACTAGTTTCCTCATTGTCAAATAGTATGGTAAAATTGTCTGAACTTCCAATCGCTGCTTTATGAATGTCTAAATTTCTTATATAATAAATTGTAGTTACAATGTCGTTTGTTTTAGAGCCAATGATTAAGTTTTTCTTTTCATCCCAAAAGGTTCCGTCTTTTCTTTTTTTAGTCTTAACACTTTTTACGGTACCTAAACCTCTATCAAAATTATACTGCATCTTTTTAAAATAACCACCTTCGTTAATTTCTCTTTTGTGTAGATAGGGATTTAAATTTGCTGGGTTTACATAGGTTTCGTAGGTATCATTTATAGCAAAAAAATTATCCCATTTATTATAGGTTTGTGCTTTACAGCGTAATCTCATTAAAGTCGCTTTAGAAGTATTAACTTCTTCTGTTTCCATTGTTACTTGCGCTAAATCAGTCATTAATCCTGACATATTATAAGATGCAGTAAAGGTTAATTTTTCTCCTGCAGCAATGGTATTGTTTTGACCTTGAACTATTGATGAAATGATTAATATTAATACAAAGAATATACGGTTCATAAAGTTTTTTATTAATAACGGAAATTTAATCATTTATTGTGCCGAAAATACATTGTAGATTTTAAGAATGCAATTTTTTGTTTAAAAAGGAACTTTAAATTTCTAAAACTGATTAATGTCATATTTTTAGCACTAAATGAAAGTTAAATTACAGCATATTTTTTTGAATTATGAAAACTATTTTATTGCCTACCGATTTTTCCAATAATTCCTTAAACGCTATTCATTTTGCAATGAAGATGTTCAAAAATATGGACTGTAAATTCTATATTATCAATGTGCAAAAAGCTTCGTCATTTGTTTCTGATGATTTAATGACAGCTGCACCATCAGTGAATCTTTATCAAGCTATTATTGATACTGCCAAAAAATCCCTTGATAATTTAATTGGAAGTATTAAGTCTAAATATAAAAACCCAAGGCATGAATTAATTCCTATTGTGGATTATGATAATTTCATTGACGCAATAAACCAAATCTGTGAATTTAAAGAGGTTGATTTAATTATAATGGGAACCAAAGGCGCCTCTGGGTTGGGAAAAGTTATTTTTGGAAGCAATACTGTAAGAGTCATGCAGAGGGGAAATACAGCAGTTTTAGCTATTCCAAATAACTATAAGTATAAACATTTTGAGCGTGTTGTTTTTCTTTCAAATTATTTAACAGAATATAACGCAGAGGATTTATCAACTTTGCTCGAAATAATTCGTTTACATAATTCAAATGTCGATATTTTACATGTATCCCAAGGAAAAGCATTGACAAAAGAACAAGCTAAAAACATTAAATTAATTGGTAGTTTATTTGCAGGAATTTCAAATAAGTTTATTGATTTAAAAGGAGAAGATGTTATTAAAGAAGTTAATGACTTTAATAAGTTAAATGAAATTAATTTGTTAGCAATGGTAAGTAAAAAGCATTCATTTTTTGAGCGCTTACTAGTAACACACACAATAGAAAACTTTGGATTTAATGTGAATATTCCTTTTTTAGTTTTGAATAAATATTAAATAAAAAAATCTTACAAGTTATGAAGCGTCTTTACGGAGAAAGAGACTTCGTAGCTCTTCTGGTTTTCTCAGTGTTTAAAGGTATTCATTTAGTTACTATTCAATAGGGTATGGCATAGGGTAACTCAAAATGTTTAAAAATCGATTAAAGTAAAGGTGGAAAATTATTAATTATCTAAACAAAAGATTATTTCTTTTATATGGCGGTTGCACTTATTAATTGAACTTAGAATTGGGAAATGATTTAAAACCTGTAGTTCTTTAAAAACCTTACATGTGGAAGAAATGTAAGAAAAAATATGGATGTGCGCACCATTTGATAAGAAAGCCAATTAGCCAAATTTTTAAATAAACCTGATCTTTCCTTGAGGGTTTCCATGGTGATTTCATTGCACTCGCTTATAACCTTTTCAAAATCTGAACGAAGCTTTTCGGCAAATTCCACAGATTGAACTTCTACGTTCATTTCAATACTTCCATAACAGCTAAGACTGTTCAGGTTAAACGAGCCTATTATAGACCAGTTGTTGTCTATCATAGCTGCTTTGCCATGCACTACAGATTTGTTCCACTCATATATCTTTATATGCTGTGCAAGTAAAGATGCATACAAATGTTCGGTTGCCCTGCGCAGCAAAGGTACATCACTAATACCTGCAAAGATGACTTTTGTTTTTATTCCTCTGTTACAGGCTTTTTTGAGTGCCTTTGCCAATTTGTTTCCGGGCAAAAAATATGAGGCTACAATAACTATTTCCGTTTCGGCATTACCAATGGCTCTTGTGTAAGCATCACAGACTTCTGTTTTTCCTTGCAGCCAGTCGTTTTGTAAAACTCCAATAAGGGCATCACCAGCTGAATGTAAAACAGGTAGTATTTTTCTGGAACTTCCCTTTTTGAAAAAATAATCGCTACAAAGTTTTTGTAAATCTTCTGCAGCAGGACAATATAATTGTACTGCATAATCAAGCCAAGGTTCCGTATTCGCATTTCCATGATATTTATCGCCAATATTAATGCCACCAATTAATGCCATACTTCCATCGACCACAACAAGTTTATGGTGCATACGTCTGCCAATATAAAAATTGTTTAAGGAAAATAAAGGAGAAAAAAAACGGAGCAGGATACCATGCTGCACCAAATCCTCTACAAAACTATCGGGAAGTGCCGCACTGCCATAGGCATCCAATAAAACATATACCTTTACTTTTCGTTGGGCGGCTTCTTTTAAACAGGAGGCTATAAGGTTTCCCGTTTCATCGTTTTCAAAAATGTAGGTCTGTAAATGGATTTCCTTTTCTGCCTTATCTATTAATTCTTTTAACCGCAAAAAATAATCTTCACCTGAATGGACCAACTCAACATATTTTGGCTTGTCCGTAATATTCTGAAATGTTGTTTTACTATGTTCCCTGATTTTCTGTTTATGGTTCATCGCTACTGTTATTTTGTTGGTCTGCCAATAAAGCCCCTTCAACCCCTTTATTTTGCCGCTTCAAAAAATAAACTAGTCCAATAGCCATTAAAAAGATGATGCCTGAAAAAATAAAAGGAAAATAAAAACCACCTGTAATTAACCAAGTTCCTACAATTGGTCCCAAAATCTGGCCAATACTATTGGTTGAACTTTGAATAGATATATTTCTACCGGTATTTTTTTTAGATGTTAATGAAACGGCTGATAACAAATTAGGGGTTACCACAGCACCACCTACAGCAAATACAATAATTAATCCATAGACAAAGAATTCATTTGTGAAAAACGGAAAGAAAATTAACGATATACCAGATATTAGTAATCCTAGAGCCATTTGTTTTTTTACAGATAAGAACTTCTCTCCATAACTTGCAAAAACAGGTTGTAAAATTGCCATTACTGAACCACAAAGCATAAAACCAATACCTACCTGATTACTGTTGAATGCCAATACATCTTTTCCATAAATGGAAAAAACGGTTTCAAAAAGCGTAACTACAAACTGCATCACAAAAGAGAGTAGCAACAGAACCATAAAATATCTGCTAAAGGAAAAATGAAAAGTAAATTTATTGAAGGTGATTTTACTAACACGGGATGTATTTTTAAGCCATTTTATAACGATGACCAAAACAATAAGTCCGATGATAGCTGCAAATAGAAAGGGTACAGAGAATCGGTCTAGATGTAATTTTTCTATTGAATATTCAAAATGTAGGTTAGTTTGAGATAATAAACCTCCAATAACAGGACCAAAAATAACACCGGAACTCACAGCAACTCCAGACCAAGCCATAATTTTTGTTCTCCGTTTCTCAGAAGTGATGTCGCTTAAATAGGCATTACTAACTGGAATAACAGCAGATGTGAATATACCTCCAAAAATTCGAGCGATATATAGCATCGTCAAAGATGTGGCAAGTCCCGTTAGCAACTGCATTATTACAAATCCAATAAGGCCGATTACGATTAGGGGCTTTCGACCATATTTGTCTGAAAGTTTTCCCCAGACAACTACAAAAATTAATTGAAATAATGGATAAATACTGGTTAGTAAACCAATATGGAAGTTGATAAGACCAGCATCAAGGTTGTCTTTTAATGCCAATCTTTCGGTAAAGTAGGGCAGGATTGGTAATAAAATACCATATCCCAACATTACTACAAACAAACTCAACAAAATTAAATATATCTTGTTGAGTTTTTCTTTTCTTTCCATTATTTTTTACCGATTTTACGCTTTAATAATTGAGCATTAATTGCCACAATAATCGTACTTAAACTCATAAATACGGCTGCAATAGCTGGTCCCAATACAAAACCTGAAGCATAGAAAACACCTGCGGCTAAAGGAATAGCTACAATGTTATAGCCTGTTGCCCAAATTAAATTTTGTATCATCTTACTATAAGTTGCTTTCCCAAACAAAATGAGATTGGCGATATCCTTTGGATTGCTATTTACCAAAATAATATCTGCAGTTTCAGCAGCAATATCGGAACCAGAACCAACAGCAACGCCAACATTGGCTTGTGCTAATGCTGGCGCATCATTTACACCATCGCCAGTCATGGCAACAAATTCTCCTTTATCCTGTAAGTCTTTTACAATTTCCACTTTTTGATGTGGTAATACTTCGGCATAGTAACCATCTAAACCTAATTTATCGCTTACAGCCTTAGCGGTTTTCTCATTATCACCAGTTGCCATATATACCTTGATATTGTTCTTTTTAAAGGTTTTTATTGCATCAGCCGATTCTGGTCTAATCTCATCAGAAAGTGCAATATAACCTGCTAATTTCCCGTCTATCAACACAAATACTACTGTTTCGGCAGCATCGCTATAGGCATCATCTGGGATGGAGATTTTTTCGTCACGCAGATAGCCTGGGCTTACTACTTTTACTTGTTTGCCTTCTACATTAGCCTCGACACCTTTTCCAGTTATGGAATTAAATTTTTCAGGTTTTGGAATAATCACATTATCTGCTTTTACCTTTTTAATGATACCTACAGCAATAGGATGTTCAGAGCTTTGTTCCAAAGCACTCGCGAAACGCAGGATTTCATCCACAGAATAAGTTTCCAAAACTGATTCGATTCGGGTAACACCAAAATCTCCTTTGGTTAATGTACCAGTTTTATCGAATAATAAGGCTGATATTTTACGTGATTCTTCAAAGGCAGTTCTATTACGGATTAATAAACCATTTTGGGCAGATACTGCAGTAGAAATTGCAACTACTAATGGAATAGCAAGACCTAATGCGTGCGGGCAAGCAATGACCATAACCGTAACCATTCTTTCTAACGCATAAACAAATGGAAACCCTAAGATTAACCAAACTGCAAGTGTCCCAAATCCAATAGCTAAAGCAACATAAGTTAACCATTTTGCTGCTCTATCAGAGAGGTTTTGCATCTTGGACTTGGTGCGTTGCGCTTCGTCAACCATCTTTATTACTTTGCTTAGATAGCTGTCCTTTCCTGTATGTTCTACCTTTACTTTTAAGGTGCTATTGCCGTTTATAGCTCCACCAATAACTTTATCATCCAGTTCTTTTTTAACAGGTTTGGATTCTCCGGTAAGCATAGATTCATTAAGGTAGCTAGAACCTTCTGTAATCACACCATCTGCAGGAATTTTTTCACCTGGTTTAATAAGGATGATATCATCTTTCATAAGGTCGTCCAATTTCACATCTTGAATGGTATCTCCAACAACTTTATGTGCTTCGGAAGGTAACATGCTTACCAATAATTGCAAGGCTTTTGAAGCTCCCAAAACACTTTTCATTTCTATCCAGTGTCCCAAAAGCATAATCACGATAAGTGTACTTAATTCCCAGAAGAAATCTTCACCCTTGAGTCCGAAAACAGTTGCAGTGCTATAAAAATAGGCGACACTAATTGCCATGGATATTAGCGTCATCATACCAGCACCTTTGGTTTTCATTTCGCCATAAAACCCTTTTAAAAATGGCCACGCACCCCAGAAATAGACAAATGAAGAGAGCGCAAATAGGATATATGGATTACCAGGAAGTAGGAAATCATAGCCAAAGAATCGTTGAATCATTGGTGAGAAGAACAGAATTGGGATGGTAATTATCAATGATACCCAGAATCGTTTTCTAAAATCCTTGACCATCATTTTGTGATGGTCGTGCCCTGCCATGCCCATTGGGGCGTTGCCGTCATGACCTGAATGGTCCATCTTAGAACGGTCCATTTTTGAGTGATCTTCTTTGTCGTGATTCATTTTGGAATGGTCCATTCCCCTGTGTTTTTGATGTTCGTGATTTTCCATTATTGTATTGTTTTAGTGTTATCTTAAATTTGATTTATAGACTTTTATATGTCATTGTAAAATAGCTACCATCTTCTTCTGTAAATTTTTGATAGGATAGTAAATTTTTATCATTAAGTGTTTCGATTACATCATATTCAAATTGCTTAATTCTTATCCCAAGTGCATATGCTTTAGCATTAAGTTTAGAACGTATAGTTTTTGTGGAATTTTTAGTTGATAAATTCCTGTCATAAATTTTTATCTTGCTTTTTGATCCAAAAAAATTCAATAATCCTGAATCGAAATTTATTTCTAATTCTAAATCATCAAGAGCATTTAAATCATAAAGCTCCTTGAAATTTTTTGAGGTAGTGCTTATTTCAGTAGCCATTTGTTTTGGATTATAAAAGGGAAACACCATGACTATTGTGCTAGATTCTTTGGGCTTACAACGATAAGAGGTTGTGTATTTATCAGTAGCAATACCACTTTTATCAAACAGTTCTGTTTCAACTTCAATTTCATAATATTTTTCAGAAATTTTTACTTTCCCAATTTTAAAAGTCTGCTTATTGAGCAAGTTTCCATTTTTATCAAAATTTTCCCTGGTTACCAACCTTTCTGAAAGTTGACTAATAAGCATTTCGTTTTGTGCTTTTAAACTTGTACATCCTAAAACAAAAAAGAACAATAATAGCTGTAACATTATATCTTTAATATATGTTTTATGATTTTGTTTGTCGTTGGCACTAAATGAATTCTTCATTATTTAAAGCTATTGCCTTTATAGAGTATATCCAAATACATTGTGATTAATCTTATTATCATTGCTATTGTATGTTATTTAAAATAAATTCTACACGTTCAGTTGGTGGCAAAACTGGAACTGTAACAATTGGAAACCCTAAAGAAGTGTAAACATCTATTATTAATTGATGTATTTTCTTTTGATCATCTTCATCTTCGGTTCTTGCATAGTCTTTGGTAAAAGGCAATCGGTCTAATATGAAAATTTTCTTATACGAAGTGTTTTTAACTGCGTTTAATAATTTCTCATCATAGTCCAGCATTAGAAATTGATAGTATGCCATAGCGTCTGGTATAGCTCTATCCAAAAAAACCAAATCTTTGGGCTGGATGGCGGCTTCTTGTTCTATTTGCATATCCAAAACACCTAACTGGAATTTTCTTTTATTATTTCTGATGTCTTCAACGGTTTGACCTTCGATACGCATAGTATCAATATAATGCCTTGCATGTTCAATGGTTGTTTTATAACCTCTTTTTTCCAGCATGTTTATTACTGTGGTTTTTCCGGTACTTGGACCACCCGTTATTACATACCAGTTGGTGTTTAGATTTTTCGTGTTCATTTTTTATAAGTTTAAAAAATTATACATTTTCGATACTATAAAGCTGTGGGATTTCAGCATCCCATCCATAGGTTTCTTTAATGCCTTTTTGCAATGCTTCTGCACTTTCCTTTTCGCCATGAATAATGAAAATCCGCTCTGGCTTATTTTTAATTTTGCGCATCCAATCTATAAGTTCTTTGTGATCTGCATGTGCCGAGAGTCCTTCAATTTCTGCAACTTCCATATGAAGTGGCACCCATTTTCCATACACCTTTAATTCTTTCTCGCCTTCTAATAATTTTCTACCACGAGTTCCTTCGGCTTGATAGCCTACAAAAAGTAGCGTATTATTAGGGTTTTGAGCTTGTGTTTCGAGATAGTTTAGCATGCGTCCACCAGTAAGCATTCCACTTCCTGCAATCACGATTTTTGGTTTATTATCAGTTCGTAATTCCATGGTTTCACGATAACTGCTCACCACTGTAAAATAGGAACACATTTCGTCGCATTCGTGTTTCTCTAGTTTATGCCAATCCCTTGTACTGTGGAACAGTTCCAGTACATTGGCTCCCATTGGGCTATCCATTATCATTGGGACTTTCGGAATTTTATTTTCCTTTAATAGTCTCCAGAAAATGAGCATCATTAATTGAGCACGTTCTACCGAAAAACTTGGGATAAATAAACTGCCACCTCTATTTATGGTGTCATTTACCAATTTTTCAATCTGTGGAAGTGCTTCCACTTCATCAGGATGAAACCTTCCACCATAAGTGGATTCTATGAAAAGCACATCCGCTTTTTTAGGTTTTAGGGGTGGATAGAGCAATAAATCATTGGTTCTTCCGATATCTCCTGAAAAGACAAAGCGTTTTCCGTGAACGTCTAATTCGATAAACGTAGCACCCAAAATATGGCCATTATACTGAAAACGAGCTTTGATACCGTCAAACAATGGAATCCATTGTGATTGCGGAACACCTTTAAAATGTGGAATAGTATGTTCAACATCTTTTAAATCGTAAAGCGGTTCTGCAGGACTATGTTTGGAATAGCCTTCCTTGTTAGCTCGCTCTGCTTCTTGTTCCTGGATTTTTGCACTATCGTTCAAAATGATTTTTGCGATATCCAACGTTGGATTGGTGCCATAGATTGGTCCATTAAACCCTTGTTTTACCAATCTTGGTAGATATCCTGTATGATCCATGTGACCATGAGTAAGAAGTACGATATCAATTTCTGAAACTTTTACGGGCGGATACTCCCAGTTTTTAAGACGTAGTTCTTTTAGACCTTGAAAAAGCCCACAATCTATAAGTATTTTTCTATCTCCTGTATCCACTAAATATTTTGAACCGGTTACTGTTCCTGCGGCTCCTAAAAAGTGGATGTTTATTTTATTGTTTTTCATCTGTTTATTTTTATTTAGTGTCCACTGCAACAGGAAGACGTGTTCCCTTTATCTTGGCTTGATTTGCTCAATTCCGCTATTTCATTATATAGATTACGGGAATCTTCTTTGATGAGAAGCGCTAATTTCTTTATGGATTTAGGTTCAAAGTTTACCATGCCTAATAATATTTCAAAGGCTTCTTCAAGTAGTTTTGGGTCATCTTCCAATGCTTGGTAAAATGGCTCTAAATCTATACTGTTCTGTTTTTGCAATGCTTCTGTTTTCATCTGTATTGTATTTAGAATGAATGTTTATTTTATTATTAATGTGCTGTACATAATTTTTCTGAATCTTCGAGAATGGTTTTATGTCTTGGTTTTGGAACGCCTATTTTTTCCAATAAATCAGGGTTTTCGTGAAGCTCTTTACAAAGCACGATGCCTTTATCCAATAACTTTGTTTTTTCGGCTTTGGTTAAGGTTGTTAAAGCCGTTAGTGGATGTAAACCAGACTTATCAATTCTATCCTTTAAACCGTTTCCTCTTGGGTAATCCCAACTTGTTAATAATAACCCAACACATTTACCATATTGTATAGCATCGGTTGTAAATCGGGTATTGGTATATACGCCTCCCTTATGAAGTTTTGTCTCGTGACCTTTTTGACGCTCCCATTGTTTTTCAACATCCAAGAACCTTGAATTGATGTATAATGGGATTTTTACATTGCAAAACCGTCCTTGATCGCTGTGGTATTTACATTCAATCATGTAGTGATTGTTGTCTTTTTTAGCTATCACATCTACTTCGTGTTGCACACAATTGCCTTGCACTATCACTCCAACATTTGTATCGAAACCTTCATGAGCCATAATTTTGCCAACTAATTTTTCAAAAGGGAATCCTGAGGGTCCTAATTCCATCAAGGCTTTTTTTAGTTTGTATTTTGACGCACTTACACGCGATTTGCCTTTAAGCATTTTGAATGCCATTTGGTATATTTTTTTGGTGGTAATACCATCATAAATATTAGACTGAATTTGAGTTACTATTTGCTGAATTAACTCTTCATTTGCTTTAGCACGACGTAATGAGTTGATAAGTTTTTCAACATCAAAAGGAACACTATCTCCAGAATATTTTACTATGTTTATTGTGTTGCTCATGGTTTATATATGTATTGTCATTATAGGCAGGTTATTGGTAACACCATTAGGGAATTGACTTAAAAAACCTGTTTTGCCGTGTTTGACCATTGCAATTAAATCCGCTGGTTGTTGTTCTATAAAAGTATTAATTCCTTGTTCTACTGATACCTCATTGTAAACCGTTAAAGTGTAATTTTTAAATTTTGGAAACTTTTGCAATAGCTGTTCAATTGGATTTAATCCAATCTCTATACTATTAAAGTCTGTTTGCGTATTTATACGCAATAAATGAATTCGAGCATTACATTTATTGGCTATAGATATTACTTGTTTAAAAGCTTCGGTTACATCTTCTTTATAATCTGAAACAAAAACAATATTCTTAAATGGAAATATCACCTCTTCATCTTTTACAACGATAACTGGCGCATTTGCTTTCCTAACAATTTCTTCAACATTACTACCTGTTATTTCTCTAATAACACCTTTTGTTCCACTGCTTCCAGTTATTATGAAATCGTGGTTAAAATGTCCCGAATGCTCTAAAATATCTTTTTGCCCTGAGTCAAACAGAAGAAAGGTATGGCATTTAACACCCTGTCTTTCTGCATTTTTTTCCAACGCTCTTAAAGCTGCTTTTGCAATACCAATTTGTTTCAATGTTTCAGGATACCTTTTTTCTTTTAATTTATCCAGTTTCACCCAATCTACAGGTGTTTTCATTAAATGTAAAAAATGTATTTCCGAATTATATAGCTTGGCCATTTCTATACCAAGTTTTGCTGCTTTATTACAGTTTTCGGAAAAATTGGTGGGTACTAGTATATTTTTCATTATGTATACTTTTAGTTTATATCATTTTTTACTTGCCAAATAGTTTTAAAAGTTCGTTTAATTCATCATTTACTTGATGTTGTTTAACCACCTCTTCAAAAGGGGTTAGATGCAATTGATTATTTAAAACTCCGACCATTTTATTTTTATTCCCGTTTACTAATTGCTCTACTGCGGCTACACCTAGTCTAATCCCTAGCATTCTATCTAAAGCTGAAGGGTTGCCTCCACGTTGCACATGTCCAAGCCTCGTAATACGTAAATCGACATCTACATTTATTTCTTTTATTTTGGATGCGACAAGCTCAGCTCCTATTTCATCACCTTCAGAGACTATAACAAGAAAAGCTTCTTCACTATGGTAGCCTTTTACCTTATTCAATAATTGAATAAAATCTTTGCCGCTCTCGGGAATAAGTATGGCATCTGCACCAGACATTAATCCTGAATGAATAGCAATGTAACCTGAATCCCTTCCCATTACTTCTATGATAAAGACTCGGTTATGGGATTCGGCAGTATCTCGTATTTTATCAATATTTTCAATGGCTGTGTTTACTGCGGAATCAAAACCAAGCGTGTAATCTGTTCCTGAAATATCGTTGTCAATGGTTCCCGGAATGCCTATAAACGGGATGTCACATATTTCTGAAAAAGCCAAAAGTCCTTTAAAAGTACCATCGCCACCAATGGCAATCAGAGCATCTATATTATTTATTTTAAGGGTATGCAATGCCTTTTCACGACCTTCCAATTCCATAAAGCGTTTGCTTCTTGCCGTTTTTAAAATGGTTCCCCCTTTTTGAGTTACTTTTTTTAGTTCGTTGGATTTTAATGGTATTAAATTACCATCTATCAATCCTTCATATCCTTTTCGAATTCCACTTAACTTTGTACCATTTGCTTCCGAAGCTTTTGCAATCGCATACAATGCAGCGTTCATGCCAGGACTATCGCCTCCTGATGTAAATACACCAATATGTTTAATTTTATTCGTGCTCATTAGATATGGTTTTTTGTATATTTTTTTCTGAAATAGTAAAATCTTGAATTGTGTTCCAAACAAATTCTGCTTCTTTCAGAAAGAATTGATGATCTCCATCTGTAGATATTACAACTTTTACATCTGTAAATACCTTCGATAATTTTAGGGCATTTTCTATTGGTGCAGTAGTATCTTTTTTTCCATGAATAAAAAGTACCTTTTCATCTTTGATTCTTTCTGCAAGTGAGTAAAGGTCTGTTTTTAAAATAACTTCTGTGAGCGAATAATAATAACTCATCCAGTGATGTTTTTTTGCATCTTCGTAAACATCGTCAGTTAAATTATCTGGTTTAAATGCACTTGACATAAATATAGGATGAATCATACAGATGTATTTTGAGAATTTGCTTGTTGAAATTCTATCTACAAAAGAATGTGTGGCCATAATTTTCTTAAACTCAGCTGCATTTTTATAAACAGGAATACTTATAAAAACACTAGTTTTAAACCAAGTTGGCTGTTTTTCTAATAATGCTAATGAAATTAATGCTCCCATAGAATGACCAGTAATAACTGTTTCTCCATCATTGAATCCTTCCCTGTTGAGAATCAAATCAAGTGCGTTTAATTGAGTAGAAAGAGAATAATTACTTTTTGGTTTTGGAGAATCTCCGAAACCAAGAAGATCTACTAAAAGAAGTTTATGTGTAGTTAAGATACTACCCATATCTCGCTTCCAATAGTTTAAAGACCCCGTTAAACCGTGTAGTAAAACCAATTTTTTTGCTCCAGAGCCTACTATTTCATAATTCAATAATGTATTTTCAGGATCATAGATTGGTTGTTTACTAATTTTGTAATGATGATAGCCCGCAATGGCCACTACAGGAAAAATAAGTAATATGGATATGAGTAGTAATGTCATCTTTGTTTATTTAATTTAACATCGGTTTTTTCATTTGTTAAGGTTGGTGTTTTACCATAAAACCTATCAAAAACAACACAAGCCGTTAAATCACCAGTTACATTAACAGCAGTCCTGAACATCCCTAACAGTCTTTCTACACCAATGATAATAATGATACCTTCCGCAGGTATGCCCACACTTCCCAAAACAGAAGCCAGTACAACAACGCCTCCTCCTGGGATGGCTGGCGTTCCAATAGAAGCGGCAACGATAGTTACTATTACTACAATAATATTCAATAAACTCATTTCCAGTCCGTAGGCTTGTGCAATAAAAAGAGTTGTAATGGTCTGATATAGGGCAGTTCCATCCATATTGACGGTTGCACCAATAGGTATGATAAAATTACTGATGCTCTTATCCACCTTCAGTTCTTCTTCCGCTGTTTTTAACGATAACGGCATTACTGCCGCAGAGCTTGTAGTTGAAAAAGCTAATAATTGAACATCCCTTATCTTTTTTAGGAAATGCAGCGGATTTGTTTTTCCAAGAAGCGCAATCAATCCTAAATAGAAAATCACCAATAATAAAAGACCAAGTAACACAATAGCAACATAGAATGTAAGACCAGATAAAGAGCTCAACCCTACACTTGAGGTAAGCTGTGCCATAAGTCCGAAAACAGCAACAGGAACTAATAACATTGACCATTTCACTACTGTCATACAGACTTCCTGAATAGCACTTAACAGTATCTTTACTGGGCGCAGTAAAGTACTTTCGAGTGACAACACAGCGACACCAATAATGATTGTAAAGATTACAATGCTTAACATTTCTCCACTTACCATAGATGCCAAAGGATTTTCTGGAAGCAAATTTGATATGGCATCTGGAATATTTTCAAGACCAAAAGATAGTTCTGTATTATCTGTTGAAACGGCAGTTATTTCATTGTGATTAGTTACAGCTTGTCCATTTAAAAAACGCCCTGGTTGAAAAAGCTGTGAAAGAATGGTACCTATACTAACGGAAACAATAGTCGTACCCAAAAAATATAGTAAAACACCACCGCCTAATTTTTTTAGACTCTCCTTATCATTGCTAGCTATTCCTGTGATGATTGAAGCCACAATTAACGGTATCATAATCATCTGTACCAGTTTTAGAAAAAGCATACCAGGTAATGCCAGCCAATTTCCTGCAACATCTGCTGTTTCTTTACTTATCCATCCATTTTGTGGGCTTAAAAGCAAACCAAATCCAACACCCAGAAATAAGGCAATGATAACTTTAAGCCATAGACGGCTTTCTACCAGTTTTATAAGGTAGTGGTTAAACGATTTCAGTGATTTTATTTCTGTGTCTAACATTCTTTGTCTTATTAAAGCTTATCGTATTCTCTTTCAAGATCTAAAATAAGTCCAATACCTGTGCTTAATAATATTCCTAATATATATGGACTAAATACTTCGTTTGTAAACTGATCTAACTGCATTTGTATTTTGTTAATTATTTTTACTTATAACTTTGCCTTTGGGTTTTTTTCTAAATTTATATTGGTTGCTACATTGTTCACTATTACAATCGCAGATAAAAAGGTTGCTTTCCTTTAGTTGGTATGGCGTAGTACTTTTGGGAATACAATTATCTATTGCCATAAGCGCCATAAAGTAACATATAGAGGATTCTGCACCTTGATTAATATTTATATTATATTTTTCTAAGCCATCGTAACAACCTCCATTAACTGGATTATACATAATTTGGTTTAGGTGGTTGTTACCAAGAAACCAGCTAAATGCAATTTCGAGCTGATTTTTATATTTACTTTTTTTTGTGATTTCATAAAATAGTTCTAAAGTAAAAACAGTGTAAGCAATTTCAATAGGTTGTTCTCCAAAAAAAGTTCGTTTATTACGCTTGTTAAACCATCCGTTATTAGAAATTACTTGTATTTTTCCTTTCATAAAATATTGAGATAATAGAAAGTCAAAAGTCACTTCGGCAATTTTTTTATAGGTGTCATTTTTAGTTATTAAAAAGGCATACATCATAGCTTCAGGAAGGATGCTATTGGCATAAGTTAAATAGTCTTCATACCAATTCCAATCGGGTTTCGATGCGATATGGTAATATTCCATTAGCTTATCAATTAACTTTTTTGTCAATTCAGTAACCGCTTCTTGTGCGAAAGAATTATAATAATACAGCCCTTTTAATGCAAAACCAATAGCTCTTGGCGATGCAAAGTCGCCTAAATTTACTAGGTTTTTTTCAAAACATTTTTGAGCTTTGATTGCGATACTTTTGGGAAACAAATTTTCCTGTGCTAGTAAGTACCCCAAAGCCCAGACTGCTCTGCCATTCGCATCTTCTAGATTTACTTCCTTGTTTTGTAAGGTAAATTCTTTGTCTTGGTTTATATAATTTTTAAAACTCCCATTTTCTTGTTGCGCAAATTCTATAAAGTTCAAATAAATGCTTACTAATTTTAGTACAGTTTCATCTTTATAGATTTTATAATACATTGTCATTGCTATTAAAGCTCTGGCATTATCATCTAAAGTATATCCTGAATTTGGGTCTGGAATTCCAAAATTTGAGAACTGTAAGATCCCAAAATCGGTAGTCATTTCCCTTAAATGATCTATCTTTATTTGAGGAATTTGAAGGCTTAAATCTTCGGATTTATTGGTGATTTCCCCAAATATTTTACCATATGCAATAGCGGCATTTTGCCAACTTGTTGCCCGCATTTTTGAAAATGCATTTTTACCAAGCTCAATGCGCTTATTTTTATTTTCGATGAGCTCTAAAATGGCTTTTTGAAATTGATATGGGTCATGGAAGGTATTTAGTAATATTCCGTTAGAGTCGTCTATTAATTCTTTGGCATGAGGTATTGGTGTGGAAATTACAGGACATCCAGCACTCATAGCATATACAAATGTTCCACTTACCGCTTGAAAAGGATCTTTAGAAGAAAATAAATAAATATCTGAAAGATTGAGATATTCTAAAAGTTCTTCCAGAGCTAAATATTTATTAATGAATTTTACGTTTTTTTGAAGGTTTAGTTTATCTACGATTGCTATTAATTGCTCTCTATATTTTTCACCTTCATTTTTAATAACCTCTGGATGTGTTTTACCTAAAATTAAGAAAAGGACATTGGGATGTTTTTTAACAATCTCAGGTAATGCGTATAGAACGGTTTGAACATTTTTATTTTCGCTTAAGAGACCAAACGTAGAAAGAATGATGTTGTCCTTAAAGGAATACTTTTCCTTTAGTATTGATTTGTTTTTCCATAAAACAATATGAGTACCATGTGGTATTATCTCCAGATTTTCAGCGTTAATATTATAATCTTCCGTTAATATTGTGTGGGAGTTTTTAGTCTGAACAATTATTTTTTCAGAAAGATTATTAATTGCTTGTACAACACTTTTTCTTTTAGTGTCAGGATTAGGTAAAACAGTATGAAAAACAGTAATAACAGGTTTGTTTACTGCAAGCATAAATGATAAGATATGACTGCCATATTCGCCGCTATAGAGCCCAAATTCATGTTGAATACAAATTAAACCAACATCGTTGCGCTCGTTTATAGCATCGGCTACCTTTCTGTATTCATCAATATTAAACGTGTGTAAAACATCGGTAACATCTTTTATATAATTATAATCACTTGGTTTATTTTCTAAAGCATAAATTTCAATAGGTAGTGTGCAACCGTAAATATTATTCAAAGTATTTGCAAGATCTTGTGTAAAAGTAGCGAGACCACATTCTCTAGGAGGAAACGATGAAATGAAAATTAATTTTAAATTTTTATCTAGTGGTTTCATAATCTTTTTAATTTAATGATTTATTGATATCTCTGCTTTAATCCATATTGTTTTTATGAATAGTTTTTAAGTTCATTTAATAGTTCTTGCAGGCTCACTTTAGCTACTGCGGTATGAAAATCTGCTGCGCCATAATATATATACAACTCATCTCCAAAAAGGGCAGTTCCAGTAGGAAATACAACGTTGTTAACCACACCTTTTAACTCCCAAGATTCTGAAGGGGAAAACAGAGGATAAGGAAGTCTGCCAATAACATTTTTTGGATTTTCTAAATCTAAAAGGGCTGCAGCTGCATGGTAAGTTCTTCCTATATGAGTTTCACACACACCGTGGTAAATTATAAGCCAACCATCATTGGTCTCAATTGGTGGACAGCCACCACCTATATAGTTTATTTCAAAGTCATATTTTGGATCCATAATTATAAAATCTATTAAATTTTTTAAATAGTTTTCCCAAAATTCTTTTGTTAAATCATTCCAATCATCAAAATAAACGATTTGAATTCCTGGCCAGATACGATGAAGCATTGCAAATTTTCCGTTAATTTTTCGAGGAAATAAAAAAATATCTTTATCTCGTAGAAACCGTCTTTCTTCTTCTACTAGTCCTATTTCTGCAAAAAGTTTGTAATAGTGATGATATTTAGGATTTAATTTTTCTTGTTCGCAACAGTTAATAAAACATTCGTATTCGTTGTAATTAATTAGTGGTGAGATAATGCCTTTTTTTTCGAAATTCTTTAAGTCTTTAGAAATTGCAAGTGCTCCCAAAGCATTAATGCCATCGTATGCTGTATAAGTAAGATAGTATAAATCTTCAATTTTTACGACACGTGCATCTTCAACACCATGTTTTTCATAATCATATTCTCGCTCAATCAATGGTTTTTTATGTCGTTCTATAATAGTGTTTGACCCTTTTGATTTGGCATAGCCAATCGTTGAGAAATTACCTTCTTCAACAGCTCTATAAAAAATATGAACGCTGTTATTTTCTTGGTATATACCAGGATTTAGCACTCCATTATTCTCAAATTTGAGTTCGGTAGGGCTTAATATGAGACCTTGTTTTTCTACTGTTACCATAGTTGTTAATTTTTTAAAAATTAATTACTAGCTTATGATTGTCTAACAATCAGATTCAATTTCAAGGGAGTCGTGCTTTCCATGTTTACACCATAAACACGAACAGTCTTTATGCATACATTGCTTATCATTCAATCTAGGTTTAAACCAGAGCTTAGCTAAAGGCAATAATATACGTTTGTCAATGCCGTTTGAATTATATTTTTTAGTTAAAATTGGAATAAGATCTTTCTTTGTCGAAATCATTTTTAGTACTTTTTCATAGCCTTTATTACCTAATCTTGTAAACATCCATCGGTTAATAAGGGACACTTCCATTTTTGGAATAATATGTTTTTTACAAAGGTCTTGATATGACTTATCTTCTATAATACTTCGAGCTGCCAAATAACCAGAATGCATGGCATAACGCATACCAAAACCCCAAAGCGCATCTTGGAACCCTGCATTTTCACCTACGTAATAAATTCTATTATCTTTTGTTAGATTTTTATTGAAGAAAAAATTAACATAACCTCCAAAGGGTTTTGGGTTTATAATATCTATATCTACGGTTTCAACAAGTCTTTTGTAGGCACGGTCGTAATATTCTTGGGCATTAGGAAAAGATTTAAACAAACAGGTTGCAAATGTGGCTCTACCTTCATTAACCAAAAGGTAAGCATAAGCCTGAGGTGCAATATTGTCGTCTAAATAACCTGCATAGTAGTTTTTGTGAGTGGTTTTAAAAACAATGCCTTTAGCGATGGCATCTGCTGCTTTGGGTCCTGTACCAATAATTACTTTACCTCCTGGAACTTTTGATATACGAGAATTCCATTTAATTTCTACGCCAGCTTTTAGAGCTTGCCTTTTTAATCCTTGGTCTAAAGAATATTCATTAGTCCCACGTTCTACAAGGTAGAATAAAGGGCGAGATGTATTAATATTATATTTTTTTAATAAAGGGTCAAAATAATCACCATTGCTATAGGGTGCAAACCTAAAATTTATGGATACATCTATAGATTCTAAAAAATCTTGTGCATCTTCATAGGTTGACCAATTATCTATACCTTGGAAGTCGCCATTAAAGCGTGTGCCAACATCATTTTTCATTTCATGAACTGTTACCCTATAATTGTTTTTGGCAAGTTGTATTGCTGCTACTAAACTGGCTGGTCCAGCGCCTATAATATTTATAGTTTTAGAATTCATTTGCCATTACTTCGTTTTCTTGGTTGAAGGTAATACGTGTATGCGAAAATTGGTTTATAACGTTCCAGACGAGTTTTGGCTCCTTCAAAAATAATTGATGATCGCCACCAGTTACCGTTATAAAATTAGCATTATAAAATGTTTCAGCATATTTTTTGGCGCTTTCAAAAGGCGCAGAAGTATCTTCCGTGCCATGAATAAATACAATCTTTTTGTCTTTAATTGCTTTTGAAAAGGTATATAGGTTGGATTGAATCACAATTTCATTTAGGGAGTTGGCATAACTTTGCCACGTATGTTTTTTTGCATCTTCATACACTTCGTCAGTTAAATTATCGGGTTTAAAAAAATTAGTCATAAAAATTGGATGCAGCATACAAATAAGTGTACCGTATTTTCCTGAAACTAATCGATCAAAAACGCCATGACCAGACATGATTTCCCTAAACTCGGTTCTATTTTTATAAACTGGAAGTCCTGTAATAATTGCGCCTTCAAACCAATTGTTGTGTTCTGCAAGAAGTGCCAAGGAGATAATGGAACCCATGGAGTGTCCAACAATTACAGTATTACCATCATTAAAGTTTTCTTTGGTAATTATATTTTCTAAGGCGTTAAGTTGGACATTGAGGCTATAATCGCTATTAGGTTTTGGAGAATCACCAAATCCTAGTAAATCCACTAATAATAGTTGATGCGTTTTACTAACAGTTTCCAGTTCTCTTTTCCAATAATTTTTAGACCCTGTTAAACCATGGATAAATACCAGTTTTTTGTCGCCAGAACCAATAATTTCATAATTTAATGGCATGGTTTCTGGATTGTATTTTGGAGCATTAATAACTTTAAAATATTCATAGCCTCCAATAATTCCAATAGGAATAATAAAAAATAAAAAAATAATTAATAAAGTCATTTTACTGATTTTTAGAATTGTACTTTTTTTTGGTTTTATGCTATGCATTAAGTCAAAGGCTTATTTTTCTATTGTAAGTTAAGCAATGGTAATTTTGTTATTTAAATAAACACTCTGTACGGATTGTAATATTTTAACTCCTTCACCGAAAGGCTTTTGAAACGCTTTTCTTCCCATTATTAAGCCAGAACCTCCAGCTCTTTTATTGATTACAGCGGTTGTTATAGCCTCAACCAAATCTGACTCGCCTTTTGATCCACCACCAGAATTTATGAGCCCAATTTTGCCCATATAGCAATTGGCTACTTGTAATCTGCAAAGATCGATTGGGTGGTCAGTGGTCAATGTTTCATACATGGTATCATCATATTTGCCAAAACCTATCTCTTTGAAACCAAAATTATTGGTTGGTAATTTTTGTTTGATAATATCTGCTTGAATAGTTACACCCAAATGATTTGCTTGTCCAGTAACATCGGCAGCTGCGTGAAAATTCTCTTTTTCTGTTTTGAATGCCTCATTCCTTGTGTAGCACCATAAAATGGTTGCCATTCCTAAATTGTGGGCTTCTTCAAATGCTTCGGCAATTTCCTTGAGTTGCCTGTTGCTTTCTTCAGAACCAAAATAAATGGTAGCACCTACTGCAACTGCGCCCATATCCCAGGCTGCCTTTACCTTGCCAAATAAAGTTTGGTCATATTTATTAGGGTAAGTAAGCAGTTCATTGTGATTAATTTTTACAATAAACGGGATCTTATGAGCATATTTTCGAGCATTTAGCCCTAAAACACCAAAGGTTGAAGCCACCCCATTGCAACCAGCTTCCATTGCCAGTTTTATAATATTCTCTGGATCAAAATAGTCTGGATTTTTATAAAACGAAAAGGCAGCACTATGCTCAA
>Ga0316205_10000127_pt1 | contig 169505 bp, 155 predicted proteins | sample 3monthpyrite_MG_FD_204941 | JGI IMG/M metagenome (GOLD analysis project Ga0316205, IMG submission 204941) | Microbial mat bacterial communities from mineral coupon in-situ incubated in ocean water Damariscotta River, Maine, United States -... | ecosystem: Environmental > Aquatic > Marine >...
ATTATTCCTTGTTGATACACAGGTGTCATTTTTATTTTCTTCTTTTTCTTCTTCTTTTTTGGATCCCAACGATCAAGAATATCTTTTGTTCCTTGACCTACCTCTTCTGAGGAAAATGGACCAAAATTATGATCGCCTGATGGCATCCCAGGTTGAGTATCAAAACTGCCTGCTATTTTTAAAAAGCTATCACTCTTCAATACTTTCATTGTCTTTACCTTTGATGCGATTTTCTGTTGCATTTCTATAATACACCATAGCATCTCTCATGCCTTGCATTTTTTTCCACGCAATAATATACTGTCCATTTTCCATAAGATTAATTACGCTTTGAGCGTTTGTAGCATATCTTCCAAAAACGGAAATCATATGTTGCTCATATTCTTCTTTACTTGCGGTCTCAAGATTAGACCCTTGCTCTGCATTAATTTTATCGCTCATTGTTTTCTCCTACCAAACTCTTTCGTCAGACAAAAGAGCTTGTAAAGTCATTGGTTCACCTATTGATCTATCGTCAGACTGTATTCTTAACAGCATCTCAAAAGGTACTTCGTCCAATCCTCTTCTTCGTCTTTCTGTTTCCACCCGATTCCATAATTCATCTGTTATAGGTTTCCACATATTGGTAAGGCTCCAATCCTCAGACCTAGCTGGTTCAAGCATTTTTTCAGTAAGGCCCAAAAACCACCAGTTTGTGTCCATTTGGGCGATTCTGTTCATTTTATCGCCTTTTGATCCAGCATGAACATCAAAAGCTATTCTCTCTAGCTCTTCATTGAAACACAAAATACTCAATATAGCAAAAAATGATGAAGCTTCTCTATCGCATGTGAATGCCATTTTTACATATTCTACCATTCTCTTTTTCATAAAGAAATTACAGAATGTGGAAGAAATTGTGCTAACAGCCTCTTCTTTAGAACCGCATATAGCTATAAGTGATTCATAAAGCAAAAATGCGGAACGAACAGAATTTGACTCGACATCAAGGTTAACAAAAACGAAGGAGCCATGCGTGCTTGCTAGTCTCTTCTCTTTGTCTTCATCAACAAAAACGCAAGCGTCAACAACTCCAGAATGACCTGCTACTATTTTTAAGTTTTTGAATTCAAGATTATTTGATGGGCATATTATATTCTTCAATAAACCCCACACTAAAGGATATTGATCAAGACGCATTAAAAAAGACTCATCTTGATCGCTAACAATATTTGGTATGTTTACATTCTCATAATCATATGACAAGCCTCTTATCAGGGATAAAGCAAAACCAATGATTTCATTTCTTTCTTCATTTGAGGACAGTGGAACTCCAACAATTGTTGTCAAGTAATTAACATATATTGATACCATGGAAAATATGTTCTTAGGAAGCATTTCGTCTTCAGGCAGAACAATTGCATTTCCTGTAAAATAAGGCTCCACCCCTGGCTTAAAGTCTATTCTCATATCAACAAAGTCTGCATCCAATTGATGACATACTATGTTTATTATGCGATACGCTAATAGGAAATCGCTTATGTGTGATTCTTTTAATTTTGACATTATTGATCCGTCTCTATTCCTAAATATCGCAAAAAATCGTCATAATTATTGTTTTTTCGCAAAAATGACTTAAGTTCCTCTACCTCTTTATTTGATATTTTACTGTCAGATACCTTGTTATTTAACTCTTTATTGATTAAAGATATTTCTCTTAAAATATCGGTCATGCTCATATTATCAGTAGGAGGGGAGGCTATCCAAACTGAATTACCTGAACATCCAGAGCATAAATACTCAAATGTTAGCAAGAAATCACCTATTTCTGGTTCTTTTTTACTAAAATCTTTTTGCCTCACACCTATTCCAACTACTCCCTCTTCGCTTGTTTTACTTTTACAGTGAGGACAATTCTGTTCATTAAGAAACTGTATCGCCCATACTGGTAGAAATATCATCTGGCGGACTCCTGGTATCATCTAAATTAATATTATAAGAGTAAGTTATACCTCTCTTATTATGAATACCGAAAAGCTTTTGTTCAGCCCTTGTTCCTGGTAAATTATTTTTAAGAGAATAAAGATCTGAACCAACGAACGACCCATTCATCAACAATCTTCCTGTATGAGAAGTCATCTCTGCAGAATTGTGAAAATGTCCGCAAAGAGCATAATGAAGCCGTTCCTGTAGCGTTGCCTGCATCTTGTTTTTAACTTCAGCAAAACCGTTTATTGGAGTACCCTTACTTTTAACATCATCTCCATGACACAGTAGGAAGTTGTGATCCTGAATGTTGGCAATCTTGAACCAACAGCGAGGTATATCAAAAGTAATTCTTGGATTATCTCTAAATCTAGCTCTAATGTACTCGTATATAATAATGTCCCAGTTACAGTAATCTTTTTCAAAACCGCTTGGAGCAACTCGACCATGATTTCCTCGAATTCCGTAAAACTTAATTGAGCCAAAAATAGACAACCAGTAATATATGGCGTTGGAAATAGCCTCTACTCCCTCCATTACCTGATCAAAAATAGGCGTTGATATATAAACAGGAGACCATTTTCCGGCAGCATTCATGCCGTCAACAATATCTCCTAGACAGAATATATGAAGCTCAGGTATCTGGTACATCGAAGAGTGATGCTGATATATGTCAGCTACAGCATATTGAAAGTTTTTCATTCTTTGAGCGAATACATCTAAGTTGTATTCAGAGAGGCCGCCTGTCTCTTCAAAAGAATGCTCATGACCAATATGAAGGTCGCTAAGAATGATCCCCATATGCTCAGGAGTTCCATCCTTTTGACCTTTAGGCTTCCAAGTGCTTAACGGTGCCTTTGGGAAGGCCTCCATTGCTGAACATAGCTTATCTGCTATAACTTCTGTTCTTTGCTTATGAACGCCCAATCTATTATTTGCAACTACTTCTTGATGCTCTATAAAGTTTTTTGTCTTCCGCTTTTTTATTATTTCATTTATACGATGAGGTATGTCTGATTCTTCCCATCTTGTTCCGCGGTATTTATCTTTGCATGCCTGACTTGTTCTTCCGAGTAACTTTGCTATTTCAGGATAGGGGGTATCAAGAAATCTGTGTTCATACAGAGAAACTGTATCTTCCATACTCCAGGGTGTTCCCATTTTACTATCTTTTGACATTCGTCTCTCCTTCTGTTGCAGGAATCAATTCACTTCTGAATCTTCTCCATACATGCATATGTGCTTTAATCATTTCTGATTTATGTTTTTCTGTCATTCCGTCTGCGTTTTTGCGATACTTAATTATTATTTCCGGAAGATTCGCAAAGACTCTACCATCAACAATAGCTCTCGCCCAAAGATCCATATCTGGAACTGTATAAATACTTTCGTCAAGAGTATACCCGCCAAGACTCTCAAACACTTCCCTTTTAAACATTGTTGATGGATCAATCATTGGATTTAACTGTTTATGCAGCAAACCATTAACAATTTGTCTATGCCGTATTGGAGGGTAATTCATAATTCCTGTTTGCTCACTTTCGTGATCGATCATAACAGCATGTCCGCCTACACAAAACACGCTATCATTCTTCTCCAAATATGCAATTTCTTTTTCAAAACGCATCGGCAAACTTATATCATCGCCATCGTGGATTGCTACATATTTGCCCCTAGCAAGCCCAATTGCTTCATTTCTTCTTTTCGGAATCTTTTTGTTTTCCGAACTGTTAATCATTATAACCCTATTGTCTTCTGCTAATATTTCTGTAGCAATTTTCCATGTAGAATCAGTTGAGCCATCGTTGATTATTATCCACTCGAAATCAGAATATGTCTGATTAAGAACAGATTGTATTGATTCTTCAATAAATTGTTCACAATTATAAAGAGTGGTTATAATTGATAGCTTAGGATTCGAATACATTTTTATATTGCTCCCTTACTTTTTCCCAGTTATAATCACTTAATATCATATTTTTACCCTCTGAGCTTAATTTTTGATGAAGCTTTTCATCTGACAGCAATGCATCAAGTGAGTCTGTGAACTTGCCATAAACATTTGCTGAATACTGCAACAAACCAAGCCTTGATGTAAGACTTGGACATACTATGTTGCCCGCTAAAGATGGAACATTTCCAACATTAAGAGCAACATATGGCAATCCTGCAGCCATGCTCTCAAGTGCCACCAAAGGAGCAACTTCAGTTTGCGAAGGGAAAGCAAATACGGCAGACTCAAAAAAAGCTTGAATCGTATCTTTTCTCGATATGTTTGTTAGTGACAGAGACGGATATTTGGCTTTTTTTAACATCATGCTATGTCGGCGTTTCATTGATTCCGCTGGAGCGTAATTAGACTTGCTCGAAATAAATAATGCAAAAAAATCCGATCTTTTTCCATGCAACTTGTTTAGTATGTGGTGTAAATGTTCTTGCCCTTTTCCTGGAAAAAAGTTAGACACACATAATATAATCTTTTTATCTTTTGGTATATTGAATTTCTGTCTAAAGTTAAATCCTTGATCTTTAAATTCATTTAAATCAATAGCGTTTGGTATTACATTTACCGGAATATTCATCTTCCGGCATGTTTTGTAGTCAATGTAATCATCTGAATGGGTGATTACCTTAAAGCTATTATTGTTCTTTTGAAAATTAGCAAGAGTATCGCCATTGTTTCTCATATGATTCATACCAACTAAGGCAATGCTTTTCTTTCCAGGAATTAATTTGTGATTTCTAACAATGGACGGCCACATGGAAAACGAATCACTGTAAACAAGAGTGTGATCAGGCTGCAAGCTCTTTATTTGTTCAAGAAAATGTCTCTCAGACTGCTTGCACTGAACAACTTTTACTCCATTTATAGTGGTTTGACGATCAGCCCATTTTGCAAGAACAGTACAATCCATGCCAAAATCATTCGCCATAGATTCCGTTATTTGCTGAACAACCTTTTCTGATCCACCAACATGGAAAGGAAATGCATGATTTACACAGACTACCAACTTCATAAAACCCTATCGAAAATAATCATTATTTATCTGAGTTCTTCACTGCTCTAAGTGAGTTTAATAGGCATTGACGTTGAACTCGAAATGTTTTTGTTCTCCATTTTTTAGAGAAATTCTTATAACTATCGTTAAAGTATGTCATTTTTCTACTATTTTTTCCTAAAGTTTGATGTGGCAAATGGACAATTTTGGCTTTGTAGTTCCACGCAAGACGACCTCCATCTTCAATTATCCTAAAACAGAAATCAGGGTCCTCAAAATATGCTGGGTTATAAACAATATCGAACATACCTATTTTCTCTGGAAGTGATCCAAGCATAAGCATCCCGCCGCAGCCAACATAAGTGAATGGGTCATTTGGTTTTTTTGCCATTCTTACAGGGAAATGCCTACCATTCATCATCCATGCCTCAACTCCAACCACAGATGCTCCAGACTCTCTTAATACCGCATGGTGTTGCTCAAACCACCCCTCTTGGACATATTGGTCATTATCCAAGAACATTAAGTATTTGGGCTTATTTTCAATCTTTTTATACATTTCAAAACCATGATTTCGACCGCCGATAACCCCAAGATTTTCTGGACTTGCAAAAAACAAAACGTTATCTTTCTCTTCTGAGACTTCTTTAAGATATTCTGCAGATCCATCTGTAGACCCATTATCAATAGCTATTAAAAAAATATCATCTTCACAGGTATTTTTGTAAAGATGATCAATGAAACGTTTTGTCGTTTCAATCCCATTATATGAAAGCATAACTAATGCAGTTCTTTTATCTTGTTCCATTCGTGCTTATCGGCAATATTGATTATGAATCTAAAATTGTCACGATATTGCTTGTTGAAACCGATCCAACTGAAATTCCATCGAAAGGGACAACCTCGGCATACCATTCATCGCCTGCTGAAGTATTTGAAGATACAACTAAATTCTGTCCAGCCAACAAGGTCATTTCAGTAAACACTTCTTCTCCTAATCGTTTTCTAAACCAACGAATAGAGCTTTCATCTTGCTGACTCTGAGACCCCTGATTTATGTCGGTATCAAAGAAAGTGTAACTTAAATCTAATGCAGAGTCTAAAGCAGGTGAAGTTGGTATTATGATAACGCTAGAAACAATTGGTGGAGCATTTTCTACTGTTATGATAGAAGAGCTTACTGGATCGCTTATAAGATTTCCTGAAATTGGCCTAACCTCTACTTGCAAAGTGTTTCCAATTATCATTGCAACAACATTTCCTTGTATCTCTCCAGGTATTATCTCATTATTAGAAAGACCATTTGTTGATTCATTCAGAATACCCCTCTTGAACTCTATTCCATTTACATACCAAATGATAGTGCTTTCATTCTCGCCTCCGTCATCGAAGAAATTGAACGAGGCTATAGCTGGCGTTGCTGTTGTTATAGATTCTTGAAGGGTTCCAGTTGACGTTCTTCCCATTATTGACAACGTTGTTATAAATGGCGGAGCAGCGGCTACCTCAACTGATGGTGAACGGAATGTCTCTCCAAAGTTTGTTCCATCGCTAGGTCTAACTGAAAAGTAAATTATATCGCCAACGTTAATTAGACTTTCTCCTCTTTCGCGAGCAAATTCTTCAACGCTTGTTCCATCTGGAACATCATCTAAGTCAAAACTGAAACCAAATCCATAAACAGGATCAAGTATATCATTGATATCATTCCATGATCTAAGGTCTCTTAAATATTCAGCCTCTACACCATTGATGAACCATCTTATTTCTGTTTGATCTAAATCTTCGTCATCGCCGTTGATATCAAAGTATCTATATGTTGCATTTATTTTCGAGTATATCGATGGGCTGTTAGGGACTACCAAAAGGCTCTGAGCTTCAGGTGGTCTAGCCGACAAAGGAGGAGGCAAGAACACATTTGTGTTCCACATATATCCAACGCCCTTAATATTTATGTCTTCCGAAGCGAATCTATTTATAACCTGAATTCCTATTCTGAATTCATTGGAATTTTCTATATCAAGGAAGAATGGTCCTTCTCTTTTGTCTTTAAATACTATCAATCCCTGTCTTGGATAAGCCCTGTAATCCTCGTCATCGATTGCAGCAGACAAGCTATCCCTTATAGTTACTAAAGAATTAATGTCCCATGGTCCATACTTTGTCTTCCAAACAAATCCGTCTATACTTTCAAGCTGCTCTTCAAGATCAGTATTATCTTGCTGAGTTCTAATCGGGATAAACAATTTGCCATACTGATCAACAGATGGTCTTGCTCCTGTATGGAAATCATCCCAAGAAGAAGATTGACTATTAGCTACTCCAACTTGAATTTCGCTTTCTGTTGGTCTATTTGCATCTACCGTTACAGCTATTTGTTGTGCTCCAAATAACGAGCTATCAACGTTCAAGTATAAAAAGCTTATCTTAGGTAAACTGTATCTAATATTTATGCCAGTTAGCGATGGAACGCCAGGCGTTGCAATGTCTTCGTATTCTTCTAGGACAGAAGCAGACAAACCACTCAGTAACGATACCTTAAACTTAAAGTAGCGCCCTGTTAGCTTAAAGAATTCAACATCACTATTTGGATCAAACTGATCTGATAGGTCAGAAAAATTAAATCCATCATCTGATGATTGAACTGTCCAGTTTCCGTCAGTATTTTCGAATAATGAATAATCAAGAACAATTGAATTGACAACGCTTATTTGTCCGAGATCAATAATTGCATCGTAAGTTCCCCAGCCAACAGAGCCTGCAGCTCTACCTATCATGTTATTTAAAACTTCATTCAAAAACAGTGCATCTAGAACGGTTTGAGATTGGCCTCCTGTTTCATTTGCTATTTGCTCAAGATCGTCAGTGTCTGTTCTTGCCAACAGTGCAGAAAGAGTTACAGGGAAAACTACTGAGAAGTTGTTTACAAGAACAGGAACTTCAGCAAAACCATCTATTGCTTGAACATTTTCAAGAGCAGTATCTAAACCGATAAACGACAAACTCTCTTCATTGTCAGTTTGAGCATAAATTATTTTTGAGAATGAATCAAGAGATTCATCTAGCATTGATTCAGCTACAGCTCCTATTCCATCATAAAACGGAGAAGCTCCAAATGGAACATTGTTTCTTATTCTATCCAGGAAGCCAAGAGCTTCCTCTGCTGTCCCGATGTTATTATCAATATAAGGGATAACTTGAGGAACCCATTCAATATCGCTATAGTAACTTACGCTAGGGCTTTCTAATTGAGCAGATTGAGGCGGATTGATATCAAATACTGGATTATTTCCGTCAAGAAGATCATCCCCTATAACAACTCCTCCTGTATTTGTATCATCAGTGTCGGTATCCGTATTTGTATCACCAGTATTATCGTTTGATGGAACCTCTCTTGTTACAGAGAATGATCTACATCCTTCAAATAATGGTGAATATGGATCTGTTTCAGCTCCAGGCAATACATCAGGATTTCCATCATCATCTAAATCGTCATCATTTGTATCATCATCAGGATCTTGAGTTTCTATAAATTCGTCAGGGTCTTCATTGTCATTGAAATCAACAATCGTCTGTCCATAATAAAAGTCATCAACAACAGTTAACTGTAATCTAATAAAGTATGGGTTCCTAACATCGCCTTCTCCAATGACAAATGGTTCAACAATATTTTCAGAATCGGTATCTTCGCCCCTTCTTGCTAGCTCTAGCTTTTTCTCTATTTCATTTACTTTGTCCAATATGTCTTCTGATCTAGGAAGTAATGTGGATGAAGCTATACCATTAACAGCGATAATGTCATTGCTTGAGAAAATTACTGGGTAAACTAATGATGCTCTATCAACATTATCCGAAGAAGACTGTTGGTTATCATCGCTGCCTCCTCCGCCTCCTTGTAGATCATCTGCATCATCTGAATTTGCGCTATCAGGCAGAACAACGTATCCTCTAAGCAATATTCTAACATCTGTGGTTGGAGGCTCTCCAACATCATCAAGAAGCTCTATTGATATTCCAGCCGATTGTTTTCCGTCAAGCAACAGTTCTACAGGATTTACTGTAGAATTGATTTGCAAAAAGCCTGGCGGTCTACCGCTTGTTATTCCTCCTGCTACATAAATATATCTAAAGTCGTCTGAAGCCATTCCGAACGCCTGTCTAGGAACATCCACTCCAGTCAATTCATTGAAATTAAATGGAGCAATAGTATCTGAAGCGTCTATCGATTCAAAAGTCCTAGAAACCTTACTCTTTCTGCTTTCCCCGCCAAGGAAATATGAAATATCCTGAACTGTAACAGATGAACCTTTGTATCTAGGGTTTGGTATGCTGAAGTACGAACTCTCATCATTTTGTATTGAAAGAGTATTTAGGTCAATGGAGTAAGTGTCTGTTAGAAGTATTATTTCTTGATTCTGACCTTCTCCAACAGGTACTGCTCCGCCAGAAACTCTCAATGTATTATCTGAATCAGAATGGAACATGAATGGGGAAATTCTTTGATAAAGAACAAGGTCAGATCCTGTAAATGCATCTGAAACTTCCCACTCGTCAGAATCTATGTTATAGATAACAATTCTGTCATTCATCTCTTGCACAGATCCTTGAGACCCAACTATTCGTATCCCGCCGACAATATAAATCTTGGAGCCAACTTTTACTGAAGCTCCCATAGATATTCCATATGATTCGAATTCATTGTCATTCAATGTTGGCATGTTGCTTAAATTAAACCATGAGTCAGAACTGCTATCATATCTTTCAGCAGTCTTCGTTACAACAAGATCATTGTCTTCTATGGAAAATCCCCCAAAGACATAAACGTCCCCTGAATCTTGCTCTGCGTTATGATAAAATCTTGGAGTTGTCATCTCAGCCATATCTGTCCATGTTTGAGAATCTATTCTGTATTGCTCATTGTATGATGAAACTTTATTGCCATCAATTCCGCCAATGGCGTAAAGTATCTCACCATATGGATCAAAACTCCAAGTAAGAGTCAATGCTCCCCTTGGGTGGTTTAAGTCATTCGGAACTGTTGACCACTCATCTGTAACAGTGTCATAAATATCGATAGAGCCATTATAAACATTATCAACAACAGCCACTTGGGTAACATCGTCATCTGGCTCACTATCATCTTCTGCGTCTATTGAATAATTAATAGTAACACAAGATGTCATCAATCTTTCAGTATCGCCTCTCTTGTCATAAGATATAGATGCTTGAACTTGAGCTTCAAATTCTTGTATCGGACTCATTGGTAATAATGTAAAGTATGCAAGCGACTCTTCTTCCGAAGCATTAACCAAAGGGTCTACAATGTTTTCTGTAAAAATAACTTGTTCTGGAACCTGTATTTTACTTGGATTTTTTCCGCCGACAGTTAAAGTTATAGGAGTTCCTGTCGGGACATTATTTCCAGCGAAACTAGCTCTTACAACAAATGTGTGAGAAGACTGTCCGTCAATAAGAAGATCTTGAACAACTTCATTCTCTCTTCTTACCTGTATTACATTAATCTGCAAAGGTTCTTTTAGCCTAACTATACATGGAGGTATACCATTCTCTGCTCCGCCTCCACCGCTAAGATATTGTATTTCGCCATCAAGCTCAGTCTCAGCTCTTCCGCTAACTACATTATCATTATCCTCTCTTCTATAAGTGAAATCGATAGCTCCGCATGTATTTTCAATAGGATCAACATTGCCTCCTGTATCTGGATCTGATGGGCCTATGAATTGATTTATTCTTAAGAATGCGTCTGTCTTGTTTTCATCATCAAGAACTATTGTTGCATAACCAATCTCTTCTTCATGATTACTGAAAACTGGTTCATCTATATATGGATCAAATCCAATTTCAAGATTAGGGCCATGCAAAACTTCGAACGCATTCCCTGTTTCAATTTCAACCAATTGTCCTGCATTAAGAACAAAAAGAGTTCCGCCAAAATCATCTGAACATTCTCTGAACACATTTCCCATTAAGCCAGAAGCCTGATTCGGATCTTTCCATATAGTTAATCTTTCGTAATCAAAACCATCAGCCCACATATTGACTTGATAATCTCTTAAGTGCATAAGGAATCTTGATCCAAAACCGCTATTGGTTGCAGGCGGATAAATAAATGCTGGCTTTTCTGCAAATGCTGACAATCCGCTATATACAACATCAACTCTAATTGCATAAAGTTCAGGAAGCAACTGAGGACCAAAATCTCCGTTAAATATATACCAAGTAACACCGCAAGCTGGCCCAAAGAACACTCTTCTGGCAGTTCCGCTAGACGTTCTTGAGAATACTCCTGGTCCGTTATTTACAACATTGTCAGTAGAATAAAAGGGTCTATCTTTTCCTGAAACACCTTTCTTTAAATTCCATTTCACAATTTCGTTATCTGGTATGGGTGTTCTTCTGTCTGGATCATCTGGATTTATTAAATAAGCAGAAGCAAATTGTTCGGCAACATCAACACAGTCAGGAGATGGGATAGATTCAGTAAGCTCTATTTGAAGTATATTCTCAAAAGCAATATACATTTTTCTGCGGCCAAAAAATCCGTTATAGCTAGCTTTAGCAAAAAGCATTACGCCTTCTGGCAAAAACGGTGCTTGAAGATCAATATCTGCGAAACTAAATTGATTTGATCTTACATCAGAATCATCATCAACATCTTCATCCTCTGTTCCTAATAGTAAGTCAAAAGTAGTTGATTGAGGCAAAACGGTTTTACTTTTAAAGTTGGAAAAAGATGGTTCAAATTCTACTGAAGGGTCAGATAAATTATCATCGCAACCTGGATCAGAAGCTTGGTGGACTGCAATAAATGTTTTTCCGCCATCAATTATTGCTTCATCTCTATATGTAACTTTAACTCTTGCTGTAAATGGCTCTTGTCTTCTTATGTATGTTCCATCAAAAGACTTTGATTGATCTGATTCCAATAATCCGCCAGTGCTTTGAGTGACAACACTGCTTAGATCTATTTCCGATTTACAAATATGATCTATTCTGTCATTCCCAAGATTTATTAACTCCATTTTAAATGGGTTCTTTAAAGATATGGAAATAGGTTTTGAATTAAAAGCAAAAATGTCTTGGAGAGGATTATCTCTATCAGGTATTGTGAATGAAACAAAGACGCTCGCACTGATAGTATCCAGTGCAGACAATATATCAAAATCATCAGACATTCTCAATATGCCTCTAAGAACTCCATTTCCTTGAGGTGTTGTTGTCAATATTGTTGATTCATTAAAATCAGGAATGCTTGTGCTTCTATTTATCTCTTCTCCGAACACATCTTCGCTATTACCGGCTCCAGAAACACTTCCTGATGCTCTAAACTTAAGATTGGATTCATCTGCAATTGGTGAACCAAACTCATCTGTTATTTGAGCGAATAAAGCAACCCTTTGATCGAACCAGCCATCTATTGATCTTTGGAAAAGAACAGGCTGTTCCCATTGAATACTTATAGCATCATCTGTAACAAGCTCATATCTAAGTTTTCTTACTTCTAATAATGGTATGCCTGTTTCATCTGAATCTTCTCTTGGCGTTGATGTGGCGTATGTAACTGTGGATGCATAGCCATACTTGTCAACAGTGACAAACGCATAAAATGCTTGAATGTTATTATCTATATTTCTGTGAACAAATTCTGTTTGATTAGGATTTCCTCTAAATACCATTTCCGAAGAAGAGGATGTTCCCTGATCATCTATTATTGGATAATTGCCGGTTTCATAAAATACTTTTACTTCTTTTACGGAATCAGTTAATCCCGGTATTTGCCAATTAAAATATATTTTCCTGTTACCAGATTGTGCTACAATGCTATCTACTGTCGGAAGAGCTGATGCGCCGCCCGTTACATCAAACCTTTGATTATTATCATCGAATCCGGGTATTAAGACAGAAAGAACAGGAGAATCGTTCCATATTGAATAATTTCCTATGGCGTTTTGTGAGAATATTTTATAGTGATATTCTCTTCCATGTATGTAGTCTTGGGATACTGTAAAAAAGAATTCGCCAGAAGATGCTGACTCTTCATATATTACAACTCCATCATTTTCATGATAAGGAATGTCTCCAAAACCTATATCCTCAAAAGTAAACTCGCCAGTCTGCAAGTTATCAACTCTATCCTGAAGTCTCGGTCCCGCCTCCTCTTTTTCGATAACCCTAACCGAACCATTTACAAAGTCATAATCTGAAGGAACACTATATCTGAACGAAAGTATCCTGTCTCCATTGTCAAGCTGCTTTTGCTCATTCTCTCCAACTGTGGAAGAAGCGTTTTGTATGTAAGAAATATCTCTTACAGTGTTATGAATAGAGACTTCTGTTAGTTTTCCGAATGAAGCAAAATAATTCGGAGGAGAGATTCCTACTGCTCCTATTGAAAAATGACTTACATCCGCATTGCTTAATGGGGAAACAAATGATCCGCTCGATTCAAGCGATCCATTTACATATACTTTTATGTCGTTTAAATCAGCATCATATGTTACCGATATTTGATTCCATTGATTCAAAACTAATGGATCAGTCGTCGTTGCTGTTCCAGAAGTGCTTCTATTTAAAACAAAAACGTTCTGTCCTTCTAAGAACACAAACAATCCAACAGCAAACGAATCTGGATTATATTCGCTGTATATGTATTGTCTTGGGCCTCCTGATATTTCATAAGGGAATACCCATGACATGAAAGTAAATCCGCCAGAGTCTGGCAACAATGATCCCGATGAGCTTAATTCATGCTCCCAATAATGATCATTTCCGTTCAATCTAATTCCTGAACGACCTACTGGCACATCTTCTTCGTTTAACCATATTGGTTCTGCCTGGTTCTTCGCTGAAAGATGGTATTGATTTGAAGTAAAATCAAAAGCTTCTGTTCCAGACCCCTCATTGAAATGCCATGAAGCTAAAACGTTGTTGTCTAATTTTGTTCCTGATCCTCTTAATATAGTGCTTGTAAATGAACCTATGCCTCTTGGTATAACTCTGGTTCTTGGCGTGGCTTGTATGCTATTGCCATCGCTAAAGGTTCCATTTTGATCAAATGAGTATACTGTATAGAAGTAATCATCATTCTCTATTAGGTTGTCATCAAAAGACCTATCAAGGAATCCCTCCGTAACGATATCTCCATCAATTGCGTTTGCTGAAAATGATGCATCTTTTCTTAATACTCTAACTCCAGCATACCCACTTTCTTGATCTGCGAAAAAAGCTCCCGCTATATCATTTCCATCAGATGTGTCTATTTCTTCATCTTCTAATACCGCGAAAAAGTTTACTCGAATAGGAGTTGATTCGAACGAATACAGATTAAAGAAAACTTGTCCTGGATATGTTGAATCCAACCTATTGATTAATCTTCTTATTACTTCATGTCTTGTTTTTGGCTCATCGTTCCATGTCATAGACCCCGATTGGTCTATAAGTATTGAAACTATTCTATCAGGAAGCTGAAGTGAAACTTCGTTTGATGTTCCATCATCATTCTGAATTTGAGTGTTTGTGAATATTGGCTCACTTAATGGGTCATCAAACTTGTTTGTTGAATCAATAAATTCTTCTGCTGTGGGAGTCTGTATGACGCACCCTGACTCATCGAGAGAATCAACGAAGAACCACATGGTTAATGCGAATCGATCATCAGAAGCAATCCAGCCAGCGTCTGAATCATTGCTAAATGACTGTAGGGCAATATATGGGTCAATATCAGAGCTAGCTGAATCCCAAACTATGTAAGATGAATCAGAACTACCTACAGGATACAGCGAAAACGCATAACTTGAGTCGTAGTCTATTGAAGACCCATCAAACTTTTGCATATCGAAATTATATGAATCATCAAGGCTTATTTCGCTAAAGGTTGATTTTGCGTCATAAAACGGCCCAAGAGAAGAGGGCTCATTGGATACAAGTTCATGGACACCTGCATGAAGAGTAATATATGGGTATTGATCATATTCAACAGTTCCAGGGAGAGGGCCATCCGGAACAACACAGATATAGTCTATATGAGTATCGCCAGTTAAAACGCTCAAACTCAAAGTTCTATCTGATTTATCTGGAATAACAATTGATGTAGTTAAAGTTGACCAAACATTTGAAGACACAACTGTTTCATCCAACTGTTGAACAAGGCTTCCGCTAACATATAGATTTGTTTTTAAATTGCTTGAAGATGTTTTGTATCTTATGTAAACATCATATTTTCTCGCGGAATCTGATGATATTGGATAATGTAGTTTTGCTCCATCATCGCCTGACCCATATGACGTAAAGTACATTGAACCGAAACCTGTTGATCCATCCTCGAATGGTTCATGGCGAACGCTTGGATTGCCTCTTTCCCAATCTGAAAAATTTGAAGCATCAAGAAATACAGCATCATCATCGTTAAATATGAATCTATTCCCGGCAGTTACATTTGTAGGCCACAAATAAGTGGTAGCCTTTCTGAATGGCATATCACTGGTTGAAATGAATCCTTGAGCGGTAATTTTCATAATATTTTATCGACTAATAATTCTATAGTCTTTGTCCTGATGCAAGCCTTCTAATCTGAGACTCTGATTTTATTTTAAATGTGTTATAAGAGAACATCCATACCTCTTCGTTAACTATCAAAACCTTGTGTATAGTGTCAAATCCTGAATCTGAAATCGATATACCAAAATCGTTTATGGTAACCAGTCTTCCGTCGCTTAAACCGCTTACTACTTGAAGAACGCTCGAATCTATATCATTAGCAACAATATCTGCTGAAAGGCTAGCGTCATTAAATACATCAACAAGCCTTAAATTAACTCTTTCTGCATAAAAGAATCCGCCGTCTTCTCTTATTCCATTATCTGTTGCGAGATAAATCTTGTTCCTATATTTAACAAGAGAATTAATATTTTGGTTTGTTGTTCCTATTAGCGTCCAAGAAAAACCATCTGTCGAATAAAATACTTCATTCTTAGCTATTGCAAATGTCGCATCTGGAGATATTATAGAGCCAACTCCAACTTCAGACTCTTGAACAAAAGTCCAACTATCCTGAAGCTCTTTTCTTGCATAAATGCCATCTTCAGCTCCTATTACAAGATTTGTATTAAACAGTCCAACTATCTCAAAAATATTGGAAGGAAGACCCAGTCCAGGATCCCTTGTTGACGTTTTTTCTATCGTATCATATGTATACAGTGCCGTTTGATCTAGAATAAATACTTGATCGTTGCTTACATGCATGTCTTTTATTTGCAAATCTCTTCTTGAGTCTATTACTACTTCATCTATCTTATATGTTTCAACATCAATAGATAAAACTCCTCCTGCCCCTCCGACCCAAACTTGCCCCAGAGATTCAATATATATAATTGATGTTGGATAAGGGATGCTAAAATTTCTTTTCCCAAAATTAACAAGTTCCTCGAAATCAACTGTTGAATTAAATACATCATATACATCCGTACTACATGGAAGTATGTATTTAGCTTGATATGGTGGAACCATCTGCATTGCTGATGAGTTTGTTTTTGATAAATTTAATCCCATTTGAAGAAGATTGGAATCTCTTGTTTGAGATAAATGAGATGGAAGGCCTGAGTTTACCCACTCAAACGTATCCTCTATTGTTGCATGAGGAAGACTTGTATTGTCAAAAATTGGATTCGTTATACTTATTGTTAATATGTCTTTTTTTGTCATTTCTTTATTTAAGACAACAACGCCATTGATTGAATTCGCAATGGATACAAGGTTATAATTCAAGTAATCAGGTTCTGAATTATTATCAATAGAAGTGTTTACGGAGTTGTATCTACTAACCCCAAAGCCTTCAATCGTATCAGAGTTTGAACTCGGAACTTCAACGAATGAAACCGCAGAACCTGTTGAACTGCTTGATGAGCTTTCTCCAAACAGAAAATTATCTGCAATAGTTCCTTCTGCGGCAAAAATAACTAAACCGGAATCAACTGCCGACTGCAAATCTGTTGAGCTAAATGCCATTTGAGGAGTCAATAGGACTCCAACTTCAGTTGTATCTTTATCAAAAACAAATGATTCAGTACCTTGAAGTTCTAAAAAGTCATCATATTTAACAAACCATGAAGTCAATCCAACTCTATCAGTATCTATTTCTTGAGGAGATGATATCGGTAAACATGATCCGTAAACCTTTGTTCCCAATAAAGATTGACTTATAACAACATCAAAGAACAACCTCTCGGAACCGATGTCGCATGTGTCGTGAAAAGACAATGAAGACAATCCTATATCTAGCCATGGATTCCAGTTCTGCTCAAAATACTGCAAATGCAAAGAATTATTAACTACATCATATGTCTCAGCATTATCATAATCTATTTCATGAGTATCAAGTTTGCTTAAATTGGGTTCAATCTTTATTCCGCCATGAACTATTATCTCTATTTCTTCATTATTGTTAGATATCCAGTCAGATAATTGAGACTGAATAGCAGCCTTTCTTGATGAGATCATCGGCCCCCACTGATTAGGGCTATACTTCTCTTCATTATTTATCTGATTGCCAGCAGGCATATAAAACAAAAATCTTCTAAACCCAAGACTGTAATCATCTGTTAGTTTGTTTATCAAATTAGAAACGCCATCTGCAGCTTGCCACCATGAGGCAAAAGCATTAGAAGCTCCTGTTGAAGAAAGAAAAGAGTCTTCCCACATAATATATACTCTTACTGGTCTATGATCTGTTTCGCTTAATGTTCCTGCGGTTGAAGATATGACCTCAATAGGCAAAAACTCTTCGATATCTATTTCACTTAATGTTGAAATCGACTTGCTCGATGATATTGTGTCACTTCCTGAATTGCTCAACCCTCCAACCGGCCTATTTCTAGATCCTCCTGAATTTTCTTGCTGCGGAACAGAAGGTAGAAGCCTTTCTATCTCATCCAAATAATCAGATTGTATATTCCCATCAGGGTCAGATTCGTATTCATATAGAGCACCAATAGCGTGAGCGCCGGATATAAATGGAACAGTAAGTTGTTGTTCCCAATTTATTTCATTTAACGGTTTTCTGGAATATGGTGGAAGAGATGAGTATACATGTTCAAAAACAGGAAGGACATAAAGTGATTTATAAAGAGAATGCAGTCTATACGCCTCAAGAGTATTGCTTGATATGTATGAGCTATTTGTAGACCTTATGTTCTCTATTCCTGTTTGAGGAGTTTTTTTGTCCTCTATCGTATACCTTATGGCTCTCACCAATGGAGCCAAAACATCAACCTTTTCCCATAACCAACTTAAATCATTGTTCAATTTTTGTGCATTATTATATGAATCACCTTTAACTGCATCGAATCTTGTTCCATAGCCAACAATTCCAGGTCCAACAGAAACAAGGGAATCATTTTTGTATACGGCACCTGGCAAATCAACAAATCCAACTTTTGCTTTTGGTATGATATCTTTTATCGCGCTAATTGTTTTTAAATAAAATTCTTGAACAACCGAATTCCATTGAGACTTCGATAACCCATTATGAAAAGAGGAATTTTCCGGATAATCAAAATGAGGGTGCCATTTTTTTCTATAATCTATTAAGATAATCCCATCGAATGATTTGTCTCTAACTTTTTTAATGACATCTTGTTTTACTTTTTCTTCATGACGAGATATCCATTCTGAATCATTGAATATTTGATAAGGTCCGCTTAATGGAAATTCTCCAATCTCAGATATTTCAAAACGAAATGAATTCAAAGACGCATTCTGTAAATCTACGCGCAATGAATCCGATATTTCTTTTGAGTAAAATCCAAATAAATTATAACCATTAATGCTCAATTACTTATCCTCCAATTCCGCCGCCGATATCTTCTTCAGATACTGGTCCATCAAGGTCTTCCTCTATAGAAGTATTATCGCCATAAGTTCCGAATTCCTCAACTCCATAACTCTTGAAATCCTCGTTAGAAGAAAGAAGCAAGACCCTAAAAGCTGGGACTTCAAATGGCGAAACTGTGTTATCTTCGTTTGTTATTGTTCTTGCTTCTGGATATACTTGAGATAAGAACCTATCAAGTGAATTCAAGAAAATAACTACATTAGCCTTGTTGAAGTTTAAAAGAATAGGATTATCTGCATCATCGCCTAGGTCTAAAAGCGTTGAAGCTATTGATTGTAACCCAGTGAGAGCTGTATCAGCTCCGGCTTTGTGAGCATTTCTATCGTTGTATTCTGGCAATATGAGATTGCCAATTGCTGTTGCAGGTCTTTCTGTTACGCTCCAGTCATTAACAAAAAATCCATTAACGAACAGTTGAACGCCTGATTCATAATTGGAATCAGCCCAACCTCCATTTTCGGCCTTGTATCTCTTATATTGATTAGCTATTGTTACTACAGACCCAATTTTTTGCTTTTCATCAAAACATACAAATTTTCTTAAATCCTGAGTTGCCGTGTTGTATCTTACCCCGATTTTTTGTTCAACGCCATCAATATAAACAGTTGGAACCGTATTCCCTGTATCTTCCCATTGCAAGCTCATAGACCCTGGATTTACGGACAAAAATAGCTGTTCCTCTGTTCCTATGAACATCTTGTCATCTATTATATTCATTGATGATGCAGGCGGAATAAAGCTTCCGCTATTCATTTGAGGAAAAGCTAGCTCAAAATCGATTTCGGAGTCATTGTCTATATCGCTATTTGGCAAACTAACAAGAAGTCCCTTGTCTGTCGTTATGAATACTCTGTCTCTCCATATTTCAATTTTCCTTGTTATATCAACATCTCTGAGTATGGATACTCTTTGGAATTCCGTTTCTCCTGGCTTCCTTCTCCATAAAATAAATTGAGTAATAGCAAAAATCGTGTCGCCATACATCTTAAACTGAAATATGGGTCTTTGATCTGGCATCTCATCGCTAAAGCTCCAAAGGACTCCACCATTATCAGATTCGAAAATGCCAAGTTCATTACTTACCAAAACTCTATCTCTAACATGATCGTAAATAGTGTCATATGATTCTGTTGATCTTGGCCCAAAAATTGGAGTTTGTTCCCAAAAGTAAAAATCTCTTCCGATATCTTGTATTAGTTTAAATACTCCAATATCAGATGTGCAAAAAATATCCCCATCCGGAGTTTCTGAAATACCTCTTGTTATTTTAGCATTTTCCATCCCCTGTATTTCTCTCCATGTGCCAAAACTTCCAGCATTTTCTTTTCCTCTTTTCCCAAAAACTCCCCTATTAGTTAATGCAAAAAACATATCTATGCTACTTGAGTAATAAAATTCTATAACAGGGGTTGAAAAAGATCTTCTTCTAATCCATGTTGCACCAAAGTCCTGGCTTGTATATATCCCGTTACTACTACTTCCAACGAGAACATCGCCATCTTCTGTGGTATTTGCCAAAATAATATCATACCAAGTTATCGCATCGCCAATTATTTGTCCTTCATTAACAGGAGTAAATCTGTAACCATCATCTACTGCTAGCATTGGCTCTTGAATCGGTATCAGCAATTCTTTTATTCTACCCTCATGCCCAATATCCGGCAATTGTCTTTTTTCAACAAGGCCTATTGTTACCTGATTAGCAGAAGCGCTCTCCAGTCTTTCTTGCGGTAAAATCCCCTGAGTCTCAGTTAAACCCTCGAATACAACAACAAGCTCAGGCGGGCTATCAAAAGGAAAATCATTATTATCATTTGTAGAAAAATCTGTTGGAGCGAGCTTCTTTTCAAAAGTTATTCTTCCCAATTCTCTATCTATATTAAATAGCAAATCAAAATCTGATGCTAACTGATCATTTAAAAATACCTCAAAAGAAAAAGTGTTCTCTAGATCAGCAGTTGTTGTATAGTTTTGGAAATTTTGAGTAACCCAATCGTCAACCCTTATTACATCCCCAAGATTAATTCGCCTATCATCTATTCTTGTAAAAAACTCATGCTTATGAGCGGATATGAGTTCTTGAGCTTTTTCTTTTATCGGGTCCTCAAGATCTTTTATCTCTCTTACGCCAGACTGATCAATTTCTATTACGCCATTTGTCGTTTCGACTGTTCCTAAAAATTGAGCATTATTTACAACAATATCTGATTCTGTTACAAATAAATCTGCTTCATTTTTAAATTTTCGAACTATGTAATAATATGTGTCAGATTCCAATAAAGATTCTGGATCATTATAGGAAGTTTGCGATGGAGGAGTTGTGTCAACTAGCTCAAACTCGTAAGTGTTTCCTATTGATTTAAATATTTCATATCCATCAAATTGCCCTGCTGTAGGATCCCATAACAAATCAATTCCAGTTGTTGCTCCATCTATCTGAATAGATAAGTTTGCAGGAGTTCCAAGCTCTCCTGAAGTAGTTGGAGTCAACAATATTAAATTATAATCAAAGAAATCATCATCAACAGGATTCAATGATTCTATTCCATACAAGTCTATTGTGGTAACAAAATATGCATATGTCGTAAGATTGTTAACATCATAATCTGTGTAATTAAAAGTAAGGCTATCAACAGTTTCTATCCTGGCAAAATCTGAGGATATATATGATATCTGTTGGTCTGCTCTGTATATTCTATAGCTAACAGCTATTTCTGAGTCTGGTTGATTCCATGATATTGTATTTTCTGAATCATTTGATACGCCGAGTATTTGATTCGGAGCAGAAGGTCTAGTAAGATCAGATATGTTAGGGATGTCAAATACAACATCTCTCTCGCTGCTCTCGTTGCCAAACTCATCTCTTGCTTTTATTGAAAAAACGTAAGACGAGTCCGATACTATGTCTTCTTGATTAATTATGTAGCTAGACGAAAACCCCACTTCGGTATCCTCTTCTAAACTAATAGATAAACTTGGATTTGAAACATCTTCTCTTTCTAAGTTTATCACATTGTTTTTGAATATAGATGTTGAATTAAACCATGTAAATTCTATTGTTTGATCATCTCTTTGTTCAACAGATAATCTGGTTATAGATCTTGGGCTCTCATATGTTCTTGTATAGTGCCTCGCAGTTCTGCCTACGCTACTGTTTCCATCTACATCTATTGCTCTAATTGTTACAAAATAAGTTGTCCTAGATCTTATGCTTCTATTTCTTGTTCTACCATCGCTATCTATGTATGAGTATATTTTGAATTCTCTTAAGCTTTCTACTGGCTCGTTTATCCAAATAGATGTGATTATGCTGCTATTATCTGTATCTATTTCTTCAATTTGTATTTCATGAGAAACTGGAGGATTTGTGTCATATGGGTCTATGAAAGGCTCCCAATCTACAACAAGAACAGTATCCGAAACAAACCCATCACCCTCTGAGTCGCTTAGCTCCAAATCAACGACATCTCTAGGTCCTGAAAAGAAATCTGGAGTAGAAAAAAGCGTAACACCAGATGATTCAATAGCATTGTCTCCAACGGAAACTAATCTCAATTTATACTTTTGATTATTATCTAAATCTTGAATACTGGTATGAACAGTATTGCCGTCTACATCAATTGAAATAGTGCTTCCGATTGATTGATTCTCTAAATTTACCGGAGTTATATAAATTCTGTAAAACTCAATGTCCCCAAATGCAGCAGGCCTCCATAGCATATGAATCGCATTTGTTGCTGGGGTAACAGATACGTTCACAGGATCAGTTGGAGGAGTTACATCCAAATCAGTTAATGCAACAAGGGTTGATGTTTGGCTGCTCTCATTTCCGCTAAAGTCTATTGAACTTATTCTGTAATAGTAGTTCGTATTGTCATCAAGATTGGAGTCCAGATAGCTTGTATCTGAAGTTGATGTTAACAACTCAAAATCTACATTGTTTTCGCTTTTGTATATTTTAAATTCTTTAAAATCATAGTTAAGAGTATTCTCATCCCATGATAAAAGGATAGAAGAAACCGTTGATTGAGATACAGCAAATGTTGTAGGTGTCAATGGGGCAGAAACGTCCAAATGATCGTAAGTGGCTATACCGGAAAATGCTCCTGCTTGACCTATGACTCCGGGTCTTCTTTTCATCCATATGTATACTAAATTGTTGTCGAGTAAGGTTTTATCTTTATTTCCAAATGTTCTTATTATATTATTGTCAATAAGGCCCATGCCTGGAGTTATATCTATCGATAGAATACCTATATTCGGTTGACTAATTACCCACCCGCTCACTCTTCCTGGACCGATAGCAGATGATATGAATTCCATATGTTGATCTATATCAGTAAATCTTTGTTTATCTATGGCTCCTGAATAATAGTCGCCAGAAACAAATGCTTGAAAACCAAAATGAGGTGTTCTTGTTGGCATATAATTAACCCTTAAGTGTTATGAACTGATTGCCCTCAAGTTCAAACATGACTGAGAAATTCTTGACTACTGGAACATCGACATACTCTCCGCAATATATTGATGTATCAATATCTCTTGCTCTAAAAGTAAACGAGTTGCTTGTATTAACAAAATCCTGTCCATCGAAAGCATCTATGGAGATATGATAAGTTGTTCTTGGTTCAAATGCAGATAAATCTGGACGGTAAATTATGTTCTTTGTTTCGCCTGAGCTAATGGAGACTCCGCTAGATGGAAGCGATCCGCCAGTACCAGTAAACCATCCTGTTGAATCATTACCGCTGTATCCTGTTGTTAACAACTCCGTTCTTTCCGGATTTGTGTAAAAGCGTATTCTAAATTGATAATCATTAGACAATGCTGTTTCGTTCTGGAAATCAAAATCTATCTCATCAACAAATGTTGTTCCGCATGCCTCAATGAATGACTTATCTTGTGTTATTACATCAAATTCATCATTGCTATTTACAGCTTCCACTGTTATGAAGTAATATGTGTTACAAGAAATTGGGGTATCACCTACAGGTACAAATGATATTCCTGCTTGCTCTCCGACTCCAAGATTGACTCCTGAAGACAGCAATAATTCTCCGTTTGAAGACCATCCCGAAGTCGAGCTTGCTGAGTATGCTTGATAAACAAGGTTCTCTCTTTCATAATCTTCGTAGAATGATATTCTGAAGTGGTATAGATCCTGAGACGCTGATATGTTTGCAAAGTCAAATTCGACTGCATTGAACATGAGCATTGAATTGTATGGCCCATACTCTCCAAAGTCCTCTGCTATAGTCTCTCCCCTAGATGGGGTTATAAGTCTAATTCCAACTCTTAAGTTTTCTCCAACCTGTTCATCGTTAGATGTGAATACTCTGTTTTCATCTATTACTTGATATTCAGCAAAATCAACTGAATTGTTTAGGTTAAACCCAAATACAATGTCCGCTGCTACTGGGATCATTTTTGTTGATGTTAACATTCCGCTCTTAACCCTGCTTGGAAGAAGGAAGTTTGTCGTAAAGAAGTGAGTAGACTCTGATGCAACGCTTCGAACAACAACAGATTTAAGCGATGGACTCAGATCTCTTATTTCGCTCTTCATTGTCACCCTAAACTGCAAATACTGTCCGCTAATGAAAGAAATATCTCCTGTTTCAGATGTTCCATCAAATACTATTCCAAATTCAGCGTCTAAAACATTATCTCTACTATCTCCAACTCTTACTTCTATTAACATTGAAGTCCCTGTTGGTATGGTTGCGTCCCAATCGATTCTATCCCAAGAGATTAAACCATTTGTCCCATTGAATATCTCGCTAAAGTAAACCCCAACCTCTTCATCAACTCTATCCGCGGAATAAAACCTGTCATCCCCGTCAACTGAGCTTGTCGTATCTCCAAACTCGTTTACTTCGATTATTCTATTTTGATTAGTAAAACCAACAAGCTCTTCTAGCGTTATTGTTGCAAACAAGTTTGGGTCTAAAACCGTTTGAGCTTCATCTGTGAACAAGCTGGTCTCATTTCCGGCTCTATCAATAAGTTTCAAGTAAACGCTCTTAGTTACATCTTCGTTTGCTATACGCTGTACAGAAGTATCTGATACGAACCACAATTCTCCATTTGCTCCGCCAACAATATCTCTTATATCTTCTGAGTGCGTATACTCTGCATTCCAAACATTTTTCAATGAATACAAAGTTCTACCTATGGCTGAATAAAGAGTTCCATCAATATTTTCCATTGCCCAAACAGGAGCGTTGACCGTTCTAAATGAAGATATGAATGGGCCATCCGGAAGAGTGCTTCTTCTTATAAGAGCTGTTGTTCCAGATCCTGTCATTACCATATTCTTTCCATTCACTTCGACAGAGCCTACGCTGATAACTTGAGGGTCTGAGTCTGTGCTAAGTATTTGAGATGTTCTGTTTCCTGGATCAAGTCTATATACTCTGCCTTGGTCTCCTGTTCCTGCATACAATTCTCCATCAACGGCAACTAGGTCATATATTGAGCTACTTATTTGCTCAAACTCTGTATTAAAATTCTGTCCATCATAACTATATAATTGACCTTCAGATCCTCCGCCTCCGATGTAAAGCTTGTTGTTTAATATTTCTGCGCAATAAGCGAACGGTTGAGATATCGTGGCAGCAACTACAAAGTCTATGCCATTCAATGATAGGTATATTTTACCAGATTCTCCTGATGTAGGATTCCCTGTTCCAACAATTATTCTATCTTGGAATTGTATCAAGAACTCAACAGTGCTTTCTGGATCTCCATCTTCAAGAATGACTCTTCTATCAAAAGTTTGACTTGAATTATCGTATACATATACTTGAGCCGGATTGGATGTGGCTGCAACCATAACAGGATCCTGTCCTGATTTTTCCCAAAGAAGCAATCTTCGACCTTTGCCTTCTGCAAATGAGAACTGAGTGCTTACGTCTTCAAATATTATTCCTAAGTCGTGAGTATATTGAGTTTGGAATGGTAAAGCTTCTTGAGGCTCATCTCCATCTGATGTAAAGTTGGGAAAATTAGATATGATAAAGCTATCAATTCCAGACGTTGCATCAAACGGCAAGAGGGAATCCCCTGTTTGTATCTGTCTAATAAATGACTCAATGGTAGTTCTTGTTAACTGATCCCCCAGTTCAAGCTGGCCAACCGGAGGAGTTGTATCAAGTATGATGCTATCGAATGGAAGATTTGTTGTTTCATCATTTATTTGAATAGCATTAATGTCTCCGCCAGTAACAGCATATATTCCTCCGTTTGCAGAAAGAAGCTTATCAACTGTGGTTACATTTATTCCTTCAGCAATTTGAGCAGCCTTATTCTGCCCAAAATGATTCAATATCTCAACATCTTTTCTGATGTTAACCTGAACTATATCGCTCTCCATTATTGGGTATTCAAATCTTAATAATTTTTTGGATGGAGAGAATTTGTACCCTCTTGTTATCTTGTTTCCATTTATTATGATTTCATAAAGAACATTATCTGGGATATCCAGATCATCTATTCCAACAAGTTCAAATGTTTGGAGGTCATCATTTCTTTCTGTTTCTACTGATGTTAATGTAAAATCATTGCTTCTAAATCTTGATATTTCGACAGCATCTGTTCCGAATGATTCGTCACCCATGTTTATTTGATACAGATCATGCGTTGTTGCAATGAATAGAATATTAGGATCTCTCCATATGATTGATCTTGCATTGCTGAATTTTGGTATAAGAACATCTGTTGTGTCATTTTCTCTCAATGAAACAGGCGGAGATGTAGATATTCCAAAATCAAGTTTCTCAATACTTATTCCAACCATTTTATTTATACCTGCTGTGGTTGCAATATATCTTATGGCAGTATTTCTTATCGCTATATCTTTTATCTTGTTCGAAGAAAGACCATTGCTTTGAGTAAACGATGTTATTGATCCATCCTTAAATCTAACAAGTCCTCCATTGGTTCCGATCCAGGCAACATCATTTGCATCTATCCTTACTTTGTTAACAATGTTGCTTGGTAAACCATTTTCAACAGTAAATAGCTGAGATGTCTGAACACTCAATGGTGCAGCATTTTGTGAGGATTTTAGAACAGATAATATTGGCTTAATGTCAATGACATGCAATCCACTATTAGATCCAACTATAAGTGATCTGTCGCTATCTACGTCTAGTGAATTTGCAGAATCAGGCAAATCGCTTCCTATTAGCTTAATGAAGTATGTGTGATCCGTACTTGCAAATATGCCTTCCGCTGTTGCTATGAACATATTAGAAGATCTATCAAATGTTATGTCAAATATTTCTATTCCATTTATATTAAACTCATCTTTATCGAAAGCAAAGATTTTCTCTCTTCTTCTGTCAAAGAAGAATAAGCCCTTATCTGTTCCGATCCAGGCATCTCCATAATTATTTATCGCAGAACATTTTGCATTAACTCTCGGTATGTTTGATGTAGCAGATGTTATAAGCCCAATATTAAATGGGCCAACCGCTCCGTCTAAGTTGTAGCGAATTCTATCTACTACCATTTTTGTTCCGAGATTGTTCGAGAAGTCTCCGAATCTTATTTCTTTTCTGAAACCTTTGTCGTTTATTTCAATATCTCTGTCTTGAGCAATGTATGGATCTGTGTTAATGCTATACTGGTTTTCCCATGTCTTATCAAAAACAGCATCTCTAATATTCGTAAACTGACCAGCAAGTCTTGTTACATGATTTGCCTCTGATGCAAAATCAGTCTCGTAAAGAATGTGCATGTTGCCACTTGAGTCTGGAGCAACAACAGGTCTTCTTGACTTTCTGTTATCGCTTTCAAATATTTCTACATCAAAACCGCCCCTTGTTTCATCCCCAGCAACAAAAATATTATTACTACTTTCCCATTGCCTATAGTTAGAATCATATCTGGCTATGAATATCTTATTGGAAATATTCCCGAAGTTCAATTCATTGAAATCTGAATCGCCTGAATCAACATATGGATCTTCTGGGTCTGAAGATGTAGCCAATGGCGGATTATTAAATGATCTCTCGAAAACACAATACATAAAGTTTTCTGAAATGTCTGGTATTATGTTTGGGAATTTTGCATCCTGGCTTCCTCTTGTTATTTGTTCTACCGATCCGTTCAAATACATTCTTCCGGAAACTTTTCTGCTGAATATTTGCCATATACCATCTGTTATTTCCTGCCAAACATAATGTATGTTGCCCTTTAAATCAGAGCTTATATCAACATGATCTGAGCTTTGTCCCAAGTTTGAAACGGTCATATTTGTAGAGCCAATATATCCTGTATTCCATCCGCTCCTAATTTGCTCTTCCGATATAACCAATTGTCCTGAATCAACTTTTTCTTGAAGAGATTTCAACTGAGAATCTGTATATGGATAGCCTGGCCCTTGATGGAACCCAGATTTAATTGTAGTGCTGCCATCTGTTAATCTCTCTGTCCAAGCAACATATGGAGTGTTCCCTGATATGTAAATAGATGGCCTTCTTGAGCCTGCTTGAGAATTAGTTAATCTTGTGTCGCCTTCTCCTGTAGCTCCTGAATCCCATCTTCCTGTTGACCCGCTCCTAAACGCATAGAATATTTCAGGTTCATCAAATCTATAGTCTTCCCATACAACATGAACATTGTTCTTTAAGTCTATATCAATTCTTGGTCTAACTGAGTTTTTTATATTTGAGCTAACTGCATAAGGGGTTGACCATTTTTCATCATTTCTCTCAATCATATATATGTCAGTGTAATCGCTTCTTGATGATTCAAATGTGACATATACTTTTCCTGTTTGATCAATTGCTATATCCGGATGAGCTGAATTAAATTGTTCTGAAACAACAATCTCTGGCTCGCTCCAACCGTCTGCAACAGTATATTCTGCATAAAAAATTTGTCTTTTGTTTTCCTTGCCTGAATCATGCCAAACAACATATGTTTTTCCTGACTCGTATGCAACTCTAGGTCTCGAAGAGTCTCCTGCATTTGATGCATCATTAGTTAATACAGAATCAATCAATAGGCTATAATCTCTATCAGATGGCCTCTTGACATATACTTGGATAGAACTACCTTCTCCCAGTATTCTGTATTTGTTTTCTGTTGTAGTGTCTACTTGATATGATTTCCCGCTAGATTCCATAATGATTTCTTGCGGAAGAAAATATATGTTCTCATAAAAAACTCCATCATTAATGTACAAGCCTGAACCTTCTGGGTCATCTATATCAGATGGTCTATCGCTATCTTCGGCAAGCTCTACTTTAACATCAAAATCAACTGTCCACCCTCTACTGTTTGAGACATTGTTGACCCATGGAGTTCCTGGTTTACGATGTGAGTAAAACCACTTTCCTCCTGCTGTATTTGAGTATGGATTTGGATTATACGGGTCTACCGCTAAAAATGTTCCGCTCAGAACTGTGAATCCGTTATTGATGTCATCTATTGCTTCAATGGGAATACCTGTATTCGGCGATCCGCCATTTACTACAGCAAGCCCTGTTGCATCTTGATTACCAGTGCTATTCAATACTGTTATGGTAAAGAAGAATGAGAAATATGCTCGGTATGATCCTACTACATTTACGTCAAAATCGCTCAAATCTTTTGTTAGCTCATTCCTTATCCCCTCAATCGTATTATTTTCAATACTTACAGAAAAGCTAGTTGTAGCTGTGATTGAATCAAGCGGGTGATGAATTATGATATCCTTATCAGTAACTTCTACTGAATAACCTAGATTAAAAAAGAAGCCAACTGATTGAAAAGATATTGCGCCAATATCGCTTGCTGGCGTTAATAGCAATCTATCATCAACTCTCCCTTGATTAGCAAAAGTCGTATCTATTACCAATCCCTCAAGGGTAAAACTAGAGGCCGTAAAAGGAGTTGTGGCGGTTAGCTCCCAAAGGTCTCTTGATGGATCGATTCCTGCTGAAAATATCGAAAACTGATCAAATGAATTCATGAAGAAGTTTTCGAAGTAAGATGACCCCTTTGAATGATTTATAAATGTAACCTTACCATCCGGTGATCCAGATAGCGAATTTACTTCCAATGCGAAATTGTCAATATTTTCTACTGTAGACAGTATAGGTTGTTCTGTTTCTACTATTTTGTATATCGTTCCAGATGTATCGGGACTGTCAGAATTAACACTAACAAGAATGTCTCCTTCATGTTCCGTTATATCTGTAACGCTTTCCCCAACAAATCTAATTAACTGCTGAGCCTCTATCTGAGAAAATGGAGAAGGGTCTATGCTTGGGTCATATGATCCGCTAACAGTATATACCACTTTTTTGAAATGTCCAACTACAGTTGAATCTGCTGTTGTTCCAAGATCAATAAATCTATCATTTATCTCTTCTGAGAATTTAGTGTTACCATCTAGTATTAGTTCATTATTGGAAAATACTCGGATATCGCTATCTTTACCTGTTATTAACAAATTTCTCATAACCGTCATGTCCATTGAGAACTCTTCTACAACAGACGATCCAAGAAGTAACTGTATCTTATTTGTTAGCAATCTTATTTCCGCGAATTTAGATCCATCAGCAATTGAGATTCTCTGATAACTGCTTCCTTCCCCTGAAACTCTTGCCGCAATCTCCATTGTCCATCCAGCGCTATTGCTAACATCTGATTCCCACAATGAGCCAACTATTCTGAAGCGAGCAGAGCCAAAGCCTTCAAAGCTATCACTTACATCGCTAGATGATACGCTAACAAAATAATCTATGCCACGCTGAACCAAATTATCCGGAACTGTGTATTGCTCGCTAAATGTTTCTATTATTTCATCTAGAACATTGGAAGCCCCAGGAGCTGTCCCTATTTTTATTCTTGCGTATCTAGATATTTTGTCAACAGGATCAATTGTATCCCATTCGATTGTCGGGTTAACGCTATTTATTTGAATGTTATTGTTCGATCCATCAACTCTTACATTCAAAATATTGAATCCAGAAGATAAAATTGTTTCTTCATTGGAAGAAACTGTCTCATTATTAAACTGACCATCGCTCGGTGTCAGCAAGTAAGAAACGGTATCGCCTTCTGAGAAATTATATCTTATAAACCTACTATCTTCAGCCTCAACAATCTCTACACCATTAATGAACCAGCTAATTTTGCTGTTATCATTCACTAATCTTTTTCCAGTATTTGGATCATCTATAGAATACGATGCCTCAAGTATGTCATTTACATTTGGGCTGGATGGAAGTATTTTAACATCGCCTACTGTTGGAGGCAATTTTTCTACCGTAATAGAATTGCTAGCTGCTGATCCGCCAGTTTCAAGGTGATCGACAGCAGTAACCTCTGCATACCAAACATCTTTGAATTTTATGTAATCCCTTGAAATCTTTGAGTATCCATCGAATTGCTGCAAATATACGCCGTTTCTGAACCATTTTATTAATGGAGTAGCATTCTCTTCAGAAATCGAAAAAGACAAATCAATATCGTCTCCCTCTTTTGGGCTAGCTGGCGAAAGAGATATGCCTTGAACAAATGGCAATCTGTTTACTTGAAAATAGAATGTTTCCCACGAACTAACATCTCCGCTCGAATCCCTTAGTCTAAACTGGCAGTAATAAGTGTTCCCTCTAGTAAGTATTTTTGCTGGTATGGAAAATGTTCTCGATCTTTCTCTTAGCCATGATATAGAAAAAGATGAGCCTGAAAAGCTATCAGTACCCCAACCAACATTGGATGTAGAGACCCTAAACTCGTAATCCGTTTGAGTTACGCTTCTTTTAACTGTTTCAAAAGACCAGTTAATGATAGCATCGCTGTGTCGAACCTCAACTGGAACTCCATTTAAATATTTTTGATCATTTATTGATACTGATTTTATTTCAATAGTCATTATTCATCCTACTTAAAGTCTAACAGATCCTTGATTTATTACCAAAGATCCATCGCTTATTGATATTTCTGCCGTCTCTGAAAGTAAACTCTTTTTCACGAAACCCATTTCTTCTCTATTAGAAAAATCCCTTCTGGATTGCCAAAGCAATCTATCACCTTTGTATACTCTACCATCGGATCGTCCTGCGTAAACATTATTGCCATTACTGAAAATGCTTTTAAGGACAATGCTTGATGGGTCATCAAATCCAAACATGCATGTCGATTGATCCTTATTCTTCAGTGAGTTAAATGCAACAAACTCTGATCCGAAATTTATATGCCTAGCAACTGTCTCTGAGTCTCCCTCATATTCATTTGAAAAGTACAATTCGTCTATTATTCCAGAGTTATTTCTAACAAGACCACTAAAACCTGGAGCTGATTGATTCAATTGCAACGATATTGGCGTATTATTATCTTTCGAGAAAAACAATGGAACCTGACTACCTTCCACGAATTCCGTTTCAACAGGCTTTCCATCGATGTAAATATTGAGAACTCTTGCTGCCCCAGAATAAGCAATATACATATGATGAAAATCTGATGTTTTATAAGGATTTTTTGTTTTAATTAATATCGACCCTTCCAATGAATCCATAAATACATAAAGCAAGTTTTGTTCGCTCTCTATACTCTCTTCAAATACACAAAATCCGGTTGAGGCCTCATAAATATTTGTAACTTCGTTCAGGGAAATATTTGAATAGTTCAGTAATGAAAGACGATAATAGTTTATGTCATTTGAATCTAATGATAAAACAGGTCTAAGCCAAGATGGTTTTAACCAAAATGATAATGAAAATTTCGTCTTTGACCTTAATGATATTCCAATATCGACTCCTGATCGAGGTCTCATTTTTAGACCGTTACCAGAAACGCCTTCGGAGAAAGATGGGTTTTCCGATCCAACAACTGTATTCGATCTATTTGAGACTTCATCCAATATTGGCAACGATTCAAATTTTATAAAGGTTGGATAATTGGATAGAGCTTGAGTGTAAGTGTTTCTAACCTTTTGCTCTGATACAACAGTTCTTGATATATTTGATATCGAAGAAGTTGATACTCTGTTATTTAAGTTTGCCATATAATTAAACCTTTAAAAATCCAAGAGTCAAAGCCATTCTGTTGTTTTCTCTTCCCTCATTGTCAGAATCTAACAATCTTTCAACCCATACATATATTACTTCTTTAGGTCCAAGAGTCTTTCCTGCTCGCTGAACCGAACCTCTGTCCCCATTTACATCTATTGAAACCCCTTCAAGGTATCCATTTGCGTTTTCAAAATCTGATATAAGATATGGAGCCCTTATGTCAGGTCCTGCGTTTGATTCCAAAATGGGAGAAACGATTCCATTTGATATTCTTTGCGAAGGAGCTGTGTCTACATAAAACTCATCTCCTGATTGAGCTTCAAATGGTAGCTCTTCATCAAAACTAAAAGTTCCTGTTGCGTTATCGTATGCCGTGACAACTCTAAATTGTCCAGCATTTTGTCCTGTAACAAAAACAACTGGAGCTGTTACAAATAAATCGTCCTGAAATTCATTTAAAAATTCATCTGATTGAAATGATGATACGGTTCCGGATGTTACTGTCCCCTCTTGATATTCGCTTCTAGGGATTTCTATGGAGATTTTCCATTCTGATCTATTATTTCTACTGGGAATTTTGAAATATACCTCTGAGCTTCTTGCAGATTGAGCTTCTGAATCATTCCTAATTGCTATGCATCTATATTGAGATTGGTTTTCACTAAAGTTTGAAGTAAATATATCATTTTTTCTTAATCCTTTAACTATTGCTCCTTGAAAATGAACTCTCAATGGAGTATCAAAGGAGTTCCTTTGTGCAACAATCGCAGTTGACCCATTCCATGATTCTATTTCTATTATTTCGTCTTGTATTTGTATGTGGCTATAAGACGTTAAAGACTCATCACTCAATACTACTCTATTATCTGAAAAAGAAACAACCTCAGAAAGAGTTGAAGTTTCAAATACCTCAGTTAGGCTCAAGTAACCTCCAAGTGATTGATCAGGGTTAGATTGAGACATATTTGGCTCAACGCTTGTCAAGTAGTATTTTATATTTGTCTTAACGTCCTCTTGTCCAACAAAATTTATCTCATCTCCGCCAGAGAAGAAGTATGCCCATTGACCTGTTGCATTAAACGTTCCGCTATTCAACAGTGTTGATGCGGATGCCAGCGTATAGTTTCCTATCGGATGAGCAACAACTCCTGGAACATTTGTTATTCGATCTGATAATTCAATTAAAGAAAGACCCTCTATTAATGGTATCTCAATCAAATTAACAATGATTCCAGCAGATGTCATGAACCACCCATAAAGAACATTCATGTTACCTGATCCTGACTGAATGCTAAAATACGCTTCAGTATAAGCTGCATATGGGTCATCATCAGAAAGAGCTATCCTAAGAGCTGCGTTAGCTGTATCAAACGAAGATGTTGGATCAAACGAGTCAAATGTTATAGCTATATCTGAAACATCAGGCACAACTTCGCCGGAGTTTGTGTCTATTATTGGCAAAATAGGTTGATCTGTGGGATCTACAGAACCAAAAGCTGGATTATTACCTCCAATATTAAATGAACTCATGTTATGTTAACCTCTGTAAAAGATGCATTATCATATACTGTAATATTCGTCTTATTACGCAATACAATATAGAGCAAAGCGTCATCCGAGTAAAGATTAACAATAGACGAGTCGAAAGTTCCAACTAGATTAACGGATGCCTCATCATATCTGTAAAGCTCTCCATTAATTGTTCCAAAGTATAGATTGTTATTATAGTTCTCCATACTTATAACTTCTGAGCCTTGATCATCAAGCTCTATTGCGACAGATGCCCCAAGCCCTGAATTTCTATATATCAACGCCCTACTATCTTCTGTTGTAACTGCGACATAAACTGTTTCCGTTAAAATAGCAATTGCGTTTATCTCTTCAGGAGTCCTCATTACAATGGATGACCCTGAGTTGTCTAGCTTATATAGTGCAGGTTCTGATTCATTTACAGCGATCCAAACTACATCTCCTGTTGCTGTTTTTTGATTTATCACATCAGATATTCTAGAGTTATCTCTCTCGAATCCAACCCTAAATGGTGTCTGTATTTCAGATGTCCTATTCGCTCCAAAATCTTGAAACAGGACTTTTATAACTTTTATCCCATCGGATTCTTCCAAGGTATAATATTTTATCTCCGCGAATGAATCTGCTGGACGTTCAATGTCTTCGCCAACAGTTATTGTATTCCCATCTATCAAATCTGTTCTCTCAATAACTCTCATGGCATGAACGCCTGTCGTTTCATCAAAAGCAAAAAGATTTATTGTAACATCTTGTTCTCTGGTAAATTGATCAGCATTATTTATTTGAACAAATCCGGTTGGAGGCTTTGTATCTATTAAGAAAAACCCCTCATTGAATATTGATACATCTTTTATGTTAGTCTCTTGTGATTTATTTCCGTCATCATCCGCCAAATAAGTTGTTATAACATAATCATCAGATGGAGGTAATGTTGAAGTATCCCAAATGATAGGCCCAGTTCCTGGCGGAATACCTTGAGCTATCGGCGTATATGGAATATCAGATTTATTAGATTGGAAATAAATATAGTATCTAGCCTTTTGACCAAAATTGTTCAATATTGCAGAATCATCAAATATAATTTCTACGCTACTACCATGACGGCTATTCGGAAAAGGTGAAACAATGGCAGGGGCCGGAGGAGCCTCTCTTCTCACAGAGAACAAGTCCGCAGAAATCGAATAATCGCTTCGCTCACCTCTAACGTTAACAGATCTTATTGCAACCTTGCATTTATTGCTCTTTACCGTATTGCCTATTTTCCAATTATAGTTATTGTTACCCGAAGGCAATACTGCTATCTTTTTCCAATCCGGTTCATCAAATGCGTCATAAAATTCGCTATAAAAAACTTCATACCAAACCTGAGTTAAATCATTAGAAAGCAAAGATGGCTCTTCCCATTCTATTTTAATAACTCTGCCAATGATGTTTTCACTGCCATTCGGGAATAATAATGTTGGACGATTTGGTCTAGCCATTGATTACCTTCTTCTTAAGAGTTGTCGAGAGGGCCATCTCCGCCGCCTGCCCATTGATTATTTCCACCAGTTTCCCCTATGTCCTCTTTTCCTCTGCTGTCAATTCCAAATCTATTCTTCTTATAATATGAAGGGTCTCCAAATGATCCTCTTATATCATCGTCTGAATAGTTATCAATAAAGACATCAAGATTATTTAAAATCGATATATTTTGATCTAAGTTTTGAGGAGAAAGAAGTTTTAACAACCTTGCATTTTGGTCTTCAAATGATATTGGGCTACATTGTCCTGGTATGTTTATCAAAATTACCCCAAGGCCATCAACATTTAATACTGAATCATCCTCTTCTACAGTAAATGATCCAGAATAAACTCCATTAGATTGCTTTGTTAAGCTCAATCCTATCTGATCATTAAGTCCCTGCTGGTAAACGCTAAAGCTAATTTCTCCAAAAGAGCTGAACCTATCTAGGCTTCTCATTCTTTCTAACAATTCTAATTTTTGAACATCTTCAAACTTTATTCTAACATATATTGTATTCGATGTTTCTGATGAAACTTCCTCTCCAATTGATCTCAGCTCTTCTTCGGTTATCTCTGTTGTCGTTTCTTTTGTGCTAAGTATTGGGTAATTGTTATAACTAGGAACCTTACTCTCAAATGATTCATCAAAAAAGAAATCTATTTCATACTTGATCTCTTTGTATATCGATTGAAAATCAACGCAGAATCTCTCTGTCTTTCCAAAATATGTTAAAACTTCACAGCAAATTCTTTTTGTCCCATTTCCAGAAGATGCTATCCAAGGAGCAATGAATCTGTCTTTTCCAATAAAATAACCTCTAAAGAAATCTCGCTCATCAGATGCTCCATCTGAATCTTCGGCTTGAACAGGAAGATCAGGACCAATCGGCATCCACTCTGAGAATGAATCATCGTCCTCGTTTTTCAATCTATAAGCATAAGTTCCAGGAACGCCAATTATATCTAGTTCAATAAAACAATCGTTTATTATTGAAATCGGAGTATCGATGTCTAAATATGTTGAGTAAACAACATACTCATCTCTTATTCTTATCTTTTGATATTGCTCAATGTCTCTTTCCGGCCCTGTTGAAACAAAGTAAAAAGAATCATCTGTGCCATCAGTAAACATGCATGGAGATATCATTTCTGGATCAAATGGTTCATACGCGCAACCAACGCTGCATCCTTGATGATAAACTTTTGATCCATCATGAAACGCTATATTAATATTTTGGAAAGGGTCAACAAAGAGTGATGAATCAAAGAGAGTTAAACTACCGTTGGTTTCATCTTCGTAGTAAGTCATTCTTCTGTCGTAGCTACCTTGAGCTGATGAATAAAACTTGTCTTCATTTGCATTATATACACCAAAGAAGTAGTCAGGAGAAATAACAGGTTGATCTGAAGATAGCCTTGAGAAGCGATAATCTTCCCAAGATACATAAAACAAATCATTGCTTGAAGAGACAACATTTGCATTTATTGCCTCCCTATCTGTTTGAGTAATTCTAAAATCATCAAAACCTTGTCCGCTACACAACCAGTTTATTGAATCTTTATCTTCTCTCCATATATTTGCATCTGTTCCAAAACAAGGGCATAAGAATGAACCATCTTTTACATGATTAAATGCACCCTCAAAGAATCTTTCTATTGTGTAAAAATAATTAACACCGCAAAGCAACGGTTTATTGAAAACAGGTATCGAATTTTCGTTCGATGGACTTATTGAGAAAGAGTTCAAATAAGACTTATCTGCATCCGAATAAAAATCAGCAGAAACCCTAATTGTTTCTATGTCCTTTATAACAGAGCGCATAGTAGTCTCTGTTGAGGCAACAAATCCGCCTCCGCCTGCTGGCTCATGAGTCCAAGAAGTATTTGACTGCAATGGTACGCTAAACGGAGAATACAAAGGCCCCCTGTCTGGTCTACTAGATCCTGTGTACCTTAAAGTTCCGCCGTTTGAAGATTCTATTTCTATGATAAGATTCTGAGATCCCAATGACGGACTAAAATCTTGATCAAGTCTCATTGAGAGATCAATTCTTCCGCCATACAAAGTTTCTATGTCGCCAGAGAATCTCGGAGAAGCAACATACCAAGCGTCTCCTGGCAAAGCGTCCTCATGAAACAATGAACCATTACTGTTATCGTTTAACCATAAAGCTGAACTTGTTCCTGATGATGTTTGTATTGACCAATTATCACTACCAAAAGTGAAATGGCTTGATATTGTTCTATTCTCAACCTCTCCCCCTTGATCATCAAATTTCTCAAAAGGTAAAACCTCTGGATCAAAAGCGATACTAATTGTTTCTCCTGAAACAACATCAACGCCACTTGCTGGATATCCTGACGGCCCGAATATCCAATTGTCAACATCAAATAATGAGAACGAAGAAAATACAGCCGAGTTCATTTCGCTATCAGCAAAAAATGTTACTCTGAAATGCATTTTTTCTTGATCCACTTGAGTGTCATTGTAATAATCTGTTTCAACAGCACACCTTTTTGATTGCTCAAATGGGCAATGATAGACAGCATCAATTAATCCGCTCGTATCTGAATCTTCAGGCAACGTCTCAACAACAACTCTCATTGAATCTATATTAAATCGTGCGGTTGCAAATGTTCCAGATATTGTTCTCCTGTCTTCTGATATTACGATTGAATCATCTGGAGATGTAGCTGTTCCCCTGGAGTTGTTTTGAGAATAAACCACATCTCTTCTTCCTAGAGTTAAATTTGTTTCATCCAAAGTTGTTGGAGCAACATATATTGCTACTATTGGGCCTTCAAATGTTATTGAAAAATCTTTTTGAGTTGGTTCTTCAGATCCGATTTTATCATATTGAATGTAATATGATGCAACTATATCATCTTTATCAAAACCCTGCAAGATCCCATTTCCACCAATAATTATACTAGAAGGAGATGAGAATCCATCTGACTGATCATCACTTACTGTCTCGAATATATCTGATACATTTTCAGGCGATTGATTGAATCCTGCTTTTTTTAGTGATTCTTTAAAAAAGATGACATTATCAAATTCAAAATCTCCTACTTCTATACTTGCCCCAAATGCCGGATCTTCTTGAGTAGCATCCACATAAGAAGTTGGATCACCATCATTTGATCCAACGCTTTCGTATTTAATATCAACATAATAAATAGAATCCCCAAGACCGTCATCATCGGATACTGTATAAGTAACAGGAACCGATACGCTAGATAAGGCAAAAGCTCCCAATGCTGTCATCTGATTTCCGTCTATCTTCCATCCAAGAATACTGTTTCTTGAATCAATGCTTTTTATCAAACTTGTTCTTTCTCTATCTGAGTAAAAATCTAATACAAAATAGTATGTACCTGATATCTCTGGCTCAAAACTAAATTCAATACCGCAGCTCAATGTATCAAGAATAATAGCATAAGGATCATACGGATCGACATTTTCTTCAGCCTGATAGATAAATTCATTTGCTTCATCAATTCCGCATTGGTCAATATACATAGGATCGTCTAGCTTGTTTAAAGCAGAGAATACTTGGTAATATCTACCCTTTCTGTTATCATGCCAAGCTATCAACCTTCTGCCTTTTTTATCCGCGGAAATAGATGGCTCAATACTTGTGCTCTCAGAATCAGTTATTCTTGTCTCAAATCTAAACGGAATAGACCTATCTCTCATTCCTGAATAATAAATATCCCAATAATCGTTTCTATTTGACTGCCAAGCAACATGAGCCTTATCGAGAAGGTCTATTGATATGTCAGGATTTCTGTTTTGGCTTGATGTTGAAATAGTAATAGGCAATTTGCTCATATCGCCAAAGGTGGATAATGAATAATTTAAACTATATTCTTCAAAAGATAATAACAATTCGTTTTTTGCAGATTGAGAAAAAAGTTCATTTGGAAGCAATGACGATCTGTAAACTTTTACAGAGTCAATAATTGGACCATAATCTGAAAACGGGGACTCAGAGTCACTTACATTTTCAAGTCTCAATGTTGTTGTTGTTCCTACTGCCGTAAATTCAACAGTATGGATTATCCAGTTCGGATCAATATCATTCTCAATATTGGTTATTGAAAAAGTTTTACTGAAAGCCGCAGAAGATGCAAGAACCTTCCTTGTTACTTCGCCAAATTCCGCTGAAGCATTAGGATTACTAGAAAGAGCAAAAGACAATATATAATCTTCGCCTATGACAGTTGTTATATCTTGTTCTATATAACCAAGGCTTGAGTCATTTAAGCCAGTTAATGCGACAGAATAGTCTCCGGTAAGAGAAACTACCCCCAATTCTAATGATGGAGCATAGTTCACCTCAACTTGATTTCCTACTGTCCAAGAAGAAAGAGATAAATCGCCTGTAGACAATTGAACAACAGACTGTTCCGGTAATGTATTTGATTCAAAATCGCCATTAATTAAAATGTCACTGATGTTTTCAGTAACAACCATCTGCCTAGTGCTTCTGTCGTGACTTGAAAGGTTTATGTAAGCGCTATTAGGCTGTATTGAATGAGGACCAACTGATATGTTTTCATACTTTATTAATAAAGACAGATCATCGTATTCATTTCCATTAAACGGAAGCTGCTCTTGAGTAACAAAACTATTTCCGTCAGGATATCCCAATCCAATATCAAACGCTCTGTATTGATCAGAAAAGTCTGCAACAAAACTTTCTCCTAATTTTACCTCATTGTCTACCGTTACAATTATGTCTCCGTAAAATCTTGAGTTTTGTTCAGAAATATAAGGGTTCGAGCGAATTCTTCCATCAATGAAATCTTGGTTAGCTTTACTGTAATGCACTGCAATTTTAACATTTTTGATTTCATCAAAATCTATTGCATCACCGAATTGTCTGAGTAAATGATATTTCTTGTTCGCAGCATCGCCTGTTGACTCATCTTCCGATGTTGCCAGTATCAATGCCATTTTATAACGACCAGTATACACTATCTCTTCTATTTGCGGAATATATGTTGAAGATGAATCAATCTCTAATTCATTTCTATCCAAGTATCCAAATAACGGATCAATATTCGACGCTTTAAACCTAACCTTTTCTGGCATAAGGGCAACCATAAAGTGATTAACGTTTGTTCCAGCATTAGAAACAACAGATTGTTCGTCTGACACAACGTATTCGTCTGCCCCCAAGTGTTCAACATTTCTTGCGTCTGATCCGCCAGAAATTGATGAGGAAGAAAAATCTCCAAACTTATAAGAGCCTGCTATTGGAATTATCTTATCAAAGACCGCATCGTATTTATCTAATGTGAATATGTTCCCATCTTTTGAATACTGATCATTAACGGATTTGCTAAATTGAGATTTAAAGTCAGTAAACTGCCTGTCAATATCGCTATCAAGCAATTTTGGAAAAGGAGATCCCCCAATAGATGATGCTGTAATGTTAAACGCTAATTGATAGCTTAACTGAGAAAACAGTCCATCAAAATCTCTTCCATCTTGATCAGAATCCAATCTAAAGACAGCCATAGCTGAATCTGCGCTTGGATTGCCATCTATTCCAACTGTTCCTGTCCCATTTACTGAAACTGATCCGCCGTTGCTCAAAAATCTTGTCCAACCAGTCTGCAAAGAAAGCGGATTAGATATAGATATAAGAGACAGATTAAAGTCATCTTGAATCCTTTCTTTCTCTAAAGCAGAAACAAGCATTTGGTTTGAAATAACTCTTGAGCCAGGACCTAAAACGCTGCAATAAATTTGAGAAGGTCCGCCATTCCTGTCAGACTCCCAAACAATATGCAAGTTCCCCATATTGTCACATTCTGCTTTTGCGTTTTTATTTTCTCCCTCAAATGTTATTTGAGTCCAATCTAAATCACTGTCTATCTCATCGCCAACTGATATTCCATAATAGAATAATTGATAAACGCCATTTACAGGAGCTTGACACACAACATAGCAATAAGATGTTCCGTTTGCCCTATTTGGAACTGTAGCGATAGTCGGGTTGATAGATGGAACTTCTCTACTAAATATATCTTTAATATAAGGAAGTGGATTAATAGAAGATATTCCCTCATTAGAAGGTGTACCTCCAACGATTACGAACTCTTGACAATACAGTGTGTCTGTAATAGTTGGGCCTATTCCGTTATTTATGCCATCAGGTATTTCGATTTTCAAGACAGAGGGAACGGCTTTATCGATTACCTCGTAAGATTGGCTACCAAGCTTTGGATCCAAAAATACTATTGTTGACCCATCATCGTCTAAAGCGTCAGTGTTATTTACAAGAACATCTAGGGTTTTATTGTTGTTCAGCAACACTGAAGCCGTTGCAGTACCTGTTGTTTTTGCTCTTATTGAAAATCTTGTATCAGAAAATACGTTAATCGTATTTGATGAAACAAAAACTTTTATACCATTCTCTGCTAGCAAAGAAGAATTTTCTATATCATTTGCCAATTCGGAAACCGCATCAAGACCAGAATTAGCTATATCATCATAGTCGAATCTGATTTCAGAAAGTTCGCCTGTGGATAACCTGAAGATTATCCCAACAAATCCAGTTCCTGCTGAATCTATTGTGAAGCTATGGTAAAATTCTGATGGCCCAAGTATTGTTCCTGATCTTACCGGATTGCCATTGAACTTCAATGTAGATGGAGTATGAGCTACATACACTCTACTTGAAAGTATTGCCCCATCAAGAGGGTCTGTTGAATTAAACGCAGAAGAAAATGCAACAAGGCCTGTTCCGTTTGGTAAAAGAGCTGTATCTAGACTATTCTGTATTCTACAAATACTATCGCTTAAAACAGGATCAATTGATGCTTCGGATATTGGCCCGCAATAACCTATTCTTGAATTCACATAATCTGATGAACTATCAAATATGCTAAGATCGCCAACAACAGAGCCGCTAAAGCAAAAATCATCTATTGATTCAAGCGTTCTTCCTGGAATCGGATCGCTATCCAATATCGCACACTCAGGGGACTCTATTTGATTTGTCGATTGAAGCACCTGCATTGTCTCAGGTATATAGTGAACATTTCCGCCTGAAGAATAGGTGGATTTGTATGCATCTGTTGATTTTGAAAACGATATGGGGAATTTTTGCATAGAACCAGCAGAGAATGGCATCCCGCTCATAAGGTCTATTCCCATAATATGCATAGAGCCTTTACCGTTTTTATCTGACCTAAGAATAAACGCTCTTCCGTTTATGAATACTTTTATCTTTATACTAGGATCTGTGTCTATTTCAATAACAGCTTTGTCATCAGGCCCAACGAATGGAGGGTAAACAGAAATTTTATCTTTTGAAGTTGATTTTGAGGATGATTCAATCTGAAAGGCAAATGCCGAAATATCTTTTACCGACCATTCCTCTCCATTTTGTTGCTCTACATTTGCATATATGGAAACAACAGAGCTTTCTGCATAATCAGGCAAAAGCAAGTCAACAGAACCTGAAATATCGTTAACTCCTGGCTCAATATCCACATAACCATCTTCATAGCCCTTTATAGAACACTTTTGATTATAAGTGACATTTTCTATGTATAGTCTTTGACGACGATTCGACAAAAGACCTGAAACAATAAATTCAACAGAACTTGTCTCATTGATCTTTGCACTCGTTGGCTTTAGTTTAAATAGGATTGACACCGTAAACACTCTCCATCATATAATCAAATTTCTCTACCATTTTATCATAACCATAATTTCTATTCACAAAATTGTAGGCTTTTTCAGATTTATCCTTTGCTGAATCATAATCATCGACAACTAACTTCATCGCCATTGATACATCAGATGTTTTAATTCTTGGCCATTTTTGATAAGCAAACTGAGGTATATTGTCCATCATGTCATGATGCAAAAAACCATCTGGCTTAATCAAGGAGCATCTGTCTTCTCTTGCATAGTCACAGCAACCTGAAAAGTCCGTAACAATAACAGGAACATTTACTGACATGGCTTGAAGCGGAGGAAGTCCAAATCCCTCTCCTAAGTTGGGCGAAATCAAGCAATCTGCTGATTTGTAAAATGATGGCATTTGATCATTGCTGAATATATTACTTTCAAACAAAATGGGGGCTAAATCCTCCCCAAATATCTTCATCCTGTCTGCAGTCTCTCTTTTTGCCTTGTCTACTTTATCTGTTTTTATAACAAGTCTCACTTTATCGTTAGAGCTAAAAGCTTCCGCCCAAGCATCTAAAAGGATATCCCAACCTTTTCTTTTCCTCCAAGTTCCAACAAATAGAAACACAAAATCATCGTTTTTATATAAAGGCGAAACATCTTTATTCCATCTATTCATATCTAAACCATGAGGAATATGTATTATTGGCTTCCTTACGCCTTGTTTTTCAAATGTTTTTGCATTGAACTCTGAAGGACATATAACTGCATCATTTTGATTTAAAGTACTGATCCATCGAGCTGGTGGCTTAAATGTTTCAAATGTAGCATACCCTATGTTCTTTTTAAGTCTATTATCGACTCTTCTATGCATATCTGGTATCAAATGAAAAATCTGAACCGCATTAGGGTTTTGGGGTTTATTTGTTAAAGATTGTATTTTTCTATACATACTTTCAGAAAAAGAATCTTTCTGTATTGTATGAATGCAGTTTACTCTAACATCATAGCGACCAGATGCGTCTAGCGCTAAAACATTTGTCAAGGCCGCTTGAGCGTATCCTGTTTGATTCATAAAGCAAACATAATCGATTGGTATCATATATCAGACTCTTTAAGTGCTGATAACGATATTGTTATTCAGCAATGCTCGAACATCATTAATTTTGCTAAATAATCCGTCTCCAATTTGCCAAACGACATTCCCAAACTGATCCAACTTAACTATTCTGCCTGAATTTTGTAAAAAACTTGTTTCTGCAACAACGTAATTTCCTACAACATCAAGAACAGCATCGCTAGCATAGGACCCATCAGGAAGATCATACTGAAAACTTATAGCTCCAGTATTCTTATCGATCAAAATGACCTTACCTCTATAGCCTCCAAGCTTGCGAGTTGCCTCTTGCTCAAACGTTTCCTCCCCATCAACTGTTGGCGGAGGCACCTCGTCATCAATTTGTATTAATCCAGCTATCAAAAGGTTATTTTCGTCAACTTCATAGACTGATCCAAGGGTATAATCCGTGAAAGTTAGATTATCATAAGTAAAGCCTGTTTGTCCCGTTTCAAAATCAAACTCTATTATAGTTGAAAATCCTGTTTGCTCATCGCTATCTGTGCTGCTTCCATCAACAATAATCAGTATAACAGATGTCTGCGTGCTAAAGTTTGATGATGGGTCATTTGCATTGACATAGTTGGCTGTAAGGGTTATTGTATATTCCCCTATTACATCAGATGATGGGTCTGTTACTGTGAGCGTCCCAGATGTCCCAGGAGGGGCAGAAGCGAAACTTACGACTCCTGAGAGCTGTGCCGGTATGTCTGCCGTCCAGTTGATCACAAATCCATCTCCTGGAGCGTCAACAGATACTTCAAAGGTGCTGCTTGAGCCAACAGATACTTCTAGCTTTTGAACAGTCGAGGACTCTTCTACATCAAATGATATTTTAGAGTTTCCTATTATCCATTTTCCGGTAGATAATTCATTTGCAAATACTGGTCTATGTATTCCCTCAATGAAAACGAGATTTCCGATATCAACAGTCATACCTCTTGGACCGATACGCTGCCCAACAGATGTTGTTGGTTGTATATCTTGAGGGAAAGCTCCTGGTCTAATTTGTAGAGAAACAACTGATGTCTGATTCGTCAACTGACTTGTCTTATCTAATGACAAATCTATTTCAAGAATCCTCAAATTGAACGGATTCTCATTCAATGTATCATTAACGCCCAGATCTATGAATGATCCACCAATCCAAAGCCTGAACTTAGTAATATCTATTTCTCCCAAAGTTATTTCTTGAGAAAATGCTATTGAAAGTTTTCCGCTTGACTGATTGTATGTCGCGGAAAGGTGATAAAAGAAGTTTTCATCAGTTATATTATGGCTTGCTACGCCTTTTATGAAGTTTCCATCTGGATCAGAAAGAATAACCCTATCATTCTCAAGATCCGCAACAAGGAATTCCTTGCTTGGCAATCTGTATACAGAGAATGGATTATTTAGACCAATAGCCCCTTGAGTCGCTGAAAAATTCGAAGACTCATTTGGAGAAATTGGCCATCCCTCTCCTTGAAATCCAACAACAGCAACTCTTTCAGGATCAGGTCCAGTCTCAGATACGACATTCTTGAATGAATAATACATATTCCCAACAGCAACATCGTCTGCTATTTTTATGAATGAGTCAAAAGTAAATGAGTCTTGCTGTCTTTCGGCGTTTACATATTCGCCTCGATCCCAAGTCTCTCCATCTGAAATGGTAAATCCAACATCTTCAGATGCTGATATATACTGAAGCTCAACAGAATCCAAAACAGGAGTCAGGCTTCTTCCATCATTGGATAGCAATCTGACATCTATTTCTATATCTGTTCCCTCAAGAGCGAAAACATCGCCTGATCTTAAATTGGAAGTAAACGCTGATCTATTTAATAGCGATGGAGAATTTGCGACTCTAGCTCTCGCTAGTATGCTGGTTCCTGTAGGTATTTCTGTTATGTAGTTGATCGCATTAAAAACAACCGGGACTTGGCTCGAATATCTAAATCTAACATACCCCTCTGGTGGAAACAATTCTTGATTCCTTAAGAATATGTTGTCTATATAAAAAATGTGCTTACTGCAAATATCGTTAGTGTAAAATACTATTTCACTTACATTGCCTCTTGCTTCATTATCTATTGAGAAAACTCTTCTTTCAAATCCATTTGCATCTGGATCAGGATTCTCTGTTATTTCGTCTTCGCCTAAAACAAGGTAATCTTGACTTCTTTCAGCCTCATCGCCTTCGCCGTTTACAAAATACATGAATACGGCTCCATGACTTTGACTTAAGCTCTTGACATCTAAAAACAATTCATCGAATAATGACCAGTCGCTATTATCAGAAGATAGTTGACGACTAAACACTACTTGAAAATCCCTGTCCGTGTTGAATTTTCCGCTGTAAAAACCTTGAGTCTTCAAGTTATCAGCTTGCTCCGCTGTTACTCCTATGTTGTCATCTACTATTATTGTAGAAGACGCAAAGCCAGGAATCGCAACGCCTGCACTTGCTACATTCTCAAAGTTTTCAACAAATTGACTTGAAAGTCCGCCTCTAGTAAGACTTACCGTATCAAGAGCAATCGTTACAAGATTTCTATCATATGCACTAAGGAATGCTTGATTAGTATCCCAGAAAACAGAGTTTATTTGTCCGAATGCAGTAGGTTTACCTGATATGCATTGGCTAGTTAAATCTATTACAGAATTTGACGCATCAAAATCGATAAGGCTATTTGTTGTTACTCCGGGTATTACATTTAATGTATTTATGAATCCATCTTCGACTTCGGGATTATCATATTTCCATGCCGTCAAAAGCTTCATTAAGTTGGAACCAGAAACTTCTCCCAATAATTCCCTGTTGCCTGTTGAAACTATTCTAGCAAAAGAATCAAGAGCAGCATGGGTTAATAAACCATTGTTTTCCAGATCATTGTGATCCAGTATTGGTATTCTCTCTGGGTCCAATCTTCCGCTTATTATTTTTCCCGCGTCAAAATCTTCGAGTCTAGCTCCAGGCAATTGGTTTCTTGTCTCTTTCCTTAAATCAATCTTCGATGGAGAGCCCCTGTGCTTATGCTTAGCAATCTCTTCTTTGATCAATTCAATAAAACCTATCTCTTCTCTAAACGTATTGTCTACAGATAATACACTATTTGATCCTGTTGTAACTCTTCCCAATCTAATAGCTCCGCCGCCCAACGGTTGTCTGCTATATATAAATGAAACTTCTCTCGTTGAAGTTGAGCCGCCTGTAATGATTGCGTAAATATCAACAGAATCATTTGCTGGTAAATCGCTTATATCAACAGGGAACGTCGTTTCGGCTGCTATGAGATTTATGATACCTATACCAGAAGAAACCGTAACAGAAATATTTCCTGTTCCAGTTGTATTTGGAGTTGGTTCAAGAGTCCACCCCTTTATTACTCCATTCCCAAAAATGCTATACAAGCCATAAAGCTGCTTATCTATAAGTAAAAATCTATCAATTTCTTTTCGTACATTGACAGCAAGATCCAATCGATCTCTAAAATCGAAGAAAGCCATGCCGTAAAATGGTGTTTGACCAGCCATGTATTATCCCTTATCGTCCAACAACCGGAGGACCGCCCAGATTTACAACAAGAAGTCCTTCTTGAGCATAGTATTTGGTTAATTGGAACATAGCAGTCCCTCTATACCCTTGCCTTCCTTCTCTTACAGAATCCGCAACTTCGCCTTTATTCATTTCCGCTTCGGCCCTGTTCTTGCTTTTATTCTGTATACTTCTTGCTGAGTTTCTTCCTGATGCTGACATTATTGTTCTCCTTTATTCCTGACCTGCGTTATTTTGAGTTACATTGCCATCAAGTTCAATTGATGTGTTATTTGTTTCTCCCCACTCAATATTGGTTGATGGGAATAGCCAGTAACATGTAAACTCTTGCCACCATTGATTTTTACTTGGATCAAGAGTTGATTTTATATCGCCTATAATTAATCTTTGAGGCTCTATCATTCCCATGCCCCTAAATGTAACAATATCAAGAGGTCTTAATAAATTTCTTCCAACAGCCTTAAATGATATAATAACAGGTGGAATAAACATTTTTGTTAAATTCTTGATATACCATTTAACAGTTGCTTCATCTCCAAATATACCATCTGCCTGCATATATTCCTTTGGATAACCCAAGAATCCTGGTTTATCCGGGTCAAACAACGAATCAAAATTTGTATGTCCTGCTACAAGTAACTTCCCGTCAGGTGTTGTGGAAATGATTCTTATCTCATTGTTAATATCTTCTACTTTTCTGTTTATTTGATAAGCATCAAACACTTGTCTGTGTATTTCGTGCTCATTGGAATCATCTGGACTGGCAAAAAAATCAACCTTAGATAATCTGTTCCAATCAAAAGCGCTTAGTTCTTCGTTGTCACCTCCGCCTTGCTGAAACCCAAAAAGCTCTTGTTCGTAAGGCAAAGAATCATAATGAAAAACCCCAAGTCTATCAAAAAAGAAAACCTTTCCTGCAAGACTGGCTATTTTTTGAATAGCTCCATAATAATCGTCTCCATCTTTAAATCTTAAAAACGGTTCTTGAAGAATATCGTAAGAACCAGGTAACGCAAATTCTCTGTTAAATAAAGTCTCACCATTGTGAACCAAATTTATCCAATTGTTACCTTCTTTATAATCTGCTAACCTTTTCAAGAGAGAAGCTGGCTGAGTTTGATCTTTAACTGAACCACCGCTTCCTGCTCCATCTCTAAATGCTGCCAATTGAAGTATTTCGTATATGGCATTAAAGTCTCTCATCTTATCGAAAAATGGCGAGTTCTTAAATTTTTGATCTTTAAGTATACCAGAATAATCAACCACTTTGCATTTCATGGTTCTTTTATTATTCTCATAAGAAACTTCTCCGCCAAAACATAAGCCGGTGAACAAGACTCTGTCTATATCTCTGGATGGTAAAGGCATAATTCCACCTTCCCACCAAGATGATATCTGAACATAGAAAGCTTTGTCTGTCAAACTGTGTAGATATGGAGCATAGTTTTGATCATCTTGAAACTGCATACCTGCATTTATTAAAAAGGTTAAATTACCTTGATGATCTATCGTATTAAGCTGACCGCCTTGCCACCCATCAGCAGACCAGTCTTCGTTAAAACTTAAAACATGGTGACTTACATCTATCTTTTGCTTACTAAATGCAGGATCATCATCAGCGGGAACATATAATCTAAATCCTGTCATTATAGGAGTTATGCAATTCTCTAGTCTCCAGTCATTTGAACCAGGAGAGCTTTCTGTATCGAAGTCTCCATCAATAGCTTCAAAAATATAAGTGCCTGCCTGTAATTTAACTGCAGCTTGGACAGTAAAAACATAATCATTATTTGATCCAATTGATTGTAGGCCGTTTCTTGAATTTATACATATCGTGCTTTTGTCTCTGTCCCTGTTCTGTGCAGAAATCTGTTGATCTGGAGCTTTACCTCTTTTTTGAACTAAATCAGGTTGAACGGCAATTGCCCTAGTTGAAGTTTTTCTTCCGTTAATTACTTCTTCATATATTTCAGCATCTTGATTATATTGAAAATCACTATTTGTTGTTTTCTTAGGCTTTGAGTTTGCTTTTTTGTTATTCGAAGTATTATAATCTAAAGTTTGCGCAACGCCTTTATCTCTTAACAGAAAACTCATATCGCTATCATCAACTGGGCCAAGAACAGATAATGGTTGAGGCATAGGCATATCTGCTACATTTGTGTATATTACAGGAGAAAAGCTAAACGCGCACTTTACATTGCCTGCCATGACAGCCATTCTTCCATGAGCAATAAGCATTGGAACTCTCTCTGAAACAAAATCAGCTTCAGTTTGCTCATCGCTTGTTGAGTCATTTGAGGATCTGTTTACAAGGTCAGCTCTCTCTATTATCCAAGGATTATCTTCATGTCCCGAAAATGTAATTATGATTCTACCTAAATGCTGCCTAACGGTCATTCTTAAATTATCTTGACTCATAAGATCTCTTGAATTAGAATCTTTGTATGTAGAAAGCCTTCTGAGAATAGGAAATTCTGAAAGAGATGGAACTCTTCGGGAGCCCGCTTTTTCTGAATCATCTCCAGCATCGTCCCCTTCAACTTCGCAAGGTATATTTATTCTGTCATAGTGGCAAAATATTGGAGAAGATTTTTCTGCGAGCAGTATATAATAATTATGGCCTTTGTTTGTAAATATTCCATCTTTATTTGTTACGCCCTGACTGCCTATTCCTATCTCTACCATATAATAAGCTTGTCTACTAAGATCAAACTTATCTAAAGACTCAGTTCTCACTGATCCGTCTTCTTCAAGCTGTATCATCGCTAAGTTCTTTAGCCTGCAAGCTTTTGAATTGGAGTCTATAGAATTTACATCAAGATGCTCAAACTTTTTAAGCATTTTAAATTTTGCAGATCTGTTTCTGGGAACATCATTTGATCTAGCTTGTCTCCTAAATTCTACCCAAAAATCTTCTCCTTGAAAAATTGGAGTCCTCTTTTCTAGTCTCCAATGAATTCCTGGATTTATGTTTTTATAAACACCATTATTTAAAATAGTAGTATCATTATCTAATCCGTTTTGTTCAATAAGAGTAACAGGGCTAGCTAGGGCATTCTTTGTTTGTCTAGGGGAAATGAATTCTGATGTCAAATCTGAATAAGTAACTCCGTTCTCAAGAGTGACAACAACTGGCGAATTAATAGCATCGTAATCCCAACCTGATGCCATTCTATAATGAATAGATTCAAGCGGGTCTTCTGGCTCATTCCCCTTTTCACTTGGAAGGACAACGTAGTCTGAATATATGCTTCCGTCATTTATCCACATATGATGAGCAGCCTTCGCTGTTGCTGATGTTGCAGTTGTTCCATCTAGAGTTAAGAGTCTTTCTCCTTCGGATCCTGACAGTATCTCTCTCGTTCCCCCATAAAACTCCAGGTTTGCAAGCGGAATAACATCTGATGTCTTTTGATTTTCTCTGGCTGTATTTTTCTCTTCTATGTCTTCTGATTCAGTTCTCTTTTTTGCGCAAACAAAATTATGTTGATAGCCTGGCTCGTATGCCAAAAACACTCCATCAATACCGTTTATGCCTTGAAGCTTTTCCCTGATATCTTCTGGAGCTACAGCAATAGTTTCTGGCGAAAAAATAAAATTCTGATCTTGTTGGCGACGAACTGATATTGGAAGATTTCCCCATATCTCGCATTTGAATTTTAATTGACCAGTAAAACCAGGAGACCCCTTTCGGAAATCGCCTGTTGGCCCTCTGGTAAATGAATCGTCTCTTCCCATTATTATTCTCGCCTTTTTGTATCTAATTGAACTTGATATGGATCAAATGACAATCCTCTAATATTCCCAAAAGAATCCTTGTAAAACATCCTCGTTATGCCTGAAGAGCTTATGTATCCAACAGGCGGCAAATTATCTGAAACAGACATGTTGTCATCGAATGAATTAACAGAGCTTTCTGGATAAGGAAATATTATTGGGCTATCTATATCAACGCCAGATATCGATGTCCTTAATTCGTCTGGTATATTTCCGACAATAAATATTGGAGGATGCGTTGTTGTCTCTGCATCCAAATCCGATTGCAAAGAAGTGTTATCTTTGCTAAACAATGCTTCATTGAAAGTTTTTGCAAATATCATATCATCAACAATATATGCCAAATTCAAATTTCCTGTATCAGAATCATATGTTCCGCCAAGCTGAGAAACTTCTCTAGCCTCTTGAACTCTAGAGTTCTTGTGAATTAAAACATCATCCTCTTCTACATACACTTCTTCCCACGTTTCTCCTTCATCGTGGCTTACCCTAACTCGAACAGAACCATTGACAGAATAGACCACAACAAGACCGCCTTTATTGTTCTGAAAGACAAAATAATCTTGTGATGCAAATCCGCCTTCAAAATCCTCCATATCGCCTTTTAGTATAATTCTAGGTAATAACCCATTTTCTGATCTATTCTTTGATATTTCTATCTGTTCTGTAAGATATGGCTCATTTACGCTTCCTATGACAACGCTTAATGCCGTTTGCCTTATATTTACTCCATTATCCGAAAAATGATTAATACCTGATAATGGGTCTGTGTTCTCATTAAATGAAATGGGTCTCTTGTAAGCTTTAAAGGCATCCTCAACATTAAACAGCGATGGGTCAATTAATTTGTGCATGAGAACATCGTTTATTATAAAAAACAAATGTATTTTATCTGTTATTTTATTTGAAATAACATATGGTATTTGTATGCTTTCGGTATCAGCAGTTTGAACTACACCCTTATAGTCAACCCAAGTTTCGCCCTCGTCTGGCGAGAACAAGCATGATATTTCTTTTTGACCGCCTTCGTCAACAGATTCTGGTTGATCTCCGTAATCCCCGTCAGAAGCTCTTTCGTCCTCATAAAAAATCAACCAATTACCAGATTGATCAAAACATGTCCCCGAAATACTAGATATAATCTTTGAAACATCATAAGCTTCATCTTTAAAAACTGTTGCCTCAATGGATGATATTTCAATGTATTTTAGTATTTCTCCGCTAAAGCGAATAACTTCGTCAGAATAGTTTCTTGTGTCAATAACAACTATTTCTTCTTTTGTATCTCTATATGGCCCAGCCCAAGGGACAGATATGTTATCAATAACTGATTCTTCATTTGGAAAAATAATAGAAAACAATCTACTTGGAGTATTAAGGAACTCTGGTTTTATCTTATAAACTATTTTTATACTTTTAGTTTTTTTGCTAGAGAGCCCTGATACTGTTACGGAATCAGAATTTTGACCTTGAGAGAAAATTAGATTAATCTTTTCATATGTATCATCTGCCGACGATTTACCCAAAGCTATTCTACCTGTATCAGTAGATATCTCTCTGCCTGAACTATATCCAGGCTGATTGCCAAGAACCATATCATAACCAATGGAACCTATGTCTTCCTGAACGATGTCTTCAACCCCTGGGACTTCATGAGTTCGACTTGTATCTGATGGGTCATTGTTTGTGCTATACATTTGTCGCTTAAGGGATGAATCATCGAATTCAAAATACCTTAAAGTTGATTCTCCATCTGCATTATCTTTATTAAATACAAGATACGAAAACTTATTGTAAGGATGTTCATCTACGCTCATTCTTTGACCGAACGCAGCAGGACTGCTAAATACCCATATACCGCCATCTCTTTCTAATGCAAACTGCGGCGTAAATCTTTCAACATAAACTCTAGTATTTTCTCCAAAGCTTTCAAAGAAAAAGGGTGTTCGAATAAACATGTCTGCTTGAATTACGCTGTCTACGAAAAACTTGTTGCAATCTCTAATAAAATAAGCTCCGCCCTCAAGAGATGACATTCTTGTTGTATCAAATTTAGCGCTACTCAAATCGTATGCTTGTCTTCCTGGTATCCTGTTGGTAATAAGATCAAGGTTTGGGAATCCCACTCCTTTTGTTGAATCTTCTTCATCTATAGTGCTAACGCTTTGCAATGCTGTAGCAAGTTCTCTTTGGTATCCGTATTTTTCATTATCAAAACAAACAGCATTTACATGATCGCTAACATCAAAAGCGAACCCCCTAAGAACAGTATTCGCTTCTGCAAGATCAACAAGCTCTCCATCAATATATCCTGGTCTATTTACAGCTATCGTTAAAAGTAGGTTGTCGAACCATTCTTGGTCATTTATTTGACTTCTTGGGACTATGGTCTCAAACCTTATATCGCCTACAAGATATCCGGTAACAGCTACTATCCCTCTGTTGTCAGCTATATAAATACCTTTAATATAAGGTTGTTTGATTTTTGTGTTATTCAGGCATTCAGTTGCTCGCATTGACTCCATGTCTTCAAGTCTTAGCCTTCTCTGTATTTCTTCAACTGTTAAATCTTGATTCGATATAACTTCTTCATCTCTTGCTAAATCCCTTAAGTCAGCTCTTATTGGATCATTGCCAGATTGAACGTCGTGCGTCTTTAGAACCTTAAATTGAAACGGCTTAAAGTTCCAAGCCTTAACCTCATCCTCAGCAATTCTTTCAACAATACTACCCGGAAAAAGAAAGAAAAAAGATCTCGCTAAAATAGCTTGGCGAACAATTCTTTCGGTTGCCGCTGCATATGTTAAATACAATCTATCCCCAACAATAAGAGGTTCTACTCTGGCTTCTGCGGGATCTTCCGGCAAAGGGTCTCCAGGCTCTCTTGTTGATGTTGCTAAAAGATTTTCTGTTAGCTTTATTTCAATGACCCTATCCGTTAAATCATCTTCTCCGTTATTTTGAAAAACATTTGACTCGTCATCGAATAGATAATTATCTCCTCTAAAATCCATTTTTCTAGAATCAACAACTCTTCTTACAAAAAGGTTTTCTTCTCCAGATGCTTTAAAGTCCTCGAAGTCTGCAACAACAGCTCCATCATTGTCAACGCTCCAACCTCTTGATGATCCAGATGATGAGGACCCAATATTCTCAGCTTCATCATCAGTAAAAGCTATTGGAGTTCTAGTTACTCCAAGTACACCTATTATATAATCTCTTACTGTGTAAAGAATAACTCCGTCATTCTCTCTTGCTTCTTCTAGCATAGATTCAGTAACTGTTATTACTCTATTTAGCCTTGTTTCAGCTTGAGCTAAATGGAATATGAAAGTTGACTTAGTTGGCTCGAAGTCTCCTAGTTGCAATGTTCCAAATGCATCTCCAAATAAAGCTCCTGATCCTCCGCCAAGAGTTCCAAACAGTCCACCGAGACTCCCTCCAGCCAAATCATTCAAAGTAGTGCCTGACACATCTGATCGAACAGAATATTGCATTTCAATAGCTAACCTACTTGCGGGTATAACTCTTACTTCTTCGTCTCTAAATGTTCCTGTTTCTGGTATAAAACCATTAGCAATAAGATCCCTATTGCTATAAGCTAAAATTCCCTGTACGAATGGTGCGCATCTAGTTCCCATAAATACTTATCGCCAATTGGGTATTATCCCATTTCTCTAAGATTGCTCATAATTTGATCTTCTGAAATACCCAAAGCTTTTATTACTAGCCCGCTAAACTCTTTGGCCATAGCATTTACTAATTCTGTTCTTTCTCCGCCAGAAAAACCAACTTCCGTATTAGAGGATGAGGCAAACGAAGGCTTTGGTGAGGTTGGGTGCAATTCTTCTAATACTTTTCCTGGAATAACGCTGCTTTTCTTAGAGCTGGACCCACCACTTGGAACAACAGGTGATCCGCTACTTGGAGAATTGCTTATCATATCCTGAAGCTCTGATGTTCCATACCTTTGATCTTTCATGGCTGCGGCCATGTTTGAAAAGAATCTACCTGATTTGTCCTGCCATATTTGCATAAGACTAGAGCCAGCAGAGCTAACCCTTTCTCCGATGTCATCAGCAACATGGTCAAATGAAGCTAAAGGGTTACTTGATGTTATAAGATTATTAACTTCATCTGAAGCTCCAAATCTGCTTCCATTTGACATGATTCCGCCTGCGGTATATCTTTCGCTAGAAGTAAGTCCTCTCCCCATTGCACCGCTTCGCAGACCAACAACCCTATTGTTTGTGCCTGCAGCAAGTTGACCAAGATTCTTATTTTGATCAATGGTTATTTGAGTAAACATTCCGGCTCCGGTCGTCATAGCTGCAATTGCATCAATATAGCCATCCCTCATAACCTTAGTTAGTTCAGCCTGTTTTGTCATCGCTTGAGTTCGTTCTGTTACCAACCCATTAACCTTCATTTCCATTTGAACTTTTTGGGCCAAAGCTGCATTTAGAGCATCTTCATTTCCGTCTTTTTTAGCCTTCTCTATAGCTTTGTTGGCTTGAGATAACTGTCCTTGAGCAGAAGTTATCATATTTTCTATTGCAACAATTTCAGATTGTATTGCTTGAACGTTTTCCATTCTCATTTGAGCTGAAACAGAAACACCGGCAGCAAGATTTGATGCTAGTGCAATGTCTGCTTCTATTCTAGCGCTATTTGATTTCGCTAAATCCTGAGCGCCTCGGCCTGACTCTACTATCATTTCTGAAATTTCAGCATAACCAGCAAGAGCTTGATTTTGTTCTGCTTTTGCTTTAGCTAACATCGTTTCTAGCATTAAGGCCATTTCGCCTCTACCAGTAGTTTCGCTTAATTTTTGAAGTTGTTCCTCAGAAAGACTCTTGCCTATGGATGCGTCCAACTGATTAAATACATCTTCTGAATTTCCCGTCTCAAAACTAATATTTTTAGTAAAATCTTCATCCGTTATTCTCTTTATTGCATCATATTTTCTTTGAGCAGCAAGAACTTTATCATCTTGAGCAGCAAAAGCTCCACCGCTAGCCTCAGCAAGACCGGCAGCTCCACCCTGACCTGCTGTTAATTTCACAATACCTGCAATAGATCTAAGCTTATCAATAGAGGCATCATAATTTGCATTTATCGATTGAACATAAGCTTCAACTAGAGCTAGCTTACTTGTTACATTTAATAACTCTCTATTTTGTTCTTTTAAAGCCAATGATTTTTCTGAAAGAGCCTGCATTTCTTTTAGCGAATCATTTATTTCATCTGCTTGCCCTTTTATTTTGGCTATCTTTTCATCTGATTCTCCGAAAAGGTTTCCTACTTTTGTGTTACCAAAAATGCCTCTCCATGCATTTGCATTTTTCCCCTCAAGATCTCCTGCTTTATTTTGAAGATTATTTTTATCTTGTATGGCTTGAAAATATTGCCCTTGTTGTGCTGTTTCTGCATTTGCGATCATTTTATCATAATGATCATTCATCTTCTTTCTATTTTTCATCATAGAATCAGATACATAATAAAGCGATTGCCCCAACGTTTTCGCTGATGCCATAATAGCGCCGGAAGCTCCACCTATGGCAGCTCCAACCGCTGTTCCTATTCCGGGTGCAATAAATGTACCAATGGCTGCTCCGACTCCGGCCCCAACCAAAGCTGAACCAGCAATATTGCCCCCTCTTTTAAGAGCATCACCTGCTGGACCGGATCTGTCCAGGCTTTTTGCGCTTGCAAAATGATTTTGCCCCAAATTGGTTGCATAATTTGCTGCCATCGCTGTACCGCCAATGACCATACCTGCTCCAAGGGCCTTACTTCCAACATTTGCTAACCTTCCAGCTCTTCCAACTTTGCCCGCTTTTCCTGCTCCCATTAAAACAGGGGAAGTTCCATTTAAAGGCATACCGCCAACAACGTAGACATATGTTGGATTCGCCATATGGCTTCCATGATCTTGCATCATAGATGCAACAGAGCCAAGCTTACCTCCCCGATGCCCACCTGACATACCTGTTGCAAGATTTGCTATTGATACAGCGGCATTTACTGTTCCCACACTAGCAACAATTGCTGCCATTGCTCCAGCGGTAGTTAAAGCAATTGCAGCCCATCGCTCAAGTTTGTCTCCACCTTCTTTTAAGAAATCATTTATCTTAGATATAGTTGGAGTTAACATTTTGGCAACTCTAAATGTTATGTCTTCCCATAGAACTTTCAAATCATTTAATATTTGTACTTGTTTTTTTCTTTCCTCTAAAGCTTTCTTTTGAGCAGGAGAAGTGTTCTCTAAAGCTGCTATTGCTTCAAGTTGAGTTTTAAAATCTCCTATAGATATTTTACCAGAAAGTGAGGCTGCATACAACAGTTCTTTACTTGTTTTTCTCGCATTTACAGCAGCTTTAGCCGTTTGACTTGACATCCCTATATTAAAAAGCTCTTGATAAATAGGTATCACTTGACCAACCGAAGCCGCATTTTGCACCATCTCTTGCATTGCCTCAGAATTTGAGCCAACAATAGAGTATAAAGTGTCCATGACTTTTACCATTTTATTAGGATTCTGATAATTGAATCCTTTTTCAAATGTAGACTGAAGTTTTATCGCTTCTTGTCTGGTGAAACCAAAACTATCTTTTATTCTTAATATTCTTTTCTCTACTTGAAAAATGCTTTCGCCATATTTAGAAAACTGAATACTTGATTTCAATAGCTCTTTATTGTAGTTTGCCAGTTCTTTTTGAGAAGTGTTTATCCCAAGGTTGTTAAAGACTTGCTGAACGCCATAGCTAATAGCTGCAAATTTTGTTGCAGAATCTAGGACGGACTTAAATCCAGTACCAAGATATCGAAGACTTTTTCCTGAAGCTCTTGTTGCTCTATCTAGTCCTGTTAATGAGTTATCTACGGACTCAATTGCGCTAGCCGCGGACTCTGCTCCCGTAGTTGAAATCTCAATTCCAACCTTTCTTTGGAGCGCATTTATTTCTCTCTCATTAGCCATATTTTCTCATGTATATAGGGGGTGCTGTATACATACTATTTCGTCAAATAGGCTAATTACCCTTTAATTACATTATTTTTACGCGAAAAAAAAGGCGACTAGCCTTTGGTTTAAAAATTGATTGTCTTAAGATTTAAACGTTTACGATCATCCAGACTCCCATGATTAACATGATTACCGTAAATGTTCCAATAGCGGCAGGTCCAGCTATATCATCATCACCCATTAGTATTGCAACAAAAACGCTTATAAGGAAATCAACTATGATTGCAATAGTGGTAACAAATATGGCCCCTATTACATTTCCGTCTGGTATAGATAAGGCCGAAAAGAACACCATAAGAATACCAGCTAACATCGCTCCTAGAATAACAAAAGCCATTATCGTCTCCTTTTATGTGACGCATTGACCTGCATTATACACTGGTTTTACTTCACTTTCGGTGAAAAAGTTACATTATTCTGAATCTTTATTGATTTTTAGGTCTTTTTTATTCGAATTTGCTTCATCTTCTTCGTACAATCCCTCTTCAACTCCCAATTCTCTCTCTAGGGCCATAGAAAGAACGACTGCAAATGTTGGAGAAAAGTCAGCAACGATATCTGGACTAATCTCAACATCATTCCCATTTTCGTCTTTTATGTCCCAAGATTTCAAAAGCATTTCCATTCTTCTGTACCGGATTTCGTTAAAAGCTAAATCCATTCCGCCCTCATTGTTCATTCGTATACCAAGATCTAACAACATCGTTGAATCTCTAAAATTTGGTTTTCGAAAAACTACTCGATACTTTTCTTTAGACAAAAGCTCCTTTGGTTCATCAGATTCTTCTGTCCAGTATCTTGATATTTTTTTATGATCTTCACCGACCCAAATATCAACATTAATTGTTTCTTCTTTATTTACAAATATGCTTCCCATTTAATTACCTTTCTTTTTACCCGAACTATAATATGCTCGATTTCATTTGTTTAGCTTTTACTCTATGCTCGATTATCAATGTGCTCATATGTTCATCGAACGTTTTTGGGTCAAGTGCTCTTATGTATTCGAGATTCCATCCATACGCCTTTGCTAGCATGTGTTCACATGTAGAATCCGGTAACTCTCTGTGATCCATTAATGATCCAGAGTAAAGATCGCTAGCAGCCCGGATTACTCTTTTTTTTCTTCATCGTCTACCGATAAAGCTTCATCATAACTTTCTATCAATGACCTTGCTATGTTTGATGGCAACATGCCTATGTTCTCTATAGTAGGAGGAACAGGATTTCCTGCTCCGTCTGTTACATCCCAACTATTCAAACAGAAAGCAAAAACATTTTGCTGATAAGCAGACCAATCAAGCTCAGATGTTCCTGAGACCTTATTGTATGTCATAGATTGCTTTAATAGGGAGTTATTCGTTTGCCATGTTTGAGGCTTCCATTTTGTTTTAATGGACCCCAATTCGCTTTCTAATTTCTCTCCTGCCTCTACTCTCTTTTCTTCTTCCTTAATTATTTTTTCTGCTTCTTTTTCGTCAACAATAGAGAATTGACGATTCCCATACTTATTTTTCTTCTCTCGATAATGTAAAACAATCGTAATAAGATTATCTTCACCATCCAATAGTAATTGACTAGCCATTCATTTCTCCTTATGACGTACATGATAAATTCTTCCAATAAGGAAGATTTATCACTTATAATTAAATATCGGCAATATTATTAATAAAATACTTTAAAACGAATTAATCGTCTGGGTTCCAGTTTGGGAAGCCGGTAGATGTTCTGCCCCCAAATACGCCAGGAGTGAACTGTCCATCAGGTAATGGTGCTGTATTACCTATTTCTGTGGCCTCAAACCCGTTATCACAATCGCCAAGAGCTGTAAACGTAACAGTTGTCTCAATAAGCTCATTGCTGATAGCGATCTCTTCAATATTGAAAATAACGCCATGAAGAGCAGTAGTAAACGCAACCGCTCCAGCTCCGCCCAAAGAATATCCAAAAGCTATTCTAGCAGTTGAAGTGAATCTGTCTTGGTTGTTGTATGCCAATTCAGAAAGACCTGGATGGCGACCCATCAGAGTCATTGACCCGCTAATCTCTCTTTTCTTCGCTGTAATATCTTGAGGAGCAAGCCTATTATTCAAAGTAAAGAATCTTTCTGCATTATTGTTAATTGTAACCTCGAAGCTTCTAAGCCAATCGCCTCGTATTTGCTCTAATTCTCCATCATCTCCATAGACTCTAACAAGGAAGTCATTCCATGTTACAACTCTAGCTGGAGAAAGAAAATCTGGCTCAATATTAGGTGATGGTTGACGAACATCATCTTCTGAATTTGCTCCGCCAATAATATCCAAACTAACGTTTACGACATCCGATTGCGTAACGCTAATCGTCATAGAATTAACAATACATGCTGGATACATAAATGCTGTATCATCAGTATATCTAACCTGAGTATCAAACTGATTAATAAGACGACCGAATGCATCTCTTTTTGTTGCTATTTCCCAAAAAGTTGCGCCAAGTGTTTTGTCTGTAAGTTGATCACAAGTTCGACCTGATGCAACTGTTCCGCCTTCGTGAACAAGAGGGAAAGAAATATTACCCTCTACAATACGAGGACCCAACTGGTAAAGAGTCCTATCTATTTTTCCATCAACTACATCTGGGTAGGTGATATCCTGAGAAGCTTTCACATCAGCGCTAGTAGCTCTGACTCGAATGTTCCCGCCAGTAGTTCCAAGTAGTGTGACACTACCAACATATCCAATTTTTGCTTGCGGATTAGGCATTTGCGATAACTCCTCGTTACTTAATTAATATTAATTCTCTATCTAACAATTGTTAGGCGATGTTACCAGCAGTAATATCGTGTCCAACAGCGGCGCTTAGGTCTGCCCATGCCTGAGGAACGGTAACGCCCTCGTCTGTCAAATAAAGGTCAACAGAAGCGTAACTACTTCTATTGAGAACATGATTGTTCAATCGACGTACCGCCGAAAGGAAGCTAACAGGTGATTGGAATAGGTCCGCATTAATCTGGTAACTATTGAAAAACTCTGTTAAAAGGTCAACTTCTGGTTCAATCTCGTTGAGCTGAACAATCGTGTAGACGGCCTCAAAGAGAAAGCCAACAGACGAAAGCACAGCGTTTCGAGCATTTGCGTAACTCGTCGCAATCGTAGCGTAGTCTGCTCCGTTGATTACATTTGCCATATTATCTATCTCCTCAAAGTTCTAAGAACTGCTGTATATACTTCATTTATTCGCAAGGACTCTACAAAGTCCTTCTTTTTAACTTTACTGCTAATACAGTCAAGCTATTATTCAATTAATGAAATAATTAGCAAACTCCTTCTATGAAAAGATTAGAAATTTAAAAACTATCTACAGCTATTTGAGTTTTTGATAATTTGGTCCTTTTTACAAGGTCGCTAATAGAATTAGTGAAACTATTCTTTGAGTATAATCGAGCTATTTTCGCCGATTCTTCAGATAGGGCCTTGAGTTTATCTGGTTCTTTTATTGCCCATTTATTCAATTCGGAAATACGAGAAGAAAGACCTTCCATAGAAATGACTGAAAATTCTTCTTCGTTCGCTCCAATATAGTTTTCATGGCCTATCAACAAAAAGCTTGGATCATTAAAATGACTAAGTATTTCGCCTGAACGACCTGACATTATGCCCACAGGAATGCATCCGCACGCCATTGCTTCAAGCATAGAGAGGCAGGAAGCCCCTTTTACGGATGTTTCCACAAAGAAGCTGTGAGACATGTATTCATCTCTCATATCCTCATCTGGTATAGACTCTTTTACTGAAATATATTTATCAGGTAATGATACATTTGAGGCATTATATCTATCCATAAGAAGATCGATATCGTAATCTCCTGGATCATATAGGTTTGTGTGCAAATAGCCTTTTGCTTCAGGAACATCTGACATTGATTTTATGAATGCCCCAATATTTGAGGCTTGAGCATTTTTAGCGGAACACATGAAAGAAATATTTCTTTTTATTTCATTTTTTTCAAAAAATATATCATCTGGTCCCAAATTTATTTTTGTTATTTCCGCATTCAACAGTGCAGCAAGGGCTTTATGTCCAAAATCATTTACTGAAACAATCGCATCTGCATACTCTAGTTGTTGCTTATGGTTTTCGTTTATAGGCAAACAATCTATAGCCAAAACTGATATCCATTTAAAGAAATTGGGAATCATAGCTTTTACTTCCCATATAAAATCTGTTTCCTTGTAATCACCAATACTTATAACAATATCAGGTTGAACTTTTTTCATTAATTCATATATGGTTGCAGAAGCCTGAGAATCTGTTTCCATTGGATATATTACTGCTAATTTTTCATTGTTCTTTTCGTACCAATGGGCTCCGCCTTCTTCTGGTAAAAAGAATCCTTCATCATGGTGCCATGATGCAGTTGATACTTCATGGTTTTCTGATACTAATTTTTCAATAATTGCCGCATTCATTCTTCCGTTTCGGACTAATAAATATGGCGATGCGCTAACTGTAAGAATCTTCATAAAAATCTCCTACAATATTATCGACTAGCTTAAATAGACCCAACAGCAATGGCCCAATCGTTTCCTATTTGAACAGCAGTCAAAGGGACTCCTCCCATATATAAATATGATGTCTTAGATATTGTTCCTGTTATTTTTTTGCAAATTATTTCGCTACTTGAAGAAAGAGAAACCTGAACACCTCGCCATATAGTGTGATCGCTAGATTGAACAACAGCTTCTGCTGTTATTTTTGCTCGCATAACATTATCGTTCCCTGCTTCCAAATAAGAAAAACGTAAACCAAAATCAACATAAGTATTATCTGATTCTGTCGGAACGCCAAACCCTCCATCTGATATGTCGTATACAGAGAAAGCCTTGTTTCCTGATTCGTCTTCATACATAGATATGGGTATTCCAGTGAGAACAAAGTTGCTATCAGATCTTATTGTATAATTAGAGGCTAAAGAAATTGATAAAAAGTCGCCTTTATCGATATTCTCTAAAAGAACTTTTTCATTTCCTATTCTTTTTAATGAATTCATATTTTAACCTTTTATGTAAGCTGAGGATCGAGCCATCCGCCTGTTTCTTGTATTTCTTGTTCCCAAGCAAACCATTCAATTGTTGCTGCATGCAAAAAAGAACCCTTATGAATATGCCCATAATTAATATTCGCTGGCCATGAATTGAAAATAAATCTATTAAGACCAATAATCTTTGAACTATCACCTGTTGAATACGAATTCATAAACGGTAGATGCAACTCTATTGTTGTTGCATCTACAATACATTTAACTGAACTTTCTTCTGATCTATGAACATTTTCTATTAAAACGCTTTGATTTGGTTCGTAAATGCTACTATCGGCTACTTTTATAAACGTGTCACCCTGTATGTAGTCTGCCGTTAAATCTGATATATCAGTTTGCCCTATAAGAGGAAAAATGTTGTTCTTCAATCCCCTCTCAATAGCTCCAGCTATTTTCAATAGAGATCTATATGATTTCTCATTTGATCCCTGCTTAACATAAACTGTAATCTGAAGCTTGTAATCCTCTTTTGTGCTTCCAAGAGTAAACCATTCCGATGATTTGCTTTCACCCATAACAGTTGCTGCAGGATATTTTGCTATAACATCAGGCTCTCCTATATAAATGCCCTCGAAGAATCCACTATCAAAAGTTTTTCTAATAACAGTATCATCTGAGGTTGTCCAAACTTTTTCCCCTCTTACTCCAGCCTCAAGTTCTAATCTATTATTGTCAAGTATATCTTTGACAAAAAGTCTAGGCTGATGAACGCCTGTGTCATACTGAACTAAAGCTAATTGATCTCCTACCTGCCATCTTTTAGTTGACTCAACTGTTATTATTGTATCGTTTGGGTTAGCGTTTGTTAAAAGCGGCGACTGAGTATTAACCCAACGATAAACAATACGGCGAACTGATTCTAAAACATCAATCATTATATATTATCCAGTAAGTCATCAATAATTCCGTCCAAAAAATAATCTTCTTCATCTTTAGAAACTTGAACTTTCTTTCCTTTTTTATAATCCCTTATTTGAGAATCCCTAAAGGCTTCTTTTTTTGTTTGAAAAACTTCATTAAACATTGGACTCATAACTTCTTTTGGGTCAACAGTTTGACCATCTAAAGATGAAAGTCTTTGAATCTTTCCAAATATTTCTTCAAAGTCTTCCATTAATCAAGTTCATCCAAATTTCTACTAGAGTCATTTTCAACTGATGGCAATCTATACCTATCCCTAATATTTGAATTGATGAATCTATGACCTATTCTTTTTTGACCATGAAGAACAGTTCTTCCGTGAAGAACATTATTTAAATCCCGTCTAGCCATTTTTCTTAAATGCTTTCCATAATCGCTGACGTTTGGAGAGACTTCTGCTGTAAAATATTTATCAAAGATATTCGCCGCTGCCAGCCTGCATGAAATCAAAGATATGGCTGCTGGATATTTAACTCTTAAAACTCTTGTGTCTTCTACTGTATAAAGGCCAAGTAAAAAATCAGACAGCTCTATTGTATTATTATTTATTACAGCATCAACAATATGTCGTTCTTGTTGAGTTGTATCAACAAACACAAGAACATCACCTGTATTGAGATTTCTACCTTTATCCAAATCAATATCTGATGAATACTCATCAATATCTCGAAGCAAAGTTAATTGAAGATCTGTCTTTTCGCAAAAAGGAACAGAATACATTTGGCTAAGAGCTGCATCTATCTCTTCATCTGCCCAAAGTATATACTGGTCAACAAGAGATGTTGATATAGCGTTTGGCCTTATTGAATCACTAATTTCATAAAGAGGAACCACAGAATCATCAGTAGGATCTTCGACGTTGTTCGTTGCTGTCGTAAGAGCCTGATTCATTATATTTAAAACTTCTTGGCGACTACAATATCCCATTTATCTGTTCCTCAAATTTGCATTATGTCTATATTATGAATTCGACTTCTATTAGCCTTCTTCCTTCTTTGCTTTCGCTGCCTTATTCATAGCAACATTCGCTGAAACATAAAGACCCTCTACAACTGCGGTCCTTGGATTCTTTGCATGTCTGACTTCTTTTACTTCAAATGGGAGCTTAAGGTTCCCTATTATTTTTTCAACTTTTTCGCAAAAGCCCTTTGGCATAGATGTTCCGCCTGCTATAACAATATCTAGCGGAGCCTCAAATGATGTTTTTTCTGCTGAAAATTTCTTTACAAAATGAGACAAAACATATCTGATTAACTGATCATAATATGCATCTAAGGCAAATTGAACATCATCATCAAAATCAATGTTATTGAAGTCCAAAGACTTCTCTTTTACAGAGATTACTTGAGAGATTGGAACGCCAGTCTGCTCCGATACCTGTCTATCAACCCAGTCTCCAGACCTTGCGACAGACATACCTACAACTGGAAGACCTCTGTAACAAAGAACGCAATTTGCTCTTCCTGCTCCAAAGCTCATACCGATGCCGCTATAAGCTATTTCTTTTCCGTCCTCAATAATCGTAGGACGCTCAGAGAGAACGACAGCATGTCCTTCCTCTATGATCTTTACTTGCCATCCCAAACGCCTATAGAGGGCCTCTAGCCTCTGCTTGTGGAACACGCTATCCTGAGATCCATCTACAGATTCTGATGATACGCATGAACAAACCCACGAATTATCATCTGTAGCTCGACCAACTGTTGATTCTATGATTTCAGAAAGAACAACAAGCTTCTTATCTTCGTTCTTGTTGAGAACACCATCCGACATTGGTCTTCGGACTTCAACTTTCCCTGGAAGAATATTTGCAACTTGCATTGCATCATCTCCAATAACATAATAGACATTATCATCTTTTATGTATTGCCATTCATTCCTCAAAAGAATGTCGTCCACTCCCTCAGAATCAGCTAATTCAACGAAAGCGTTTCTTACTGATATAAAAGAAAGTCCCTCTTGACCATCTTTCTTTTCCGCGGATTGAAAAAACATTGTTCCTGGGTCTAACCCTACTGCTCTACTTGTCATCATTGTTCCCTTCTATTCATAGCATGTCTTCAAGTTCGCTAATATTATCGTCTGCATCAGAAGAACCTAACTCTTCATTGTGACTAATATTGGACTCTGTATCCTTAACTATTCTGTTTATTGATCTTTCATGTATATCGACAGCTTTTTCGTCTTCAATTTCATATTCCGCTGTATTATTTTGTTTTTGTGAAATATTACCTGAAGCAATATCCTGCAAAGATTCAATAGCATTTTTTAGCATGTTAGCGTTTTCTTCATTAATACCGCCCGACGAAGAGACCTGCTTTTCAACCTGGTTATCCAATCTGGCACCAAGTCTTTTTTCCATATCCCTGAGAGCTTTCATTACATCATCGGATTGATCTAAAGTTTTTACAGGTTTTGCTTTTTGTGCTATTGGTTGCGTTTCATTGTTTCCCAAAGGATTATCTTTTCTAACAAGACGCAAAGCTCCACGCTTTAAAGCTATTCTAAGATCTCTGGATTGTTCAACAACATACCTCGCTGCAAAATGATCTAAGTCAGCTTGCTTTGATGGTTTTATCGTAGCTCTCAGGTCCCCAAGAGCTATCTCATGACGAGTCATGTTTTGAACTATATACAATTATCTTCTCCGATTTCTTGGTCTATTAAGAGTTGTAGACTTCGGTAGTCTTTGCTGTATTTCGCCATCTTTAGATATATCTATCTTATTCTCTTTTTTGCACTCTGGACATATCCAATACATTTTATTGTCCGCGAAATTAATCTCAACGACAGGTTCATGTTCGTGGTGCCTGCAAAACTTGCATACGCATACTATTTTCAAAGCGTCCCCAATCCATTGATCATGTCATTCCTTATGGATGTTTTTATTTCATCTAACTTATTGGTTGATGAGAATTTTGACATCGCAGACGATAGTTTTGTTAGATCAAACATTCTGCCAATAGCTGTTCTTATTATGCTCAACTGTCTGTTGAAGCTTGCTCTATGAATATCATCTAAATCAAGAAGCTGCTTGTAGTAATCCTGAGCAACACCTGAAACGTTGCTTCTTCTTTTAATCTCTTGCTCAATAATACTGTTCGCTATCTGTCTTAGCTGACTATCTTCCATTTGCGTTATTTGTTGCGATGAAAATCCTTGAGGAAGTGGTAATCCCATTTCATTTATAAAGTCAGAAGATAAATCCATCACCTTGCTACTATCTAAAGATTGTATTGAATCTACTGGCACTCCAATATCAATTTTTTTTGATTTATCTTTTAACAATTTTCTTCTTGCCTTATCTCCAGATGGGCCAGGATCCGTAATTGTTTCATATTCTTTCATTTTCCCAAAAACCAACTCTTGCCTTGTTCTTTTTCCAGTTTCGCTATTTTCTGAAAGCAACGCACCAACTTCTTTGACATTCTTGTGTGTTGTAATCAAATCTAAATATGAAAATAAAACATTTTTAGGATATTTTTTAACAACTTCATCTGAAACAAGATACTCGCCTATCTGTGTTAACATTTGATTCATTTGATCATGAAGAGTTTTACTTTTCTTCAATTTTGCAACCATCTCCTGTTTGTATTCAGGATCATTGGCCATTCTCTCTCTATCTATTTTATTTGATCCAAGCTGGCTCACTTGCTGTAAGTCATGCAAATAAGAGTCAGGTTGAGCATTCGGATCGCTTGAAATCATGTTATCAATCCATATATTCAACTTTTCATCCAAAGGAAGCATTTTGGAAAAATCGATAGAATCCCAAGTATTACCCTCGGAAGGTTTCATTATAACTCTTCCATTCTCTACCTTAAATGTTGCCTTCCCTTTTCTTTCTAAGTCTTTTAATTTCTTAGGATCTGAAAATGCATCAGAGCCAACAAGCGAATCTATTATTTTTGCGGCTTGGTCAGGCCAAAACTCTGAAGCTATTGTTTTTGAAAACCACTTTCCGCCTGGGGCAAAATTGGGATTCTTTTCAGAAAGCTCATTAACTATATGTTCTCTAACATCTTTCCCTAGAAATTTCAATGTTTGACCCATGGACTGAAGATCGCCTTTGTATGCATCCATAATTGTAGATCTTTGATCTTGAGACAATTCAGGTTCATTGCCTTGCAATTGCTCCCTTCTAAGATCTACGCCATGATCAACTTGAGTTCCCTCGCTATTTGCTGCGTATTGTTGAGATTCGTAACCTGTGCCCATCACATCTGAGCCGATCTTACTCATTACCCAGTCCCAAACTTTTGCTTTTACTTCTTCGTTGTCGTCACCAAGAATGCCATAAAGAGTTCCTGTAACGGAATCAATATCTTGGGCAAGATTCATGTATGTTTCTTTGTTGTTCCCAAAAGACCCTGAAGTCATCAAAGAGGAAACCGATTCGGGCAGCATGCCAATAGAAGAAAGCCATGAAGCATTTTCTATAAAAAACTTTATTCTAAAATCTTCTTTATTTCCGCCTGAAGAACTGTAACCGCCCTCAACGCCCCTGAATACTCTGCTTTTCAGTATACTATCAATATCGCTGTCAGGAAATTTCATCTGAATCTCTTTCCATCTTTTAATGGATGAACTCTCTTCTTCCTGAAAATCTTGATCGCCCATATCTGGCTCTAATAAATAATTCTCCATAAATGCTTGAGTTAAATCCTCAGCAGATATACCTCCAACATTTTGCTCATCTTCTTGCCAATGCTCTTCACCAAAACTCTCTTGTTCTCCAACGATTTGATCATACAGTGCCTGATTTCTTTGATTCTCTGTTATTTCCAACGGCAAACCTTGTTCACCTTGATTTAAAACAATTTGCTCTATATCTCGCCTTGATAAGTCAGGAAAATGATTTGACAATTCCTGAGGTGAAGCAGCATTCCCTGGAATTGAATTTCTTGCATTCTCTATAGATTCATAAAACATATCTTCATTTAATTCACTCATCCAGTAATCTAAGCCATCATTTGATAACATTAACTCCAAATCCGTGAAACTTTGGGATTCAGGAAGTCTTCTTAATAGCCAATTTTCCATATCTGCTCGAAGATTTGCTCGTTCAGCATTTTCTTTTGCTCTTTGCCCTTGACTTCCATTGTATACTGGAGTCTGTATTGGAACTGGAGCCTGTGTTGGAACTGGGGAAGCAGGAAAGGTTACTGGAGCAGGATCTGCCAATGGTTTAACAACTGTTGGCTGAAGCTGCTGAGAAGTCCTACTTATTCCAATTCTTTTTAGTATTCTAATATAAAATGACATATTTACCTCTGCTTTATGAAAAATGACATCATGTTCAGAATATATTTTTCGATAATTTCAATGAATAATCCTTGAATAATATCTATTCTATCAAGCAATGATTATAAATAGTTATCGGCAATTACACTGATTCTTCGTCGCAATCGCAATCTTCTTCGTCGCAATCGCAATATTCCCAATCCCCAGATTCTTCCATTATATCATCAAATTCGCCTGCCTCAAGCAATGAATCATGCGTTGATTTGGTATCTTCGACATCGTTCTGGTCATCTTCAATGTAATCGTCATCTTCCTCGTCTCGATAAGCTTCATCAATAACTGTTACAATCTCTTCTCTCACGCACCATTCGTGACCTAGATCAACCATCCCAACTGCGGGTATGTGAGACAGCCTTTTTATTGCATCCTTTAAACCGTTATATCTTTCTCTTCTTAAACCAAGATCGCTTTGCTCAACATCTCCTGTCATTATTATTTTGGAGCCAGAACCAAGACGTGTTAGCAATAGGTGTATCTGCTTCTTTGTCATGTTTTGGCATTCATCAGCAATAACGCAAGAGTTCTTAAAAGTAACACCTCTCATGTAAGCAATTGGTAAAACTATAATAGTTTTATCTTCTATTCTTTTCCTTAAATCATCTGGACTTAAATATTGAAGAATTATTTCATTCATTGGGAACATGTAAGGAGCAAGCTTCTGTTCTGCATCGCCTGGCAAAAAACCTAAAGACTCTCCAGCCTCAACAACAGGTCTAGTGAGAATAATTTTATCAAATCTACCGTTAACAAGCTCTTGCAAAGCCCAACCTACAGCCAAGTGTGTTTTCCCCGTACCAGGAACACCCTGAATAACAGTTACTTGTTTTTGAGAAATAGTTCTTAACGCATCTTTTTGTCCTGCGTTCATTGCTGAAACTGTAACAACTCGCTTAGATGATGATTTTTCTTTTCCCATAGTATTTTTGTTAACCTTTTTCTTTTTGGTATTATGATTTTTGGTATTATGCTTTTTTCTCATTTATGCTTTTCCCTGGATGAAACAAGTAAATAATGTTCATCTCCTGATGGTTCAATCTTTATTCCTTCCAATACATTCCATTTATCTTTTAGAGAATAACTTGAAAATATGTCAGTTATATATTTCCAAAATGATTTCCTAACTTTTTTTGTTTCACCAGATAATATCCTTATTCTTAATAAAATAAGGTCTTCCCCAAAATCTTCTTTTATTACATCAACGAGTGAATCTATCTCATTTCTAATAAATAGATCTTCCCATCCTTCAGCGCTTCTGGCTTTTATTAATCTTTTGCGTTCTTGGTTGGGTATGCTATCCATTAATTTAGATCTTTGCAATGATGAGAGAGGTCGTGTTAAAAAATAAAACTCTTGAAAATTCTTAAAAACTCTTCTACTCATAAACGCCTCCATAGATATCTAGTAATACAAAAATCAAAATAACATATCCTTGTTTATGAAATTGTTATTTAAGATTTTTTATCTACTTCTGAGACGAGGTCGGCGATGGAACAACGATAACCTCTCCAAGACTGAAAACATATTCATGATTTTCATCTAAGTTTCCGGAAACCATCTTCATTATAAGATTTTTATCTAATATAATTCCTTGGCCAGAGGATATTTGCAGCATAGTTACAACCAATTTGCTCGCAAGCTTGCTTAGCCTTGGATCATTACCTTTTGCTATGCGTCTTTTCAATTCCGCTGAAGGTAAAAAGACGAATTCGACATTAGGGTCTTCTATCGCATTACGAAGTTTGTTCTTTTGTTCTTGTGTTAAACTCATATATTTATATCGTCATGATAATTCTTAAAAAAACACATCACAACTATTAGTTTAACTTTATGGTTGTCTTATCTTCGTTCTTTGAGCTAAAAATTAATTCTTCAACCAAAAACTTTTTGCCCAAAAATCTTTCATCGCCAACCATCTCTGAGCACTTGCCTTTTTTCACATAAGCAAGAGTTAAATGAGCCTTATATCCAGCGTGTGTAGATGTATACGGCAAGTTTCTCAATTCCCCATTTGCGCTTACAAGCTCTTTCCCCTCTACTTCCACCTTCAAAACATCATGCTCATCGCTTGATGTAAATTTACTTATTTTTCCAAGGGAAATTGAGAACGGATTTATTTTATCGATTATATCTCTTACATCATCAGCATTTTCTGTATGCAATCCATACAGCACTGTTACATGTATATCATCTTCTTTCCCGCCTTCAGCCACATCAATGTCATCAATGGAAGATATTGTATTTTGGATATCTTTTTTGAGTTCACCTTTTATTCTAAGCATAACTGTTGAATAACTATGAGTCTCTGATTCTTTTATTGTTCTATACCAATTCATGACACACTTTCCGCAAAGAGCTTTGCAAACTCTTTTGCTTGATCTAAGTCTTTTGCTTTTTCTTTGCTTATTGATTTACCAAAAGGACACGATTCTTGTGCCATATCGCCTATGCCGAATCCATGTATAGCCCTATGACTCCAACCATACCATTTATCATCCTTTTTATCGAAAGCCACAGTAGCAACATTGCAATCTTTAGGAGACCAAAAAGATTCTGGATCAAAATCATGACCTTCGCACAATTTCATTGCAGATTCAGGTGTTCCTAAATATAAGCCATTCAAAGTCTCCGCTATATCATACTCTATTTCACTACCAAAATCACTGTTAGTTTCTTTTCTAACAATAAATGGCCTATTTTCTTTTTTTAAAGCTTCTTTAAACCACACAATTAACTTCCTGACCCGTTTTTAAATAAGTGCCTGAACCATCTAGATCGACCACCCGGCAATGTATATTCAGGAGTAACAACGGCTTTCGTTAAACCAACATATGATCCAAACTTTTTCTGTTCAAGAAGAGCCCTAAAGTCTTCTTCGAAATTTTTCTTAAGAGTTTCAAGTTGAGCGAACGCATTTTTAGCATTTTCTGGCCCACCGAATACTTCTTGAGGCTCTTGGAATTGAAGACACATAAGCAAGTGCCTTATTGCGTCCCTTGCTGCTCCGTAAAGAGTGTGAGGAATATACATATCTGGAACAGAGTATAAATTATGACCGCTAACAGGGGGATAGTTGTTTACAGTACTTACTGCATTCTGCAAAAATCTATCAAGTTCTGCATCATCAAACCACCTAAAGTTATAATCCATATTAACTGTATCATAATCAGTTAAAAGGTTTTCAAAAATAACTTTTCCTTTAAAGTAGTTTATTGTAGCCCCCTCTGTTACAGGTTTTCCGTTTAAGTACAAACGAGTCATCATATTCTGATTCCATCTTGGAAAATTAAAACTCACAGTCTGATTGTCTGCTTCTATTATCCCCTGTTCATCGTAAACTGGTATAGCTTGAGCACATGACAAGTGAACTGTTAATGCCATTCTTATAGCTGAAAGACGATCCGAATATAATGAATTTGTTAACGTTCCACTTCTAGCCGCAACTATTACTTGTTGAACTTCAGTGTATGTTACGCTATCTATAACATATGACCATGTCACAGTATATGTTCCTGCGCTTTGATCTAAAGCAACCTGCCAGTCATGTATATAAAATCCATTAACAACCTTTTCTGGTATTCCGGAAAAAATTGATTCATCTAATTCATCTATTATATCTATTGTTATGGTTTCAGGATCGGTTGCCTGTCCCTCAAATGTCGTAAGTCGCAAAAACAAAGTGGATGTTTGGTTTTGCTCAAACGTTCCTCTGTAATCTGCAATTGATTGAATCGGGTTAGCCATGCTATGTTATCCTTATATTGCTTGTTCCGCCAGAGCTTCCTCTTGGGCCAATTACTGGCGATGATGTATTGGGTAATTCTGTTTGATTGGTTGATAAGCCATTTATTAAAGAGATTATTTGATCAACCTTACTATCAGTTAGTTCCAGTTGGTCTTGAAGCTCAGACAATCCTTCTACATTATTTTCTATCGTAATATATGGATCTGGACACTCAAGATCAATATCAAGATCCGTCAATGTTCTTTCTGCATTTTCCCAAACATCTTGAGCTGTAAGAGTTGTTCCTGCAACTGATTGACATCCACAAATATCAACTTCTTGCTCACCGTCCCAATAAAACGCCATAGTACCAACCAGTGTGTCTGATTCTCTATCTGGTCCGCTACCAAGCAATCTAAAGACTTCTATGAGATAAAAGTCTCCATTTGAGGTTTCAGGTATTGACGATAAATCCGTTATACTGTAACTATAATACCCTTTTCTTACACTATTTTCGCTTAATATTATCTGAAAATCCGACTGAGAAGAAAGGCTAATTGTGTCAAATAATCCAGATGTTGGATTAAATGCTTTAATTTTATTTGTTGCGCTAAATAAGTTTGCATAAATATTCAGACCCGTATTGTCATTAAAACTTATTTCTAGCATAAACACTTATTCCTTATGTTATGGCAAAAAACCTTGTAAATATTAATCTATTCCGGGATAGGACTCGGAGTTGGACCAGGAGTTGGGCTCGGAGTTGGAGTTGGAGTTGGAGTTGGAGTTGGAGTTGGAGTTGGGGTTGGAGCCGGAGACGAAATTATTTTTGTTGACCACCACGGCATTATGTTAAAGTTCCTAAAATTGTTATTTGCAATTCCAATGCAGAAGAATTGCTTGTAACAATAAGTGTCAATGATTCTCCTCCAGCCCAGGTATCAGCCCCAGTTGATGCAGTATTAGCTTCAGTTGAAGTAACAGATAGGGCAGACCAGCTAGTTACGCTTGTTCCATCTATCTCAACATTCAAGGTGCAAGTTCCTGATAGTGTCTTATAGTAAATAGTATCCAATGAGCCAGCTAAAGGCATATAAAGTTCCACTCTATATGTTTTATTTTCCGCCTCCTCTATCAGGTAGCTTAACTTAACTGAATTAAGTTTATCTTGTATGCCTGGTGGCAATCCGCCTAAATTTGCTGCTGTTGAATTTGCCATAACTGTTTATTTAAAGTACGTGAAATACTCTCCTTGGAGGGGTATTACTCCAAGTACCCCAAAATGTTGATTGACTACTTCCTTGATCAAACTCTTGATTTATTTCTGCGAGAGATAAAACTGAATCCGCTATCATGAACTCGCACATTTTGCCATCCATAATTCGAGTTGCATCACCTTTGCCGCCAAGAGCAAGGTCATCATTTGTAGTAGATATCTCAGTTAAACCAGCAACCTCTGAAGTTGTCCCACTAAGCGCTCCATCTACAAACGATGCCATTTGAGGATTTGGGGAAAAGCCAGCATCAAAGCGAACTGCTACATGATACCATGTTCCAGTAGACAGGCTTGCATTAGCGCTATATTTTACCCCTGAATATTGTCCGCCTGAGTCTGTTACCATATAACCCATTCTGTCGTTTACTCCATTTGTATCATACCACATTCCAAAAGGACGACTCCCTCCATGATTGCCATCCCAAAGTATTCCGCCATCTGCATCTGTGTCAACATTTATCCAAACCATAACAGTCGCTGTAGTCAATCCGCTCAGAACGTGAGGTATGTAAATACTATCATCAGAGCCATCCCAATCAGTTGCCGCTCCTGTTTGTCCTGTTGCTCCGCCCGCAGTAATGCCTCCAATAAAAGACAAAGCATCATTACCATTTGAGGTTCTATCCGTTCCGCCTGCATCTGGATAATATATTTGGAAATCGGATTTATAAGCATTATCGCTACCATATGTATCGGAAGTTGCATAGGAGGTATTTCCTGAAAATGGAGGATAAATCCTTACCGTCCTATCTGATTTTGTTCCAAGAGTTCCCGACCACTTTACCCGCAACCAGCCCGTCTCTGCTGAATCATCAAAATCAATCCAATCTGTAGCTAGTTCTGTTCCATCAGAATTCTTAGCGGCTCGGCCCTTTGTTCCGTCGCTTGTGTTTACCTTGGCCCACCATGCTGATGTCATTCTAGAAAGATCAATTAATAAAGAAAAATCAGTAAGAGCCGCTGATGGAGCTATACATGACTGCGTATCATATGTTGTTCTTGGTAATGCCACTATTAATCTCTCGTAAACTCTATTGTTATATTTATTTCATCAACACTTCCTGATTGAGCCGTGGTTTCTAGCCAAACCCACGATCCTGCAGGAATAGTTTCGTCATTAAAAGATGTAACCTCAGAACCAGTTGTTGTGCTTGTTGTAGTTGTGCCGCTAGTTACAACTTCTGCTCCTGTAGCGTTTCTGTCGCTATTATGGCGTATGGTCCAAGTGACTGATGGGGTAGAAGTTCCCTTTAAAACGGCATTCATTTGAGTGACAGTTATAGCGTCATCCGTAAAAAACATTGTTACATCTTCACTCGCTCCTGGACTTTCCAATCCAATAGATTTTAAATATGGAACTACAATCGCTTCTGTGTAAAATGTTGGTCTATATGGTAAAACGTGAACAGTATTTGCATCTTCTATATAAACCAATGGATTACTATAATTGTCTGATGGTTCAGTAGAAGTAAGCAATCCTGCTGTTATATCAGATACAAAATAATATTCTCCAACAGTTAACCCATGAGCTGTCACTGTTACTCTGCCTGCTTGAGCTAACTCGTAATCATCTGTTGCTTTTGAAACAACAATATGTGTTCCCAGCGTATCAGGATCGTCTGCTTGAGCCTTTTGCCAGTCTGATCCATCGTGGTAAACGGCATCCATAACAGCAAGCGTTGGAGAAGCTTGATTTAAATCAAATTTTACATCCGAACCGCCAGGAGCTGTTCCTGTTAGCTCTGAATAATCTACCTGCTCGCAAGTTAAAATACCTGATCCATCAGACTTCCAAACACCAGTGTCTACTATGCCTTCAGGTAATGTCCAGTACGTGTTTGCTGTTACATTGACAGGAGCCTCTAATCCTATCTCAGCGCTCCCATTATCTTGAGCTTCCCTGAAAACCATAAGACCGGCAAGTGCATCAGATGTATTTATAATTGCCGCCTTCGCCGCAAAAACAGACCACTGAGCAGTCCCTGTGAATGAAACAATATCTGCCGATACTTCTGCTGAAGAAAACACTCCAGAAATTGTTTGTCCAAAAAATAAGGCTTCTCCATCATGAGAGAGAGCTGTTGTTTGCTGAGCCCCCAATATACCTGTATGAGTTCCCCTCCAAAGACCAGAGCTTGTATCATTGACAAATGAGTGACTTGGCAATAGCTCTGTCCCATCCGCTAAAAGAATTGTATCTGATTCTTTATAGTATGTTCCAAAATCAGAAATATGACTTTCAGTTAATGGAGTATTAATCCAAGAGTCAACAGAACCCCCAACATAAACAAGAAAATCGTTATCCGAAGCAGAAGTTACTGTTATATCTGAAATATTATCAGTTGTCACAGTTCCTGTTAATTCCGAATAATCTACTTTTTCGCAAATAAGCGTTCCTGATGCATTAGACTTCCAAACGCCATCTTCTACAGAATCTGGAGGCATTAACCATACCTGGTTTGAGGACAAGGAATTAGGCGATCTTAGCCTTATTGCTGATGATCCGTTATTGGTTGCTTCAAGCAGTTCTAGCGTTCCGCCTGTAGATGATGAAGAATTTTCAGCAGATATTTTTGCTCCAATAAATTTACAGGAGCTTGTTGTTGTTACTTCAAAGTTTGCAAGAGTCCCTATATTTACATCTGGATTTATTGCAAGATTTGGAAGCGTGCACTCTATTGCGGCTTTCCCTCCTGCGACAAAAACAATTGTATCTTGTCCAGAATAATATATTCCATTGTTGGTATCAGAAGCAAAAGCAAAGCCTGGAGCAGCTATTGTTCCATCCGCTGCAAGAATTGTGTCACCAGATTCATATCTTAAACCTAAAGCTGTATCTATTCCAGACAAGTGGCCTGAAACGTCCCCAGAAGATGGGGTATATTCTGATATGCCAAACGGTAAAGCGCTTGCTCCGGTCCCCCCTCTCAATATCCCCAATGTTCCGCTTGTTATGTCTCCTGTTGAATGACTGTGAGAGAGCGCGGCAAGGCCAGCCTCAATTGCTGTTTGATTTATCCAGTCACCTGATCCATTATCGTAAGCTAGAATCTCATTATCCGCAGGCGTTCCGGTTATAATCACATCAGTCAAGCCATCAAGAGTTGAAGAACCGCCTGCTGGAGTTGACCAAATAAATGCGCTTGTGGCTGTATCCCATTCTAAAACTTCTCCATCAGCAGGAGTTGCAACAGGCAAAACAAGAGAATAACTTGAAGTTATTGTCGTTGGAGCGCTAACAGAAACAGTATTAGAGCCTGAATCCTCTAATACGAGAACCCCCTCATTCGTTAGCTTTATATCTGTTAAAAAATCTCTAGAAGCCATATTATCCTATAATTATTGCTTTGTAAGTCACTGATGGCGGTTTTGAAAAATTGACTGTTACAGTATTGGAATCAGTTATAACAATCTCTGCTTCTACTTGAACATCTGATGGATTATATATTGCGACAACCACATCTGATGTACCCATACTGTGATCTATATCGAAAGTTAACAATGCTCCATTTCCAGCTATTGATGTTGTATCAATGAATTTTCTAGCAACCCTTAATGCTATATCTGAATTATCGACAAACCATTCGTTAGCAGTTTCATTGAAGTAAATAAACGCATTTGCTGTTACGCCTCTTTCTACCTCAATACCAGCATCTACATCTACACCTGTCGAATTTACAACGATAAAATTATCTTCAACAATAAGATTTTCTGTATTGATTGTTGTTGTAGTCCCTTCTATTAAAAGATCGCCTGTGACAGTAAAGTTTCCGGTAACAGTGCTCAATGGAGTTCCACCAGAACCGTCAAACGAGGCTATCTGTGAACCGTTTGCTGAAATTCCAACAATGCTTGTTGCCGCTAAGTACATACCGTTATCTGAATCTGTCGAAAAACTATACGTTGGAGCCGCTGCTGTTCCTGGCCCTGTTCTTAATGGAACATTGGTAACAAGATCTGTTGATGATAATGTCATTCTCGTAGAAGCGCTTGCAGGCGTTCCTGTTGGAGCTACTCCAAATTTTAAAGAAGTTCCAGCTCCGCCTGCGCTCCAAGCTTCATTCGATTCTGCTACGACAAAAGCGCCCTCAGCGGTTGCGCCTGCTGTTGTATGGCCATAGAAGCTAATTGTGCCCAGTTCATCTCCACTAGAAAGAGGTATTTTTGAAGCCTCCGTACCACGAGATCTTATGAATCTTATATCATTGCTAACTGCTGACGAATTATAATAATGTTCCAGCAAAATAAATTTTTGAGTATTGCCATCGTTAACAAGATTGAATAGAGCATCAGATGCTCCTGCCCTATCTTTTCCTGAAACAAAACTTGACGTTATGCTAGATAAAACAATATCCCCATTAGCAAGTTTTATGTCTGTTCCGTCAAACGTGAAATCAGCATCGCTTGTCAAAGTGTCTGAATCGCTCCATGTTGCTACTCTGTTCGTTGCACCTGATCCATCGATTCCGCCTGAAGCATCTATAGTTAAAGTTCCAGCTCCGTCATCATAAGTGAGGGTAATATTAGTTCCTTGTGTAAGAAGGGAGTCAACTCTATCATCAACTCTTTCGTCTGTGTAATAAAGGTTTGAGCCCTCAGTTAAATCTCCGGTATCAAAACTTGAAAGAGAAACATTTCCTGTTAAAGTGTTTGAGCCATCAACATAAGTCCAAGTAAGACCTGTTCCATCCTGTATAAGGGCCGACACTCTGTCATCAACTCTTTCGTCTGTAAAATAGAGATTAACTCCCTCAGGTATGGTTGTTGTTGATATAGTTGCCCAACTTGGATCAGAACCGTCGGATAATATAAATTGACCAACAGAGCCAACAGCAAGGCGAACGGCATTCCCAGATGCGTCTTGAACTAATAAGTCTCCCCTTGTTGTTAGGCCAGAAAGATTATCCAATGCCGCTTGTTGCGTTGAAGCTCCTGTTCCGCCATCAGCGATAGCTATGTCAGTTCCATTCCAAACACCTGTAGTTATTGTTCCCACAGTTGTTATTTCAGCTTGAAAATTTGCAAATGTCGTCTTTTTATTAGTAGCTATTGCTGTTATATCCCAGAATGGAACAAAGTCCCCATCGGCTATTGTTGCAACAACGAGAGAATTAATGTCTAAAGACATATCAGTTAAACCAACTGCCAACCCATTACCGGCTCCAATATTTATTGTGCTACCTGAAGAGGAAAGACCTACTCCTGCTGTATCAAAATAAGTGCCCAGATCAGTTATGTCAGATTCAACGAGCGGTCTTTCTTCAAAGCCTTCGCCATCTCTTACTAAAACATCTCCATTATTATCAGTAATAGTGCTAATGATTGGAATATCGCCATCAACATCATTTAAAGTTACTATACCCCCAGCAGTTCTTTGTGAAGCAAAAGTATGTCTTCCGCCAATACCTGTTATGGACAAATCATCAAACTGATTAGCCGCTGACCAAAGCTGCGGAGCATCTAATAATCCTACATTACTAGACAATCTGTCATCATTTATTGTTCCGCTTGTTATATCTTCGCCTGCATGAACATGACTCCCAGAAGCAACAGGTATCCAGGCATCAACTGATCCACCAACATATTGAAGTATTTCCCCGTCCGCAGGAGGATCTGACATATCAATAGCATATCCATCTATTTGATTCGCATTAACAATCCCTAATCCTGAAAAAGTAAGAGAACCTCCAGAACCAACAGTTAAAGTTTCGGTAGTGTTTGTTGATGTTGTTACACCGGAAAAAGCAACATTAGATGCTGCTGCAGAAGACATTGATATCCAAGATGATCCATTATAGAAAAATGGCGTATTAGATCCTGTGTCATAATAAAATTGCCCAGCAACCTCTGTTGCAACGCTTGGAGCTGCCCCAAGATTATGAAACACACCAAATTGTATTTCATTCTGGTTTAAATCTATATCTACAAAAAAATCTCTATTTGCCATGACTGTTACCTCTGCATATTATTTATGTACAATATACTTTTCCTGTTATTGCTGAATTTGATCTAATAAACAATTGGTTTATTGTCGTATGCTCTACCTCTACCATTATTTCTGTATCTGTTGAATCTGTTACCATGACAGAAGGGAAACGGCCCAAATTGTGATCTATCTGCCAATCTGTTGAAGCTATTCCTTGAGCATGTTCATATCCGGAATTTAAAATTTTCCAGTTTGCTGAATCTGAAGTAAAATCAGAGGCATGAGAAGTATGGCTTGAAGTGCAAACATATATCCCGTTCATAAATGACACATCTCCATATGACGAATCCTTATCAATAAAAACCAAATCAGAAACCGTGTAATTTGTACTTACCTGCCATTCTACTATACCTCCAACTTGTCTTGCTGTTACATTATGCGGGTTTGACTCATTCGATATGTGATCCTGAATAGTGTCGCCTATATACAAATAAACATACATAGTCCCTGTTGATCCAAGATTGAGATCATCCTCAGATGTCACAACGGAAGCAAATGGATCGAAAAACCAGTCCGATGAATCTGTTGCAAATATTTCGCTTGAGTTATCAAATAATCTTGGGCTATATCCACCTAAATTGTTCAATAAAACCCCTGAGCTATTGAAGAAAAATGGCACAACAAAAGTTGTGTCTCCAACTGGAGTGCTCGCAACTCCGCCTCCAAAAAAACCTGAATAACCAGCCGGAAAGTAGCCTCTATAAGATTTTCCATTAGAAGTAGCATCTAAAACAAGATCAATTTCCAATACCTCAACTATGCCATCGGAAACAGCGGTTGCGGGAGCTGAATTTATTTCTTGTCCAATTATTTGATTCGCGGAAATAGAAATCTGAGAGGCTACGCTTTCATTTGCAGGCTGCTTTGTGTTGCCTGAATGAATTTTTCCAAACAGTTTTTTGAGGGCGATGAATCGTTCAGATTGTGATGTTAAAGCCATTTATACAACCGCCCATTCAATACTAATTTCGGTTAACTCTCCAGTAAATGTATCAGGAGCGGTTATTCTGTAATAAACCTTATCAAATGACAATGAAGTATTTCTTGTTCCAACTGACAATCCCCAGTTTGTTGTATTTATTGTTTGATCAGACCCGAAGCTTGCTGCATAACACCCATCCCCATCGCTAAAATCTCCCTCAACAAAAGCCTGCGTTATATCAAGCCAGCCAGTTCCGCTAACATCTCCTTCTGGCAATTTTATTGATATTTTTATCTGAGCCGCTGTAGTAAAGCCTGTTGCCTCAGGTATAACTTGGACACCTGAACCTTGCAGTGTTAATCTAAAATTAGCTGAGCCTGTTCCGTCTGTAAACAGTCCGTAATAGAATCTATCTCCGCTAGCTGATGAGTAATCTGGATTACCAGCAGGAGCATCTGATATGGTAGAGAAATTCAATGAAGGATAACTAAGCCCGCCATTTATTGTTTGTAACCCATCGTCATATCCAGAAGTCGCAGATACAAGCGAAATGGTTTCGTCCCAAGTTGAGGATAGGTCTGTATCAAAATCATCATTGCTCAACAGTCTTCCTAATTCATCGTTAAAGTCGTTTGACAAATCAGTTCCGGTTGATGATTGAGAATCCACTAATAATTCAAAAGCCTCAGTATATGAACTTGTAATTGTTGCCAATAATGGTCTAGTGGCTCTCACTCTTGCCCTAAATCCATCATATGTTGATATCCCTGCTATTATTCTGGTTGCGTTTAATAATACCGATTGAGATATAATTTCGCTATTAGTATAACCGCTAGCTCCTGGATCTGGATATGAAACAGAAGAAACCGTACATTGAGATGGATCTGGATATGAAATTGCATTTCCATCAGAATATGTTTTTCTGTATGCATTACCTATAGAGCAATTCATAGTAGCAGTAGCTCCTGTATTATACTCTATTCCTGACAAACTTTTACTTCCAGTTGTAACAAGTCCTTTCATTTGCACTGACAATATGGTTGTGGCTGTTGAGTCGTCATCTACTATGTAATAAAAAGAATTTGTAGCAACGGTCCCAGTTGTTGTGTGGGTTAGATTTATTTCATTGTATCCAAGAGCTAAATCGGATGAATCAATATTCCAAGTTCCTGTTCGGTATTGCCTGCTCGAAAAAGGAGAGCCACTAGGAAAATCAACGGGAGTTGAAGCTGATAAATTGAATCCTGAACCGTTTCCGTTTTGAGAAACACCGCTACCAAAAGATGAAAGATCAACAGAGTGCTTTGCTACAGAATTAACTAAAACAGTCAAAGTCCCCTCGTCTCCTGGTCCAAAAGCGTTTTCTGGATATGAATTAGAAGCATCCGCCACAACACTTTCGTTTATGGTTCCAGAAATATCTGTTGAATCATCAATAACTCCCTTATTAGGAGACGATGTGTTAAAAAGGTCTCCAACATCCAATGTTGGGTGTTCTATGTATCCTGCAGGATTAGATGAAGCTGTTGGACCAAATGAAAGTCTGGCCGATACGCCTGTAATCGCTGTTGTTATGTCGCCAAGATCAGGAGCGGCTGCTGGAAGCAATTCATTTAATATGCCTTCCGTTGTATCTGTTCTTTCAGCAAGCTCGTCTAAGGCATCATCAACGTTGCCTGGATCAACATCTCCATCCCAATCTGTATTGTCAATAGGGGTATATGTGACATCAGCCGCATCGCCTGTTCCTGTATTAGATATTCTTTTTGGTACATTTGGCATATAACTAGATTCCTTACTTCTATTTTCAACAAAAAATAAGATTATACCTCGTTTAGTTTTTGGTAGATTCCATTAGTTTTTTGTATACATCAACTGGTTTAATGGTATTCCCTGCAATCCTTTCTTGTTGAATAATGCAAGCCGCGGCTCCTGCTACAACTGGGGCAGCAACGCTTGATCCGCCCATTTTTATGAATTTATCATTTAAATATGTTGTATATATGCTATCTAGTGGCATATCAATACTTGGTGCCTCTATTTTTCCTGTTTGTATTTTTTTGTTATCGCACAACCCAACAGACATAACTTCTTTTAATCTAGCGGGGAAATTTGCGTCTCTAGTATGGCTCTTATTGTTTCCAGCGGCAGCAAACATGCAAATCCCATTATTATAAGCCTTTTTTATTGCATCATGCAAAAACGGATGCATCGAATCACACCCAAATGACATTACAATAATATCTACGTTTTGAACAATAGCATAAAGAATGGATGCTTGAACAGCTCCGTGTTCTCCTGATCCATTATCTCCTATAGCCTTAGCGTGCCATAAGGAAGATTTTGGGGCTATTCCAATAACATTTCCTTTTGCCTGAGAGTTTATTATCCCTGAAACACCAGTTGAATGACCATGCTTGTCAAGAACTGATGAATTGGTAAAATCAATTGACCTTTTAGTTATTGATGGCAAATACTTATTGCTGGGCAAACCTGTATCTATGATACAAACATTGACCCCAAAGCCATTACCTTTTATTTTTTTGAAACCAAAATATTCAGGAGAATATATTATTGAATTCTTAACAGAATCAATAGCATGTCTTGAGTTTGGTTTTTTACATTTATAATTTTTCTTGTTCATACTCAAACTTTATATGGTTCCCATTTCCAAAAAATTCTATCCCCATATTAAGTCTTTTGTCATCAAGAAATTCCACATGCTTCCTCATAGCTATTGCAGCATGAGCGGAAAACAAATCATTGGTAACAATTCTTTTGCATCTATTTATTTCATCTATACGTTTTAGTAAATCTTGCTTCATGGGAACATGCCACAATTCAGATTGATTAAGTTGTAAATTGCTTTTTACATATTTCCTTAACTTACTGTCGCTGATAGCAATGCCTGTTTTACCTTTTTTCATTTTATTTTTGGGGTAATAGGCCAGATCGTACCCCTCTCCCCTCCACTTAAGTCCAGCGATGCGAAAAATTATCTGTAAAATATGACGATCAGATGGCAGACCTTTATATAATACATCAAAGCCTTCTTTGGCATCATTATTTAGGTAACTAACATTACCTTCCACTTCGCCGAATCCAAGCTTAATTTTAGATTCAATATTATTCATTGTTAAACAAGCTTCTCTTGTTGGACTTAAATTTATAGCTATATCGTATTGATTATAAAACTGACCATATCCAACTAACACATCTCTTATCCTTGAATTATATTGAAGTAAAGGGTAACTACTTGATGTTGTTGCCCAATCTATAGAAGCTTTATCATATTTTTTATTGATAGCCTTTATCATACTTGTTGATACTAAAGTGGTCCAAGGCTCACCATATTGCAATATAACTATTTTTGTCATTATTCTTCCATATCCGATATATCTATTCCTGCATCTCTTGCGGTCTGAAAGAACTCTTCGTCTTGCGGAGATGTTCTTCCTCTCATAACTTCATCCGTTATATCAAGAGGTTCATAATCGCCATCTTCGGTATCGTATCCTTCTGATTCAATTCTTTCTGATAACTTATTTGCTGATTCAGAAACTAAAATTGAATTCAAGTTCTTGTCTTCTAATGATTGTTTTTTCTTATTTCTAATATTAGAAACTTTCCTATACTCTTTCTTTATTCTATCGATATCTCCTTCGTCAACTATTTCTAGTTTTCCTATTTCTATGTATCGATCCAGATCCGGATAAGTGATTGCAAGGTTATCGCTATACAATTTGAAATCTATTGGACTATCAAATATAAGAGCTTTCTCTTCTTCATTTTGATGTTTAACGATTATTCTGCCAGCCTTAATTTCTCTTATAAACTTTCTACCAGTTTTAATAACTTTTTTGTACTTTTTGCCTGTGTTTTTTGAAATCAAATCAATAATATCAGAACCATTTTTAATATCAAGGGATGTTATATATAAGACCTCTCTGGATGATATCTCATTTGCAATATCATCTATGCTATCCCATTCATATTCTCTAACTTCATTTTTGTCAATTATTCGCACAACCCTATTTGCCGCATCAATAAAGACAATTTTCATTACAGCGTTTTCCATATTTCTTTTATCCTTTCTGATGCTCTATCTGACACTGAGCTAAATGAGTAATTATCCAAAATATGTTTTTGAAGAATCTTATTGCTTAATTTAGCATCGTCATGATTGTTATAAACATTTCTCATTGATGATCCAAACCTATCTATAAAATCTTTGCTCTTTAATATTGGCATGATCTGATTGTCCCAATAATGAACCTGAGAACTCCCTGGAGAAACCTTTGCAAGTTTATCAATGTCAACAAGATTGCTGTTTTCTTTTGTTAAAAACATTGTATGGCCGCTATGATTTGTTGCTATAACAGGAAGACCTACTAGCGATGCTTCACAATAAGGTAATCCAAAACCCTCGCCTCTTGAAGGAAGAACAAATGCGTCTGCTGCTTTATAGATTCTTGGCAATTCATGTTCTGGTATCACTCGACTGCATCTAGCAATATGGGCAGGATTTTCTCCGCCGTATTTTTTTATAAACTTCTCTATTTCTGATCGAATTATATCGGACCTTCGAGAAGATTGTTGATACCTGCTAACTATCAACAATGAAACATTATCATCTCCTGAAAACTCAGTTAAGTATGATTTTAATAATGCATCATATCCTTTCCTATATCCCCATCCAAATACGCTTATAAATACAAAATCTTTTAATTTAGGTCTAAACTCATGCGGTTCATGGTTTTCATGATATATGTTCGTTTGTATGCTTGCTGGCATGATAAATATTGGTCTTGTTACACCAAATTGTTCCAAAACGTCTCTACAGTAGTCTGAAGTAACCCAAAGCTCATCATATGAATTGCAAATATCAACTGTTTGTTGAGGAACTGATGAGGCCTCAACTGTTGTGTAAAGTATTCGATAAGGCATACGAGGGCTCATTTGCCCAAAACTGGGTATAATGCTATCTATTCGTATTGCTTTTCTTCCAACTCTCTTTTTTAAAGAATTCAACATACTAGCTTCTATTTCATTTAAATCGCTGCGCATATTATTCGTTGGAGAAACTTCTACTTTTATTCCCTTCTTTGTTAGACCAAACGCTAAATTTCTATTAACTTTTGCATATCCTCCAGCTTCGTAAAAATGTCCTTTTACGACAACTTCCGGTTCCTGTCCGCTAGGCATTCGTGGCACCTCTTCCTCTTTTTTATCATTTAAGCCTTTTGAATCTCTTTCGCTTCTCATTTTGACTAAATTGTTTTCTATTCTACTTGATCCTATTTCAACAATATCAAATGCTCCAAAAACTAAAAACTTTTGAAAGCTTTTACTTTTTAATATATCATCCACGCAAATATCTTCAACAAGACCCTCTTCATGAGAAATGTTGCGATCAATATCTTCTAGGTAAACTGAATTTTGAGTCATATTTTTGAATTTCATATTAACTTATATATCGACAAAAAAACAACCGCACTAAAATGCGATTGCTTCTTGTTTTATTATTTAAATTACGGACCCAGGAATTGAACCTGGCTTATTCTTTAAAAGATTCTCTGCACACCATGCCGAGTCGTCCGCATGCTCTACCCCAACAAGTTAGGGTGTCAGTTCCCTGACGCGAGTTCCTTAACCAAGTCTAAGACTTAATTGATTAAATAGTGTTCTCCTGTTTTAATGGAATCTGTAATTGATTTTTGGGGGTCAAGTCCTCTTGTGTTAAATGATTTCTGACGATTTTTCATAATATACCCCTTTGTTAAACAAGTATTTCGACCGTACTTTTTACGGTGAATATACATATATTAATTCATTATTCTTAAACTTTTACCTTCTTTTTTCCGGCAACCTTTTTGACTTCTTTGACCTCTTTTACTTCATCATCAAAAAAGAAAACATCAAGATTAACCATGTCTGCAATAGTCATATTTGAGTCCTCAATTAAAGATATGGGAATTGGATCAAACTCTATTTCAATGGTTTCTTGCAATAAATCGTTTAACTCTTTCGTAAAAACATCCATGTGTTCCGCTTTTATTTTAAACTGAACTCCCTGCATTTTTTTCTCTTCGGATTCGGATTCCACCTCTTCTCCGTATTTTTCAAAAAGTTTAGATCTTTGATCCGTAAACGATTCAACTTCAACTTGAAGTTTTTTCATAACCCTACCCAATCTCCACGAATATTTTGCAGGAATAGGGACTTGAACAAAACTATTCAAGCTTGAAATAATTGCAGACAACTCTTTGAGAGTGATATCTAGATTCATCTAAATTCTCCTTAACAAACACAATAATGATACTATTATATATATCGTTCGTATTTTCACATAAGATTCAACAATACACAAAAAAGGGCAGCAAGTTTTCTTGCTGCCCCTCTGGTTTTGTATTAAAGATTAAACTTTATTATGATGCGTCAGTTACTTCGATTTTAGCGATTGCGTAATCATTGATGATTGCAATACCAACTTCCTCGTAGATAACCCATCCGAGACGTAGTTTCTTCGGATCGTCTGCAGGAAGAACTGTAATATCCTGACGGATAGGGAAAGCTCCAACTGTGTCTGGGGAAGCTACAACAAGAACTGTTGATGCATCCATTCTAGACGAAACGTGGATGTCCGCTGTCCAAAGGTGACCGTAAAGTCCGGTTGTTAAGATCTCTCTTTGAGTTGCCTCGTCGTAGAAGTCTTTGCCGAAAGTACGAATATCTGCATAACGGTTAGCATGAGCTACAATTTTAGTTGCAACAAGGTCGTGCTGCTCAATGTAACGGAAAGCGCTGTTCAAAGAAGTTGTGCTCAATGAGCCCATGTCAGTAACGATCTGAGGATCGCCTGCTGCTTCTCTGTTGTCTGCTGCTGCAATAAGAGCGTTGAAGATCTGAGTGTCTTCTTCTTTCTGGATTGCTTCCTTAGCCTTGATCTGCGCTCTGTCTACAATGTAGAATCTACGAGCCTTGATTTCTGACAAACGAATTGTTGGGTTAGCAGCAATTTCCCAGGTAGGAACGAGAATTTCTTCTCCTTCTTGGATCTGGTCAGGAACTGCGCCTCTGCGAGCAACAACATGAGCTGTTGCAGCAAGGTCTCTCTCGTAACGAGCAAGAGCGCCCTGAGGAAGTTCGTCAACCATAAGCAATTTACGGCCTACGGCTTGGTATTCCAAAGAACGACGAATTGGCTCAACCATTGCTTGAGCGAGTGCTACGCGACCCTCATCAGTCTCAAGTGCTTGAGCGATGATTTCTTCTTTCTGACTATCTGTAATTTTTGTAAGTGCCATTTATTTTCTCCTTAGCGTTTTGCTATGTTTTGTTTTACAGGTTAATATAATCAACCTCTACTGGTCTTTAATTACTTATTAAAGTCCCAGTTTAAAGCGAACGAAGTTTCCGATGGACAATGATCCTGATACATCTGTCCCTGGAACGCCGCTTTCAACAGCGGTTGGACCGCTAAAGATAACCCCAACAACTCTACCTGAGCCTGGGTCTGCTGGTGTGATAAGTCCTGTTGCTGTGCAGTAAGCAGTTCCACCTGGAACCCAAGTCTGACCTGCTTCATACTGGTCAGTGAGGAACTCGCCGCCAGAAATGTATACTGTTAACTTACTTGAACCTAAAGCTTCATTAAACATATCTGAAACTCTGTTTGAGGTTGAGCGTGTTCCGCCAGCGCTGTTGATAACGATATCTTCAGCGTATGGGGTGTAACCTGAATCGCTTGCGATGCTGTCGCCAGCTACGCCTACGGCTCCGGTTGCAACGCCAGTCTCAGTGACGTATCCGTTTGCATCAAGGGCAACGAATTGACCTTCGATGATTGGATTTGCTACTGCATCGTGTGCAGGGTCAACATCAAATGATGTTGGAATAACGTGTTGTACTTCTATAAGTGCCATGTGTTTGTCTCCTTAGAACTTAATAATTGTTCTAATAAATTGTTCTCTATTTTCTCTACCTTAACGCCTCAGGCTTGCATTTGGGTCTTCAGATGCCGCTTTATTTCTGCGGTCAAGCTGAAACAGTCCTTGAATCTTGCTGGTTAATTCCATTGTTGCATCTTTTGCGTTGCTTGATTCAGGTATTACCAATGCTGTCTCTGATCCTTGCGCTACGGTATTGAGTCCTTTTCGAACAAATCCGAACATTGCTTTTTCCATATCCAAGATTTGCTCTGATTCATAACGCTCTAGTTCTGCAATCTTAACAGGTAGTTGACCTACTGTTATTTGCTTAGCTTCAAGCATTCGACCAGCTACTCGGATAGCAGCTTCTTTTCGAATTGACGAAGACTCCTCATTGCTACGCGCAATGACCGTGCCTTTAATATCTTCTTGTTTCTCAGGAGCGAATCGCTCGTTTTCAGGGCCTTTACCGCCGCCTGATGGTACTTCTGGTTGATGTTCAGGGGCTTTAGGAACAGCTCCAATGCTTTCCTCTTCGTGGCCCATGAACGCTCCTGAACCATCTTCTGGAACAGAAACTTTATCGCTCTCTTCTGAAGGAGTTATTTTTGAGCCTTCAGGAGTGTTTGGGTGATCTTTGTTATTAGATATTGGTTGAATATCCTTGTCTTCGCTAACAGGTTTAGCTTCATTCAACTTTTTGTCAGCTTCAATTATCAATCTTTCAGCAAGACCGTTTTGCGAAGCTTTTGTTGAAGCCGCCTTACTGTTACCGGCTCCTTCTTCTCCGCCAGTGTAGTCATGACCCTTTTCTGGAGTATAACCTTGATCGGCTTCTCCGCCCATAGCTGATCCGCCTGCTGGAATTGTTGGAACATCAGTTTTAGCCAGGTCCTTTGACTCATGACCCATAGTTGCTCCGGAGCTTGGTGCGTCAGGATTTTCTGCTGTAAACTTTTCTTCATGACCCATAGTTGATCCATCTGAACCAGATATTGGGTTTATATCAGAATCGTCTTGAACATTTTTCTGAACTATGCTGCTTTCTCCGGCTTGCTTTGATAGCAAGCTTGAAACTGCGGATAGATCAAGACCTACAGAATGAGACTTAGCTATGCGACCTCTTTTGTATGTCTCTGCCATGCTAGATGCTTCTTTCATCTCGTCTCCCTCTTCTGTATCTTCTGTATTCTCAGAACTGTCGGAAGATTCCTTCCTAATTTCTTCATTTTCGCTAGAAGCGAATGAATCAGACATGCTCATGCTTTCTTCTTCAGCGTTATCTTCCTCTCCATCTGCCTCAAAACCGCCAGGTCCTCCGTCAAATGGATCGTCGTCATCGCCGCCATCATCGCCTTCTCCGCCCAACTCTTCTCCGATATCTTCGGTTATATCAACGGCAGTATCTAAAGCGTCTTCGGCAACATCGCTAATCTCAGAAGAAGCGTCTTCAGGTAAACCTAATGCTTCTTCGCCAGCTTCTTCGCCCATGCCGCTGTTGTCGCCTTCGAGAGCTTGAGCAATTTCGCTATTCAGTGTATGAAGAACTTCGAGAGGCAAACTTACGTCAACAAAACCGTCTGCTCCATCTTCTGAGAATGGATCAACATTTTCGTCAAAGCCGTCGCCGCCGTCAATATCAACATTAAATTCATCGCCAACTACGTCAACGTCTTCGTTGTTGCCCATGTCGTTCTCAAGTTCATCTGATAAAAACTCAACAACTTGAGCATACTTGGTTCTTAATTGATCGCAAACAAAGCTTGATTGCTTAGCTGTAAATCCGCCTCGAATAAAATCTTCTAGACACATGATGCAGCCATCTGGCTCCATCCAATGATTTGCAATTTTAACAACCATGTTATCGCTGTAAATGCTTGCCTTGGAAAGACGCTTGCAAACTGCATCAGCAAGGTTACATCCTTCATCAGGTCCGCTAAGAGCTATCGCATCTTCGCCGAAACGACGAGCAATTAGTTCTCTACATCTTTCTGTTGGGAATTTATCGCCAATGCTATATGCTTTCTTGAATTCATTGAGAGTTCCGCTTTCAACAGATGCTGTCTTAACTCTGTTAAGAAGACCCTTATTGTTCATGGCAAGAATTGCTCTACCTCTATCAGCAAGAGTCATTGAATCAAATTCTGATTCATTGAGTCCAAAATCTTTCAAAGCTGAAGCAAATGTCTTTTTAGCTCTCTTGCATGAAACGCAATCTGAAGCTGCTGGACGATTCTTCCATTCCCATTGCATGTAAAGGTCATCGCCTTTCATTGCTTGGCGAATATTGTATCTATTTCCGGTTGTAAGACAGAAGTATTCTCCGTCTCCCATAGCCAAAGTATCAGTTGATCCTGTGTATGGGCTAACGCTTCCAAGGATAATGTTCTGTGAAGCAAGTTTTTCCATTGACTTGTCTGTTATTCTAGTGAAAGCTGCAACAGGTAGTTCCTGATCCATTCCTCCATCATCGATAGCCAAACCTTCGCCTCCGAAGTCTTCTTCTGCAGACTCTTCGCCTCCATCGTTATCCATTGTTCCTGGCCATTTGAGAACTTCGATATCAATCTTCATTGAATATTCAGCTCCACAGTTATTACATTGACCTTTTCCGGCAATTATATCAACATCATCTGCTCCACAAACAGGACATATGCTGCCTGGAGGGGAAGCTTCAAGGTCTCCGGTTCCCTCGTCTTCGAATCCTTCATCGCCGCCAGCGTCAAAGCTTTCGATTGCTTCTCCGCCGCCGTCGCCAGGAGCTGCAGGCATTGACGCTCCTGCGCCTCCGCCTTCTCCGAGACCAGCAGGCATTTGTCCGCCCATCATCTGAGCTTCTTTCTCTAACTGTTCTCTATTTTCTTTTCTTGACGCAGTTTTTTCTTCTGAATCTTCATCTGAGTCATCTGTGTTGGCTGTTTTTGTTAAGCTAAGATTAGCGAATGCTGTTTTTTCTTCTTCAGTAGCAACTGAAGCTTCTTTTACGACAGCTTCAAAAATTCCAAGCTCTGCATCAACGCTTACATTTGCAACTATAATGTCGCTTGTTTCTGTTTGAGTTTGAGCGTATGAAAGGATAGAGCTAATAAAAGCTTTCTTGTCGCTTGTATCAACTCCATTTAAATCTTCGCTAATTGTTCCGCAAATCTTATATAAACCATCATCGCTATTATCAATTTCTGCAAAAGCTTGACGGAATTGTTCAGTTTTATCAACAACAGTTTCAACAGTCTTTGTCGAAGCCATTTTCTCTAAAGCACTCTTTTCTGATGAAGCAAGAGCAACCTTGTCATTTGCAACAAAAGCAACTGCATCAATAAAATCAGAAGCTGAAGCAAATTTAATGTTATCTCCCATTGCTGCCAATAGGCCGTCTATAGCATTTGTTGAAGATGTTCTTCCTGCAACTTTTCCAAAATAGCTATCTCTTTCGTTTTGAGATTTTCTTTCTGCAATTTTTGCTGGGATAGCATTAACAAGAGTGAGATAAGCTGCTTTCATTTCATGCTTAGGAGTCGCTGAGAACGCCGAAACAGCCTGTCTTACATCTGTTGGAGTCAAACCGTAGTTTGCAATCGCATCAGATACTGCATTAGAAGCTGCTGTAACAAGGGCTTTTGCGTCAAACGATGCAGCCTTCCATCTAGCGGTATCTCCGCCATGAGGAAGTGTTGATCCTTGATTCGCAAGTTGTTCTTGAGTAATAAACTCTGGGTCTACCCAACTGTGAGAATCTCTCAAGCCAATAAGTTGAGCTTGAGTTGTTGATTCTGTCCAATCTTCAGGAAGTATAGATGACACAAGACGACTCATTTCGTCCCATTGTTTCTCTGTTATAACTTCCGGGTATGAACTCCAACGTGACATTGGATATTCTTTTATTTCTTCAAGCTGAGCTTGTGTTATAAATTCATACGGAGCGTCAAGTCGAACCTGAGGAGAATCAGTAGAGGTGTTATTAGTTCTTTCAGAACCACCTATTTGATCTGCTCCTTCAGTAATCGTCTCATAATGAGTTTCTTGACGACCATGAAGTTCAAGGTTTGCTTTATCAAGCTGCTTCTGAGTAATTACCTCAGTATGCTCTTCGTTCACTCCTGAACCTGCTGCTGTTTTATTTTCTTTAGCCATGGTTAAATCAGACTCCTTTTCAAGACTTAACAGAATTGATTGAGCGGCTTCCGTTGGATTGCTATCCATTAGGTTCCGCATGTTATTATCATACTTATCGGCAGAAACCCAACTTACAAGTTTTGAGCCATGCCATTCTCCAACACACAATTCGCCGTTATCTGTTTTGGCTATTGCTATTTTTCTATTGTTTAACGAAGCTTCACAGATAGTTTCTGAATTATTAGCTCGTCTTTCTTCGAATTCCAAAAGCTTATTTGCCCATTTTAGACCAACATTAACATGTTGTAGCTTCTGTTGTATCATGTTGCTTGATTCTTTTATTAAATCCTCCCCATTATCCTGAGAAGCGGCAGAAAAATTAGGACGAGTTACTGTTCCAACTTCTGGGGCAGGAGAAGATTCAACTCCTGAAACTTGAGGTTGAGGAGCTTGTTGCTGCTGTCCTGAACCTATTTGGTCAGGAGAAACTTGCTCAGATCCTGAATCTCCATCAGCAGGAGAAGCTAACGCATCAGTCCCAAAAGCTATCTCGTTTTCGCTTGGCGAAGGAAGAGCGTTGTATCCCATCTCGATAAGCTCATCTGTGTATCCTTGCAAATCGGCCAAAACCTCAACAAGATCGCTTGCGTATTCCATATCAACTTGTTGTTTTTGAGCAAGAATTGATCTAGTAACTTTTTCAATAAGATTCATAGCATCATTAAGTGCTTGAATTTCTGTTTTACCAGCAGTCTTCTCTATCTTATTGCCATTTATTCCGCTCTCGTACCTAGAAGCAACCTTCTTAAGCTCTCCTAATTGAGATGCCATTTTCTGTTCAATATTGCCAACATTAAGGATGTCGCAAACCAAACAATCATGACAAGCTGGATTAACAACGAATGAATCTTCAATGAACTTTATGTCATAGTTCCATTCAAATACTTGAGCTTCTTTGTGATCAAGCATTTCTTCTGCGTCTATTTTTTTGCCTGTAAGCGGATCATTATCTTCAGGCTTGCAATTGCTGTCGTGGTAAGCATTTTTTACTGAACCAGAAAACTGTCTAGTCTTTTGGTTTTTTACATGTGAACAGAAGTCGTCTGCTGTATGAGCTTTATTGTGACATATTGAACACAAAGAGAACCCAACTTGAGCCCCCATTGATGTTCCAGATATATAACCTTCTTGTATTCCTCTTGCTAATTGAGGATAAGCAACCTTATCAACTCTATTTATGCAATAAATGCCGCCTGCTGAATCGTCATACCAAGCATGGATAACTTTGCCTCTTGATTTTTCAACATCATCATTTTGGTGATTAACAAATACAGGGCAATCTATAAATGTATGAGCAGCTCTTTTTAATTCGGATTCAGAAAAAGCATCTCCGTTGTCATTGACTTCGTCTTTTTTTATAGCAAAAACTTTAACAAATAGGTGCTCTGGATTCTCTTTTGCTGCTGCAGCTATATCAAACCCATCGAGGTCTATTTTCTTTGTTTTTGATATGGATGCAAATTTCTCTAAAGCTGTAGTATTTATCGTATCCCAATTTTCTGGAACATTCAATGCCACAATTGGCATGTTATGCGAGCTTTTTTTATACATTGTCATAAATAGTCCTCTTGTAACTTATAATAAGTCCGTATTAAGTATTGATTCAAAAATTAATAATAAAATCCTTTAATCAAAGGCGAAAACGGTTTATCATTTTTTTAACATTAGTTGATGCAATCCTGCTATCATTGATATCTGGTTGCGTGTTATTTATCGGCACATTTGGTTGATTAACAGGTTGCTGCATATCAGGAGCAGGTTGCTGCATATTATTATCTACAATATTTGGCAACTTAGGGGCCGGAACATTCTGTCCGATATCCATGTTCATTGCTCCCTCAAGAGCCTTCATTGCTGCTGTTGCAGTTCTCTCTCCAATCTCGAACGCCGCTGTATCTCCGCCGTATCTATTTTTGGCATATTCAAATGCCAAATGGATATCAGCAAAACCCTTACTATTGTTTTTCTTAGGGTTACTCTTTCTTCCTTGAGACTTCAGTTTTGATTCTTGATATTCATCAACAAGAACAAGCCATTCTGTTCCTCTGTTTACTACAGGGATTGTTGATTGATCATCTGGGTTTACCATTGTTTCTGGGGTTGCAAATCCTGGTCTAGTTGTGGTTTGACCGGCTCCCATGTTTTCTGTATTTGAAAATTTTGGACCAATAGTAATAGTATGGTATCCGCCAAGTTCAACTTGACCATGACCTCTCATTCTATCTATGTCGCCTCTAAGCATTCTTAATGCAGCAATACTTGTTGGATTTGAATATGGGTCATTCTGGTCTCCCATTATTGCTTTTTTGGCTTTATTGCTTATTGACCATCTACCCATGTTTCCTGAACCTGCTTTTTGATCTTTCTGCTCTTCTCTCATTTTTGGAGCTGCAACGCCTTGAGTTCCTCTTAGCATACTAGGGTTTATTATTTGTTCAACAATAGCTTTTGATAATGGGGCCTCGTCTCCAGATTTTCTATTTTTCGCGAAAAAAGTTCCATCATCTGCAAGCATAAACTGCCAAAGAGTATTATCTTTTCTTGCATCAAGAATGCTCTGGTTTTGATTTTCAATATGATTAATAATATCAGGGTTTTTCTCTTTGCCAGTATTTCTTATCTGTCTAGCATTTTGAACCCTTGACCCTTGAGGGCCATCCGGTAATATAATATTAGTCGAGTTTGGCCTAAGACCGCCTCGACCGCCTGATATCCCTATTCCATGACCAACAAAAAACTTCTCCATATTAGTGCCTGATTGATGACCAAGAAAGCTCATTAAGCCATCATCTCTCTTATAGAAATTGTTATAATTATTTACCTTTGATTGAGAATCAGTGTCACCTTCTTCGGCTTCGCTTTGAGAATCAATATTCTCAAGCTGTCCTTTGCCGCCGCCAGATTCAGAATTGGTATCGATAAACAGACCAAACCCGCCAGACTGAGTTGGCGAAATAACAACAGGGCCAAATCCGATTGTCTTTGTTCTTGCCAATTCAGGATTTGTGATCGTACTAACTTTTGCGCTCTGACTAGCTCCAACATCTTGTATATCTTCTCCAAACTGATCCTTCCAAGCATAAGCATGAAAACTTAACCAAAAATCAGTTCCTATTTGTTTGTCATCTTCTTTGTCATTAGATGTCAAAACAATATTGTTCTTTTTAGCAAAATCCAATGTCTTCTGCTGTTCAGGAGAAAGCTCTGATCCGTCAGGTAAATCATCCCCAATGAAGTTTGGAGCAAATGCGGTAAATATCATTCCCTTGAACGCTGTCAAAGTTTGATCTGTTGCTTTGTTTTTTGCGAACTGAGAAAAACTGTCTTTAAAAGTAGATCTTTGGTTAGATATCTGCGCAACCATATCTGATGGCAACTTAGAATTAGCAAAACTTCCATCTTGATACATTTGCCACTGAAGACCTCTTTCGGAAAGCTGTCCACCCATCCCTGACCACATACCCATATCTGCTTGTTTGGCTAGGCCTGCCTGCTTTACAAGGTTTCTGTATAATGATTTTAAATTCTTATTATTCATCAATTACCCCTTAACGTGTCTCGGAATATCAACTGTCGCTAAATCATCAACAGTGTAATTTTGTAAGTCTCTTTTCATGGGAACTCCCCACTTCTCTGTAGCATAAGCATGAGCAGCTTTCATCGTCTTGAAGTACTCTCCATAAGGAGAATATGTCTTGCCTTCCCTTTCGCTTGGGGGAGGAAGTCTCTTAATACCTGCAAAAAATCTTTTTCCCATACTTTTATGTATGGATGGCCCAAGAACAATATAATAATCTGAGTTCGTTGTATGGTCATGTCCCTCGTATCTTAAATATGAGCCTGTACCTATCACCTTATCAAATTTCTCTTTCATATTTAGAGTTTTATCTTCATAAGACTCTTCCCAGCGTATGCCTCTGTCTTTAATTTTCTTCCTACCACCAGTATGTTCTGATTCTTTTTGTAGATTAAAGACTTCTTGCATTATTCACCCTCAGCTATTGGACTGCTTTTTAATACACTACATTTAAACAGGTCCGTATGAACACTTGATGTTTTGTACTTATTTATAGTTGTTGCTGATTTTGAGTTCGTTTTCCTTCTTTGTTCCAGAGCCATCTGTATGTTCTCTGCTAACAAATTTTCAACTCCTGCAACATTCTCGTTCAAAGCGGTCTCTGATACCCTTATTACAGTCCAACCCATTTGAGCTAAATTCTTATCTCTATTTTGGTCGCCTGCAACATCATCCTCTGATGAATGCCATTTCTCTCCATCAGCTTCAATGTTCAGTCCCAACTCAGGAAAAGCGAAATCTAACAAATAAGGCTGTTGTTGACCAGGGACCTGGTATTTATATTGAGCATAAATTTGATAAGGCAACCCCATGCCAGATAAGATTCTATAAACCTTAGCTTCAGGCTTTGTTAACTGAACCGATTGAGTTTTCATTGCTTCCTGAGCAGCCTCTTCTGCTTCTTTGGATGCTTTGTCATTACCTTTGCCTCTCTTAGTTACCCTCTGTGGATCAGCTCCTGCCGCTGCTGGCATTCCGCCAGGCATCGGTGCTCCGCCAGGCATTGGCGCTCCGCCTGCCATAGGATCGGCTCCCGGCATCCCTCCTGCCGCTGGATCTCCAGGCATGCCTCCACCCATTGGTGCTCCGCCTGCCATAGGGTCAGCTCCTGGAGGTCCTCCTGCGGCTCCTCCTGGTGCTCCGCCTGCTACTGCTCCATTTGCCATTGTTTGAACTTGCTCTTCTCTAATTCTTTCTACCTCTTGATCATAATCAAGATCGAATAATTCAAGTAGCGTTTGAGTTGATATAGTTCCATTCTGATGAAGGTTCATTGCCATTTGCATTTTATTAGTAGGGTCTCTAAGTTTTAGATCATCCCATTTCATTTTTGGGTATAAATAAACTGTTTCGCCTGCAATCTCACTCTCTTCTTCATCTATGAATCCCTGCATTTTCGCAACCGGCAAAAAGATATTCTTTTCAACCCATTGCGAAAGTTCATTTCTCCATGATTCAAGACGACGAATAAGCATTTCAACACCAACCTGAGCTGATGAATAACCACTCATCTCTCCGTTCAAAAGAGCTTGGTTAAGCATAAGCCCATCAAGTATTTCTTTTCCGATTTGCTCTACTTCATTTGTTATGTTATGAATTTTACCTGTTGCTCCATACCATTCATATTCAAATGCATGGTGAGTAACAATTGTTAAGTTGGGATCATTCGCAACTGCACCCAATTGCTGTACAACATCAGCAATATCGTCCTCATTCGCTGGACGATTGGGTTCTCCAACTTTTACAACTCTAACAGGAAGTATAAGCCTTTCAGCGGTTATCCAGTTTGCTGTCATAAGTTTTGTCTTGTATGCCAAAACGGTAAACAGTCTTCTAAGAAGAGAGTCCCCGTAGGTTCCATATGGCGAACCGCCGTGCTTTATGTGACTTGTAACATTATTGGATAAACGAATAGGCCTTCCTGCTGCTACAAGTTTCTTTATGTTTTCTGGCAATCTTTTGTAAACAGATTCCGGTTGTTTGGTCATAACAATTTTTTTCAACTCATCGTCAGGTAACATGACAATCTCAGGTTCGTCTGCTAACGGAGTTGTATATACTTCAACCCAATCTGGATTTAAGACCATCACTCTTTTAAATGTCCCATCAGCATGAGTGGGAGCTTCGCCTGGACCTAAATCTGTTTCGCCTCTTGTGTCAGGAGAATCTATTTCCATAAATACGAAAACGTCTCCTAGCAGAAAGCGCTCATGACTAATAAGTCTGAGCCACTTAAACAGTTCAAGATTATCCGCCAATCTTTCATAGAATCTTGTAATATTCTTCTTTTTGCATTCCAGTTTAAATCCGTTTATCGGAAACTGTGAATAGAAATCTATACCTGCCGCAACCTTTGGCTCATTTTCGTAGTAAAATCGAGACCACTGATAAACCTCCCTTCTCTTACTAGCTATTTGCCAGTTCTGAGGAGTATGCAGCGGGGAAAAGAACATTGGCTGAGTCATCGTAACCGAAGCTCCACCACCAATAGCTTGAGCTGCTCTGGTTAAAGGAACAGATACAACATCTCCGTTACTATATGGCGCTGCAGCTCCATTTGAATTTACTATTTTTGCGGCAGGCTTTACAACTGTTTGACCTTTCGCTGCTGCTTGAATCGCTTTAGTCTTCTTTGTTGGCATCTGCATTTTTATTGGCTTATTTTTTGCCATAATTGTTTATTCCTTTTATAGACCTAAATCATCTCCAGATTCCCGTATCTGTTGTAGTTGATTGTTATCTATTGAATCGACATTTTCGTCTGATAGTTCTTCGTGCAATGGGAATTTTTTAGTTCTTCTATTGAAGCTTTCAGGTATATCCATTTTCACTAATTTGTTATTAGTTGGCATATTTTGAGATGCTCTCCCCATTGGAGCAACAGAAACAAGCGGATTACCTTGTTTCCCCTTCTGAACAGGCGACTTATCTACCATTTGAGTGTTTCCGCCAAGCGAAGCTCCACAACCTTGAGGGTTACAATGAGTTGCATTGGGGCTATTTGTTTTTCCGCATACAGGGCAAGTTTTCTTCATAGAAGGGGCCAGCGCCTTATTTGCCTCTCCACCTGTTTGTCCTGGTTCACGCAGAAAAAGCGGCTCAATAGCGAATGGATCGCTTTTTGGCCGCCCGACTGTTCCTGGAGCTATATCAGCTACTTTTATATTTTTTTTTTTGAATCAGAAGATGCTGCAACATCCACATCTAAAGCTGTTTGTGATTGACCATTAAGTCCAATCATGTCTTCTTCGAATGGGCTCATTTCATCTACAGCCATATCATATGTCAACAATAAAAGTGGTTGGCCATATTTTTTTGACATGTTTTCAGCTATTTGAACTGCCTCATTCTTATCTTTTGCATCTATCTTTTGCAGTTCTTTCCCTGAATTAAGATCCTGAACAACATAAATTATTTTAGGTTCAATATCATCTGATAATTGAGCTGTCTTTATTTGTTTTTTTGCTTTCGCCTCTTTCGCCCAATTAAAGGGTTCAGAAGTATCATTGAACTCTTTGAGCTTATCGGTATTGTTTGCTCTCATGTGTTGCATGCGCGCTTCTGTTGATCTAAACTCTGGCAAGTAATTGCGACGACGTTCGCCTGGCTTCAATTGATAGTTGTTGGTTGGAGGCATCCATTTGTCTACCTCAAATCTCTTCTCAATATATCCGCCAACATATTCTCCGTCTGAGTTTCTGTATGGACGGCTATATTTGTCCATAACATTTCCTCTCCAGACAGCTTCGTAATCGATGAATAAGGAATCATCCATCTTGATTCCCCAACCCTTGTTTCTTTCATAGATATGCCAGTCATTAATTAATTGACCAGTAAATGCGTCTACCCTATTCCCTTCAGGTCCATGCATAATAACATTTTCCATGCCTTTGTGCTGAGCTTCTTTCTTTAGGTTAAAAGGCTTGCTAGATGCTTGCTTAGTCTTATTGTATTGAGCAAGACTTTTTGCTAATCTACGAAGAACCTCGTTTGATTCTGCAACAACATGTTCAACTCCAGTAATCATAGCTTCTCCTTTATCGCTTTGAGGCATAACTTCAAACATTTTCATAGCTAGCTCTGTTCTTTTTTGCTTATCGTCAATTCTCATCGCATCAAGGTACTCTTGAATGGAATCTTTAATTACCTGCTTTGGGTTTGGTCCAACAACTCCATCGTCGCTTATGGTTGGATCATTGTCAACCATTTCTGTAAGCTCCATTATTGTTGAATCTATATTCTCTGAATCTAGTAAATTCTCTTCAAGATAATTAAACAAATCAAATCCTGATTCAAAGTTCTGAGATTGCTGCTCTGCCATTGGGTCTACCATTGGGTCAGACATCGGTGCTGCAGGCGGCATCGGTTCTGCCATTGGGTCTTGCCCCATTGGATCAATCCCCATTTGGGCTTCTTTTAGTAAATTAAAATAAGGAACAGTAGAGGCTGCAGGCATAAGAGAGTTAGCCTCTTCTGTTGCGTCATGTATTGCATCATTAACATTAAACAATGCTCCCATTTGTTCTTTTCCTAATTGCATTTGAGCAAGCATTCTTGCTCTAAACTCCTCTTGTTCATGAGGAGTCATGCCCTCTGGCATTTGCCCCATAGAATTATCTACAATGCTATCTAAAGCATCTTCATTTTGTTGCAAATAATTTGTGGCATTTGGAGGTAAGGACATTATTTTTCCTGCTGACCATTGAGAACATCGAACAATCTATCTGTTGCGTTCTGGTTTCTGTTTTTATATTCTGAATTCAATGCCGAATCAGATAAGCGATCAATCATGTCGCTTTGCTTATCCTGAACAGTTTCAGCTTTTTTTGCATGTCTCCATGAATCATCTTTGCTTGCAACTCTTCTTTCAATATTTTCGCCAACGCTATCTTCTATTCTTTCAAAATCAGAATTATCAAACATGCTAATTGCGTTTTGAGGTGTCCATTGACGACGATTGGCCTCTATCGATCTTGACTCTAATTCCAAAGAACTCTTTCTGTCCATGAATTCAGATTCTGTTTCCCCAACGTGCATTTGTGATTCAGTCTTCCATTCTTGAGACTTTTGATCTCTAAGATCATTTGCTGTTTTCTTTTCAGCTATTGTTTGCTCTTTATTTGACTGACTCTCCGCCAATCTAGACAAAACTTCTGAATCAAAAATACTATTCTTTCCAGCTACTCCAAAACCATTTTCGGAACCACCCTCGTTGGTTATTCCTTCTGTGGAGCATCTAGCAGATCGAATGCTATTTCCTTTTCTTCCCAAATCTACAACATCAGGAGTGTTGTGAGAAAGAGTTGGAGCTTTTGAAGCCTCAACCCAAGACCTATCTTTTTCTTTTACCACTGGTTGTTTCATTTCAGGCTGCCTGTCTTTTAAAGGCTCTTGCTTACTAGCAATAACATCAAAAACGCTTAGCGTATTCTCATTTGAGATTTTTTGAATTTTCATTTTGTCTCCCTTTGTTTTGCGAATTGTTCGAGTAAAGATTCCAACAATAAGCTTCTGCCTGATTCCTTAATAAAAGAATGTTGGCTCGCTGCAGCTATCTGCTGTCCGCCCATATCTGACTCATCTAGCATGTCAGCATAATCTCCTTCGATTTGCTGAGCGTTTGGATCTTCTGTTTGAGTTTCAAATTCAAGCTTCCAATAATCAATAACTTTCTTGCCGCTCTTACCAGTATTTTGGTGAGGCTTAAGCGAAGTAAGAGTAAATCCATTTTTTGCAATAATCGGAGCAAAGACAGATTTTACTTGAGTTATAGGAACATTATCTTTAGCTGGAACAAGAAATTCTCCTGCCAGAATGTCTTCTGCAGGATTTTTATAACCTATACTTAAAGCTCTCTTTGCAACAAGTCTTGCTCTCTCTGGATCTACATCGACTTGTGCCAATGCGTCAATAAGCTCATTTCTCATAGCACCTATTTCACTATCATCCAAAGGGCCTTGATCGTTCATTCCAGACATGTCTGGAACTTCAACATTTTCAGCCGGAGCATTCAGATTGTTCTGCAATTGCTCAAAATTGGATGCAGGACCACTAGATGCAGGATCGGTTGATGCAACTTCTTGCGAAACCTCACTTCCATCTAATCCTGTATTTTGATACATCAAACTTTGAGCCGTAGCTCTCCGTTTTCCGCTAGGTATAATAGACATCAATTAACCTCCAAGATTGTTATAATTATTTATCCTGAGTAAGAGCATCTGCATAGCTCTCTGGGTGATAACGATGGAAGTATTCTTTTAATCTCTTCTTCTCTTGTGGCTTAAGGTTTGCAATTTTCTGAAGATTTGCCTTGCTGCTTGCGCTGCATTCCTTGTCTTCTTCGCATTCTTCTGAATCATCATCAGAATCTTCGCTTGCTTCTTTGACTTCAGATTCAGTTGAAGCTGCTGCAACATCTGCTCCGCCTTCTTCTTGAGCTTCTTGCTTAGGCTCAAACCCATCAGGGAACTTACCTGTGCTTACGCCGTCCTGATCATCGCCATCGCCTGCGTCTGAAGCGACTTTTACTTCGTCTTCAGTGTTGCATTCCACGGTTTTGTTCTCGCCATCTTCTTCAGCTTCGCCGTTCTGATCTTTAGGAGATCCTTCTCCATGATGAACATCTGTTCTTACGCAGTCTTCATCAGAATCGTCGCATTCAGCAACAACAATTTTATCTTCCGAAGAAGCTTCTTTGTCGTCTATGCAGCAATCTTCATCTTCTGTATGATCACAGTCTTTGTCATCGCTGCCCTTGTCTTTGCCTTTAATCTTATCTTTGATAAAATCAGGAAGTTTTTCCTGGGCAGGAGAAAGACCTTCTTCAGCAGTCTTAACGGATGCCGTCTTTACTTGCTGATTGCTTCCTGCGACCTTTTCGATCAGGTCTTGAAAGCTACCGTTGTTGCTTGTTGCAATCTTATTTGTGAAAAATTTCATTTCTTTACTCCTCCATCAAGGACTTTACTTAGGTTAAACTTTTTATTCGCTATCTTTTTTCCGGAAGAAACGTGAGCATACGATGCCCCAGCAATATCTCCGCTAAATGATTGATTATTAGTTCTCAATTCTATCTCTTTCGACATTTCTTCATATATGGCCTGAATATCTATGGTTTTACCCATAGCTTTTAGTCCATTTAAATACTCTTCAACAGTTTGTTGCGGTTGTCCTTCATTATTCTGAGGATCCATCGCTATCTTGTCCATTTTATTGCCCTCAGAAGTCGAACCAGCATAGCTTTCATCTAAGGCTTGTTCATTCCTGTCTTGAACAAAGCTGTTGCCTTGCTGAACTGTTTGTTGAGACGATCTTGTATCGTTTAGCAAATGTTTGAACATCGCATCCAAAGATGCCTTATCTGTAGCTCTTCTTCTTATTTCGTTTATAATGGAAGGCGGATGAGCCTCAAGTGTTCCATTATAAGCTTGATTCTGCTCAGGCTGTTGCTGATATATCTCTCCGCTCATGGGATCATTTGGTCCTGATATATTTGAAGGAGCCGTTACTGGCTGTTGACCTATACCCTGTCCAGACTGCTGTCCCCAAAAATCTCTTGAGTTTTGAGCTTTCTCTGCACCCTGCTGTTGCTGCTCATTTGCCCAATTTAGGCCTCTTTGTATAGCATTGCCTTTTTCCCCACCAGTTTCTCTGTTATTTATTTGTCCCGCGAAATTATTAACTGACGTAACTCCATTTGTTAATTGTTCGAAGGTTGATTGAGGTAAATTAGAATCTATTTGATTAGCAAAATCGTTTAAACCAGCCTTCTGAGCCATATTTATTAGATTTGCTTTTTCCTCAAAAGCGGTCCCAATCGCTTGAGTTAGCCTATTTATCGAGTTGTTCATTTCAACTTGACTGCCTGAATCTATAACTGCAGGATTCCATTTTTGCTTCAAAGCCTTACCTGGCTGAGACATGTCTTGCATCCTTCTTTTCCACCATTGAGCTTCTTTTACTAACTCTTCTCCAACGCTTGCTATTTTAACAGCAGACTGAGGGTCGCTTTCAAACAAAGAAGAGGCTAATGTGAATGTTTGTTCGCTAGCTTCTATTAGCTGATCATAAGGACGCATGTTCATTTCGTCAATTGCTGCAAATATAGCATGCCCTCTTTCCATTCCGCTATCGATATGTGATTCAATAGTTTTAGCAAAGGCTATATCAAAGTCCGATATTTTATCTTCTTTTGAGCTTGCATACTTATCCCAAGATGCATTTGATTTTCCTTGATTCGTATTGTTTATAGAATCAACATATTCATCATGACAAGATTCCCAAACTTTTTGAGCTGGCATTTCTGGGTTGTTTGCCCTTTTTTGTCTATAGCAATTTCCCCAGCATCGAGAGTTTCGTATCCAATAGCCCTGAGATCCAACATATTGAGCTGTTTTTATATTAACAAGGTTTTTTGCAACTAAATCTAAAGAATCAGCAGTTCCACTGTTTCCTTTTGAGTCCAGCTTATTTGCTATTTTTGTAATATTTTTAATAATAGAATCCATTTTTTACCTCGTTATATCCTAAATTTAGGTTCAAATTTATCGTCAAGAAGAGCAAACGCCTTTATGTTTTTCATAATAAAAGCCCTAATACCTCCCACTGTTCGGTCATAAGTTACAAGAATCTCATTACCCGTGCTATCTGCATGAAAGGTTCCATGAGGCTCAACTTCTCTTGCAACCTGCTTTCCATCCTTTGTTGTATACTCAATTCTCATTGGATTTCCCATAAACCCATTATCTATTTTCGGTTTAGCAAAATCTTCTATTGCATCAAAAACATTTTCAAATTCAGGGACTCCAATTTGCTCTTCTGCTGGAAATAAGTCTTGCTCCGGAATGATTGGTTCAGGTATATCTGATGGCTGATCAACAATCTGTTGAGTCTCTTCTTCGAATTCTTGATCTACTAATGAGTTACCAATATCTTCTGGTCCAATGAGAGGTAGTGCTTCATACTTTGATCTAGCGTCTTCTTTCTCAAATTCTTGTGGATCAGAAATATAATCAGTATCCATAAGTTGAGATTTCTTTATTTGTTGATTACCTTTTACTACTGCCGATTTTATTTCTTTTTGAAAAACTAAACAAGTATCATTGTTGTCATCGGAAAGCTTTACTTTATCTCCGACTTTTATATTGTTTTCTTCAAAAAAACCAGCATTTGCTTCTACTGCATATAAACAATGACCATTGCTTTTTACTGGTTTTTTATTCAAAGGAGATATCATATCTATGTTTTTAATAAGGCCATCAGAATTAACAAAAGCTATATCTAGTGGTATTAAGGTATTTTCTCCCCAAAAACTTAATTGACGAGATCTAGAAAAAGTAAAAAGCATACCCTCGTTCTGTGGCATATTTTTTACAAACATAAGACCGCGAGCCTGCTTTGCAGGAGTGTCAGCTAATTGCACATATAATCTTGGTTCATTCATTTTCTATTATCTTTAATTTCTCATAATAATTATTGTCTTCTGATAAATGATCCATAGCTATCTCTCTCGCTATTTTCTCATCGTTAGTGTGTTCTAACTCTATCTTTATCCCTGCTTTTAACTTTTCTTTATCAAAATCAGATGGACTTAACTCATCAGCAATTCCGCCGTTCATTCTATCTTTATAATTTTGAGATTGTATTATTTTCATTGCTTGTTGTATTTAAAACCTTTTCTATCTAAAGCATACTCAAAATAATCTGTATTATGCTTATCTACATTAACCGCTACGCCCCTGTTGCTGCTTTCTTCTAGGTTTATTTGAGCGCCATATCTTGATCCATAATTCTTAAGCCACTCTTCTATCTCTTTTGTATTTGACATTAACTCGTATTTTACCGTGTAAATATCTTCAACTTTAGGAACTAACTTGTTTTTCCTTATATCAAAAAATGGAACTATTTTTCCACCCTCAAACTCCAGCATTTTATTATTGTCTGAATCATACCATAAAAGCTTATTATTCACCTTCTCTTTGATAGGTGTTTGCTTTTTTGATATATCAATAATATAGGTTGTCACTACGAGTCTCTTTGTCTTGTATACCAGTTTTTGCTTACTTTAATGTTTTTTTGAGCTGTCTTTATTGAGCTTTTAGAAGATAAGGCAGAGGATGACGCAGACTTTTCAAAAGAAGATTTTTCTGTATTAAGAATTATCTCTTTTATAGCGTTTGCTCCTTTTGTTGTAACTTTCAAGTATTTCCCTTGAACCTCAACAAAACCTGAAGATTCCATCTTAGAAACTTCAGCTTGACTTAATTTTGGTGGTCTGCTAAATTTTCTATCTGATATTTTATTCTCCATATCAGACCACATACTATACAGCGTTTGAGCCGTTGGGTTATTTGATGAGCTAGGATTAATCATTATCCTCATGTCACCAAGTTCTGGCATTGCGTCCATTAAAAAGTCTAATAACGATGTTTGTGCTTGCTTATTCATTATGAGTTCCAAAGTAAGTCCCTGTGTGGGTATGGGTTTCCATCTTTATCATCGAATAGATATGGTTCATTTCTTATTTCTCTCCAGTAATAACCTTCATTTGGAGAATTGTCTTTAACATTATCTAAACCCATTCTATAGCGACTTTGATCCATTTTATCCGATTGTCTACCTGATGTCTCTTCCGCCACATCACCCCATTCAAAAACTCTTTCTTCCATAGGTAGATCAAGTCTTCCCCATGGACCTCCAAATCCTTTTGCGAACGTTCTTCTTTTTCGCTTGGAATGTTCTATGTATTTTTTCATGGTTGACATTATGTACATGTCTTTTCTTATTAAATGAATCAACCACTGCAAACCAAGATTAAAATCAACTATTTTTAACATAAACTTAGAAGAAAATTTTCCGCTATCAGAGTTCACGATGTTCTTTATTGCCTTCATTATAGGTAAAGGACATTTTGCATCAAGAGAAATGTCATAAAGACTTAAAACGGCATGCGAGAAAACTCTTTTCACTTGTCTATCCGAGTCTCCTGCTACAGGATTTTGAAGATCAACCAAAAGGTCTTTGTATATTTTTTTGACCAATTTGTCATTTTTCTTTATTCTGCCATCCAGTAAATTGAACACTTCACTAAAAGAAGACCTCTCATTATGATAAATAAGCATTCCGTTTTCAAACGAAACGCCATTCATGGCCAATTCTTTTATAAGAAGATTAATCAATTCTTCTTCCTCTTCTTTTTATCTTTCTTTGGTTTTTCATTTGGATCATAAACAAGAGCTGCCGCAAAATCTCCGCCCTCAAGAAGGGACCAATAGTTCGTCATCAAAGATTTATCTTTATCACTTAAACGAGACTCAACAGACTTGGATATTATACATTTCATGAATTATCATTCAACCTCTATATTGTTATCAAAAACATCATTTATAATAATACCATTTTTTGCTGCTCGCTCCTTTGTTTGCTCGTTATCAACAAAACTTAGGTCTTCGCTTTTATCTGTTCCATCAATAAAAATGCTATCACTAGATTTTACAGCTTTCGGAGCGGAACCCTTTCTTACTGTAGATCCCTCTCCGGTTGGATCGTGGGCATACATGCCATCAGGGACATCTGTGCTTGTTCCTTTTGGGATACTATGAGTTTTTTGCAAAGACCCCATATCACTTTCTTCTGGAGAAGAACCAACAGAAACGCTAATCTCTTCAGACAATGCATCGCCATCTGATCTACCTATTTTCTTTATTTTTTTTGAAGACTTTTTTTTTGATATTCTTTTAGTTGAAGATTTTTTCTTAGCTGTTTTCTTTTTTGATACTCTTTTAGTTGAAGGCTTCTTCTTGGAAACTCTCTTTGTTTTCGGTTTCTCTGTTTCGACTATTTCAAAATCTTTTAGCTCCTCTACATCAACCACCTCTATTGTAGACTCTTCGTCCTTAACCTCTTCTATATATCCAAGATCTAAAGCATTGTCTATTTCTGCTCCAAACAAATCATCTGAAACAAAAAAGGTTCCTCCTGAAGGTATGCTTCTTTTTATGCACTTAAATGAAAGAGAGTTTTTGTAATTGTTGATGTATTTTGAGCCAGTCGCCCTTATAGCTTCCGCTCCATCAACTGCTTCAAGATATCCTGCCTGAATTGCAGCTTGAGTTGCTGAATCCTCAAACTGCTCCAATGTTAACATTACTTTTGAACCTGATCTTATTGTTTTGTTTATTGCCCTAATAAACAGTTCACCTTTTGCTTTTTTTGTAACTTGAACTTTCATCTATTCCCTTTCTATTGATTGTTTCTTATCCTATCGAAAATTCCTTTTCGAGTAGAATTATTGAACGGCTTATTCCTCTGAGTCATGTCCCCAGTCCCTGTTGGTCTATCCATGTTATTATCGTCCATCATGCGGCCAACCGTTTCATGAATACCCATAGGACTGTCTCCTCCAGGCTCTTGATCGTCCATTAAAGCTTGTCCAAAGTCTGTATTTAAACCAGTTCCATATTCTGTTTCGCTATTATCTTTTCCCTTTTCTCTAAATGGATCATCTGGATCATGACCTGTGGGAGTCTTATTTCTTCTAGTGTTAGCATCTTCATCATTTGTTGCGGATGGAATATCCGGAGCCTCTGCTGTCCACGATCTTCCGAATTCAGGTGCTGCTATATCAGGAGCTTGCCCAGGCATGCCTTGGCTACCAGGCGTAACGAGATTATATCCCTCTCCATCTCCTGGATGTCTTGTTCTGTCATACGGATCTCCACGCATAACTTGCGGCTGAAAAGCCGTAGGAGCTTCCTCTCCCCTTTTTGCTTCTTTGTATAGTTTCAAATTAAAAGAACCCATAAGTAAACCTCACTCAGAAGATAGTAATTCAGTTTTTGCTATCGTTAACTCATCGATTTTTTTGTTTTCTTCGCTTGTTAATTCTCTATTAGATGAAGATGCTTTATAAAACAATTGGAATATCTGCTCATCTATTTTTTGCAAAGATGAGGCCATAACCATTTTTTCATCATTCTTTACAGCAGAATCACTGTGTGATGGATCGATTCCGTCTGCCGTTTCTCTTTCTTTTGTTGACTTAAATCTATCCGGGTGATTCTGCAGTTGACTTCCATTTGCTGGAACCTGAGAAACAATTGTCGTTTTCTCACCTGAAAGCTGAACACCAATTTCTTTATCCCAAAATTCAGTGCTTTGAGCATCATCTGCGTCTGCAAATTTTGCATAATATGACTGATCATAAGATTCTGCTAACAGATCATTTGGCTTGATATGAGGTCTAGGCTCATCATTTTGTCTGTGAGGATAATATGATTTTCTGTTATCAATTTGATTTTCAGAAACTTTTTCAGGAGAACCTGATCTAGCTTCATCCATTCTATTTTCATGTGTAGTTATATTTTTTTCATCTTTTCTGTTTTCAGATAGCTTTCCTTGAATGGTCTCAACCTTTGCTGTAGAATCCACAGTATGGCCTCTGTCATCATTTTGAGATGACAGTCTCTTTGGGTAAGACTTTGATATCTCGTCTTTCTTTGCTTGTTTTCTTAAGTTAAACTTAGCCATTTATGTCTCCTTGTCGAGAGCGTCCTCTCTTGTTTTTTTGTTTTAATTAGACCTATTTTTCATTTGGTCAGCAACCTTTTGTCCCGAACCATAACCGTATGGCGTTCCTTGCATAGATCTCCAAACCTGATTACCACTATTTGGTGATACTGGCATATTGACCATTTTTCCTTGAGGGAGTTTGCTTATAGTTCTATCTATTGCATTAAAGCATGCTCCTGCAACTGCATCGCATATATCGTCTGAATTCACATCCGCATCAACCTTCGGCAATACCTTATACCCATTTTCTGTCCATTTTCTTTGCAAATTCTTCATTTCATGGTATAATAATTTATGTTCCGGTATTAATATTTTTTGATTTATAACTAATTGATAAAAATTATCATATATCTGTTGCTTATAGCTTCTTGAGAATGGAGTCTCTTTCGCTGGAACCCCATTTTTTCTCAAATTGTTAACACTAGCCTTACTATTCCATTGATCATATGTAACTAATCCAAAATGGAATCTCTTATGCATCTCTATCATATAGTTATCAATTTCTTGCACATTGATTGGATTATCACCAGTTGGTGTCCAATAATGAATATGATCCATTATTATTCTAAAATCTCTTTTTCCAGTCCCGCTATTAACAAACATCTCTTGATGACATATCGCTAAAGCATAATTGTGACTAGATGTAGCAGGGTCCAAGTGAGCAAAGTATGTAACGCCTGGAAGCCCATGCATCACTTTTTTTACTCTCTTTGATCTAAAGCATTTTTCAACATCATCTGCTGAAAAGAACGATTCGCCTGCAGTTCCTGAGAACTCCGCTCCAAACTCCATCGCAAACTTAGTGTCGCTCATGTTGGAATATTTTTCAAGAAGCATACTTTCAGTAACTCTCGGGTTAACGACCCAAGTTGGAGCTTTCATCATAAAAGCTGTGCTATTATCAGGAGCTTGGATGTAAAGGTCAAACAATATGCCCTCTTTGCCACGGGGTGTTGAAATACATATAACCTTACCGTCAATTATTCGTTTTATGACTTTTTCTCCGTCACTATCAAGTTCAGGTTCACCCTGATCATCAAGAACTTCTACTTGTCTAATGTAAGTCATCGTAGCAGGAACAAGGTTGTGATAGAGTTGATCGCCAGAAGAAGATCCCGCTGACTGCTTATATGTTCCGATTTCATCAAACAAAACAGCAAAACAAGAAAGACCAACAAGTGAGTTCGAGTTTGAGTGACCGGCAAAAATCTCAACAGAACCATGATTCTGTGTTAAACCTTTTTCTTTTAATATTTCGTTATTCTTTTTGTCTTCTGGTGTTCGCAAAAATATCTTATTATCTGTTGAATGGCCTATTTTGTCCGAAAAATATGGAGACTTATTTGCTTTATCCTTTATCTCTCTAAACAAAATTTTCGCCTGACCAGAAGAGTTAGCTATAGTAAGTATAGTTATAGGAGAAGCGGAACCAATTTTATATGTTGCATAAGGGTCTCCTCCTGGAGTTTCAAGAAGCCTCATAGCTTCATATAATGCCATAATGGAAACGATAAAGTCTTTACCTGATCTTCGTCCCCAAATAAGAACAAGCTCGCTGAAAATTTCTTTATTCTCATACTTTTTGAGCATTCCGCCATTATCATCTTCATCTAGCCCAAAATCTTTTATTAACTGTATCTCTTTTTCGTCTAATTCTAAATCCTCATTTCCTGGACTGCCTCTGTAAAAACATTTCAGCAATATCTTCTGCATAGGAAAAAGAGTTATTGGTTGGGGATAGTATTTCATCCCTAACCATTTTTCATCTTCAATAAACTCAATGATACTAGGAAGGTTGTCGCTAAAACTTTTACTTATATTATCAGCTTTAACTTCATCTTTTAGATTACGAAGTAGTTCAGATAATTCTCCAGATTTTATCTTTTTCTTTGCCATTAAATCGCACTTAAGTTCTGAGCAACAACTTCCCCAAACCAGTATGGAGATGATCCATCATCTACATAAGTTATTTTAAATATATCTGTTGCATTGAGGGTTTGCGTAACAGTTGGTCCTGTTCCGCCAGCCCAAAGAGAACCTGTTGGCCACGTTATATCTGCCGTTCCGCCAGCTTCAGTTTGTTTTACTATCAATAAGACTTCCTTAAAACGACCGTCCGTTGAATCAACTCCCGGTGGCTCATTTTGAATATCTAAAGTTGTTATATTGGTATCTAGGTTTATCTGAAAAGTCTCAGCAAGAGTTAGATCGATTGAAAGCGTCCCCACTGGACTCTCGATAACGCTTACGCTGCCAAGATTGGAATGAAGACTCCTGGAGTCTCTAAGAAGAGGTCTTCTCAGTACTCCATCATTCATATCCGCTTGAACCTGAGTTGTTGAAACATATATAGTTGTTCCTGTCCCATCTCCGCCAGTCACTCTTCTCAAAGTAGAATCCAACCCAACTCCGGCATTAATTAGGCGGAATAGGTCTTTAAAAGTATCTGCAGGCGTTGTCCCTTGTAAATCTGTCATTTAAAAATTACTCCATCCAAGCTTATCCCAAGCAATGTTTATATCTTCCCAATTATCGTCAATATCCTGCCATTGAGCAGCCTTTGTTCCGGAAAGCGTAACTGTATATCCTAGAAACCTTGATATTGAAGCAAACGTTGGGTCCACCTCTAAATATTGGTCAACGAGAAATTCATCTATTGTGTCGTATCCATAATTAGTTAAAACATGCTGATTCAGTGCATTTACAGCCTTTATCATTGGCTGATTCAAATTAGCGTGTTTATTTGCAACAAGAGAATATGTTGAAACAATGCTGTTAAAAAACACGTTTCTATATCTTTCTGATGACGCAATGTCCATACTTTGCAGGTTTGTTATCATGCAGTTAAAAGGCTCTAGGGCATCTGACCCCAATCTTTGGGACTCTCCTAGTATGTCCGAAATAACCTTATAGCTAACTGTTCCTATCATCTGTAAATAACCTCTCGAAAAATTCTATACGGGAAATTTGTCAACTGATCCTTCTGTCTTAATCTAAAGTAATAATACTTACCTCTACTAAGTTGCTCTCCATCTCTGCTTTCATATTTTATTCTCAATCCCGCGAAATTGGATGTTACCCCATTTGAACTCATTGCTTCAAAATTGTTTTTCGATTTCTCAAAAAACCAATTTTGATCATCGTTAAAAGTATCAAAACTGTATATTATTTCATTAAAGTCTTGATCAGCGGATACATCTAACTCAAAATGATAAAAAGCAAATGTTCCCTGCTCATGCTCTAAATCAAATGTAAATTCCCATGTTCCTTCTTCATACAAAAACTCTTCAGATATTGTTTCTTTTACATCCTCATTAATAATAGCGTCTACCGTTATTTCAGGTATTACAGTATTCGTTCTCTCTAAATAGTCATTTATTCTTGGATAGAATGAGCTATAGTTTGTTTGGTTTCTTATTACAGCTAAGTTGAACATAGCGTTAGCCAAGTTAACATAATCATTTTTCCAATCTGGTTCTTCAAATATTTTTCCGAGACGATTAAAGACAACAGCCAAATCAAGAGAGACATCAGGATCATCGCCTGAAACGATTAAGTCTCTTGCCTGTTTTAGTATCACGTTTTTTCTGAAAATATTAATGCAAGATTTCGCAAAACACTCATTTATATTTGACCAAGCCTGGTCTTGAGGAATTAGTTCCCTTCCATCAAAAACTAAAGGGAAAACAAATCTGCTTAATGGGTCCCCAAAACAAGAAATTGGAGTATTCAATCTAGGCTGAGAGAACATAAAAGCTTCCCCCATCGTTGCCCCTCTGAATAGTGCCTGAAAAAACGGTTCTGGTCTAATGAAGTTTTCTACGCCAGGGTCTGACATCGATCCTGCTGTTGCAATATAACCTTGTCTTATTGCTAACACAGGCCATGCTCTTGAATCTATATCTCGAATACTGCTCGCTCCATCAAAATCAGCATTGTAGAAAAATCCCCTAATGTTTGCTGATGAATCAAAAAAGCTTAATGATCCTCTGTCTGCTCCCCATCCCCAAAAGAATGAATCATTCTGAACTTTTGATATCAAAGCATCTTTATACGGATCAACTCGAACTGTTTCTTTTACATTTAAACCGACATCGTTGAGCAGGCCATTTCTAAATTCAAGCAACTCTGATTCATAATCAATAGCCTGACTTCCTTGGTAAGCGGAATACGCATCAAAGAAAAAGTCCCCGTTTATTAATAGCTGACTATTTGCTAGTTCAATATTATCAAACCATGTGCTTGTTATTGACGCTAATGGAGAATCTATTCTAGTGACTATGAAAGAAAAATCTGAATCAGCTCTATCAAACCTTTTGAATACTTTTCTGTCATAAAGAGGATTCTCTAAATATTTTTCGTCTGAATCAAATGTAAAAAACATTCTAGATAATCTTGATGTAGAAGATATGACATCATCACCATCATCAAAACCGCCAGGAACTTTTGGCATTAAGACAATCGCATAAATTGTTCTATCTAACAATACAGAAGACGATGAGCTAATGGCTTCAATTATAGGGTTCTCTACTTCAGTCTCAAATTCAGAATAACTATCGAGTATCTCCCTGGCTGAACATGGAATTGGAACTAACTGATCATCAGATAAACTGTGCATTGACTTATATCTATTTGCAGCATCTTCTGATTCGCTGTCTGCGTCTCTATATACAACTATGACATTCTGCGGCCCAATAGAGCCAATGTTAACAGTTGTATCAGATGACTGATACGTTATAGATATAGGGTCTGATGGATCAGATTCGTTTCCTCCAACATCAACACTTGTTATCTGATAGAAATAAGTGTTGCCTGGAACGGCGGTAGTATCTTCAAATGCTGTCGTTTCAGATGACGACAAAAAGACATACGTTCCGCCAAATGAATCGGATCGATATACATTATAATGAGAAAAATCTGATGGGCCTGCCATTTATACCAACGTTTGTAATTATACTATTAAGATAATAGAATATACATCAGTAATCGGCAAAAATCCTTGATTAACTGCAGATATTATGAACCTGTTGAACCAAAGCCTCCGTCGCCTCGTTCTGAGTTAGTCAATTTATCTACTTCAATAAAATTAGCTCTTATCGTTTTCCGAACAACCAACTGAGCGATTCTATCGCCTTTTGAATATGCCACTGGATGAGCCATAGCCGGAGAAGCTGACTTGAATCTTACTACAACCTCTCCCCTGTATCCTTCATCTACTAATCCAATACTATTCGCTAAAAACACGTTAGTTTTTGTTACGCTTGATCTTGGAAACAATTCTGTGTGGTATCCTTCGTCAGGCTGTATTGCTATGCCAGTTCTATATTGAATATATAAAACATTGCCAAACTCATCCTTTTTAACTGTCCCATCATCAATTGCAACCATATCCCATCCTGCATCCGTTCCGGTTGCTCTAACAGGTATGACTGCATTTTCGTGCAATTTTAAAACTCTTACATTCATGCTCATTTTACTACTTCTTTCTTAGTTACAAAAACTTGTTCCATCTTCGAGGCATTTTACGCAACCCTCTGAGAATACATAAGTCTTCTCGTCATCGCCAAATCCTGTTGCCTCTGCCCCATCAACAATAAATTTCTTTAAAACTCTTGCTACAACTTTTCCGAATCCCATCATATCTCCAGGAACGCTTTGCAATGACAATACTGCATACTTAACATCAACGCCATGCCTCAACGAAAGAGAAAGCAATCGAGTTATAGATGCTTCTTCGTCTGTTATGTGCTCGCCAAGGTTCTCAACTATATCACCATTATCCATATGAGCCCTATAGTGGCCTCTTTTTACCTTTTCGACAACGCAGTCTTTTGTTGAACCTGCTATAAATCCGTTGTGACCGGCAAAAACTTCATACGGAATATCATCCAGTATTCCAACTATAACAAAATAAGGTTGTCCCTTATAGCTTGTGTGGAACACTTTTGCATCCATTTTCTTTTCTCTTTTAGGTGCATCATGAAGTCTTGTCTCTTGCTTCTTCTCTGTGTCCTTTTTAACAAGAACACCTGTTCTTGACCCATCACGATATACCGTAATGCCTTTACATCCGCTCTTCCATGCTGTAAGATAAATATCCTTAACATCATCAATAGTGGCTTCATTTGGTATATTAACAGTGCTTGAAATGGAGTGATCCACATGCTGTTGCGCTGTTGCTTGTATTTTAACTCTCTTTTTCCAATCCAAATCTGGAGCGCACGAACCCTGCCATGGAGATTTCTCTATATCTGTTTCTCCGGTAATGTCCATCCATGTTTTTAATTTAGGCTTTATTACATCAAAGTGCATCCAGTGGTCTCCGCTGTCATCAATGGAGTCTGTTCTAAAGTCTTTGTCGCTTGGGTTCCCCTTTACCTTTCTTACATATGGGATAATAGAATACTCTGGCTCGATTCCGCCAGACGTTTGAGTCATCATTGATACAGTTCCGGTTGGAGCAGTTGTTAATAACGCAATGTTTCTTCTTCCATATTTTTTCATATCTCTATATAGAGATGGATCTTCCTCTTTTATTCTGAGAAGGTATGGATTCTTCTTTTCTAGATCATAATCCCAAATTTCAAAGGCCCCAAGCTCTTTAGCCATATCAACTGAAGACCTATATGCATTCAACTTAAGGGTTTTATATATATTGTCTGTCATGTTTATGCCTTTTGTTGAATCATACTTGATTCCGCAAGCAGCAATAGCATCACCAATGCCCGTTATACCTGTCCCTGTCCTTCTTCCTCTTTCGCATGTTCTGTGTATCTTTTTCCAAAGCTCTATTTCAACAGACTTTGTCTCAGAGTCTTCTGGATCTGATTTGATTTTACTTAAAATGCCATTTATCATCTCAAGCTCAAGGTCAATCATGTCATCCATTAGTCTTTGAGTTATTTGAGCATGCTTACCATATAGTTCGTAATCAAAATAGGATTTCTTCTCAAATGGGTTTATAACATATGAATATAGGTTTTGAACCATTAATCGACATGAATCATATGCGCTAAGAGGAACTTCTCCACAAGGGTTGCTGGATATTGTTTTATAACCAAGATGGCTATAGCAGTCTGCTGGAGATTCTGATATGATATTGTCCCAAAAGAAAATACCGGGTTCCGCTACTTTCCATGCATTTTCGCAAATAGCATCCCAAACACTTCTTGCTGAAAGGGTGTCCTTCATTATTGGTTCTTTTGAATCTACCGGGAATCTTATTTCGTAATCAGCATTATTATCAACAGCAGATAAGAATTCATCTGTAAGCTTGGTTGAAATGTTAGCTCCAGTAAGTTGAGTTAAATCATTCTTTACTGTAATGAACTCCATAATGTCTGGATGATGAACGCTTGTTGACTCCATCAAAGCTCCACGGCGACCCTCTTGACCAATTTCTCTTGTGGTTCTTGAAAATCTTTCCGCGAAAGAAATTGATCCTGTTGAGGTTTTTGCTGCATTATGAGTTGGAGTATGCTTTGGTCTAAGAGATTCAATGCTAACTCCACATCCGCCCCTTCTTTTGAATATCTGAGCAAGCTCCTGATCAGACTTCATTATGCCAGAAATACTATCGCTAGGAGAATCAATAACAAAACAGTTTGATAAAGTTATATATGTATAAGGGTTTCCAATTCCATACATAGGGCTTCCTTGAGGAACAATGTACTTGAATTGATCAAAGAGATTGAAGATTTTCTCATATGACATTGGTTCTTTGAACTTCTTCCGTTCGATACGGAAAAACTCAAACGCCATTCTGTGGTGCATTGCTTCTGGGGTACTTTCAGTGTACATACCGCTTGGCTTGCACAACGCATATTTATCAGCAAAACCCTTCGCAGCGAGATCGTCACCATCGAAGTATTCTAGCGATGCTGCTCGAACTTCATTATATGTATACTCTGGTTGTGTATCATAAAAATCTCGGAGTGCTGAAAAATATTTCTCTCCTGTCAACTTTGCCATCTTCATTGGAAACTTTGGTACTAACAATCTTCTCTCCTGGTTCTTTCGTAAAAATTACCGCCTCATTAAGACGGTAATGGCATATCGGTTAAAACGATATTTTTCTTGTTTCAAATTTTAAAAAATTACTTGTCAAACATATCTCGTTAATCTTATTTTTAGCAAATCTCATTCTTCATTCATCCCCAAATAAGTCAACGTAGAAATAAATATTCGACCATCTGCATTTTAAACCTTCTCTTGTTCACTGATCATTTTTGACATCTGTTAATTTTTTGAAATCTTCAAGAAATGAGAAGGAGTAAACTTATAGCAAAGCATCATCGTCATCCGCTATTTTTTGGGCAAAACCAAAAGATTCTCCCTTATCTGACTTTGATTTTGTCTCAATATATGATGACATATTTTTATTTTTTACTTCTTCCCAAGCATCTTTAAAATGACTTTCTTTTAAGATCAAGGTTTTCTCGTCCTTTGAAAAGGACTTATCTCTAACTGCATAAATCGCAGATGTTTTACAGAACTCTTTTACATGAGCGCCGGAAAGGTCTTTTAGCGTATTTGTTACTTTCGATAGATTTACCCCAGATATATCCCATTTTTTACAGAAAGATATAATCATGTTCTTTATCTCTTCTTTTTCTGGGTACCCAATTTCTATGAGTCTATCGAATCTTCCTGGTCTATTGCTTACAGCGTCCTCTAAATCATCTTTTTTGTTTGTTGTGCCAATAGTTATAATATCTCCAAATGCTTCAATGCCATCCATCTGGTTCATTAATTCCATGACAAAACCAGCCCTGCCAGCCTCTCTATCCATTGCTATCCAGTCCATGTCCTCAATTATTAAAATGCATGGAGCCAAATCTTTTGCAATATTAGTGACCGCTCTTACTCCTGCTGTTCCTTTTTGAAAATCTGTAGGCAAAGCATATAGAACAGAGCATTCCGCTTCATCAGCTAAAGCTCTGCATATTTGAGTCTTTCCGGTTCCTGGATCTCCGTAAAGAATTATCCCTCTCTGTATTGTTATTCCAAACTTTTTCAATGTTTCTGAATTATTGAAAATGTCATTAACTGACTCTTTTATTATCTTCTTTTTATCATCTGATATAATAACATCATCCCACGTTGTTTTACTAAGATCAAGAATTCTACAGCCAACATCTATTTTTTGGCCTTTATAAAAATTCTTCTCGTCTGCCATTTTTGTCCATTTGGCAAACATTCCACTATTTTCTTCCTTGTTGCATTGTATTTCATAATGCATACCGCCTGAATTCCAGTTCTCAGTTATAGTAACAATAACTCTATCTCTTTTTGCGTCTTTGCAACCTGTTTTTTCAAAGTAGATTACCGCATCTTCGTACCCTTGAAAAGTTTCATCTTTAGCTTTTTGTATTTCTTGTTTTTTTGGAGGTCTGGAGTATAGTTGTCCATAACTAACCTCTCTTACTAATTTATATTTTTCGCCTTTAAAAAAATCACTCATCACCCATTGAAGTTTGTTGTGCTGGTAATCACTAATAGCTCCGCAATTATTGCGAAAATAGGTTTCTCTGCTAAAGAACTCTCTCGCCTCATTTTCACTCAAGGAATTCATTTCCACAGTTTTCATTGCATAAGTGAATTGATCTAAGTTTGATTCCTGAAGAGATATCTTGCTTAGGTCATAGCTATTATTTTCTGAACTCATAAATATGTTTCTTTCCGAGAATTATATGTTCTCTTTTTCTTCTTTTATCTTACTTGTATATGCTTCGAATATATGAGAAGTGTATTCTGAAAGGTGTCCATTATCGCCATGTTGCGATCTTATATGATCTATCGTATCACAATGAATAAAGTCTAAAGGAATACACGCCCCTCCTGAACCCTTTCTTCCACCCACACCTTTCTTTCCGAAAACTTTTGTCATAAACTCTTTTGTGTTAATAGCTAACAATCCACTTCTAAATGAAGCAACAAGTTTTTTCTCTGTCTTCAAACCTTCGTCAACAATAGCCATAACTACTGATGTTTCGATTGATTCAATTTCCAGTATTTCTTCACATATTTCTGCAACAAGAGATCTTTGTTGAGGTGTAATTATTCCAACATGAGCAACCGCTAAAGTGCTTGTTGTTTGTATTTGCTTGTAAGCCCTTTTTCTCAAGTCCAACAATGCAGAAGGCTTTGGGTAGTTGAATATTTTCAAATATCTCTCTAGGTCTATTTTTTCTTTAAGCCACCCGTAAGATGAATGATCATTCTCTGTGGTTCCCTCCGCCTTCAAGTCTGACGTGTCTGTATTTATCCCAAGATAAAGAGCTGTTGCCAATATTCTTCCAACCTTAATATCTAACTGGCTTATCATTTCACAAAGAATGGTTGAACACGCTCCATAAGGTCTTCTTAGGTAAGTGCTTGAAGCCTTTACATTTGAATCGTGATGATCTATAACCAGGTCTGGCTCTTTATCTTTTTCAACAAAATGCTTTATGCTTGTGCAATTCTCTTTCTTAAAATTAGAAGTATCAACAACAATAATAAAGCTTTGCTCTATTGCTTCTATTATTGATTCTCTTGACTCTTCTTCATCATCTTTATCTAATTTGTTTAAAGAAATATCAAGAACATTGATCATGATTCTGTTTTGAGTATGACCAATCTCTCCTCCATAGTATATTGTTGCTGTCTTATCAAAGCTTTCAACAATATATTTAATAGCCATCGCGCTAGCTAAACAATCAGGGTCTGGCTGGTCGTGGCATATAATTGATACAGAATCTTTTTCCGTATTTTTTATTAAGTCTATATATTTTGAATAATCAAATTCTTTTGATTCTGTTTTAGTTGACTCTTGAGTCATATCTTTCTCCAAACGGCAGCTTCTACTATATATGATTTTCGTCTTTCAAGCACTGGTGCTTAAACCTTGACACTCAATATAATTAACTACATTCGTTGTGATTCAGTATCCATCAAACTAGCAACCCGCTGTATCCTAGTTCTTTTACTTATATTTAATTCTTGAACAACGCCCTCTAGACCTCTTCTTTCCCATAATTCTGAATCAGAACACGAAATGATATCTATTGGACATTCTTTCTTAATAAACTTATACGCTTTCTTGAAATTTGCTAATGTATGAGACTTATGTTCTAGATTGTCTCCATAGAAATCTGTTGTTTCTCCATATTGGCCATCCATTCCAAGGAGAACTAAGCACCCAGCGCCCATAGATACGGCCAGTTGAGCAGCAAGAGCCCCTGTGCAGCCATGACCCCTAAGTCTGTTGGGAGTCACATCGAAGCTATACGCTCCCCTGTCGAGCTTAAATGAATTAAACTCGCTGTTGTCGTTAACCATATCTCTACACACTTTTATTGATGCCGATTTTCTTATATCTTCGATCCCATCATCCTTATACATTCCCCTATCCTGCCACATCAGTATCGTTGGATCAATGAGCTTGAAACATCTATTCATGCCTATAGTAAAACAGCCTTCTATTAATCCTAAATTTTGATCAATCAGTGATGGAGCATTTCCTATTAAAAAAGCAGGCTCTCCATTGAGAATATTTTTCCACTTCCTTAAATTATACTTTATTTCACTCATGACAACTTGCTTACCCAATAAGCCCTATTGTAACAATGATTAGAACCAAGACTTTCAATTACTTTATTTAAGGGAGCATATTCAAATAAATCATTATCTTTTGAACAATTTATTATCTCTCTATCATCCATGTTGTCAAAAGTTTCTTTTATCCATTCTAGTCCACCCCTACAATTATGTAAAGTATGAGCTTTATGGTGTCTGTTTCTTCCATAGAAATCTGTGTTTTGACCTCTCTTCTTTCCATCCATACCAAGCATTACAATTGGATTGCATCCCAAAATATAAGCCAGTTGAACAGCAAGAGGTCCAGTTGTGCCTGATCCAAATAAGTGACCTGGATGCAAAGGTAGATCAAAGGCTCCTGTCTGTAATTTGTAATGAAAGAACCTGTTTTGTGGATCAGCAGTATTCCTGCAGACCTTTAAGGCGTTTGTCTTCATTATTCGCTTTCTTTCCGTGTACCACAATTCAATGTCTTGCCAAAAAAGAACCGTTGTATCCATTTTATAAAAAGCCCTATTGATCCCTATCGTAAAATAGGGGTTCAATAGGTCAAGATTTTCGTCTTCAAGCGCGGAAGAGTTCCCCAATATAAAAGCTGGCACACCCTCTAGTTTATTGTGCCATGATTTTATGCTTGTTTTATTCTTTACCGCAGAATATCTTATTTTTCTTTTTATAGCCATTTAAAACAATTCAGCCATTGGTCCAGTAATCCTCTGGACTCCATGCTTCTTTTCCTTTCAGGAATTTGTTCCAAGACTTAGGGTAATCGCTAGTCATAGCTATTCTTGAAAATTTAGAATAGACAGGGCTCCACTTCGGTTCAACTGGAACAGACAGCAGTTTGACTCCTGATTCAGAAGGAGTTCTGTCTGCTTTTTTTGAATTAACAGCGACTTCGCATATAACAACATTCTCCCAGTTATGAAGCCCGCCTCTAGACCTAGGAAAAACATGGTCTATAGTAGAGTTTTTTATGGACAACTTTTTTCCTGAATATTGACATCTAAAATTATCTCTAATTAAAAGATTTCTTCTATTCAACTTCACCTTCTTGTTCTTGAAATGAAAATGAGATTTCAAAACAAGTATTTCGGGAATGATCATATCGTTTCCATTTGATACATGAATTGACCCCTCTCCCTCTTTGGGGTTCATAGATAACCATGATTCAAAATTATGAAGTCCGTAGTCTTTTGTATTTAAAAAGTAAGCATGTCCAGAACAAACTTTAACAATAGCCTTTTTGACAGAAAGAGCTGTTGTTGGGTTCCATTGACTATTCAGGACTAATACTGGTTTTGTTAGATTGCTCGTCATTTACTTTCTCTCTTTTTGCTTCAAGTGCTTCATGAAAAAGATTAATAAAATGTTCATTAATATCAACTACTGTTATTTTTATTTTAGGGGAATATTCCAACAAACATGTTGCCATTCTTTGAGCGACCTGTTTATTGTCCAACTGCCCTATCCCTGTTCCTAGCCCAGGAAATGCTATCGATTCTACGCCTTCGCTGATGGCTTTATTGCAAGCAGATTTTATGGCTTTAAGTATATCATCTATGGAAGATTGAGTGCCCGGATACTTCATTGTTACAGCATGGTAAACACTTTGTATCCCAAGATTCTTCATCATTCCTGATTCTGTCGTATATACACTGCCTGCTTCAAATGGACCGCTCAATTGAGCATACATTCTTACTTCCTTTTGAAACTTTTCTCCGCCTGATCTCGCAATTGCTCCTGCAACACCAGCTCCCATGACACCTATCCCATTAGCTGCGTTAACTATCACTTCAACATCTCTTAGTTTCGTTATATCTCCAACAAGCGTGCGAATCATGATTGTAGCATCCTTTGTAAGTCTTGGGCGTATTCTGGGTTTCTTTCCACTTTTTTCTTCAACCTTCTGATAATATCCGCATGCATTTGACTTATTCTTGACTCAGAAAAGCCTGTGTTCTCAGCTATTTCTTTCATGGTTAAATTCTCGTAATAATGAAGGTAAACTATTTTTCTTTCAGGTTTTGTGAAATTCTTACCCAAAAGCTTTTTATACATCTCTTCTCTAAGCATTGTTGATCCAACTTTTTCAGTATTTGTTTCAGCAATCATGCTTCCTATTTCATCATAGTCATCTCCATCGCCTCCTGGCTTTGAATTCATGCTTGTTTGAGATACTGGTGTGGATTTTTCTAATAGCTCAGAAAATTCTTCTATCGACATACCCATTTCTTTTGCGACCTCTTGATCGCTAACAATACCATCCAGAGCTTCCATTCTGTTTCTAATTTTTTTCATCTTGTTATTTCTTTGTCTAACAAGTCTGGGAACCCAATCTGACTTCCTTATATTATCAATAACAGAACCTCTAATTCTAATCGTTGCCCATGTTTTAAATTTAACATCTCTATTAGGGTCATATGAGTCGATTGCATCCATTAACCCATCAACACCGAATGAAGCTATTTCTGATGCTTCTATTTCTTTTAGCTTGTAAGACATTTTAGTGCTTATGTCTACAACTATTTGATAGTAAAATACCATCAAATCATTTCTTGCTAAAATATATTTGCTATTCGTATCAGGAAGGTCTCTTATCTTATTAAATTCTTCCCATAGAATCTTTTCTCTCTGAGCTTCTTGCTCTTTGTCTAATTGCTGCATCTTCTACCCTTGTTAAAATGACGGTCTCTCTGAGCTTGCGTCATATATGTAATCTTGATTGTTGGCTCTCACCCCATTTGGTGTATTGGGGAATCGAGCCACTTGTCTTTCCGTTGGAGCTAGATCGAATTTTCTTTTCTTCTCGCCGTTTCGTCTAACCTGTCTGATCATTTTCTTAGTTGTTCCAGATTGGACCTGATCAGCAATGCCAGGTTCTGCTCCTCTTCCATAGATGTGATCTCTAGCCTCTTGTGTAAGATAGTCTTTTGCTACCTCGTTTGTTTGTATAAGTTCATCAACTGATTTATTATTTCCTATTATACTGTATCCTAGATACACCAGTATGCCAACAACAGCAACTGCAGCGATAGCAATTGTTATCCAACCAATCTGTGTCATATATAAAGACACGGCGATGGAAACACCAAGAGTTATAACAAATCCAACAGCAATAACTGTAGCGACCATGCTTCTAGTAACAAAAGCTAAAATGATCGATGCTCCAATACCAAACACTGAAACAACGCCTATCCACGCCATCTTTGACTTGAATTCTCTGGCTGCTTCATCTCTTAATTCTTGATTTTCTTGTTTTAAGTCTTCAACTTCTGAGACGGATGTTTTTGCTGCCGATTCCAATAAGTCAATTTTATCTTGTTCCTCAGAAAGAAGGTTTCTAGTTTCGTCCAAATCTGACTGAATCGATTTTAATGCTTCGCTTGACACTCTCAAGTCTCTTGTTTCATTATCAATGGCGTCCAGATTGGGTTTTATAACTGTGGCTATCTCTCCATCTGTGTTAGATCTTATTGTTTCGGTTTCATTGTCGATAGCATCCGCAGACTCCGCTACATCCTCGGAAACTTCTTCTATGTCTTTTGCTGAATCTTTTATCTTATCTTTTCCTGCAGAAAGGTTTGGGACCTCAACAGCATCCCCTATGGTTCTGCTTTTATCTCTCTTTGGCCAAGACCAGGAGCAGCCTGACATCTGTATTAAGTAACCAGTTGAGCCAATCAACATTATCGCAATAAAAACAATTCTGTTTATATTAATCTTGTTTATCTTCCAAAATTTCGGAATCTTCATCCTCTTCTCCCTTGTCTGATTGTTCTATGGTATCTAACAATTGGTAAAACATCCATATTATTCCGGATGCAGCAAACCCTGTTAAAGGCCATAGGAAGTAATTCCCAGATGTAGCTATTAATAGAAATATATCTACGACAAGCGCTGACCAAAAGGCTGTGCAGACTGAGCATTCAAGCATGCTTGGCATTTTTGGGTGAACTGTCTTTAAAATATCTTCAATAATTGGGTTTATTTTAACAATGGGCCAATCTTCGCTTTTTTCAACGAGCACAAGAGCAAGACCTATTGCTGACAATATTGATATCCAAAACATAAATATTTATCCTATAAAGACACAATGGTATCTATTTTAGTACCATATAACAGAGATAAGTCCTTCTTACCTATTGGCTCTACCCATAACCTTTTCCCATTTAGATAGCTTTCTTTTCTCTGAATTAGGATGTTCTGCTTCCCACCTAAGATGCCTGAATCTAGTCATAGCAATCATTCTTCGGTAAATAATGAGGTTTTCCGGTTTATCTATAGGATAATCCTCCAGCCACCCCCATTCTTCTAGTTCATTCCAAATTATCAGAGATTCACCGCTAAGACTTGTGTGAGGATTATGATATGAGTCAATTATTTCCTCCATTGTTCGATTTGCTTCTTCCATAGATTTTACTTTTAATTCCGACAATTTTGTTTCTGATATTGGCATGATCACTCTCCTTTAACTCCTTTATTATCGTCTAATTACAAAAAAAGAATATGGAATCACAAAAGGACTCTTGAAAAAAATAACCGAAAAAGAAGTATGAACTGGTACCAAACAATTACGGCAGAGCAAAAAATAGCATTCGATTATCGAGGTTCTATAAAAGGGTTACTTGGCGGGGCCATTCTAGGAACACCGCTAGCTTTAATGATTATAGTTAACTCTCTTAACACAACACCTCAGCAAGCTCAGCAAATAATAGATCAAGAACCTCAAAGGGCTCAGCAAATAATAGATCAAGCTCCAGATGAGATTGTCGAAAAATCACAACAAGAAATTGGGCCTGAAGAAAATATTAATAATGAACCTGCTCAACAACAAGCCGCAGCAATATCAATAGAAGCTCTTGCTCCTTTTGTTGCTCAATGGGAAGGTAAAGAGCCTTATGCTTATGTTGATGGAGATAGCAAATCAGTCGGTTATGGCTTCTACCTAGGAAACGCAAGCTCAAGGGAAACACTAGAATCAGTTGGAGCAAACTTTGATGCCGTATTCTCCGGACAGCAACCACTCAATGATCCGCAAATGAACAGGCTTCTTCAGATAGGATGTCAAAGAGCAATACATGACGCAAAGTCTGCAATCCCTAGTTTTAATTCACAACCTCTTTTGGTTCAAACTATTATGGCAGACATGGCATATACTCTTGGAAATAAAATTAGCGGATTTTCAAAAATGCTAAAAGCTCTTGAAATTCGAGATTACAATAAAGTCGCGGAAGAGATGGAAGATTCCAAATGGTTTAGCGATATTGGAAACAGATCAAAAAGTCATATAAACCAAATAAAATCTTTGGCTTCTCAAAATCCTTGAAGTAATAACTTGGCTATCTTATGAGAATTGATTGCATCAGATAAAGCTCTGTGTTGCTCGCCTTCCCAATCAAGACCCTCTCTCTCAACAGCTTCTCTTAATCCGCACTCTACGCCTCTCATCTCTTTATACAAAGTTTTAAGACATATGTGTTCATTAAACGGAACAGGTATTCCGTGTCTGTAGCAATCATTAATAATACAACCCTTATCCCATTTTCCCCATGATGCCCAGTTTATTTTAGATATGTTTACAGAATGTTCAACCTTTGCCCACTCTTTTAAATTTAAAACTACTTCTTCTAAATTTTGCGCCGAATTTACATCTTCTTGATCGATCTTAGTTAGCCTCCTGCAAAAAGGAGACATCTTTATATTAACGCATGGCTTTATAAATGATTGAAATTTTCCTATCATTTCGCCCTTTGTATTACACAGGACAACACCGAGTTCTATTATCTCGTTCATATCCTTTACATTACGGCGTTCCCAGCAAGTTGCCTCAAGATCGACTAGCAAAAATAATTTAGCCCCTTGGAGCCTTTGTCCAAATCTGGTATGTATACTCATATTTGTTATAAATATCTGATTTATTATGTTTTTCCTCTATTAGATTCCATTCTTCTGGTATCTTAAAGAAAACATCTCCATCTGTTTCTGTATGTATTACTGTTCTTAATATTCTATCTGCTATAGGTAAGAACAGGTTGTATATTTCTGATCCGCCTATTACATAAAAATCTTTATTATGTCCATAAGCTTCTTCTATTGCTTTTTCAACAGAATTAACAACGGTTGTATTGTTGATTCCGCAGAAATTTTGCCCCTGACCAATTTCACCACTCCTTGTTAAAACAATTTGATGGCGACGATCTAGATCAAAAGGAATACTATTATACGTTTTCCTGCCCATAATGACAGGGTAGTCTATTGTGTTTTTTCTAAAAGACTTCATATCGTCTTTTTGATTAGTCCATGGCAATTCCCCATTGACTCCAATGACATCGTTATTCGTTGTTGCTACAATTATATTAATCATACTGATATCGGTGCCGAAATTCTTGGGTGAGGATCATATCCCTCTATTGTTATATCTTCGTACTTGAAATCATAAATACTATCAACATCTTTTCTTAATGTTAATTTTGGAAATGATCTAGGCTCTCTTATTATTTGCTTGTCAACCTGATCGAAATGATTTAAGTATACATGACAATCTCCGCCTGTCCAAACAAAGTTTCCAACCTCTAACCCGCACACATGAGCCATCATGTGAGTAAGAAGGGCATATGATGCAATATTAAAAGGAACCCCCAAGAACATATCACAGCTTCTTTGATAAAGCTGACAAGATAATCTTTCGTTCGCTACATAGAATTGAAACAAACAATGACAAGGAGGTAGAGCCATTGATGGAATATCTACAGGATTCCACGCCGTAACAATGTGGCGACGAGAGTCAGGATTGTTTTTTATAGACTCAATAACCTCAGTTATTTGATCTATGCCAAAATAATCTCTCCACTGTTTTCCGTACACTTTTCCTAAGTCGCCGTTTTCATCTGCCCAAGCATCCCAAATTTTAACACCATTGTCTTGCAAATACTTGACATTTGTGTCACCCTGAAGAAACCAGAGCAATTCGTGAAAGATTGATCGGGTATGCAATTTCTTTGTTGTCAATAATGGAAACCCTTTTTGAAGATTGAACCTCATCTGGTGACCAAATATTGCTTTAGTGCCTGTCCCTGTTCGATCAGTCTTGTGGTCGCCGATCTCTTTTATCTGCTGAAGAAAATCCAAATACTGGCTTTCTTCTCGATTAGAAAATGAATCCGTCGTCATTATAGCCTTCTTTCCATTCCTGTCCCTCTCCCCAAGTATCGTCTATATCTTCTTCATCATTAAACTCTACACTTATTTCGTCTACGCTTCTTAGCTCAAAAATTATGCCCTGAAGTTTTTTGTCAGCAATTTCTTGCATTGGGGCTATTGAATCGACTATCTTGACTCTCTCTAATTGATCTATCTTTCTGATTTTTTCTTTGAGTATATTCCATCTTCGAATAATGCAATACACATCTCTTTCGTATTCTGAGATATAATCATCTAACTTCATTGGGTAATAGCTTTTTGCTTTTTTCTTGCATTCAATCTGAGACTCAAGCAGAGTATCTAGTGTTACCTCGTAAGCTATTACTGCATCTTCTATCTTTTTCTCTATACCTGTAATGTTATCCATAAAATTATCAAATCCTTATCTAAAACACTCAGTGTTTGATATATCATTATACCATAAAGCAATTACACTTTCAAGCAAGTGAAGGCCATTAATCAAAAATGCCGAAAACATAAAAGAAGGAAAATCGTGAATGATTGGATTATTTAATTAGTATGAGCTGGTACGATAGAATTATGCCCACCATAAAAGAGCTTGAACCAAAAGTTTTGGCAAGCGCTGAATCTATATGCTTAATACCTGGCGTTAAGTCTGTTCACTCATGGGGAAACTACGCAGATTGTTTCAACAAAAAAGATACACCAATAAGAGAAGTCGATCTTCTTGTCTTAAGTTCATTTAACTCTGGCGACCTCTTAGCAATAGACAGAGGCCCTATGGGGCCATTCAATATCGCCAAAGACGAACTCGAAGACTTGGGCTTTAACCCTCAAGCTGTAGCTTTCACGAAACACCTTCTCAAAAAATGTGAATTCAAAACAGAATTCTGGACATTGTCTTCTGATAAAAAACTTTTACATTGGGGACCTGTATCTGATACTATAGAAGAATGGAAAGAACTAAGGATACAAGCCGAAACAGAAGCAGAAGAAAAAACTGGATTTTGTCGAAAAACATTAAAGAAAGCTGATCAGCAAAAAGCCAAAGAGTGGATAGAGTCTTACGAAAACTCTCTTCAGTCATTCATTAACAAAGGCCCGCTAGGTTGGTACGAATCGACTTATTCGGAAAGCAATGACCTATATGAATCATCAGAATGTCTCGCAAAAAACTAATTGCCCTATATGTAACTCTGAAACAAAAGATAAAAACGTTCATTTTTACAAATACAGAGACTGCTTATCTTGTGGTCACTCTTTTTCTTCTATAAATGAAAAAGCATCAACCAAACATTATCATAATGTTCATTTAAGAGAAATGAAAAGCAACGGAGAGCTTATGCAGCAAGCCGTTACAATGAATCATATTAAAAGAATGAACAAAATCGCTCAAGAAAAGAGAGAGCTGCTAACAATGTTCTCTCTTCATGGAAAGAGAATACTTGATTTAGAAGCTGAAACAGGAATGCTTAATGAGGATGATGGCGACATTACATCTTTGACTCAAATACCTCATATAAAAATAAATCTACTATCATCTAAATTCGACACTATATACAATACAACTGGATTGTTTGATGCTATAATATCTTTTAACTATATAGAACATCAAAAAGATGTATTCAAAGATGCTCCGTTTATTTTAAACAAATTAAATAAAAACGGAAAATGGATTGTCTCAATACCAATAGATAATGATCCATCAAAAAAATATACAGGAAGAATCCACGAATTTACTAATCATAGTTCCATACTCTTTGCTAGCGAAATAAATTATGATTTCGAAATATTCAACAAAGGCGATTCAGTCGTCTTCGTCTTCTCCAAATAAATAATACTTTCCATCTTCTTCATCGTAGATAAATAATTCCGGATGCTCTTCTGACACATAGTGTAGTATCTCGTTATTTATAAAATCCATAAACTCAGCAAAAGTAATATTTCCGTCTATTTTTCTTATAGGTATAATAGGTCTTCTGTAATCAAAATAAGCCAACAGTAAATCTTCTATTAAGGTGTATTTGTCGCCAATCTTATCGCTAGGAAGAACCTCTTTGTTAAGCATTCTCTCTTCATAGGTATCCCTAAAAAGAACGAAGAAACCGCAACTGATTTCTTCGTGACGATCCTGTGACATATATTCAAAATTTTCCATATGATCCATACTGTTTAAAAAATTATTATTCATTATTCATTTATTTCTGAGTTTCTCTCAAAAACACCATTCAATTGACGATTAACTCTAACAAAAGTTGTTCGCTTTGGTAGTTCTTTCAACCTCTCAGCTCCACAATATGCGCAACAAGAGCGAAGACCTCCCAATATATCATTTATAGTATTTTTGATTTGACCTCTGTAAGGAAGGAGAACCTCTCTGCCTTCGGATGATCTGTAATCTTTAATCCCACCGTTGTGTCGTTCTTGGGCTAAATGAGAAGACATTCCATAGAACTCTTTATATTTCTTGCCATTCTTTAGAATTACATCTCCTGGGCTCTCATCATGGCCAGCAAGCATACCTCCAAGCATAACAAAATCAGCTCCTGCTCCGAATGCTTTGCAAACATCCGCTGGAGACCTACAGCCTCCGTCTGCCATAACAAAGCCTTTCAACCCATGAGCAGCATCAGCGCATTCTATAATGGCTGACAATTGAGGATAGCCAACACCAGCCTTCATCCTAGTAGTGCATCCGCTTCCTCCGCCAATTCCAACTTTAACAATATCTGCTCCCTCTAGAATCAATCTTTCTGTCGCCTCTGGGGTGCAAACATTGCCAGCAACAATAATTGTGTCAGGAAATGCTTCTCTTGCTCTTTTTACAAGTTTAAAAAATTTATCCATATAACCGTTTGCAACATCTAAGCATAACATGTTTGGATGTTTAGATGTATCTTCTGGAAAATCTTTGTAGCCCATTGTCATAAATGAATGATTATGAACACTAGCGTTTTGCCAATATTTAGCATCTTTAGGCAAAGCCGTCATCATGCTACTTTTTGCCATTATTTCAGAAATATTAATGCTAGAAACAGAAGCCATGTTCGCTGCAACAACAGGTATGCAGTCTAATTTCTTGTTGGAATACAAAAAAGAGAATTCTCTCTTTAATCCAACTTCGCTTCTTGAATCCAGCAAACTTTGCTTAGGACACATTAGAACATCATCAAAATCTAATTTTATGTCATCTTGTATTCTCATAACATACTAATCGACAATGATGGAAGACAAGGCTAACTAGGCACGAAAAAAGCCCCAAAAAATGGAGCCATGATCGATAAGTGAATTATTTATCGCTCAAAATAGAGCAGAATATGATCGATAAGTGAATTACTCAACAAGTTCAAGAAACTCTTTTTCTGAAATCAACTCTACACCCAAGTCTCTAGCCTTCTTCGCCTTAGATGAATTACTGTTTGGATCAGCAATAACAAGGTAATTTAAACCCTTTGAAACGCTGGAAATTTTGCCTCCTGCATCTTTAACTTTTGCTTCCAATGTTTTTCTTGGAGAAGCCATAGTTCCAGTGAAGCAGAATTTTTTATCAGTAAATTTTCCTTCTACTTCTTTCTGAGGCTTCGATTCATCAACATTGAGAACTGAATGAAGCTCTTCTATGTCACTCATATGAGTATACAGCCCTTCAATTATTCTGTCAGCCTTAGTTTCTCCAGACCCATCCATAGAGGCCAAAGAACCTTTTGATAGATTTAGCCAATCAGATAGAGTTGATACACCCATTTGTTTGTGAATAATTTCAGCCTGACGGCGACCAAGGAGGTCTATACTCATACAACCAAGCATATCAGCCATAGATACATTTCTAGATTTATCTATTTCCGGTATAATTCTTTTGGCTACGCCTTCTCCAACACCTGATTCAACAAAATCCTGTAGGGTCAAAGAATATAAATCTACAATCTTTCTTACCTTACCTGCTTCCCATAAGGCATTTAGAACTGAATCGCCCATATGAAGAATATTTCTTTTCTGTCGCCACTTTGTGATAACATGCTTAGCTACATCCTCTGAGTGTTCCCAGCCTCCCATGTAGAGCTTTGGACCATCTCTATATGTTGGTTTCCCATTAAATGTTTCAGGTATAGGACAAGTTCTTGTGCTTCCTTGACTTACAACTCTGACTATTTTAGGGATAACATCTCCAGCTCTAATGATTTCAACTGTATCCCCTATGCAAATATCCATTCTTTCAATCTCGGAGGCGTTATGAAGAGTAACTTTACTTATTGTTACTCCGCCAACTTCTACAGGCTCAATGTGACCAGTAGGAGCTAGAACGCCTCTGGTTCTAACATTCCATGTTACATCGAGAAGTTTAGAGTGGGCTCCCATCGGCGGAAGCTTCCAGGCTCTAGCCCAATAAGGATACCCTTTATGTTCCCCTAGTCTATCTTGAGAATTCATGCAATTAACTTTAATAACAACGCCATCTATTTCGTATTCCAAAGTATCTCTATTTTGATTTACTTTTTCAACAAATGATTGAACTTTATGAGCTTTTATGACTGTGGTTTTTACTGCAGTAAACCCTAAATCATTTAAAACATCTGTTTGACCTTCAACAGTGAGGAACGAACTGTTCTGATCATTAAACAACATATCAAAAGCATAGAAATGTAAAAGTTCTGCGTTTTCCTGTGTTTTTCTTCTGGCTATACCTGAAGCTGCGTTTCTGGGGTTAGCAGTTGTGCCTGACAACTCTTTTTCCCATATTTTTATTGGAAGAACAACTTCTCCTCGAACAAAAACAGTTCCCATTTCATTTATTTTCAATGGAACTTGTTGAGCCTTGATAATGTTGTGGGTTATGTCTTCGCCTTCATTTCCATCACCTCTTGTAACAGCTTGAACAAAGAACCCGTCTTTGTAGGTTAACGCTACGCTAGAGCCGTCCAGTTTGTGTTGAACAGCAAGATCAACGTTGTGTGTTGTCACATTGGATATTGTCTTTAACCATGTTTGAAAAGCTTTATCTCCATCTTCGTGGGTAATCTTTTTAAGAGATCCCATAGCTATTTCGTGAGACATTTTAGACAACGGACTATTTGGAAGTATTCCTGATCCAATAGAAAAGAGGAATAGATTTTTTGGATCCAACTCCTCTAATCTGTCTCTTTTTTTATCGAACTCAATATCAGACATAAAAGAGTCGCCTGAGTTGTAGTATTCGCTACTTGCTTGAGTAAGGTCTTTTACGAGTTGTTTGATTTCTTCTGTCATGTATCTATTGTAGCCCAAATCTTTTGCCACCTGCATAAAAAAAGCCAGAAAAACTGACTTTAGTGTAGAAACTTGAACAAAACTGAATTACTCAGGAAAGAACCTAAACGATGGTTTTATTCCCAATTCTCTGTAGAATACAGCTACGCTGTCATAAACAGCCTTCCTTATTTCATCATATCCAACAGGTAAATGTTTTTTAACAAGAACTGTTGAAGTTTTTATGTATCTCATATCCAGTTTGTATTTTACAAAATCTTCATCATTTACTTTAGATGGATGAACTCCACAAAGAATAACTATCTCGCTGGTATCAGAAAAGAAGGATAATGCTCCGAGAGCAATCTTTTCAGGCTGGTCAATAACAAGTAAATCTGTTTGTTTGAAGAAGTTTTTAACTCTTCCGTACAATTCATTTAGTTCTAAACTTTCTTTTCCAGTAATAACTGAATCGTTGTATACAGGAAATACTTTAGGATAAAACTCAGCTTTAGGATTTAAATGTGATACATTTTCATCAAAACGAGACTGTTCAAAATCTACAGACATAAATCTATCTACATTGTTGTGCAAGAAAGCTGATGTCTTGGGAGAAGATCCTAAAACAAGGACAGAGCCTGGCTTGAAAGAGTTTTCTATTCCTTTTACGATACCTAAATTAGATTCTTTCTTAAGACGATCAATAGCATGAGCTATTTTTGTTCCTCTTGAATCGTTTGCTATAGCCATAGTATTATTTACCTCCAAAAATACATTTTGCTGTAATCAAATACTTATTTGAACAGGCAGAGTCCTTTGTTTTGACACTTTTTTGATGTACCTTGGCATTGGGGAAAGGCTGTATTTCTATTGCTCTTTATTATATTTCATATATAATGGGCTTTTAATGCTGCGGTCTATCGACCTTGCATTCGATACAAACCTCTGCGAGGTCCGTATCGTATTATTTTTTATTCTTTTCTTTTTTATCTTATCTGGGCTTAATGTTTATGCACAAGGACACTTTTCAGCCAAATGTTGTCTTGTTTGATAAACAGTAGAACATAGGCTGCTCCGCATAGTAGGTACTAATATAGAATTAGAAAATACTATGGCGTTGCTGGGTTTGATTTTTTAAGGTCGGGTTCACCCAGCTTTCAGCCAGTCACCGCTTCGATTCGCTTAGATACAAGATGAAAAGTGTTCAAAAGCCCTGTAAATAGCTATCTCCTGCTAAAGGAGAAAGAGAGATGAGTCATGATGCTTCCTTTGACTCATACCATGTATATCCGAAGATATGATGTATTTTGTCGCTTAATACAAACGCTCGACGTAAAGCAACCGAGAATGCTACCCAATTTATGCTTCGTATACAAAGGTTGCGGCCCACCTATTTCCTTCTCGCATTCATGGAGTAAGCTAAGCAATAGCAAACCATGAACTATGTCACTAGGGTACATCGTTCCGTTTCTCTTTATAAATGTACTCTTACACGAAAAAACCGCCTCCAGGTTACACATTAGGAGAGCGGCAAGGATTAATTCCTTGAAAACAAATGCAAGTTAGTGGGCTTAAAAATAAAGCATTGTTTTCTTATATCTATTATTCGTCATATTGGTCACTGTTAAAAGAAGCGTACACGAAAAACCCTAAAACCTGCAATCTATTAATTATAATTATAAAGCATAATAAGAATTGGGCATATTGGGAATTTCTAAAAATATACTGCCAAAATATAGCATAAATCAATCGAATATTGAGCTATTTGATACTTATTGGGTAAATAGTGCTAGATTTTAGAAAACAACCCCTAGTTAATACTTACTTTAAAATACGTTATTAGTATATCTAGATTCCAGCTAAAATATAGAGCTTTATGGCCATATCTAGCAGATTTTGTGTCAAATCAGCCTTAATTGAGCGATTTTCTAACTTCATTTCTTGTTTTTCTTCTAAAATCCGGCAAAATAAGCTATACTTAAGTCATTTTATTAATTATAATAAATAAACCCCATTTAAATGCTTTAAACAGGGTTTATCGATTTGAATGCTCAATATATGGCTAATAATGGGTATTTTTTACTGGTTATTAAATACTTTAATGATTCTTACTGATAAAATTATGATAAAATATCTGGAAGGGCTCATCTTCGCTTAAAACATCTATTGGAGAAACAGAATTAATAAACCAACCGAAAAGGCCAGGACTATATAAAGACTCTACAACAACAACCGAGTTCGAGTCAGCATATTTAGCGTCAATTATGGCTTCATTTACAATGTAGCAGAAATCATTTTCTATGACACCCTTATGCCCCTTGTTCATTTTGCTTGCTCTATACATTACACATGGGACATTTTTACCAATATTGTTATTGATCCAAATAAAGCCTTCAGCCGCTGCCGCTTCATCTAATATTATAGACTCTAATTGTCCTAGCTTATTTGGTTTTTCTTTCGATAAAATGAAATGAACATTTATTCCACATATATTGAACACTTTTTCCCGCGGAGAAAAAAGGCTCAAAGACAGCTTCCATTTATCTAATATTGATAGTTTGTTATTCAATAGAATTCGCCACAACAATGGAAACCTGAACATCTCCGCTACTCTTAAACTCTCTTTCGATTATATGGACATCTAATCTGGAAAAAGCAAAAGAGTTAACGAAATTATTAATAACTCTTTCAACTAATTTGTCAGAAGATATTTTTCCAATAACTGTTTGTTGAAGATTTGTCGTAAAAAAATAATAACACTCTTTATTGTAATCATCTTCATCTGTAGATAACATATTTTTTGTTAATATTTTTGATTCAATAGTATCCATAGATGTTGTCATGCATACATATCTGGTTTTTTCATCTAATTTTATAAATGAATCTTTTTCATCGTGATAAAAAGTGTTTATAATAGATCCATTGTACTCTCTTATTGAGGACATTGATCTTATCCACAGGTTTATTCTTTCATTCTGATTCATTTACATCAACTGGCGAAACAACACACCCATAATTATTAATAACTGATCCATCGCTTATTTTTACGGTTTTACCAATGGCTGCAAAAAACAGTGACAATTGATGCTCAAGAACACCTATATTTTTAGAGCTTGAGCTATCGATAGATATTATTTCAATCTTCTCTCCGAGAGCAGACAAAAATAGCGAACATTCGTTATTTTCTTTTTGTGAATCATACTCTGAAAATATGGAGATCTCTATATTATTAGACATAAAATTGTGTAGTGATAATATTTTTTCGGAATCGCTTTCATTAAAAATATAGCTTGAATCGCTTTTCTTTATTTCAAAACCACAAGCCGTAAAGATTATAGATATTTGATGCAAAACCTTTTCAACACAATCTTCACTAAAGTCAAATAAAGAAATGATGCTAAGCGGTTTACTTTTAGCGGGATTAGACAATATTACTGTGAATATTCTTTTACTATACTTTAATTCCTGAACCGATTCAAGAGACAAATATTCCGACATGTAAACATAATCGTTTATTATCTGTATGGCATTTTGAGCCGTTTGTTCAACGTGCTCCCGTAAAGCGTCCATAGCTTTTTGTGTATCTTCTTTTGAGTCCATAATAGTATTTCGTCTACTATTCAAAGTTTCATTTAGTCAACCACACTATCAGTGAGTAAAGTTCTGACCCTTCACCTCAGGAACATTATGGAGACAAGATTCCCCATATTTTTCTTTTACATGATCTATCATGGTTCCGCTGTGACTTGTCACCAAGAATTGTTTGTCAGGAAATGATTCAATGAGCTTATCTATCATTTTTGCATGTCTTTCAAAATAAACATGCATTTCTATATTGTCAACAAGTATAATGTTTGCCTGATTTATTATAGATGGATCACATAACTGTCTAAGAAGGGTCGCTATTTTTCGCTCTCCATCAGACATGCTTTTGAAGTGAACTTTCGAATCACCCTTATCTATAACAACATCTTGATAAAAATCTACACGTTCCCCAACTCCTTCTCCATCAGAATCCTCTCCCTCAAAAGTTGAAACAGAAATACCTAGCTCTACATCGTAACCATAAACAATGCGAGCCATATCAAGAAATAGTTCTGCTCCATCAGCAGGCAATTGAAATTTTTGCCTATTTATTTGGTGATCAGCATCAACAAAAACGCATACATTTCTGTCGTTGACTTCGTTTTCAACAACACCATCAGGTTCGTGGTCTGAGTTTATTCTCGCAACCTTTTCGTTTCCATCGTCGTCAACAAAGATTGCTTCAACCTTCATTGGGTTATCGTTTATCATAAAATGAGGTAAATGCGGGTCATAATCTGGATGAAAAATAAGCTTCCTGAATAGGAGATCATTCTTTCTATTCTTTAGCCAACCTATATTTCCAATAAGCCTCATCGCATGCAAGTTTGTTGACTTGCCGCATCCATTCGGTCCAAAAAATATTGATATTGGATTTATGTCTCCATTGTCATTCGTAAAATTGAATGTGGCTTCTTTGTATCCGGTATAATTAGATAAATATAATTGTTTCAGTTTCATTGATAATCCTTAAAGCATAATGCTATAGGGATTATCGACAAAAAAGCTAATCAAGAAGAGATTGACCAGTTACCGGATTCATCTTGCCCCCAATATTTCCAGGCAAAAGGAATGTAATGCACGTTAGAAAAACCAGCATCCTCAAGAATACCTTTCATTATCAATCCGCCAACATTGTTTAAAGAATGTATAACAATGGTTTTGTCGGAATAACTTTTAATTGTAGAAAGATGGCGAGCAACGGTTCTTCCGTCCTCTTCGTCATCATTTAACTGATTGTTTGTTTCCCAATTTAAATCATGATCCAAAAATACAACATCATAATCATCATTATTGTCTAAAAGATCAATAGCTTCTTGAGCGGTAAACGCATTGTCCACATGACAACCTATAGCGTTTGGCCTAAATACATTGTGCCTATTTTGATCATCATCTAAAAATAAAACTTTCATAACAGCCTTTCTTTCAAAAAATCAACAACATCATTTGCGATTATCTCGTAATACAATTCATCAACCGCCTCTTGATTTAAGTGTTCTTGCAAATTATTATTTTCTATAGCAAATAATAATTCCTTGTCCAGCCTTTCTACTTCTTTTTCAACAAGATCAAAAGATATTTTTCCCTCTCTTATATCAACAAGAAGGTCTGCTTCTGGCCTAGGAAAAGTCATAGATCCAGTTTTTGCTAATTCGATACCTTGACTCAAGAGTCGAACTGCGTGATATGCATTTTTTACGGAGTATCCATATTTTTTGTAAGAATCTTTTCTTTTGGCTCCAACAACTCTTTTGCTGTGATAAATATCTCCTGTCTCCTTGTTCTTTGTCTTTAACTGAGCTTTTAACCACTCTGACATAGCAAATCCTGAAAAAGGCATTAGCTGAGACTTTGTCACAAACAAATTTTTGTTATCTATGATTTTTCTTCCATTTTCTGAGCATGTTAAAACATGAGATTCAGGAGCAAAAAGGATCTCAAAAGTATTGGGGGTTCCCTTTACCAGTTGATTAAGAAACTTTACAAGTCCCCAGATCACAACATCATTAACCTTATCTTCGTGTTGTTCAAATCTTCTTCTGCCAAGAAAGCAGTTTGCTGGCTCAACAACAAAACCTCTTAAGTCATCATCAGATGATGGAGTAGAGCACCCATACAGCCTGCTGCCTGTTCGGATAAGTAAGTCTGGTTTTTCCCAAAAGTTTTCCATAATTCCCCGCAGTGGATTTGAACCACTAGCCTTCGATCCCAAAAAATCAATGCTCTTCCAATTGAGCTAACGGGGAACTAGGTAGCCATAACTGTATAATGCCTTTTCTTCGCGACCTACCAATAGAAGCAAAAAGGCAAATATGTACTACCTAGATTTATTTATTTTCGACCAATTATAGGCCTCATGAAATGTAAACACACGTGAATTCTTCTAAATGTCCTCAAAATTACTCAAGTCCTTATCAGGAAAATCTTCATGACCAGGTGTAATGAATTCTCCAAATGTTAAGCTAGGGGAATGATAAGGAACAAGAGCCCATCTGCATGATCCTTTTTCTGTGTAGAAAAATCTAACGGTATCATGAAGACTGTCATTAGTTGATGCAAGAATTATAGTTGGAGTAATAACGTCTCTTATTAAAATAGAGAACAATGATTGAGAATGAGTCCAACCAGTTTCTTCCATTATCTTTATCAGTATTACAGATAAAACTCTATCTGAATCTCTTTTTGTTAGCCCATGATTTATTTGAAACAATATTTCACTAATAAAAGAGAAGCTATCTCTCATGCCAAGCAATACTACAGTGTTCTGCAAGTCAAGGCTCAATTTTGATTTGCATGCGATTTTAGGATCATTTGATTCATACGAGGTCTCTTCTCCGGTTTTTGAGTTGACAACAGTTTTATCTACTATCTTTATTTCTGGCATAATAAAAAGATTTTCTGTTCCAACTTCAACCTTTTCAAAATCCATGTATTCAATTTTTTCGGGAAAAGAAAAAACCTCTTTATCAAAACGAGGGAAAAGATTGATTATTTCTTCTGGTGAAAAACTTTTAGCTTTATCTTCAAAGTCAAAGTCAATTTCATCTGAAGAATGCCTTAAAGCCATTCTCTTCATGTCTGTAGGCGATATTTTGTTAACAGGTGCTACGTCTTCTTTTGTTTCAATGATTTCTTCTACTGCATCAGATACCCTTTCAAGAATTTTTCTTGCGATATTTTTAGCTCTGTGAAGAAAATTTTTGTTGTAATTATTGATATTAAACCTCCATACTCATTAACAATATCGACATTATATCTTTAATTAAATTTCGCTCCACTAATTGCCGATACCTTTATGGGATATACAATATTAATCAGGAATACCATCTATGACCGAAGGAACAGACCCAAGAGATATGCTAAAGAAGTATATGGATTCTCAAAACGAGAATACATATCATCACAAGCCATTAGGAGAGCATATGTTTGGTTGTTTTTTCGAACTAATAGGTAAATTGTTGTTTTGTCCCAGCGCTTGCGGACAGATTGTTGTTTCTGCTGGATCCCAGGAATTGTTTATTAAAACATGTTTTACTCCTTCTGAAGTATATATATCTATAGGGGAAACTGAAGGAAAACCAGGCTGCGGCCCTATATCAGATTCATTTGATATAAAGTATGTTCCAAAAGGATTTATATTAAAAAGCAAAACAAACAGCCCAAGAAGGAAAATAAAATGGAAAGCAATAGGCTGATAAACGTAATAGGGTGGTATGATAAAAACAACATAGGAGATGAAGCATACAAGATTTCTTTTAAAAAAATATGGCCAAATGCCAATTTTGTTTTTTCAGATATCCCAATAGAATCAGCAGATGAATATGTTATAGGAGGAGGAGATGTTGTTTCATCTTCTCTTTTAAATAGTGTTTCTAAAATAAAAAACAATAAAAATATGATGAGTATATCTTTCCCAGACAGTGTTAGCGATAATCACTTTGATGAATTTCAGAGAGTTTGGGTTAGGGATCAATATTCCCTTGATAACGCAGTTAAATTTGGGCTTAAGAATGCAGAAATAGTGCCTGACTTTGCTTTCTCGCTAAACGCTGATCAAAGAAAGGGAGATCAAATACTAAAAGGGATTTTTAAGAAAGAAAAACTTGATCTTTATTCAAACAGAATTGGTATTATAGTAAACGCCCACATGATGACTGGACATAATTGTTCAGCAGTTAAGTCTTCTTTGTTTGAAAAATTTACATGGGAACTTTCGTCTTTTTGTGATAATTATTCCGCGAGCTTTATTTTCATTCCATTCGGAACATCATTTCCATGGGATGACAGAGCAGCAGCATCATCCGTTGCCTCAAAATGTAAATTCTGGAAAAAGAATTGCGTAATTTACGACAGAATGACGGTTCAAGATACGCTTGATTTGGTTTCATCTCTCGATGTTTTGATTAGTACAAGATTGCATGGATCAATATTTTCAACGATAGGGACAACCCCATTTGTTGATATAACACATAATCACAAAAATATAAATTTCCTCAAAACAATAAACGAAGAAAGAAACGCCATCAGTTATTCTTCATTTCAAAAAGAAGAACTAAAAAATATGATTGATGAAAGAATTATTTGTAAAAACAAATACTCAGCAGACCTAAAAGAGAAAAGAGATGAACAAAAAAGAATTATCAAAAGATACTCAGACACAATATCTTTCCTATGATAAAAATTATATAATTAGATCTGTTTCAACTTCTCCAATAATAGCGGAAGGACAGAGAACAAAGCTAGTAGTAAGTGATAGTGATCTAAAACATTTTGTTGGAAAAAAGGTTGTTTACGATATGCTTGATTCAAAAGATATTAATAAAAAAGAAATTAATGAATTAAAGGTTGCCATAGTTTGTAACTGGAATGACAAATGCGGCATATCAACATATACTGGATACTTAGCAGGAGCAATAGCTCCCAAAATAAAAGAAATGAGAATATTTTCGGAAACTACAGAAGATAAAACTTTTGAAGACGAAGATTTTGTTGATAGGTGCTGGACAAGGGGAGAAAGCCTTCTTCCTCTCGCTCAAAAAATACTAGATTGGGAACCTGATTTAATTATTGTTCAACATGAATATGGCATTTTCCCAAATGCGTTTCGATTTATGCAGTTTATGGAAGCTCTAGATGGAACACCATATGTTGTCGCCATGCACTCTGTTTATGAGCATTTAGATAAACTCGTTTACACAGAAGCTTGCAAAAACATAATAGTCCATTCTGATGAAGCAAAGAACACCCTCAAAAGACTAGGAAATACAAGAAATATAGACGTTATACATCACGGTTGCGTTTCGGTTCAAGAGACAGAAGAATTATGGAATATCATGCAAAATCCATACACTGTAATGCAATTTGGATTTGGTTTTAGTTATAAAGGTGTAGATAGGGCAATTAAAGCAATATCTCACTTAAAGAAAACAGACCCTAAATTTGAAAATATATTCTATTTTTACCTATGTTCAACAAACTCTCACAACCTAATTGCTCAAAATGAATACTACGAAGAGCTTGTTCAATTAGCTGAAGAAGAAGGGGTTAGAGATAATATTGCAATCGTAAGAAAATATCAAAGCGAAATGATGCTTAGCCTCTATCTTAGATTAGCAAAACTTATTGTTTTCCCATATGTTGTAAATGGAGACAACAAAGTATATGGAGCGTCAGGGGCCATACGAGTAGCAATGGCTCATGGCAAACCCGTTGTAGCATCCGATTCTCATTTGTTTGATGATCTTGAAGGTATTATACCAAGACCAAACAGTTCGCTTGCTTTGGCTGAAGAGATAGACAAAATTTTCAGTAGCGATGAAGAAAGAAATGAAATAATTAACTCTGGCTTAAACTATGTCCAAACACACACATGGGATTATGCTGCAGATCAGTATTTGGCTTGTTACGAAAAAGTTTTGAAGCAAAATATAGTTTCAAGTGATTGATTGTTTGTTTATAAAAAACTGTCCGATATATAGGTAGCTGCTTCCGATTGATGCGAATCTCGGAGACAGTCCCTTCCCGCAGCCCCGTCAGATTTTACTCCTATTAGATCTGGCGGGGTATTTTTACCAACCCACAAACGCTTTATCTTTTATGTCTTTTATGCTACCGGATTCTATCATAGAATATGGTATATCTTGGAACCATTTGTTGTTTGCATGCACAAATATGTTAAACGAAGCGATTAAAGCGCTCTCCCCATATGCTTCGTATAATCCATCAGATATTTTCTTTAGGTCACCCCTGGACAAAGTGTATGTTTCCACATTTTGTCCAGCAAGTCTTTTCCATCCCCAATTTTCTTTTGCATACAAAACAGCGTCCCCGTGACCAGATGCAACATCTGCCTCTTTTCCGCTCGCTCCGTTTATTTTCAATATGTCAGATAGGACAGTATTATTTACAGCTATTTCAAAAAAAGTTTCGCCATTATTAATGGGTGAGCCATTGTTCATATTATGAAGAGCCAATTGTCTTTCTTCTTCAGGTATAAAACCTTCTATCCTTATCATGTGTTCAACTATGCTTGCCCAATCTTGTTGAATATAGCTTTCTATAAATTCGGAACTTGAAGGATCATCAAATTCATTTAAATCTAAATAGGTTTCAACAATATGTCGAAGAACATAACCTTCGTGATTAATATCTCCAACATCTCCATCTGCATAATGAGCATTGCCAAATTGGTCAATCCAATATTCACCTTGAATCTGAGCCATTTTTATTAATTGATACCAATTCACTATTAACTTCCCAATAATTCGCAGTTTTCAAGAATTGCTTGTCTAACTGTTATTTCACTATTTTGATGATAAGGATCTCCGTTTATAATATCTTGATCCGAAAAAGAATATGTAAGAAGCATATCTTGATCTTCTGTTAATCCAGAATAGTAATCAGTGCAGAATTTTTTAGATGTTCCAAGATAAACTCCATTACCTCCCATTTCAGCAGAAGCACCTATTGTGGTGTTTATTACTTGATTAGCGTCATACAAAGATCTGGCTGATTGACCATCCCAGGCTACAATTTTGTAGCCGAACAGTTTTTGCTGAGATGTTTTTAGTAAACCAAACCAATTCATTATTAAGCTAACCTTTGTTGCATTAGATTTATAACAGATTGCTCATCATATCCTTTTGAAATATAATCAACAGCTTCATCTATAAGATGTTGTTGTTGACTCGCATCCAGATTGCGACTTCTCGATAAGCCTTTTATCATTTGAACAATTCTGCTTTTAGATTTTTGATCATCTTGATAACCAATAAAACTGTCTGCTTTTTTAATTTGAGAATACCAGTTCAATTAATAGCTCCTTATCTGTAAAAAAATGCCAAGATAGATAATATTTATCGTCTTGGCATCAAAATCCTTCTTATTCTTATTAGCTGCTGAATTCGTTCCTAAAACTTTCGTCATATTCATTGCTAAATTTCAGTAGTTTTAGCATTGCCAATTTGGGGTCTCCATCATTATTTATTCCAACAAAAGCATCTATCTTCTTTTTGTTTTTATAAAACCATTTCTTTTCGCTATCCCACAAAGAAAGACCATCCTCATCTTGATTTATATACAATTTTAAAAAAGAAGATTTTATTCCAGCGACTATTGCGTTATCTGTTTCTCTTTCTTCTAATAATGCGTTTGCAGTTTTTATTGTCCACGGCGAAGTGTTTGGGCAATGCTTATCCAAATATTCTAAGTCTGCTGCAATAGTCTTTTTCGCCTGTCTTCTTCCTGCCCCTTTGCTTTTTGGGTTTTCGACAAGGCCCATTGCTGATTCTTTATCATACCATAGCTGAAGTCTATCAACAAGGAGCTGCAATTCATTTTCTCTCATGGAAGAGGATTCTAAAGATACAACTTTTTGCCACATATCATAGCACTCTTGGCCAGCTTTAGATTTCTTTTCCCAGTAAGCTGTCTCTACCCTTTTGTCTTGAGTGTCCGCCATTCTAGCCAAATTTGTGAACATATCCCATGTATAATGGACTGCTCCCATCTTTTTCGCAAACAAAGGCATTAATTCCGTGTCAAATATTTCTTCTGCTTTTTTTGTACTCATAATAATTTATCGACTCATAACAATAAATTGTTACAAACAAACACTTATATGGGATAATCTGTAGGGTCAGGCTCTGCTGGAACATCATCAGCATCCATGAAAAATGATCTTATTTTTGCAAGCCTATTCATTTTCACCCAAGCTCTATGGTGAATGTTAAAATCGGCCCAATCGCCAGTTGGGGGAACTATCTTGCCTGCAATAATAGAGGCCATAATTTCTTCTTCAACATATGCTGGATCTGGTTCAGGCATTTTATTCTCCCATTATACTTAATAGCCGCTTCTTTGCTTCTCCAGAAAAGCGTCAGTTTCTGGTCTTTCTTTTGAATCATAAAAAGATGGCTCAGTTTGAATAGATGAAAAATCAAGAACAATCAAAGCAGGAAAAGATTTGAATCCCATTTGAATTAAAGAATCAAACCTATGAGCACCCTCAAGCAAATAAGGATAAGGCTCTTCATCATAAACAATTATCAAAGGCTCTATCGATTGATTCTGCTGAATCTCCTGACCCAAAGAATGTAAATAATCTTTTTCCGACTGATTATTCGCGGAAGAAGAAAGATTCTCAAAAACAGAAAATGGAACCTCTCTAACGCCAGGCAAAGATTCCCATTTAGTAAAACTAGCATCAAGAGAAGACATGGAATTACCAATAGGTCTAATAGCCATGCTGCCAAAAGAACTTATAGAAGGAAAACTATTCGCAACCTGATAATTAGGATGCGATTGAATTCCGACCTCTTGAGCAATTTTTATTTGCCTATACCAATTCATACAACTCGAATCCTTATTTTTGTTATTCTGCTTTTTATATTTGGATTCAACTTATTGTAAACCCTTGCCTTAATAACAGTATTATCAGAACCAGTTAAGTTTCTATTTAAGACAAGTGGACCAGAATACAATTTACTCTTACTTGTTGGATTCTTACCATTTGTAGTATATCGAACCTCATGGTTCGAGTCAGTTTCTTCCAAAACAATAGTTGCAGGCCTTGATACAGGAAGCTCCAATGGCATCTCTTCAATATCATGACCAGATCTCCTTGTTGAATAAGAATTGTTCTTTATGCTAAAGGATGGAGAAGCTATAGCTGAAGGAGGAGTTGTTGTTCCTATAACTCTTGTTGTCGCAGGATCTAGCACCCAGTTCTCCTCCTGAAAATGCCATTCAATATCTTTCGCAAACGCTATCGCATCTTTCGCCGCATTTGGGTGAACGCCTACATCTAATTCAATACCATCTGTAACAACTGTTCCGTCAAGTTGAGTAGCTCTTCCATCTGGAGTTAATCCGTCGTAAGAATCCCACATACTTATATAGCCGTAAGTATTTTCGGTGCAAATATCAAGAAGATCGCTAGCTTTTGATGCGGTCATTGCATGAGAGACATCAGCATTCCAAGGGGCAATACATAAAACATCAGGTGACGAATATCCATTATCTGTATGAGCATCTTTCCATGTATCTATGAGGGACTCCATGTTCGCTTTATAAGCACCAGAGTCTTCAGCATTATGTCCAGTCATGAATATAATCAAATCATAACCCTCTGCAACATCAATTAATGACTTTCTTGCTGCAACGCTTTGCCTGTTTACCAAATCATAAGCAGACCAAGAAGACCTTGCTGTATTTGTTAGAACAAGTCCTGTGCTAGGGAATGTTTCTCCGGATGGGGAGTTGTAGATGAGAGAGCCTAGAATCTGAAGCTCCCTATTCGTATCATTGTTATTAGAATCTTTTACTACGATACCGACCGGAGAAGAACCAGAACCGGGGAATGTCGCCTCATTTCGAATGGGCCAGTTCAATATTCTTAACGCATCCGATGCATCAAATACAACAGGGTCTCCGCCTATACCGAAATCTTCCGAAGCTCCATTTGATGTTCCTCGTCTTTCTGCGATCCTCATTCTTGCAAAAGTTCCAGCGGCATCCCTAAGAATGGTTCTACTGTTTTTGCGAGCATCCAAGTCAATAGCATTTGTGTGTCCTCCAACAGCCCACTGATAAGTTCCTAAGTTAGAAAAGTTAGGACTTATAGTGCCTGCAACATCCCATGAACGGCTATGCTGAATGTGATCGCTTGTATTTCCATCTCCCCAGTTAGTTTGTTGGATAAGCGAAGTTCTGGTAATCGTTGCTCCAAAATCGCTTGAATCAGGATTTGCCGAATGAGATTGCCCAACAGCGGCATTTCCTACTCCATGAATAAAAGCTCCAACATGCTGTATTGCCCATTTCTGAGTTTGACCAACCCATCTCTCCTCTGTTCTAAGAGATTGGGAATCTCCAACAATGAGAACCTTCGTTAATGAAGAAGAAGCTCTTGTTGGTAAAACTATTTTATCTAAATTTTTATTTAATTGAGCCATAATATTCCTTAAATATAATTATCACCCGATTCGTGATCATCGTAACCATCGTTGTAAAGTTCTTCCTGAGGTTCCTGATGTTTTATTATTGAATCTCTAACAAAATTCATCATAGTTGCAGGTACTGCGTTTTGAGATTGAAAGATTTGACTGCCCACAATCTGAGAATCAGTCAGAACAGAAACATTTGCTCTCAATAAATTCTGAGAAGGCTGATTGTTTACGCCCTTCAAAGTTCCAGTCCCCATTTCCCCAAAAGTTGAACCCTGAACCATTTCTGAAAATTGTAATTGAATACGACAAGCGTAATTTACATTATTAAATATTGAATTGAAACGAAAACTGACATTTCTTCCGTCGTTTATGGAACTTGCCCTTGGATCAAAAATTACGCCAGCGTCCTTCAAAATAAAATCCGCGGTATTGGAAAGATGATCGTAAAAACGAACCCACCAATCTGTCTCAAGTTGAGCTATTTTATACCAATTCATACAATCCTTAATCTTATCTTAACTATTCTACTCTTAATGTTAGAGTTTAATCTATGATATATCCTTGCCTTAATAATAGTATTGTCAGAACCAGTTAAATTCCTTGTTATGGTTAATGGCTCTACATATAAGTTACTCTTACTTGTTGGATTCTTACCATTTACAGTGTAACGAACTTCATAATCAGGATGAACTGTCTCTAAAGTAACCGTTGAACTACCGCTAACATCAACCTGTTCAACCATTGACTCTATGTTTGCATCAACAAATCTTGTATCATATGAAGATCCGTCTACGCTAAAGGTAGGAGATGGAGTTGAACTTGGAGCAAGAAGAGTGCTTAATGATCTGCCAAAAGAGCCAGCAGACAACAAATTTGCCATAAAATTAGCTGTATACAATCTATCGCCAGAACCATCTACCCCTAAGATAAAGTGGACATCATCATTAGACCCTAGATAATAATCAGTTATTGTATCATCAAATTCAGACCAAAATAATAAGTCTGGCCTATTTTTACTAAGTAACATAGCTTTTACATTTGTGTTCAAGTAATCATAAGCATCATGGACATATGATTGCCAGTTTTGCCCTGATTCGCCTAGGGGCGGCTTGATCGCCTTACCTATCCATAAGGTTATATTATTTTCAATACAAGAATCAACTAATGTTTCCATTTTTGCAAATATCTCATCTCTAGTAGTTATAACGCTTCCTTCAATAGTCCTTACAGGAGATAAATCATTTATAATCCACTCAAGGACAACAAGCGAATGACCAGCGAACAATGGTAATGCCGCTGAGTTTTCATCTACAAAATCTGTTATTTCGTTTCCTGAACGACCAATTGTTGTAAATGCATAACCTGAAGATAAATCATATTCTCTTGCCAAGTAACCTGGGAAAAGGTTGCTCGACCAAGCTCTAGGAAAAGCAGCCCAAGTTCTATTAAACATGTGTTGAGTTGGAGCTGCCAAGCCGCTTACGTCTGCGCCAACAAAGGATGATACCAATCCGGAGAATTCCTTAACCATTCCAGTAATCCCGTCAATTTCGCAGTCGTTAGCTATAAAATCAATGTTTTCATAATGAGATGAAGCTAATCCGCCAGAATTTGTTATATCGATATCTGCATATTGAATAGTTTCAGAGGTTTCGAAATTATTACTTAGATCTTCTAGGCCAACTCTTAATTTTCCATCATAACGATTTAGCCTCAAACAATATCTTGAAGAATCGCTATAGGTCATAATGTTTTGAGCAGCATAAACTCCATGCTTAATTTTTACGTTCCCGTCTTCAAATATAATTCTACCAAGCTCAGAACCTGTTGTAAACACAATAGATAATGATCCTCCGCTATTTATAAGAAGGCCGTTTATCAAGACCATATTCATCCTGGTGGAATTTATTGTTTCAAATGGTTGCCTCAAAGAACCTGTTGATCCTGTAGAAGTTACAACAAATCTCCTTCTCGCTGGGTTCGTTCCGCCTGTAGCATATTTTACAGAAGTCACTTCTGCTGCATCTGACCATATCCAGAATCCTCGATCATTTTCAGTTTCCGATATGCCAACATCCGCAAATCTAAATATACAATCAGAATTTGCTTCTTCGCTATATTTTGGCAAGAACTCAAAGTCATCAGTTATTACTCGAATCATGCCATCGCGATCGCCATATATCCTGTAAGTAACCCTATCATCTGGAACATCCGGTATTTTCCATTGAGCAATTCGATCAGCATTAATGCCTGACATTCCGTTTGCTCCAGAATCAACATTCGTATATTCAACTCCATCTACAAACATCCTAACCCATCCTGGATCATCGAACTCACAATCAATGGCAAACTCATACAAAGTAGAAAATTTCAAACCTTCTGATGCATTAATCCCATCTTCAGTGGACGTTCCGCCAAACTCGGCTCCCTCAAACCTAAACCCTTCTCCGCTATAAAAATTTGTTCCATGACGCAAAGAGAAAATAGATCTTTCTCCGGAAACAGTATCAAAGAATCTTTCTCCCCCTCCAAGATCTGTGTAATCTATAGTCGAATTCTTAATTAACATAATGCCAGCCTGAATTCGAACTCTATCGCCAACCGAGCCAAATATGCTACCAGAATCGATAATATCTATTAAATCATCAGAACCTCCAGTATTGGCGTGCTCTATGTAATTTCCGTTAGAATCAGACCCGTGAGTCCAGTTTGCATCTAAACCGCCAATACCTGTAGCTGCTCCGCCTCTCGTCGAAAGCTCTGTAGCTGCTCCTGATGTTGCCCAAAGGCTTGTGTCTATCTCTAATAGTGGTGCCATTGTTTTTCCTTGTTATTATATAGCGTTTATGTCCATTTTGGTTATTCTGCTATGAATGTTTGGATTTAATTTATGATATATTCTTGCCTTAATAATAGTATTATCAGAGCCAGTAAGGTTCCTGTTTAAAACAATTGAACCAGAATATAATTTACTTTTACTTGTTGGGTTTTTACCATTCGTTGTGTATCGTATTTCATAGTCAGACCCAACATCTTCAAAAACAACAGAAACAGGCTTTGAGGCATTTCTTTTCTCAATTGTTGATTCAATATTTGGATCAGTTAACCTTGTACCACAAGAACATGAATTTATGGTAAATGAAGGAGCAGGCGTATCTTTCGGAGCAACACTCGCATTAAGATTTCTTGCGCTGGAAACAAAAGCTGTTCGCTTGCTCAATTCGGCCATCATCCACAAATGAGGTCTAACTGCCTCTGAATGTCCTATCATATTTGGGTGAGGCGTATTGCCTCTATAACCCATTTCCCAAGAAGCCCAGTGGTCGCCTGCAAATTGAGACTCTAAAGCAAAACCTCCAGCAGTTGCCGTTTGAGCTAAAACAACATTGTCATAAAGTGTTTGTCCGCTTGAATATTTTTCATGTTGAGCATCGCCTGCATAATAGCCTTCAGTAGAAGTTGACTCAGCAAGAGTTGCGGTCATAAACGTTTCCATGTCCGCTGCTACAGATCCCTGATTTGCTAAATGAGCAATAAGAACTTTCATGTTAAGAATATTGCATAATTCTCCAAACCAAGAATTTCTAGGCCATGCCTCTAATTGATTTCCATATCCGTTTCCAGACCATCCAGCACCGCCAATAGCAAACCCGGTTATGTTTGTTCGTATAACGCTCATTCCTAGCATAAAATTCAAACCAGTTGTATTTGTTATTCTTACACCTCTATACTCAGAGGCAGTTGTTGGCATTGTATAGGTTTCTTTTCCAATAGAATATGGCCCAAAATGAAGAACATCTCCAGTGGTCGGAGCTGTTTCAAAATCCCATTTTACAACAAAGCTATCTGCGGTTTTTGATACAATAACTCCAATGCAAACAAAGCTTAATCCATCATCAACCATTACTGCATGGTCAACTTGAACATCAGCAAATCCAACAGGAGCAGAGTCAAAAGCAAATGTTTTTGTTCCAGAAGTATAAGAATCAGAAGCTGTCATTGTGTGGTCTAAAACAGACCCGCTGTCAGCGTCTATTTCTATATTAACAGGATCTTCAGGAGCAAAGTTCCCCTGTTCGCTTGAAGCATCTGCCGTAACATGTTCCCATCTCCAAGTACCAAAACCAGGTCCTTTCATATAAACAAGATTGCATTCAGCTTCTTCTGAATTAATAAGAAGAGAATCTCCCTCAAGAGGGTATCTCCCTTCGTGAAGACCGCCAGTGCCAAAAAGAGAATCAACTCCTGATGGCAAACTAGCTTCAACCATATTTCTTTGATATTGAGTGAAAGCATTTGCTCCTGTATCTAGAGCTACACCGCCTCCAGGTCCTCTTAGATTTGAATATCCCTGAAAACCAAAATGAGCTAAGTCATAATACCTTGAATCAGTTCTTGCATTTCCCACGTTAGCACCAAAAGTCCAAGGAGTTGCTGGAACATCAATGCCAAACCCTCTACGAGATAATATTTCAAAACCGCTAAATGAAACTCCGTTCAATCTAGGGTAAAGCCATCTTGCATATCCATTAGAAAGAGATCTTGACCAGAGTCTGTCATTGGAATCATTTGTTGCGCCTTCTCTAGAGTTTGCTGTTACTATAATGCTTATAACAGAATTTGGAGCAGTTTGGTCCACATAATATTTTCCAATTTTCCACAAGTGCCTAGATGGAACATCAACATAGGTGTCTGCAGTTTGACCCACACCAGGAACAGGAACAGAATTAAAAAACGTAGATGACGGAAATACTTCAGGGGTTATTGTTTCACTCATGATGGGTTCTCTCTGTATGGGTCAAAAAATCCTACCGGAGTAGTTGTATGTATGGTTGTGTCCGCCTCCCAAACATGTATAGTGTCGGTTTTTGCGACTCCAGTTTCGTATCTATATGTTAAAATGTCTTGAGGGTTTGTTAAAACATCTGTTATAATTGGCCCTTCAACATTTGAAGAGCTTCCTCTTTCTCCAACATTTGATCCCGGAAAATGAGGAAGAGCAAAAATTCCGTCATGAGATGGACCAGGCAAATTTCCAGAAGCCGCTTGAGTCCAAGGGTGAATATTTTTTGCATCCCATATTGTTGTTATGTCATCTTCATCTATTATAATATCATCCCAAAAACACAATGAACCCATTGCCCCATGCCAAACCTGAGCGCCTAAGCTTGCAAAAGTAGTGAATACCCTAAGCTCTCCATTAAGATTAACATCAGCGGAAGGAACAACGCTTGTTGGCCAAGCACTTGCATTTATTGCTGTTGGGTCATCATCTGTTTCATATATTGCCCATACCTTTGTATCAAGATTCAGTCCAGTAAGATCTATGTAACCTGCCCAAAGAGACCATTCTCCTGTGTTTACATTAAGATTAGAAGTTCCAGTTCCGCCTTGACGATAGCTATAAGTTGTGCCGTCAGCTCTTAGTGTTGGAGCGCCAGCAGTTCCTGATACTCTTACTCCAAAATAATTGCTTGCATCTGTGTTTAATGTAAATATATTGCGAAAAGTTCCTACGGCATCAGCTTTTCTATATACCCAAACCATAAAGCTGAATCTACTTGCATTATCTGTCATCCAGCTAGGTAAGTCTGAATTGTCGATTATGTACCCACCATCGCCTGTTGTATCTGAAAATTGTTTTAACATAATTGCTCCTAATTTATATTTTCTCTGGAGGATTAATCATTGGAACCTCATCGCCCACTGATCCGTGAACTCTTTGGTATAACTCGCTAGCGGCTCTTTCTGCCGCTTCTTGTTCTGCTTGCGGATTCTCTGGTTGGGATTCGACTCTGACCTCATAGATCATGACTCCCCTATATCTCGCCTGCTTTTCAGCGAATTGAGCAATCTTCTTTTTTGCATATGACCATGCTGGTATTTTGTTTGTGAAATTCATAATGACCCCTTTGTCTCTAACTGTATTTCGACCAATTAGAAGGAATTCCTTGTCTAAATCTTGATTTCAGTTTTTCGAAGATTTGATTCGCAAAATTTTTTTTTTTAAGACTCAGTACCAGTGCAAACACGAAAAACGACAGTAAAGCAATCATTACCAGAACATCACGCTAAAAAACGAACCTTTCCTAGCTATAACAACTAAGAAACGAACGCTTCATAATAAACTTCTAAAAATAAAAACAGCCATCACCAAACGGTAATAGCTTTTATTAATCAATATATGCTATATTTTAGCAAAAACAAGACTGCCAAACAGACAGCTAACTTTTCGGTGAACGAATTAATTTTCGCGGAACAAGAATAGAAGCTCTACTCTTTTCCATTATTTCCAATATGCTCTCAACAGTTTGCTTATCCTTTTCTCTTTAATTCAATTAACCCTTTTTCCGTCCACCCATCATCGTCTACCCAAAAGCCTTCGTCTCTCATTCGTTGCCAAAATGGTTTACAATTAGGACACTCTAAGCTCGCTTTAGAACCAGGATGGTTTATGCATTTCATGCTGCACTTCATTTGCTTATCCTTTTCTCTAATTCGACTTTCATTGCCTCAGCTTCCTTACCTGAACCATGACCGTTCCGCTCCAAGTAAGACAAAGTATTGTTTATATGGAGAAGGTCCATCTCATCCACCCATAACTTCGTGCCCGACGAATACCAATAAGGACGCTTTGAGAACTCACGCTCCTCAGCATCAGACAAAGCCATATCTACCAATTGATGCTCACGATAATAATCTGCTATGTCGCCCATTACTTAACCTCCTTAATGGGACGGTAGAACCAGCGTCTACCATAGCCATCAGGGTGCCTTTCATACACGCCAAGCTCAACAAGCTCATCGCCATATCGGACAGCATCAGACTTAGCCATTGTATCAAACCACCCGAACCTGTCGCTTGACTCATCCGAAATCTCATCAGCTAATTCCAAAAATAGGTCCTCAATAAGATCAGAACACCTATCCTTTAAAATAGAATTTTTATCAATAAGCTCTTGCCTTTCCTTAAAAGAAACACAAATAACAGCATTAGCATAATCATGCCAATCAGCGCTGCTGATTGCCTGCGTCTCAGTTGCGAAACGAGCCAATTGCTCCATATTCATTCCCTTAAACTTACTCATAACTTAACCCCCTAAACACATACAATCAACAGAATGGGTCATGCCGCTGCTATCAGAACTGTGGAAGTATATATAAAGATGACCCTTATGGTAAATCGTATCAATACGCAAATGGCCGTCAGAACTCCATATCTTGACAGTATCAATCAATACCGCTACATTATCTATAGCCGGAATAGCATTGACCTCTGTGACCTGTATATTTCCGCGGGGAAGAGAATGAGGATTGCTTCCTGCCTTTGCTTCATTTCCGCCATTAGGAGCCATAGCAATCAGAATCGCAATGCCCACAAAACAAAAAATCATAAGCCAACTTAGATATTTCGTATCCTTCATATCAATTCGCCTCCAAGCATGCACAACCAGGATGATGTATCATAGTTGGCCTATAGTCGTCGTTGAGAACAATAATCAAATGACCATCATGATTCATCGTTATTAACTCAATGCCGCCAGCTTCTGTAGATGATACCCATTGAGATTTTTGAGTAGCTTTATTCTCTTCGTCGATGCTGGTTATAATTCTAGCTATACCCAATAAACCTGCTCCTAACATAAGCATGCCTATAATGATTGTAACTATTGTAGCTTTTCCGCTCATTTCTTCAATCCTTTATGCAAATCGTTTTTGTGAATTATTGGCAAAATGTCCTTCAGGTTCTTGTTGCCCTGAAAATAGAACCAACAAGACCTAATGCTGCCAGATTCAACATCTTTCTCAAATCTAGCCTTTTCTATTAACTGACGCTCGTTAAGCTTCGGTAAACGATTGAGTATGTATAAACGCTCCACAGTCGTTAAATACCCGCCATACTCATTGTTGAGCGTGGGATACCTTGTGAGCTTTGCTCTTAAGATATTCTTTTCCTTATCCCTCATGACTACTCCTGATTAGGAATAGAAAGACTTGGACCGGCGACCATGCTACCCGAATCATCGTTGCCGTTGTAAAAAGACAAAGAATCATATTCATCTTTACCCGCGAGAATCTTTAGCACCTTATCTAGGACCATTACCTTCTCTTCCATGCTATCGCCGTCATGCTGCCCATTCCGCATAATCTCATGAATAGCATGCTCTATTCGCTCTTTGCGTATCTCAGAAGCCACTCCTGCTGCCCCTAGCTGCTCGAAGCTCTTCCAAGATGACCAATGAGGTCTATTGAGGTCAAAGCCCTTAGAGCAAGGATCAGGGTCGCTGGTGACCCTATACGAGATAGTTCCCTCGATCTTATCTATGTGTTTTGCTCGAATGATACCATATTTAACTCTTTCGTAGGGATCACCCATAAGGTCTTCAGTATCGATAGGACCCAAAATCATTGTCATGTCGCCGATTTCCATAGTATTTTCCTTTCACTCAAGTATACCATTGGACTGATGCACCTGAAGCAGAGAAGCAAGATTTTTTCATTCTCCGCGAATTTTTGTTTCCAAGGTATACCATTCTTCGTATACATTTGTGTAAAAAAACATGAGCCAAACACTCCGGGTGAATGCTTCAGAGTGTATAATAGGGCTTTTCCCATTAACCGTCTTAAAGGAGACAAAACCGTGACAACTCTCAATCGATTACCCAAAATAAACGTCCAAGCCATGCCAGTATCCCATTCAGCTCCATTAATCAATGGAATGATCCGAATGTTTGATGAAAATGGCATTTGGTATGATGCCCCACAAACAACCGAAATCGTTATTCGATCATTTTCGCCAGAACTTGCTCAAAAAATGGTTGATACCTACTCAAGACCAAATAGAACGGTTCGAACGCCAAGAGTAAAGAAATATCAAACCGCAATGGAAAGCGATCTATGGCAACTCGCAAATACCATCCACTTCGATGTTGAAGGATTCCTCTGCGATGGACAACATCGAATGAGAGCAGTTGTTAAATCAGGTAAGACAGTCCCATTCCTCGTACAGTTCGGAACAACACAAGCTCAACTCAATACGCTCGACGAGGGAGCCTCCCGATCAAGCAAAGACGTTGCAGCAGTTCGAGGAGTAGACCTGCGAGGATCTGTTATCTCGGCTCTCTCATACATCCTAGAGTTCTCTGAGATCAAGCGAATCACTCCAAGAGAACATATCAGCATCTTTGAGGATAGACACCTTGATGCAGCAAATTGGGTATGCGATAGACTCAAGAAAAGTCCATACAACAGCAATGTCGTTGCGGCTCTTTGTATTCGAGGATACTACAGTTGCAAAGACGATTGGAATGCATTAGAACGACTTGAAAGCTTCATCAATATCTTCCAAGGGACAGCCTTTGCTTCAGATGAGGACGATTCAGCCGCAAACGTATTCAAAGAGCATTTCCTTAACATGAAGAGACAGCGAAGCAGCGGACAGAATCGTAAAAAGATTCAGAGAAGCGGAGCTTACTGTCTCGATAAGTTCCTTAAGTATCAACCAGCGAAGAATGTTCGAAAAGGCGATCCGGTTAAGTTGTTCCCGTTGCCCGAAGAAAAAGCAAACGATGGACGAATAGTTATCTGATCCATCTTCCCGCGAAATTTAATTCCTCATAAGCCCTTTGATGGGCTTTTTTCATATCAATAGCATATCGTTGATATTGGCACTATCTAGTCTATAGCGTTGATTCCAATGAATAATCAAAAAATAACGTTTCCTAAAATCCCAAAAAATAGCTGTGTCCATAAAAGCGAAATTTGGGTTTCCAGAACCATAGGAGTCCCTAAAAGCTATAATTGGGGGTATGGGGAGGGTATGCTTTTTTAATAAGATGGGTGACCCCCATGCCCCTAGTATATAACAAAGCCCCAACTTATTATAAGTCAGGGCAATGTAATGTTATATGTTTGACTTGTTATATTACTCGAACGCTACCAGCATACTGACCGCATCATCGTCCTGGCCTGTTGGCTCAATGTAATCGAGGACCAGCATTTGAGCAGCCTCATCAGTCATTGATCTCCGCTCTCTGTTTTCTTGATCGGTCTCAATCTCTGCATTGATTACCTTGAATGATCGAGCTGTAAGCTGTTCGATGCTCTCCGCTCTTACTTGGAACTCTCCTGATCCATTGCTTGTTGATGTATCAAAGCGTTCTGTTGGATCGCCTTCGGGGAAGTCATCTTCCATAACTCTGGCTGGACATGATACGGATACGATGAGGGTTGGAACTAAAATTCGCATGGTTTATCTCCTTTGTTATCTCTCATTGGGTATTGCTGTTCATCGGTGATTACTGAGCACCCATCTTATTGTTGTGTTTCCCCTTTCGGGGTTGAGGTTTAGTCCTGTCCTACCCAATATACCGTGTTTCCCTTTTGGAGTTCTTCGAGGGTTGATTGGACTTGGTATGCTGAATCCCAATAAACTTTGCCGATTTTTGTGTAGTTTCCATCGTCGTCTTGCTCTCCCTCTTGAGTGATGATTGATCCATCTGTGAGGGCTCCGACGACTTCTGGTGGTATCCATTCCCATTCATTACAAGTATAATCTTCAAATACTTGTCCGAGGTCTGTGCATTCCTTGAGTTCTTCTAAGTCATCAGGAACGATTTGCAAGCCTTTGTCTGTCTCTGTGATTGTGATCATGATTTGATCTCCTTTGTTGTCTTACAATGGAGTTTTCATTTCATCGGTGAATTTTTTCTCTCAGTTTTTCTGTATGTTTCTTTAACCGCTTTGGGACTTCAATAAGATTATATCCAATGGATTCTAATTCTTTTCGGATTGGTTCTATTTCTTTTTCTGTTGGTTTTGTTGTTGAATATTTTAGGTCGCCGCTTTGTGAGTATTTCCATTGTTGTGAATAACTAGCGCAATACAATATATTGTTAGTTGTTGGTATTTCGGGGAATACTGCAATAACTTTCCCTCCAGCTTTAAACTTTCGATAATAGACAATGAGATCATCTTTTTGATCTAGAACATTTTGCATATGTTCATTTGCTTTTCCTTGATGCTCAGAGATGTCTATATTATCCCAATCCCAATCTTTCGGGTCTCCGATTTCTTTTCCTTGAACATTCTTCATATTAAGACTTTTTGTTTCTGTGTTCTTGGTTTCCCATTTCAGCCTTGATGAATCGCCGGTGGTTGGAGGGCTTTTCATCCTTATTAAACCATTTGATGAGGTCTTTACCGTATTGGTTGATATCTCCATTGAAGTGTGGTTGTTGTCCGTGTCCTCTGATTGTTTTGCCTGGTCCTTCTTCTCTTTCGATGTGTTCCCAGTCGATCTCTCCGTTTGAGTATTCTACTTGTATGCTGAATGATGTCATTGTTTTGTCTCCTTGTTATTATCTATTCATTCCGCGAGAATATCGGTGAAATCAATATCATTGATAATGATCCATGCAACGGTTTGTCTGATTGTTGTTTTGATGAGTCGTCCTTTTCCATCTTCTCTTAGATATTCAGCTTGTCCTAAGTATCCAAATGTCCAGCCTAGATGGTTGATTCCCTCATTGATAAGAGCAGTCTGCTCTCTGGCAGTCATATCCTCATAATTCCCGAGAACCTTGCTCATTTGGTCGTCTGTTGCTGGCTCTAAGTTATCGAACTTGTATGATTTGCAGATGATGTTAGCTGAGGGCATCGTTGTTCTCCTTGCCTCTTATCTATTTGTTTTATTTATCGGTGAGCTGGCTATCCACCCATCTTAGTATGGTTAAACCCCTTATGGGGTAAACCTGTCAACTCCCTTCCTATTTATCTACTGGTGCTTTTTTGAGCATTGAGATTACGGTATCAATGTTCTCGATTTCTTCATCTGGTCCCTCATAATCATCTGGGGACTCTTCTACTCGTTCTTTGCATCCTTCGAGCCATTGGATGCTATTGGTTCGATGCTCTTCGGTTTGGACTTTGAGCGGGCCTTCTCCGCTGAATCCATACATACATGCTCCTGGGTCTCCTCCTGTCATATATGATCCCCAAGTTGCCATGAATTGAACCGCTTCTTGATCGTTCATTGTATTTCTCCCTTTGTTATCTTACAATGGGTGCCCGTGTTTATCGGTGATTATTCCGCTTGATGAGTTCGCTTGTATCTTTGCTTCTCTTATCGAGTTGGCATTTAGTATGGGTTGTGAAGAGTTTGGTGTAGTCTGAGGGTTTGCCGCCGTGTTTCTTAGCTCGTTCTTTGGCGGAAGGGATGAGTTTGATTGGTTTGTTGCAAATTGAGCAGTTCATGATTATCTCCTTGTTATTATATATTCTTTCCGCGGGAATATCGGTGATGGCTATTCACTCATCTTATTATGGTTCCCCTTCAACCCGTATAATCACGGGAGGGCTCATATAGAGCAGGGGATGGAATTATTCAAACGATAGCATACCTTCTATCAACGCTTGTTCATATCCGAATACTGATTCTTCTTCGCAAGATTCGCATTCATATTCTCTTGCATCCGGTTCGCAACCGTATTGGGTTTCTCCGCAACATAGGCAGATTCCCATACAATCATCTTGCCCTTCCATGAAATCCTCTTGGGTCATGGATTGTGCTTTACGCCTTGCTTTGGGCTTTACTGGTTTCCATTCTGAAACTGGTCCGCCTTCTCTTACTTGATTCTCGTTCATGGTATTGTCTCCTTGTTACTACTCATTGGAGCATTGATATCATCGGTGAATAGATTTCACTCATCTTATTATGAGGGTTCCCCTTATGGGGAGGGCATTTAGTTCATATTATGTTCATCCATCTCTGTGATTTCTCCGTGAAAGTCTTCAAGAACAAGATAGGCTGATACGATCCGATCTTGAGCGAGTTCAGCATCTCTTCCCATTTTTCCTGGTCTTGGATCTGCTGCATTGATAATTTCTGATCCCTCATCTATGGCATCGTTGTATTCTCTGATGGCTTCTTTGCGTTCTTCTCTTGCTGCTTGAATCCTTGGGAATCGTTCTAGTAGTTCTTCTGTCTCTCTGTCGTAGGCCTCTAGTGCCTTCTTTGCTAGTTCGAGGCTATGAGCCAATACTTCTCGATACTCTTTGCGTTCTTCTCTGACTTGCCTTTTGACCTTGATTCTTTCTCTTGCTGCTTCTTGGCGCTCTCTTGCTTCTTCGTTTGGGTCAATGATTCTCATAGTATTCTCCTTGTTATTATTTATTGTAGTTTATTCGTCATCGGTGAGGATATTTTCACTCATCTTATTATTCCGCGAGAATATAAAGAAACCCCATTGCTGGGGCTGTTGAGGGTTTATGCTTACTCATTTCATTCGCAAGAATGTTATGCTGCGTCGATGAATGAGCCGGATGGAATATCTGCGAGGGTTTCGCAAGTTTCTTTGGCGGTATTGTATGCTTCGTCGATGCTCATTCCGGTTGAGATGAGTTGGAGAGTAAGAGAGAGGAATTCGTAACCGTTCATGATTGTATCCTTGTTTGTTTTGTAAGAGGTCATTCCCTTACCCTCTATATTTGATACCCGAATCCATCGGTGAATCTTATAACAAGCCTCCACCCATCTTAGTATAGGGTTTGCCCTTTCGGGCGTTTGTCAATCTGTTGTTATTTCTCTCTGCATAACATAGACTGTTCGGAGATTGAATCCTCTTGGTAAGACTTGAACAAGCATCCAACCCTCTTCTCCCATCTTCTCTACATTATCTGGAAGATAACTAGAATCGTATGGATTCGCTTTATCATTGTCTGCTGTTACATTCTCAAATTCGTATTTTTTCATGCTTCTACCCGTTCTTTCTGATCTTTAATGGTTTCTGCCGCTCTAACCATACCAACAATCTCTGCGCCAGGGAAACAAAGATCTGGCAAATGAATCATCAGCATAGTTTGCAACAGTTTCTTTGATTCCATGTCTCCGTTCTTAACCTTTTCTCCAAGTTCTCGTATTTCGGCTGCAACTTTGGGAGCGCTTGTATTTCGGATAATACAAGTTCCATACAATCCATCGTCAATGGCTGCTACTAGGGGATCTTCTCCCTTTTTAACTGCAATTGCTATTCGTTCTTTGGTTGTCAATGGTTCAAATGGTATTGGCTGATAATAACTCATGCTTCTACCCATTCTCCCTGATCCTTCAGGGCCTGCTCTGACATATGACCCCATCCAAAGTCTTCTCCATAAGTATCAATCATGAATTGCATACCGATATTGTATACGGCTGTCTTTGGATGATGATCGAATGGGACAAGCGGACTTCCCTTTACGGTTGACCATACGCAAATCGTATCGCCTGTTTCTGTTTCAAACAGAACTGTATGAGGGCCGCAGTTGACTTTACAATATTTGAAATCTGACATAGTAGTCTCCTTGTTGCTTTATATTCTCCCGCGGAAATTATCGGTGAATCTATCTATTCACCCATCTTACTTGTATGTCTAAAAAAATTTGGTATAAAAAAATCCCCCATAATCGGGGGACTCTCTGAGAATCATTCTCCTATGCGAATGCCAATTCTCCGGACTTCGCTACGGCTTTATCAGCGAGGGAAAGAACGATACGATCCATTGATGATGGACTCTTTTTGCGGGGAGCATCATGCTGGACATATCCTTGGATAGCGTTGTGTGCTTCCCAAGCCGTTGCTTCTCGGGGGTTCGTTGATTCGATCCCAAGTTGGCGGCGTTCTCTGTAGAGTCGGGACATAATCGCTTCAATCCTACGCTCTGCGCGTCCGATGGTATTCTTGGTAGCGTCATCGCTTACCGGATAAACTTCTCGGATGAAAGCCGCCATATCAACTTTTTTGCGTTGAGCATTATCAATGGCAGCGTATACATTTTCCCCATGACTGAGGACATTTCGGAAATCCTCAATAAGATTTGGCATTTTATCCCGCAACGCTGCTGTGTGGCGAATCTTTCGACTAATGCAACGCCCCTGGACTGGGACCGCCATGAGATTCCGACAAATCATCCGAAAGATTCCGAACTCTGCTGAGAACGCTTTGCCATCGTATGATGCTTTGATGATCATGCGAGGAACATATACATCCTTCAAACTTCCATTTTTTGCATGATGATCCCATACAGATCGTTGATGATCGGCGGATGGGGCAACGGTAATAAAGTGTCCATTATACCAACTTGCTTTGACTTCGCTGGTTCCCCCAAACGCTTCGGAGCTTGCTTCTACCAAAGCGGATACATCATCGAGGGTATGTGGCTCATATCCGGATTTTACCGCTGAGCCGATACATGCCATTGAGTCGGATCGGAACAATCCAAAATGATCCGTAGGCAAATTATCTGGGCCGCTTAGACGATACTTGTCAACCGAGAATGGGAAAGTCTCTCGGAGCTGTGCAGCGATGTCAGAATTGTTGAGGAGGACGCTTTTTGTTTGAGTCTGCATTTTGAATCCTTTGTTCGAGGTCATTCTCGATACATCTTATTCATATGCTTTAGATTTCGGTGATTCCCATGAGAATTATTGCGGTTGGATTTTGTTTGGTTTTGGAGCCGATTGCCCACCCATCTTACTGTGGGCCGTCCCTCGACCCCGACAAGCGGGGGAGAGACAACAAGGGATCGTGATTTGTTAGAGTATTGATACTATGCTGTTGGCTGATCCGATTTTGTCGCCTGAGTTTGGGATGGCTTCCATACATTGATCTACGATCTCTTGCGGGACATCAATCTCTTTTCCTCCCATGAATGGAGTGACTGATGCGAACATTGGGTGACCTTTTCCGTTGCTAATCATTCCCTTGTTTGTTTTCAGGTCAATTTTAAGTGCCCGTTTATCGCTTTGAACGAATAGGAATTGTTCTCCTGATTCTTGGTTGTATGATCGTGGATATACTGACCAGTTTACTGCCTTACGCATCGGGCCGACTTTGAAGTTTACTCTTTTGGTTTGCATGATTGTCTCCTTTGTTACTACTCATTGGCTTTCTGAGCAATTCGGTGGATAATATTCTCTGCTGTAACTTGACAGGTAAATGCGTCCTTGATGGCATCATATGCCTGGTATTCATCTGCGAAGTGTCCCAAGTCTTTGGATCCGCTTGGTTCATTCTTATCTTTGAGCAATGCGTGATGTTTGAGGGATTTATCCTCTTGTTCTCCTGTCCCTGGATAGTTAATGGTTCCTACCCTTACATCTCCGCAGTTTACAAAATGTGTGGTGGCGCATGATTTGATGAGTTCAAAATCTGGTACTAATCGTATCATTGTTTTCTCCTTGTTGTTTATTATTTGTCCGCGAGAAATATCGGTGTTTCCCATTCAGTGGAGGCGGTTCAGTGACACCCATCTTACTATAGAAAAACCCTTTTCAGGGCGTTGACAGGTAGAAAAATTTGGATATTGTGAGTTTTCTTTTCTGTCAAACTTAGTTTATGATTCAGAGACATTTTCAACAATAGGAATACCATTTGTGTCAAGGTAGATTGACTCGGATTCCCCATTTTCTGGGTCTCCGACAATCTCTACCGCCGAAAATGAAGAACGACCAGGCATTGTAGAAATTAAATAGTGCCTTCCATCTAACACATATTCTTCTTCATGTCCCTCATTATTTTCTCCAATAGGCCATCCCCCATCTCCTACCCCTTGAGATAATACCGTATCAAGATCGTGATGATCCATAGTCAAAAGTTTGTTTTTTGCTTTCTCATATTGCGTTTCCATTATTGTCTCCTTTGTTATTCAATATAGAATATTAAAAAATATCGGTGATTATTGTATAATACGATATGCAAATCGTTCTGGCAGTGGGTTCTTGAATTTTTCAATCCAAAGTTTTTCAATTTCCGCATGGCTTAGGGGGCCGATGCTTAGAGCATCCTTGCGAGTTGGGAATCCGAGTTCGATAACAGCGCAACAATCTTCAATACTGGAAGAATATGGGCTAATGTCGATTGACTTGGAATCTTTATAGTTTGGGTTTCCCAAGTCTTGACGGCCTACATCCCAAGTGCCTGGCGGATACGCATAATGATATATCTTAGAGCAATCATCTTCCCGCTCTACTTCCATGCGGATCAACCAACCGTTGAAACTGATATTTGATTCGTCCATTGTATTCTCCTTGTTGCTTTACATTGTCGAATCGGTTTTATCGGTGATGATTTCCACCCATCCTATTATGGCCAGCCCTTTCGGGTCTTAGGACAAGTCCTCGACGACGACGATTGATTTACCCTTCGCCTCCGCTTCCTGGAACGCCTCCGCCATGCTGAAACTGCATCGAGGCTTGCCATAATAATGAGCGTCGTGCTTCGCAACATACGCCTTGACGATTCGGCATTCTTCGTCGTAGTCCATAGAGAGAAGATCATCGCCGAGAATTTCGCATACGCTTACAGATTTGATTTCATTTTTTGACATTGTTTGTCTCCTTGATACTCCACAGCGGGGACCTGAGAAATTCGGTGAGTATGACAGTGAACCGCAGTTCCCACCCATCCTAGTATATGGGTTCCCCTTATGGGGATACTCTCAATGCGGTTGATTTTCGAGGTGTTCAATGAGGACTTGTATTGTTTTTTCGATACCATCAAACTGATATCCAATAAGTTCTTGGTTCATACAGTCGTCAAGGGCTGCAATAACCCCTTCTTGGTCTACGATGAGTCTGAATGGGTAGAATACCCAACGGCTCCCCATATCCTCATTACGCTCCCACGCTGCTTCTACGCTTGAGAACATACCATCGGTTGCGAAACAGTTATGCTCCGTAACGAAGTTTGGGCTTCCTGGACTTGACGGTTCATTGACGAAACAAATAAGTTGGTATCTGTTCACTTCGCCTGGCAGTTTGATCTTATCAGTCATAGTTGTCTCCTTGTTGCTTATAATCGGAGAGAATAGCTATTCGGTGTAAGAATCTCACTCATCTTACTTTTCCTCGGAGAAATAAAAAATCCCCATTGCTGGGGATATGGTTTCTTATTGCTGTTTATTTGCAAGATCTTCGGAGTCAAACTCGGCTATCACTTCGGGTTCACCAATATCCTTATTCTCTTTAGTTTTATGCGAGTCTTTACCGCAAATAGGGCCAATTTCGGCTTGGCATTTTTCAGACCAGGCATATGGTATCCATTCTTGCTCTCTTGTTTCTTCTTCGGTTGCTGCTGCTCCGCAAAAAGAGCAAACATATCCTTTATTATTCATCATAGTCTCCTTATTATCATTCAGCGGAAGACTTCCCTATTCGGTGTAAGCCATTCAGTGGCATGATCTCACCCATCTTATTGTAAGACACTAGCTCGCCCCCTCCGTTGCACCCCTTGATTGTCTAAAGAATCAAAGAGTGGGAGGATTTAGACGGGGACTGAGCCTTTTCGTTATGCGTTCAATCTTTTCAGATTGCGGTGGTCATCAAGCATTGGGACTACTGATGATACGCCTTTTACGATTGCAATATCTAGTCTATTGCTATTTACTGCGTTGGTTTCGACTGCTCTTTCAATTGCTGTTTCGAGTGTTCCAATATGGTCTTGAATCCAAGAGCCGTTTACTGTTCCATTCGAGTTTGTTTGATATACATTGATGAGTGAGAAAGTTGTCATTGTTTTGTCTCCTTGTTATCATTCAGTGTAAGGAAACATTATTCGGTGAAAGACTCTTGCATAACTTCATCATAGCATGGGTCGTCAATAATCTTTCCTTCATTCTCATCGAGGAAGTTCATTGCTTCTTCATGGTCGCATTCTAGACCTGCTCCGAAAGTTTCAGCCAGCCCAATAATATCTGATTCGCTTTGAAAGAATAATTCTCTCTTTGGGTTATCGGGGGAATAAGCGAGCCAGCATCCGAACGGTTGAGATTTGTATGTGAGTTTCATACTCTACTCCTCTCCGTCGAGTTTATCGGTGGACGCAAAGTATCCTTCTTCGATTGCTTTATTTGTTTGTTCTCTACTGAACCCTAAAGAGGATGCTAATAGATGCAGTTGGTTATCTGCTTCAGCCTTCGCTTTTTCTGTCCATATGGTTCGATCCATTGCCCATAAGTCTTGAACAAGATCATGCAGGTAAGTTTCTGCTGCTTTTACGAGGGTTGAGAAGTTATCTCCCTCTACGAGTTCCTTGATAGCAAGAATCTGAGTGCCTGCTGTATCTAGACAGACTCCATCATCCGGGTCATCATGGATGGCCTCGTTACATGCATTTAGGATTTGTTCTTGAATGTTCATTGTTTTCTCCTTGTTATTCTATTTCCGCGGAAAAGAATTATCGGTGATCTCTCGATTCAAAGAACGACCAGAACGCCTCAAGGGTATTCTTTCCGTCAAAGTAATCTGAAAACTTTACGCCGTATTCTGCAAGGATGCCCCAGCCGCCGTCGCATTCTTCTGAACCCTTGCCGTCGATACGAACCTCAAATGTCCAATCCCCATACCGCTCATCCTTCTCAACCTTCGTGACGACCCCTTGAGCCCCGACGATCAACTTTAGACCGGCATCGCCATGATCCTCTGTATGGACTTCGACTCGCTCTCCGACTCTTGGGAATCTGATTATAACTGTTGATTTGCTCATACTCATCTTTTGTATTTGGAGTTCATCGGTGACTTGATGCCACCCATCTTATTAGCATCACCCCTACAACCCGCATTTACGGGGAGGGGAACAAGGGAGCGTGATTCATTTTCGACTGGATAGCTTTTTTTGAAAGAATGGTTCATATGCAAACGCTACTTCGAGCGATGGAGCTTGCGTTACTCGATCAATAAAGCGACAAGCGATTTTATGGCCTGATTGTTCAATGATCTTTCGAGAAGTTTCCGTATCCTCTACATATAAGTCTGATTCATGATTACTTATAACGCATCCGGCATCTTTAAGTTTTTGATAGAGTGATTGCTTAACTACTCGGAAGTCTGAGGGGATAACAGAGCCTTCGATGATTGGGTTATCGTCCCATGCTTCTTCGGCTGAGTCATATCCTAGACGATCTGCGAGTCCATAGGTTTCGCTAAACATCATCCATGTTTCTTTATCATCATCGTAGTTTGCTTGGAGAT